>Ga0209698_10008713_pt1 | contig 10433 bp, 7 predicted proteins | sample LitLauG_LLR_2012_FD_187203 | JGI IMG/M metagenome (GOLD analysis project Ga0209698, IMG submission 187203) | Freshwater sediment microbial communities from Pennsylvania, USA - Little Laurel Run_MetaG_LLR_2012 (SPAdes) (version 2) | ecosystem: Environmental > Aquatic > Freshwater > Creek >... | reverse complement strand
AAATATTTCGAAACCATCTCGTCAAAAGAGAGTTTGGCTGCCTTGTCTGCAGCCAACAAAACAGAGGCAACAAACAAAAGAAGGAGCAGTGTCAAAAACGACTTTCGAAGGTTGTGATACATACAAAGGGACCTTTGGAGCGATGGATGGAGGCACAAGGACTCTCTGTAAGAACTCCACGTGAAGTCTCAGCGCCTCCTAGTCCATCTAGAATTGCAATTTGAGCGACAGTTGCAGAGAGCGCGATGATCCCATTGCGTAGAGTGAGTTAGCACTGCCAATGGTGGTGGTGTTGCCGCCAATCAATTCACCGAAGGTTGAGTCGGGCAAGTAGGTGTCCGGTTGGCTAAGACTGGGATGGTTGAAGATATTAAAGGCATCCACACGGAAAGTAAGATGGAGCCGTTCGTAGATAAGGAAGTTGCGCTGTATAGCTGTGTTCAGTGCCCAGAAGGGTGGGTTACGCACGTAGTTGCGCCCTAAAGTCCCTTGTCGTAGTGGATTGCCATTCGAGTCTGTTGGCACCAATGCAAACGCGGCCGAGTTCAATCGCCAGTTTCCTGGCACCGTCTGGCCGTTTACGTCCGCCGCGCTGCCATGCAGATAGATAGACACACCAGGAACCAGATCGGGACGATACTCCGCCTGAGTTCCATTCGATAAAACGACAAAGGTCTGGCTGATGTCCAATGGGTAGCCACTTTGCGCGGAGAAGCGATTCGCCAGCAGCCAGCCGTGGGTGAGGGCGTGCATCCAGCGATTCCCACCTACGGTCGGCGTCTGGTAATTTAATGCCAAGTTCAGAACTAAGGGCAGGTCATTGTCGGAATTCCCCCAGACCGGAGAATTTAGGGCATATTCCGTCGAGCCATTGTCTCGGGCGTGGGCCCAGGTAAACGAACTCACTAGGTCCAATCCATTGGCGACTCGACCCGTATCTTGTATCTGCAAGGAATTATAACTGGAGGAGGAGGCGTTAGTTACTAGTTGAACCGAAGTAAAGAGCGGATTTTGTGGAACCGTTCCATACTGCTCGGAATAGAGGAGTTTCTTGCCATTATTTCCAACATAAGAGATGGTCAACGTATTTCTTGCGTTTAGCGCCTCGTCCAATGAAAGATTCCAAGACTCCGTATACGGTAGAGTCAAGTCGGGGCTTGAGATGTTTTGAAGATACGGATACGGGGGCACCAAGGGAAAGTTCAAGGACGGTGGTGTCAGCTCTGCAGTCGTGATGGGCAGAGGCACCTCGCTTTGATTGGGAGTCTGGACTGAGAATGGATATGTACCAGCATACGCGAATCCTATTTGTTGCTGAGCCGTGTCGAAGAATATGCCAAGACCGCCGCGTAAAGTAAGCGAATGCTTCGATGACGGAATTGCATTCCAGGAAAAGCCGATTCGGGGAGCGAAAGCGTGATAGTTCGTCTTGTAGGGTTGTGTGCCAATTGGGGCCAGTTGAGCGGTTGCCAGGTTGCTCGAAGTCAATGTAACAGGGTAATGCCCATTCGAAGGCCCTGGCGGCGGGTTAAACTCCCAGCGCAGACCGTAATCGAGGCTCAAGCTCCGACCCACTTTCCAATGATCTTCCGCATAGAGGGAGAGATTGTCAAAGATCGGCGTGCCGGGGGCTGTCGCTTGAGTGTAGAGCTGTGAAGCATTTCCCTGCTGAATGTCGGCAATGCTAGTAAATTGCGCCTCCGAGAAATAGGTGTTTTCTCTGAGTATTGTTTTCAATCTGCGCCAGTCGCCACCGAACTTTAGGCTGTGTTTTCCCCTTGACCACGTCACCGAATTAACGATCTGATACTGCTGTATCCATGAATCATGCTCCCCATCAACTTGAAAACTGTACACGTTCGTGTTTGGGATATAGATAATTGGTACACTTTCCGCAAACGGGCTTTCATAGGCGGGTGGAATCAGCAGACTGCGCGACCAAGGCACCGACCCGCCAATTGATCTGAGGGAGCTGTCCCCGAACTCATTGTCAGCGCTGGAATTGAACCGAAGGTCCTCGAGGAGAGAACTCGTTAGGTTTGCCGTCAGGCCTGCCGTCCAAACGTGTGTGTCTATAGCAGTGGTGTATGTATTCTCTGCCCCGCTTCTAGACGAGCTGATTGTATCTGCGTAGCGCGCGAACATGTGGAAGCGCCTACTCAGATTGTGGTCGACACGAATACTGAGATTGTCAACGTTATTCGGGCTTGAAAACCCGTAGGAGAAGAGCGCGTCGCAGGCTGTCGGCTTACCCGTTTTCGGGTCAGTGACTGTACAGCCGTCGTTGTTCGCGGCTTCATTGGGCAACGGCAAGGCATTGAGAAATGGCTGAACGTATTGTGAAGCCGAGTTGCGAAAGCCTTGTGTCGGCAGATATTCCGTTTCAGAAGCTGGGGTAAAGAGCCGCAGGCCTTCGTAGGAGACAAAATAGAAGGTTTTGTCCTTGCCGTCATAGAGGTGTGGGATGATTACGGGTCCGCCGAGAGTTCCCCCGAAATCGTTTTGCCGTTCGGCCTGCTGCGGCAGGCTGTAGTGGTCGAAGTAATAGCTGTTGGCGTCGAGTACAGTATTGCGGAAGTAATCGAATAGCGCACCATGAATATCATTGGTTCCGGAACGAGTAGTAATCTGCACCTGACCGCCTGGACTACGACCGAACTCGGCTGTGTAGCCCGAAGTTTGGATGGTGAACTCCTGCAGGGAGTCCACCGAGGAGAGGCTCTGTGTGGTTCCAAGCGCGGTCTGCGCAGGTATAGAGCCGCTCAGATACCAGGGATTTCCCCCGTTCACGACTCCTCCGAAACTGGAGGCGACCCCATCAACGGTAAAATTATTCGAGTCAGTCCTCTGCCCGTTGACACTGTAGAGTCCGCTGGCACTCACCGTTCCGGGCGCCAACTGAATCAAATCCTGAAAACTCTGCCCGTTCAGCGGCATGTTTTCTACAAACTCACGGCTGACATTCATGCTCACAACTGGCGAATCACTCGTCGCCGAGCTCGTTACAGTAATGGATTCCGAGACCGAGCCAACCTCAAGTTTGACATTTTGCTCAATGTGCGCCTGAGTGTTGGCGACCAGATCCACCAAGTCCACTTGCTTGAATCCCTCTTTGCGCACTGTGATCGAATACTGACCGGGGTGGACGGAGGGGAACAGGTAGATGCCCGCATCGTTGGTTTTCGTTTCGGAGGTCGTCCCCTGCAGCATGTTGCGAAGCTCTACTGAGGCACCGCGAACAATTGCACCGGTTGAATCGACGATCTGGCCCGAGATCGCAGCAGCATCCGTTTGGGCAATGACGGAAGTTGCGGCACACAGAAAAACGCAGACAAGGGTCCCCAAGGAGAAGAACAGATTCCGGGCGAATCGCATGTAGGTCCATGCCTCCAAGAAAGGTGGTCTCCGATTACAAGGCTGGGACCTTGTGACCGTGCATTCTGGTATGCCCGCGAGCATCGCGGAATTTATCAGCCACACGATCTTTTATCTGCGTTTAAATGATTCAGGGCCTCGGGCACACCATGAGGAACAGAATTTGTGTATATCCATTTAGAAGTATGCCCTCGCCACGCCTCTTTTTTATCAGTCGCTGCAGGATTTTGTTAATCGTCGAGGCCATGCGGCAGAAACTTCACTTTGCAACGTAAATTCAGTGCCGAATTTCGAGAAAGCTCAGGTATTCTACGGCTAGGGACGAGACGCGCCGATGAGCGAATCACTGCAATTGAATGATTCGTTGGGCTGGGGGCAGCTGAACGAACTCAGCGATGCCGAGCTACTGGAACGTCTTATCGCCGGCGACAATACATGCCTGGCCGTTATCTTCGACCGTTATCATCGCCTCGTGTTTTCCGTCGCCCGGCGCATTCTCCGCGACGAAGGCGAAGCAGAGGAGGTAGTGCAAACCGTCTTCTTAAATGTTTTTGAAGGGGCGATAAATTTTGACCCTCTCAAGGGAACACTCAAAGTGTGGCTGCTGCAATTTGCCTATCATAGGGCGATAAACAGGCGACGCAGCTTGTCCGCGCAAGGGGTGTATCTGTGGGAGGAAATGAACACTGCAAGCGAGCGCGGTCAAGCGCCGGAGATGGAGACTGTTCGCTGCTGCGAGCAGATGCTCAGGCGGCTCAAGCCGCTCCAGCGGCAGGTTCTCGAACTTACTTACTTCGAAGGCTGGACGGCCCAGGAGATCGCTTATTTGCAGCGTCGGGCGGCTGCCCACGTTCGGAACGATCTCTACAGAGGATTGGCTAAGCTACGTTCCCTGATTACAAGCCCGGTAACAAGAAAGAAGCACGGCGCGGTAGATGGCCGGGAAGGAGAAGTACAGGTTGTTGACACACGCACATTTTGAGGAGCTATGTGTCCTGGCCACTTCCGGGCAGCTCTCCGCCTCCGAGTCAGACGCACTGAATCGGCATCTGCTCGAATGCGACCGGTGCCGTAGTTTCCTGAAGGACGCTCACTTCATCAGTGACAATGTGATTCCGCAGGTCCTACACTGTCCCCGCGTCGAAGCGCGCGTTCCCGCAGGAATGCGCGAGCGCTTCTTAGCACGAGCCGCTAAGGATGGACTTCACATTCACACGGGGCCTCCACTTGCGGTTGAATCTCCGTTTGTCGATTCTGAACCGTATCCCCAGGTGGCATTGTCGACCCGCCGGTTCCTTAACCCGCACATCCTCGCTGGCTCGCTCCGTCCGTGGCAGGCGTGGGTCGTCGCCGCATCTGCCTGTGTTGCATGTTTTGGGCTGGGGGCGCTGATGAGACCGCCATCTGCATGGCGCACGAACACGACAAGGGTGACCTCTCTGCCCGCCGCATCCACCCAAACGCCGCCTGTAATCGACTTTGAGCGTGATCGGATACGGGCTCTCACCGCTGAGCGCTACCAACTCGCCAAGCAAATCACCGATCTCTCTTCGCAACTGGAGACAGTAAAGAAGGAAAGGAAAGAAACGGAAGCGAATTTGCAGGTGCGGCTATCTCAAGTTCAGTCCGACGCCGCGCTTGATCACGAAGCTCTTATGCAGCGGTCCGCAGCGTTAAACACCCGAGCCGTTGATCTCCAGACGCAACTGGATGCCGCTCGCCAGCAGCAGTCGCTCGCTGACTCAGATCTCAGAAACGCGCGAACGAAGAATGTCGAATACTCCGAGCGCCTCGACCTGTTATCGATGCAATTGCGAGACCAGGTAGCAGCCCCGCTGCCGAATACCGACGAGATCAGCAGCCTCGTCGCTGCACGGAATCTGCACATCATCGACGTGTACGATTCGAACGCAGCGGGCAAGCGCACACGCGCCTTCGGACGAGTGTTTTATGTGGAAGGCCGTTCGCTCGTTTTCTATGCTTACGATCTCGCTCAAGCACACGCACAGAAAAACATCACCTTCCACCTGTGGGGTGAGAAAACCGGCAGAAAGGAAACTACTCTGAGCCTTGGCATTCTGCACGATGACGATCCAAAGGAGCGGCGCTGGGCGCTGACCTTCGATGACCCGAAGGTACTGTCAAAGATCAATTCCGTCTATGTTACCGCGGAGTCCGCGAACAAGCAGAGCGACGCGCCTCGCGGCCCGCGGGTCCTCTATGCATACTTGGGTGCGCAGCCTAACCATCCGTGAAACAGGGAAGAGTGGCGACTAGCTTGCGGTGAGTACGGCCACTCCTCATTGAACCCTACGCCGCCCATCGGGCGTCAATTTTGGCCGCTTCAGATTTTCGCAAAGCAGGAGTTCTCTATATCTTCTTAAAAGGCAAACTGAAGCGCCTCTTTTTCGGCCAAACGGATCTCTCGACTGACCGGCCGAACTTGTCGGGCGATCACAATGAAAACCTCTCGCATGAGGCTCCTTCGAAGTCTCGGCATCCGCGAACACTTCTACAACTTCTACCCCAACACCAGCCCTGCAGCCGTATCACCAGATGGCAGGCCTGTCTTTCCGAGACTCTTACAACAAGGCCAAGAACAGCGAGGCTGCCCTGCAGACCGTGTATCCAGTACGGTCAGGTCCAAATGCAACCTGCGGGTCAGAGCAGAACCCACCGCCGGGCACTTGTGCTTCACCCAAGTATTGCCTCCATCATGTAACCCACCGATTTCTAGCGTTTGAAAAGTGTAGTTTTCTGATCGGCGACAGCAAACGATAAGGCGCACGGTCACTCGCCCGCGATCCGCGTCTCCACGGGGCAAAGAAAGCAAATAGACCAACCAGGATTGACCTAACGCAGAACGCCGGAGCCAAGTCCGGAACGGACGGCGAGACATATTTCTTCAAAAGTCTGGCTCAGCTTTTGGAGATTTCCGCCATTGCAGATACGCACGCAGCAGATCGGCCCAGCCCTCCTGTTCCACAAACTCGGGAGGAAATGGTACTAATCCCGCACGCACTGCCTCCAAGTTGTAGCCGTCTCGATCCGGGTCACACTGATACTCCAGTTCCGTGCTGGGAAAGTAAATCGCTATTCCAGTTGCCCAATGGTCCGCACCTGAAGAACCTGCCGATGCATAGTTGCTGATGATTACACGCCTGACTTTGTCCTTGGCCCTAATGGCTTCCTTTTTAATTTCTGGATCTCCGCTTTGACGAGCGTACGAACTGAGAAATTGATCCAGGTCAATTCCAAGAAAGCGCACCACTTTAGAACCTTGACAATCCTGCCAGGAGTCCGAGTACCAGTCCCCGAACGTCCGGAATGAAAGCCGAGCAGATGCTAGATTAGCCCCCTCGCTCGTTATTCTCTTCTTGGTCAGCAGGGATAGTTTGGATATTTCTCGAACTGCCTCATCAATTCTTGACAGGTCCACGACTGATAGCGTGGTGTCACCTGAATCTTTGTAGGTTTCCTTGTACGACTGCACAGTGTACTTTGCCAGATTCGTCGGATTGATGTCAGGATGCTCTTTGAGATGTTGAAGCCACAACACGTAGTTCCAGCCATCACCGGGAACCAACTCTTCGCTAGCAACCATTATGTCGGCAATCTGACGGAAGGCATAAGCGCTCTCAATCATCGCCATCAGGCAAGCGTCAAACCCTAAGATGTCAATATGAAAGCCGCCAAGGTTATTCTGGATAGCTCTGTTGTACAAAAAGTTTCCAGTGTCCTCATCGAAGGAAACAGACCGAACACCGCCCGTCAGCGTCTCTCCTGAAGGCCCGTTACAGGGTTTTGGCTCTTGATTTTGAGCCGGACGACCATACGTATACACCACCGGCAACAGTGATGCGTGACTTACCGATTGGGTCTGATAGAGTCTCCACCCCTGCCCGTGATTCCAAATTATGAGCATGTATCTCTGGGCTGGATATTGCTGTTCTGACCAGCGCACGAAATCGGCGAGGGTTGCTCCATCGCCCATGTCTGCGTTCCGCACATTAGCATCGTCAGGACTAATCGCCGACTCCGGGATCGGGTGCATGCCTCTGGTTACGCGAAACCTTAGAACACCAGTCCAGCCTTTCTCGTCCTTTGTGTAGCGGTTCTTGGTGGGACGGCCCAATTCCACCACGAGATTCACATGATTGTCGCTTCCGACCGTTGCCATTTGCGCGAAATTGGCAAGCCCGGCGCACTCCAGGTTGTTCTTCGCATTCATAAACACCATGACCGTCCAGTCCGCCCTCCGCGGTCCGTCGCTCAGGGTAGAAGCACCCAGGCAGACATTGAAAAACAGCATGACGAACACTGACATGCGCATCATTCTCACCATAAAGCGATTCATCCTTGCTGACTGGCGGAATATAGTGGGCATATCTCTCTAAAGTGCACATATCGAATCTTGTTACGAAAATAGAACAGGTTCACCCGCACAATACCGCCGAAGTACCCCGGCGTATGAGAATTGAATGCGCAAAGCCACAAAACGCACTCCTGCAACTGGACAGTCCAGCGTCAGACCAGGTGACTTAATCTCACAGACGATCCTCCCATAGAAATCAGGTTTTGTCCGGTTTTCGTAACAGTTTCGGCTGAACATCGGGATACATCAATCAATCGTCTATCTTTGCCGTCCGCCGCTGCGTCGGGCGCCGAGTAACGCTAGGTTTAGACGCTGCTCGAACTACTCGAAACGTCTCGAAGGAGCACGCATGAAGTTCGTTAGCTTGTTACTTGGGGTTATTATTTGTCTTTTTGTGCCCGTCGTCGCGAACGCGCAATATACTGACTCACCTGCTAGTCCGCTTACCGACGCTACGGTTGGCAACGTGATTGATGAAAGTGCTGGAGGAGCCACCGTTCACTACTTGAGTTGGACGATAACTGGGTCCCCGACTTCATGCTCAATTGCAATCGAAACATCGGCTACGGCGGGTGGAACCTACAACGCTATGGGGTCTGCTCAGTCCTGCCTTTTAAGCGGGTCCGTGAGTTTTTCAGGGACCACGGCGAACTTCGTACGAATCAACCTATCGGTTTTCGCGGGAACCTCGGCTTCTATCACATATACCTATACCGGCACAGGGACTGTTGGCAGCGCGCAATTTGCTGATGCAAGCTTGTGGGCCAAGCTCGACGCGCTGCGGGCTGTTGAGGCACTCAAGCATGGCATCAACAAAGTCGACCATTGCCCATTGTTTGTTCCTGGGCGGGGCACGGATGCCGTCCCGTATCCCACAGATCAAGAATTCCAGCTATACAGCGAGCATTTCGGATCCAGTCTAGTTGCGGCCGCATCGTTTGGCGATACAGGCGCAAACGGAGTTCCCTCTGCACAGAATTCGATTCAGACTGAAGCGCTCGCTCAAGTTCGATTTGAATCAGATCACTTTGTTTACAATTGGCGCGAGTGCATCTCGCATAGACCAACATTCAGCTTCGGGGGAGCAATTGGCCTTACACCCGCTCTAGTATTAGAGAATCTTTCGTCAACCACAGCAACAATAACCAATCCGAACGCTCGTCCGATGTTCCAGGATGCATTCGGTTGGAGTCTAGGGCCGAAGCTAAACGTCGTCACTTCTCATACGAGTCAGTTCAGCGCCTTCGCAACTCTTGGGCAGAATTATCTGCTGAGTCAAGTCACCTCTTTCAAACAGGGGTCTGACACCGTAACAGCGACACCCGTATCCAACAAAGTGGGTCAGTCCGCTATCTATTGGGAGTCTGGTCTTGATTGGAAGATGCTTAACACTGACGTTGTGAATGCATACATCAACAAGACCGATATTCTCGATCCTCCATTTGATGTTTCTGTTGGGTACCGCAATGACACTAGGTTCAAACGGGCAGGGGACATTGCCAGTTTTGTAAACTCTCAGGCTTATGCTTTTTTCCGATTTAACATCGGCCTGAACAAGATCGTGAATTGGAATTCCACGACGGTGAATCCTGGAAAAGGGTATACGTTTAAGTTCGGTGTTGATTACGAACGCCGTCTCGGAGATTCCAGAATGCCAAACGCTACTCGCTATTATGTGAGTGCGAACTTCGATGTTATGCAGGTATTCAAACCATCGACTCAAACCTCGGCTCAGCCTGCTACTCAACCTGGCCAACAACAACAACCGACCCCAAAAGCCCCACACGCTGTGTTCTAATAGGGTCACTCACTAGCGCACCCAGATTGACACGGTCCAGCGGCCGGCTGCTGCAGAAGCGCTGCACGACGCCCCGGGTTTACAGGTGTCCACCACGAGTCCCAACCTCAGAGCTACTGACGACCGCTTCAGGCACATAAATCCGAGAAAAGTCCTAGGCCCCGCTTCCAGACTCAGTGTCATGGGGAAGCCTGAGACTGTCATGAAATTGTAATGGTCGCACGATCAGAACGAGTCATTTCCAAGCAGAACGAATCAAATCGACCGATTTGTAACCCGTTGAAAAGAGGAATACGGTAGAAGATTTTCATAACGCATCAGAACTCACTTGTGTATTGCTAAACCGTTGTACGGCACATGCCAGACTTCTGGTCACTGTTTGATCTCGGCATCAGGTTACCCGGAAGAGCATCGCGGGGGAAGCCGAGCCCCTTAAGCAGGTCAGCGCTATTTTCTTCGATTTGCGCGGCCGCCCGGTGAATAGCGGCGTGGCAGATGTGCGTATAGTGCTCGACCATCTGGATGCTCATGTGACCGACTTGTGCCTGAATCACTGCCAAAGGCACACCTGCTTCAGCTGCCCGTGTAATGTAACTATGCCGCAAATCGTGAAAGCGCCGGTGCTCAATGCCCACGGCCTTCCGTACCATGAACCATTCCTTTCCCCAAGATGCCTGAGGATGTGTCGGATCGTAACCCTTCCCACCGCACAACGGATCTATCGCCCTGGTGTGCTTTTCCAGTAGCGTCGGACAAAGATAATGATCTGGCTTTGTGGCACCGACGATCTGAGCTCGGGCAAGCAGCTTCTGCAGGGCCCAACAAGCCATCGTGTCCAATGCGACATGCCGCGCGCCCTTGTCGCTTTTGGTGGTTGAGCGACGC
>Ga0209698_10008711_pt1 | contig 10434 bp, 8 predicted proteins | sample LitLauG_LLR_2012_FD_187203 | JGI IMG/M metagenome (GOLD analysis project Ga0209698, IMG submission 187203) | Freshwater sediment microbial communities from Pennsylvania, USA - Little Laurel Run_MetaG_LLR_2012 (SPAdes) (version 2) | ecosystem: Environmental > Aquatic > Freshwater > Creek >... | reverse complement strand
TTCCGTGGCACGTCACCGCATTCCACGGCGACTACAAGATGAACGAACCACGCGACACCAACACCGAAGACCTGCTGCGCGCGGCCGATATCGGCCGCGAGAGTGGCCTGCGTTACATCTACGCCGGCAACCTCCCTGGCATGGTCGGCGAGTGGGAGGATACGCGCTGTCCGCAGTGCGCCGAGACGCTTGTGAAGCGTTACGGATACTTCATTGAGGACTACCGCCTTACCGCCGAAGGTTGCTGCCCGAATTGCGCCGCGCAAATTCCCGGCCGCTGGGCTGCGCGATTCGACGGACAAATCACCGACCGACCGTTCCGCCCCCACAAACGTTCTCGTTTATTTACAATCACAAGTCGCTAAACTTCTTTGGCGCGATTGGGATGCAATTACCCCAGTGCGCCCCAGTACGGGTTAGGTGGGGCTTTTGTCGACTGTCATGCGCAACGGATTCGTAGTAGCTCTGATCAGCCTGTTGCTCGTTACCGCTTGCTCGCCCCGCGACTTCCTGTCCCGCCGGCTGGCCGCCGATCTGCTTGCGGCCACCGATCCATTCAAATCTCCGCAACAGTATGTTCTGCAGACCGGAATCATCTCCAACAAAGACTACGTTTCTCCCGAATATCTCGTGCTTCAGCACCATGGATGGATCACGGCCAGCACCGCCCCCTGCACCGCTGGCCTGACGCCTCCTCCGTGCTGGGACGTCCTGCTCACTCCGTCCGGAGTTGAAGCCGTTCGCACCGCCGCCCCCGACCAGTACGCCCAATCCTCCATCTCCATTCCCGTGGCCCGGCGACAATTGGAGGAGATCACGGGCATCGTCAAGGATGGCGGTTCGGCCGACGTTGAATTCATCTGGAAGTGGATCCCGCTGAATGAAATTGGCTCCGCGCTCTACTCAGCGGATGTGCGATATAAATCGACCGTCGGAGTCCGCGACTACGATGATGGATGGCGGCTCGTACAATCGACTCCACATCCTGCACAGACGCTCGACGATGCGCTCAAGAACGCCGAGCCTCTCCCGTGACCACCTCCACTGCCGCAAACGCGCCGCGTTGGCTCGAGTCGTTTGCGAGGTGGCTAACTCTGCGCCGCGTTCGCGCGCATGCCGCAGTCCTCGCGATCTGCCTGTGGGGAGTTTGCGCTGCGGATTTTTTCCCGGCCGGTCCTTTCGATCGCGCGGCCAACATCAAGTTTCAGGATTTCCTGTCGTTCTATATCTCCGGGAGGCTGATCGCCGAACACCGCGCTGTAGATCTTTATAACGACGATGTGCGACGGGAAGAGATGTTTAAGATCGTCGTGCCGCCCGACGTTGTCGAAACGGTGTCGCCACCGACTACCCACACGCCAATCCAGGTGCGACTGCCCTATCTTTATGCACCGCAATTCGCCCTGATCTTCGTCCCCTTGTCCCAACTGAAATTTCTCGACTCCGCGGGAGTGTGGGTCGCACTCAACCTTTTACTTTATTTCGCTTGTATTGGGCTGGTGTTGAAGGGGAGGTCAAAGTTGCTGCAGCACCATGGAACTGTATTCCTGTGCGCCATCGCCTTCCCTCCGCTGTTTCATTTCTTCGTGCGGGGACAGAACTCCGTCCTAGTCCTGGCGTGCTTCTCTGCTGCCCTGCTGGCATTTCATGCACAGCACGAATGGCTCGCAGGCATTGCGCTGGGCTTTCTGATCTTTAAGCCGCAGTTTCTGGTGGCGATCCCGCTCGTTCTGTTGCTGGCTCGCGCATGGAAGCCCGTCATGGGTCTCGCCATCTCCGCATCGGCACAGTTACTCTTCGCGAGAGTGTATTTTGGCGCAACCGTTGTGAATGCCTACCTCGACAGGCTGCTCCATCCCAACCGCTGGCTCTCTTCCGCCGAACTCAGCCTCGCTCCGGTACAAATGCACTCTTTGCGTGCTTTCTGGACACTACTCATGCCCTGGCCACCGGTATCTTTCGCGCTCTATCTCGTCACCTCGATCGCGGCGATCGCGATCGCCGCATCCATCTGGAGATCGTCCTCTTCCCTAGAGATCCGGTTCTCCGCGCTCACGCTTGCCGCTGTTCTGGCCAACCCGCATTTGTTTGTCTACGATGTGCTCGTCCTGGCTCCGATTTTGCTGCTTCTTGTGGATTGGCACTGGAACAAAACAAAACATTCCAGCGCAGCCTTGCCTCTATTGATCTATCTCGCCTTTTTCCTGCCGCTGCTCGGGCCCTTGGCTCGATGGACTCATCTTCAAGTTTCTGTCTTGGCCTTTGCAGCGTTGCTCTGGATTCTGTGGAGGCTCGCGTCCGATGTGCCCGCGGGTCACAGACTTGCTTCCAGCAATCCGCGCGTTGTATAACGCTTTTTCCTACCGGGAGCCCTATGCGAATCCAAAAACTTGCCTTCGCAGTGCTGATCCTGATTTGTGTCTCCGCCGCACAGAACAAACCGAAACTCACCCTCGACGATTTCTTCAACTCCGTATCCTTCCCGGCGGTCGAAATTTCTCCGGACGGCAACTCCGTCGTCATCGCCGCCGAGCGTGCCGACTGGGACCAGCAGATTTTCCGCACCGATCTCTGGCTCTACCGTGATGACACCAAATCGCTCATCCCGTTGACACAATCCGGACACGACTCCGATCCCAAGTGGTCGCCCGACGGCAAATGGATTGCCTTCGTCTCCGAGCGCAAGACTTCTTCCGGAAAGAGCGACGATGCCGATGATGACGACAAGAAGGAAGAGGGCACGTCACAGATTTACCTGATCTCGCCCGGCGGCGGCGAAGCCTTCCCGATCACGCAAGGAGAGGAAGACGTTCATGCCTTCGCGTGGTCGGCAAACTCCCAGACGATCTACTTCGCGACACGCCAGCCATGGACCAAGACGCAGAAAGATGACTACAAAAAAGAATGGAAAGACGTTCAGCAGTATCGCACCGCCGAGCGCGGGGATTCGATCTTTTCGCTCGATCTTCAAGCGGCGCTGGATCACCGCGCCGCAGCCGCCGCGAAGAATAGCAAAGATGACGACAAGGAACCCGACCTCACGCCCGGCGCTGTTGAACTCGCGAAGATGCCGCTGCGCGCCGATCATCTGTTGACATCCCCCAACGGAATGACGCTCGCCATCCTGACCAACGCCATCAACCAGCGGCAGGAAAAGTACGAAGACGTCGAACTCTATACGCTTGCTCTGATGGTTTCGCGTCGCGCGGTAGACTCAGCGGGCCATCCTGACCCTGACCGCCCTTACCCGATTCGCCTCACCGAGAATCAGGCAGAGGAGGTGCGCCCTCATTGGGCCAATGACAGCCGCCACATTTTCTTCAGCGTCGAAGTCGGCGATCCGCTCGGCCCTTATCGCGACCTGCAACCGCATCTGTACTGGGTCGACACCATGAGCAAGAAAATCGAGCAGTGGAGTACTGATTTTCCTGGTCCGATCGAGCACTACACGGTTGCGGCCGACACAGTTCTCGCGTCTGCTCGAGCTGGGACTGAAGTCCAGATGTATTCCGTCACCAAACCCAGCGAGAAACTGCACGGGCTGCCCCATTGGCCCGGCACGTATGCGAACATTTCCGCCGCACAGCACTCACCCAAGGTTGCCTTCATCTACTCGTCGCTTGGCAAGCCTGAGGAGATCTATCTCGCCGAGAGCGTCGACAAACTTGATCAGGCCCGCGCGATTACATCATTCAACAAGAAGCTCGCCGAGGCCGACCTTCCGCAGGGCAAGCCGTACCAGTGGAAATCCGACGACGGCACCACCGTGGAGGGCATGTTGATCTATCCACCGGGGAAGTTCGAACAGAAGCATCTGCCCATGTTCACGCTCATCCACGGAGGCCCCGCCGACGCCGACGGCAACCACTTCGAGGCCGACTGGTACCAGTGGGCCGCGCTTGCCGCAACGAACGGATGGCTTGTCTTCGAACCGAATTACCGCGGCTCAACTGGCTACGGCGACAAGTTCCTTATGCAGATTGTTCCGGAAATCGTGTCACGTCCGGGCAAAGACATTCTCGCGGGCGTTGACGCGCTGGTGAAAGATGGCATTGCCGATCCTGATCACCTCACCGTCGGCGGTTATAGCTACGGCGGGTATATGACGAACTGGCTCATCACGCAATCGACGCGCTGGAAGGCCGCCGTAACCGGCGCGGGTGCCGTCGAACATATTGGCAACTGGGGGAACGACGATACGACTTATGACGATGCCTACTTCCTCGGCGGACGCCCTTGGGAGGCCGCGCAGCGCTACCACGACGAAGCGGCGATTTTCCAGATCGATAAAGTCAAAACGCCAACGCACATGGTCGCGGGAGCCGACGACATTCGCGTGGCGGTGCTCGAGGATTATCTACTGGAGCACGCACTGTACTCGCTTGGGATTCCGAACAAGTTGTTAGTCTTCCCCGGCGAAGGCCACAGTCTTTCCAAAAATCCCTGGCATGGAAAGATCAAGGTGCGAGAGGAATTGAAGTGGCTGCAGAAGTACGGCGGGGTACCAGTCGGGAACTGAACCATTCGTGTGGGGACGGACGCATTTGTCCGTCCAGCGAACCTTGACCCGAGCTTTTGTCGAGTCCGTCGGTGATGCTTTAGTGCTCTGGCAAGCCGCGCTATTTGTGGGCCTGCGGGATATACGCAACTCCTCGGCTTCTCTCGATACTATAGCCCACATACCCATTCTGAGCAGGCGCACACCGATGATGTGTGCGCTCAGTACGACCCAACGTGCCTTTTCTTATGCTCACTTGCTCTGACATGATACGCAGTTCACATTTCCGCGGGACGGCGAAAGCGGTTGCACAATGCGGCCTAAGCGAAGATCCAGAAAGGCGAAAAGAATAAAAGCATCTCGAATCAGGACAGTGTTCGCTGCGCTCGCATTCGTTTTCTCGTGGCTGGGCGCCTTTGGAGTAATCGAATTGCTCCCGCAGCTCGACGTAAGCGCCGAACAAGCAATAGAGCCAGGGCAGCCCTTTTCAATTCCCTTTCGTATTGAGAACATGGGGTACTCTTCCGTGTACATCGAGCGAGTGTTCTTCTGCATTCGAAAGATCCAGTGGGGGCGACGGGAAATCAGGGAATCCATTGTGTCTGACCCCGGTTGGGGCAATTTGGTGCTGGAAAAGGGAGAAGGAGAGTCGATCTCCACTCATTTCCTGCAGAGCGGAGCGCCCCCAGACGAAGCAGACATGGTGATCGCGGTTGATGTACGAATGTCGAAATATTTCCATCTCACGGAGAGAAAATATTTCCGATTTACCCGGTTTCAGGGCCCTTATCTAGGAAGGTGGTCGTGGCTCAAGCAGCCAAGCCGCGAGCTGCAGGCCGGCGTTGACAAACAGATTGAACGATCGAAAGCAAACCAAGACTAGCCCACCTACCGCGCGGCGGTGAGTTTTGAAGCGGAGCTGTTCCGCTCCACCCACTCCCGGGCTTGACGCTCGATTACGGCGGCCTGGTCGTGCGTCATCTGGCTGCGGAGAACCTGGGCCAGGTCTTTCGACAGGTACACCGCGGGATCTTTGACCTTCTCGCCCTGGCCGCAGGCAATCAGCGTCCACATGTAGGCCTTCGTCAGGTCCTTTGGGATCCCGCGGCCGCTCCAGTAGAGGAATCCAAGCTTCGATTGAGCTGCGACGTTGCCGTGCTCCGCCGCGGAGGTAAACCAGCGCACGGCTTCTTTTTCATCCAGTTTCACGCCGGCCTTGTCGTCGCCTTGAAAGTAGCGAAGGCCTAACGCATTTTGCGCAGCGGGATCACCCTTTTCCGCCAGTTGACGGACCTGATCGAAGCTTGCATTCTCCAAAGCCGTAGGCGAAGTACCGGGCGAAAGCGGTGCATCGGACTTCGGGGGCATCGACGACGCCAAGACGGTGGGCATCTGGCGGCCGCGCTCTTGCAGTTTTGCCTCGATCAACGGAGCAGTCAGATATCCCAGCGCCATGGAGATCAAAACGGCAAAACCGACGAGCAGGACCAGATGAGAAAGGGGCAAGCTGATTCCGATTTTCTCCGTCGACGCCGGCTTGGTCTCTTCTTCTGGTTTTGCCGCTGGTTTTGCCGCAAAAAGAACGCTCCCGGGTGTTGAGGCGAACTGAGTCTCAGGCTCCGGTTGCAACTCCGGGACATTCTCGCTGCGGGCAGAGCGATTCAACGCAGCCAGAACTGTTTCTGCAAGGCGCTGTAACACCCGGTTGTCATTCTCCGTGAAAGCTTCGGGTTCGGCGGAAAACGCTTCGATGATGCCGATGGATTTCGGGCCAAGTTGCACCGGAACAGCAAGAATGGAGCGAATACCAAGCGCGCGGCAAGTTTCGCGATCGACGCGGCCGTCGAGTTCGGTGTCGTCGCAGCGCAGCGAGATCCCCGACTTCACACACTCGCCCGAGAATCCCGATCCCACCTGCAGTGGCGCGCCCACCGGAGGAGCATCAGGCCCTGCGCTGGCGTGACATTGCATGAAATTGGGATCGGACGTGGCAAGCGCGACCGCGGCTCCGGAAGCACGGACCAGTGTTTGCGCGCGCGTTGCAATCAACTGCAGGGCTTGGGCGAGATCCGGGCCGAGTGCTTCCACCTCGCGTTGCACCGCGCTCACAGCGGCCAGCGTGTCGGTGTAGCTGGGCTTGAGAGGCGCCTGCTGCGGGAGCATGGTCGCGCGAACATGTTCGTCCGCGTTCGCAACTCCCGCCATCGCGTTCATAAACAGCCACTCGCGAAGGTGGAATTGAGAGGATGGAGGGAGTTCGCAAAAGCGAAGACCCGCGCGTCCCGACGCACTCGACCACACGACTTTGCCCAAAGTCAGAATCGGCGCAGGGCACTCGGCCAGGTCCAGGCAGAGATTCAATTCCTGATCAGCCTGAAGGCCCATGGGACATTGAATGGCCATCCCGTCTTCGCTGATATCGACGATCTCGTAGAGATCGAGCGTCGCCTTTTTCGAATCGAGCGTGAAGCTCGCATAGGCGGGAGCTTGAATTTTGTGCCGTACGCGCCGCCGACGATTCGGGACGCCTGGTTTGACCGCCGAGGTTATCGCCACCATGGCCGTTTTGTGCAGCACCATATTAGCGCGGTTTGCGGAAAAGTGTTGCAAGAACTGCGAGGACAGGGCCAGAAGACTCCCAAAAGCCATGCTGGACAAGGGTTCTCGGGGGGAGCCAGCGCCATTCGTGACTGGGGGAATCTGGCAATCAGGTAAATACCCGAGCCCTTCCGGCGGCAACCCCAACCTCTTATTTCTCTTCCTATTACGCGTGGTCTGGGATCCTCAGGAGGGCCTTTTGCCGTGAAAAAAAACTGTCTTGTGACCGGGGTGCTGACGGTCTTCGCCCTGATCAGCCTCCCAGCCTTTGCGGTCCTTGGAGGCAGCGAAGCCTCCGTGCAAACCGACCAGATCCAACTCAAGGCCAGCCTTCGCAGTACGCAGGCCCAGACTTACACCGTGCATGAACTGCGGGCCGCAACCGGACTCGTTGTCCGTGAATACGCCGCGGGTGGGACGGTATTTGGCGTGGCCTGGGAAGGCGCTTGGCCTCCGGATATGCAGCAACTTCTGGGCAGTTACTTTGACCAATACATGCAGGAGCGGAAGCAGCAGGCGCGAAATGGTCCGCCGGGGCGCAGGCCAGTTCATGTCGAGTTGCCCGGGTTGGTGGTCAATATCGCGGGACATCCGGGCTGGTTTCGCGGACAAGCATTTGTGCCCAGCATGCTGCCCAGCGGAGTGGCGGCGAAGGATATCCGATGAGCTACCGACGCAACTTCCTACTTTCGATTGCAGCAACAGTATTCACGGGGATTCTGATCACATCTGTGGGATGCGGCGGCGGCAGCAGTGCGAAAAGTAATTCGATCGTGACCTCAGGCGGAAATGTGGCGCAGATTTCCGTCAACGGCGGCCCGAATGGGAACTACGCGAATGGAGTGTTCGTGAGCGTCACCGTGTGCGCTCCGTCGACCTCAACGTGTCAGACGATTCCGAATGTGCTGGTGGATACGGGGTCTTCGGGGCTGAGGATACTGTCTTCCGTCATGACGATCTCGCTGCCGCAGCAAACAGGATCCAGCGGCCCCGTGGTCGAGTGCTTGCCGTTCATCAGCGGCTATACCTGGGGCCCGGTGCAAACCGCAGACGTGCAGATCGGCGGAGAAAAAGCGAGCGCAGTTCCGATCCAGACGATTAATGAGACAGCCTTTCCGGTTCCGACCGCGTGCAGTAATCAGGGCCCCGCGATGGATAGTGTGCAGACGTTGGGCACCAACGGGATTCTTGGAATCGGCTTGGCGGGACCAGACTGTTTTGCGTGCTCACCGAACAGCGGATTGGGGAATCCGAATCTGTATTACGCATGTCCAACCTCAGGCTGCCAGCCCATCACCCAGACTCTGACAAACCAGGTACAGAATCCGGTTGCGCTGTTTCCTACGGACAATAACGGCGTGATCGTGGAGCTTCCGTCACTGAGTAGTCCCGCGCCGAGTCTCATTGGATCGCTCGTCTTCGGAATCGGCACTCAATCCAATAACGCCCTGCACGGCGCGACGGTGTACACAGTGGATCAGTTTGGCAACTTCACAACGTCGTACAACGGTAAATCGTATTCGGGCAGCTTCATTGACAGCGGCTCAAACGGGTATTTCTTCCTGAACAGCGCGTTGACGGGCATTCCCGACTGCGGCGGTTCCAGCAACAGCTTCTATTGTCCAGCCAGCAGCGATAACTTGACAGCTATGAATCAGGGGGCAAGCGGCGGTAGCGGCACGGTGAATTTCAGCGTGACCAACGCCGATTCGATGTTCAACAGCAACAATTTTGCCTTCCCGAATCTGGCTGGGCCGGTAGGAACTTCCGCAGATTACTTCGACTGGGGACTGCCCTTCTTCTTCGGCCGGAATGTCTACGTGGCAATTGATGGCCAGAGTACGCCGGGTGGAAGCGGGCCATTTTGGGCGTATTGAAACAAGCAGTGAGCGGTGAGCGAAAGCATGGCTTCATTTTCCCCCCTCATTGCTCAATGCTCATGGCCCATTGCTATCCTGCGCGACGCAGTGCATTTGCTTGACGAATGCTCGAGATGCGCGAGATGGCAGCGACCATCACGCTGGAGAGAAGTTGCATGGTAGCGACATCGCGATCGTCGAATGCTCCGGGCGTGGAAGAGAGAACCTCGAAAATTCCGAGCGTGCGACGGTAATGCCGCAGCGGAGAGACCAGGATGGACCGGACTCCAAGTCGGCGACAACTGGCGAGGTCGACGCGCGGATTCCGTTCGGCATCGTGACAAAGCATGATCTCGCCGGAACGAACGGCTTCGGCGGAAATGCCAGCGTCAGCCTGAAGCCGAACTCCGAGGTCGGGAGCGGTGCGGCCGGCACGGGCGCGGCAGACAATTTCGTCTCCGGCTCGAAGGGCAATGGCGGCGCCGGTAGCACCGGTAAGATGCTGTGCCCGTTCCGTAATCGCGCTGATGGCGGGCTCAAGATTGAGTTCCGCGGGATGAATTTCGGCGTCTTCCACGCTCACCGCCTGAAATCCGGCCGCTGGATGGGCCGCATTGGCGACACGAAGTTGGCTGCGAAGAGCCAGCGACGGCATTCGCGAATGATCGTGAGAGTTGGCAAACGCTGGCTCTGGGACCGTCCGAAGAAGGTCGCGAACCAGATCGTTCAGTTCGGCATCGGTGATCAGATGCGCCGTCTGCTGATGGAGCAGGGATCCTCCCAGCACGCGCGAAAGACCAAGCAAGGCATGGCTGCCACATGCCAGGCAATACGGCTTGCTGTTGGAACTGATCAGCTCACATTGAACACAGAAGGTGGCCGACTGCAAGGGGACAAAATTGACATCCCGAAAAGTATTGCCGTACACAGTCTTGCCAAACATGATCGCATTTTCCTCGCTATGCTTGCGGTGCTGACGAAGGTAAATAGAGAGAGATCAGGGAGAAAGTGACGGGGCAGGTTCCGGTTGTGGAAAATCGGGGTGTGCAGAATGTTGCACCAAACCCCTTCGTTGGTGCTATTGCCCGGAGTTGGAGCTTCCGCTATGCTTACTGGACGTTCGCGGTCATCCGTGGGACGAAATATGGGGGTTCTTAATCATGCAATGGACAGCACCGGCTTTTGAAGAAGTTTGCTTGAACTGCGAAATCAACTCCTACGCCAGCGCAAAGCTGTAAACCAGTCGGCGTTACTTTCTGATGATCAAAGCGGAGATTTAGCCGTTTCGGATCTCTCTTGCAGAATCACGGCAGCGATACGCTCGGCTGCGTGTCCATCCCACAAGGGGACGCGGCTGGGGTCAGGTTCTGCCGCCGTTGAGTTCCTTCTCAAAATTTCTGCGGCACCTTCTCGCAGGCGTCGCAGGTCCCTGCCTACAAGTTGATTCGTTCCGCGCGTGAGAGTGATCGGGCGCTCGGT
>Ga0209698_10008710_pt1 | contig 10436 bp, 9 predicted proteins | sample LitLauG_LLR_2012_FD_187203 | JGI IMG/M metagenome (GOLD analysis project Ga0209698, IMG submission 187203) | Freshwater sediment microbial communities from Pennsylvania, USA - Little Laurel Run_MetaG_LLR_2012 (SPAdes) (version 2) | ecosystem: Environmental > Aquatic > Freshwater > Creek >... | reverse complement strand
CCGTGCGACCGCGCTCGGGCGAGAACGGGCAGTTCACCAGCACCACCTTGTTCACCCGCTTCGGCCAGGTGGTGGCGACGTCGATCGATACGCCGGCGCCGACCGTCATCGTGAATCCTCCGGTCTGTTCGAACACGACATCGGTCTCCAACTCAGATGCATTCGTGGCCAAGATCAATCCCAACGCCGCACAGGGGCATCAGCTTCTGTGGTCCACGTATTTCGGGGGCGGAGGTTCGGATAGCGGCACAGGCGTTGCCCTCGACACCGGCGCAGCCAACGTCTACATCACGGGCACTACGAATTCGAACGACATCACAACGGCGTGCCGCGGATCCCGATCGAAAAGCATCGGCTGCTCGTGCATGGCCTGGTGCGCCGGTCGCTTCGGTTCTCGGTCGAAGCGCTGTCGCGCTACCCGCTGCGCTCGCAGATTTTGTTCGTCGAATGCGGCGGCAACAGCAACGCAGGCTGGCACCAGCTTGCGCAGCAGACCCGCGCCGGCTTTCTGCACGGACTGGCATCCTGCAGCGAGTGGTCAGGAGTGCCGCTGTCGATCGTGCTGGATGAATGCGGCATCGATCCTTCCGCCGGGTGGCTGATCGCCGAAGGCGCGGATGCTGCCGCGATCCAGATCAGCCTGCCGCTGGAAAAGGCAATGAAGGATTGCCTGCTGGCGCTTTACCAGAACGGCGAACGCGTCCGTCCGGAAAACGGCTATCCACTGCGGCTGATCGTTCCGGGCTGGGAAGGCGTGCTGAACATCAAGTGGCTGCGCCGCCTGGAGCTGTCGCGCGAACCGGTCATGGCGCGCAACGAGACCGCGAGGTACACGGAACTGCTGCCGTCCGGCAAGGCGCGCATGTTCACGTTCGTGATGGACGCCAAGTCGCTGATCACCTCGCCATCGCCGGGGCACCGGCTCAAGGAGCGGGGCATCTATGAAATCCGCGGGCTGGCGTGGTCCGGCCGAGGCCGCATACGTGCTGTCGACGTCTCGGCCGACGGGGGCCTCAGCTGGGCGCCGGCACAACTGCAGGAACCGGTGCTGCCGATGGCCTTCACCCGGTTTCGCGTTCCCTGGCGCTGGAGCGGCGCACCAGCCGTGCTGAAAAGCCGCGCGGTGGACGAAACCGGGTATGTGCAGCCGGAGCGGGCCGCCCTGGTCGCCGAGCGTGGCCGCCACGGTTACTTTCACTACAACGCGATCGTCGCCTGGGAAGTCGACGAGGATGGCGAGCTGTCGCATGTCTACCGCTAGAGGCGCCGCGCAGCTGCGAAGCCTGGCAGCGACCGTATTCGCGGCGGCAGCGGCCATGGGCACGATGTGCATGCAGGCCGACGCGGAAGACCGGGTGAAGGGACCCGGACTGGGCGAGCCGGTCGATGCGGACCAGGTAGCAGCATGGAACCTGAGCATCTATCCGGACGGACGCGGGCTGCCCGCTGGCGCCGGAACGGCCAGGTCGGGGCAGCTCGTGTACACGGACCGCTGCGCGGCCTGCCATGGAGCCGCAGGCGAAGGCGGCACCGGCGGGCACCTGGTCGGGCGCGGGCCGCTCGACGACGCCGACCCGGACCAGGCGGTCGGCAACTACTGGCCCTATGCCACGACCCTTTTCGATTTCATCCGCCGCGCCATGCCGATGGACAAGCCCGGCGTCTTGAGCGCCAACGAGGTTTACGCGGTCAGCGCCTATGTGCTGTACCTGAACCAGCTTGTCGGGCTGGACCAGACGCTGGACGCCGCCACCCTTGCCCGGGTCCGCATGCCGAACCGCGACGGGTTCATCGGCATCGACGCGCCGCTGCCGCCCGCACCGCGCTGAACGCCGGTCGCCGGCTTCGCCACCAGCCGGATGGCAACCGGCCGGCGTCGTCTGTCCGCAGGCTGAGAATCTGCACCCGGAGCTAGCGCCCCACCGAACTCCGGATCGAGTCGGCCTTGGCCAGCAGGGCCTCGGCCATGCGGATGCTGGCAATGTCGATCAGGCGTCCGTCCAGCGACACCGCGCCCTTGCCATCACGCGCGGCCTGCGCCATCGCTTCGACGATGCGCCGCGCCTTGCCGACTTCCGCGTCCGACGGCGTGTAGACCTTGTTGGCCAGTTCGATCTGTGACGGATGGATGGCCCATTTGCCTTCGTACCCGAGCACCGCGGCACGATTGGCAGCGGCGATATAGCCATCCGGATCGCCGAAATCGCCGAACGGACCGTCGATCGGGCGCAATCCATAGGCGCGACAGGCCACCATCATGCGCGTTTGCGCCGCGTGCCAGGGATCGGTCCAGAAATATTGCCGGTTGCCCTTCTCGTCCTTGTCCGTCAGAACGCCACTGTCCCGGTTCACGCCACCGATCACCGTGGTGCGGGCGCGCGTGGAAGCCGCATAGTCCGCCACCCCGAAGCTCATCGCCTCAAGCCGCTTGCTGGACTGGGCGATTGCCTCGACATTGGCCATGCCGAGGGCAGTTTCGATCAGGACCTCGAAGCCGATGCGCTTGGTGCGCTTCCTGGAAGCCTCGATCTGAGTGACCAGTACATCGATCGCATAGACGTCCTGCGGCACCCCGACCTTCGGGATCAGGATCATGTCTAGCCGTGGGCAGGATTCCACGATGTCGACGACGTCCCTGTACATATAGTGCGTGTCCAGGCCGTTGATGCGGATCATCATCGTCTTGGAGCCCCAGTCGATGTCATTCAGGCCCTGCACGATGTTCTTGCGCGCCTGTTCCTTGTCGTCCGGCGCCACCGCATCTTCAAGATCCAGGAACACGATGTCGGCGGCGCATTTCGCGGCCTTCTCGAACATGCCGGGGTTCGATCCCGGCACAGCCAGTTCGGAACGATGCAGTCGCGGTGTCGCTTGTTCGATGATGGTGAAGCTCACGTGGGGCCTCCAGGGTCGATGTACGGATCGTGCGGATTCGTGGGTATCGGTGCGCGACCAGGCTCAGTCAGCGTGAATCGCGTCAGCCCGTCGCGCCAAAGCCCGCCGCGGCGCAATTGATCGTCAACAGCAGCGCGTTGCGGACTTCCTCATCGCCGCCTGCGCGGAACTGGCGCAGCAGGCCGACCTGCTCACGGCTGACCTGGTTCAGGGTCTTCAGGCGCCGCGCCAGACGCCGCCGATATTGCGGGAACCGCCCGGCGATTTCCGCTTCACCCGACACCTTCAGAGCCATCTCGCAGGTCAGGTGGTATTCGCGCTCGATGCGGCCGAAAATCGAATCGCGCAGCGACACGTCTTCGACCATCGACGCGTACGAGCGCGCGATGTCCAGGTCCACCGCCAGCAGCGTCTTTTCGACCTCGTCCATCACGGTGCGGAACAGGCGCGCATCGCGGAACATGCGGCGCAGCAGGTCCAGTCCGGCGTCGCGCCGGACCTCGAGGAAAGAGCGCAGCGCGCTGCCGACACCATACCAGCCGGTGACCATGTGCCGGTTCTGGGTCCACGCAAAAACCCAGGGAATGGCGCGCAGGTCCGACAGCGTCTTGGCCTGGGTTCGCCTTGCCGGCCGCGAGCCCATGTTCAAGAGGGCGAGTTCTTCGAGCGGGCTGGCGGCGGTCAGGTACTCGAGCATCCGCTCCGTGCTCATCAGGTCGTGGTACGCCGTCCATGACAGTCCGGACAGCGACTCCATCGCCTCATCGAATTCGTACACCGGCTGCAGTGCCCGCTCGCCCTCGGACACCAGCGCGTGCTCGATCACCGAAGCCGCCAGCAGTTCGACCTGGTAGGCCGCGGTGCCGCGGTTGGCGTACTTGAGCGAGACAACCTCGCCTTGCTCGGTGGTCCGGAACAGCTTCTTGATCGAGCCGGCCGGCGCGGCGGCGATGGCGCGGCCCGTCGGCGCGCCACCGCGGCTCACGGAACCGCCGCGACCGTGGAAAAACGTGATCGTGACGCCATGCTCCCGCCCGAGACGGGTCAACGACGCCTGCGCCTTGGCCAGTTCCCAGTTCGCCGCGAAGTAGCCGCCGTCCTTGTTCGAGTCCGAGTATCCGATCATCACCTCCTGCATGCCGCCCTGCCCGTGCAGGCTGCGCTGCACCAGCGGCACCGCCAGCAGCTCCTTGAGGATCTGTGGCGCACGCCGCAGGTCGGTAATGGTCTCCAGCAAAGGTACGATCGGCAGGGTGCAGCGCTCGACCGAACGCGAGTCGGAAAACAGCCCGCCCTCCTTGGCCATCAGGTAGACGCCCAGCACGTCGGCGGCGCTATGGGTCATGCTCAGGATCAGCGCGCCAAAGGCTTCGCGATCGGCCTGCTGGCGCATCTGCGCGATCGTGCGGAAGGTCTCGAGCGTCTCGGCCGCTTCCGGCGGCAGGCCGTCGATCCGGCGCGATCCTTCGCGCGGCGTGATCAGTTCGGCGAGCAGCCACTGCTTCCATTCCGGGCCATCCTGCGCCGGCGGTTCCCTGCCGCCCTGGGTACAGCGGTAGATGGAGGCGAGTGCCTGGTTCATCCGGATCGTGTTTTCGCGCACGTCCAGGCGCACGGTGCTGAAGCGGAACACGCCGACTTCCCGCCTCAGCGGCACCAGCAGTGAACGGGCGAGCGCGTCAGCACCGGCCCTCGACAGGGCCGAGATCATCAGGTCGATGTCGACGATCATGTCGTCGGCATGGCGGTAACCAGCACTGTCCAGCGACGGCCGGCGCTCCTCGCAGTCGCGCGCCGTGCGCCCGACGCGCTGCTGCATCGTGCCGAGGAACTGACGGAAAGGCTCCCCAGGGTTGCGCGCGCGGATGCCGGCGCCCTCCGGCAGCGCGGCGACCCGCTCGTGCACGATTTTCAGAAAATCGTCGGGCAACGGCAGCGCGTGCTCCGCGATGCTCAGATTGCGGATCAGGTCCGACAGGCGCTGCTTGTAGCGATTCAGGCAGGCCAGGCGGTTGGACCACAGGGTTTCGCGCGTGACCGCACTGGTCACATAGGGATTGCCGTCGCGGTCGCCGCCGATCCAGGAGCCGAACTGGAACAGCAGCGGCACCTCGGCGCCGTGACCGGGGAAACTGTGCTCGAGGGCACGCTCGATCTTGAGCAGGAGCTGAGGAACGACGTCGAACAGATTCTCGTTGAAAAAATACAGCCCCCAGGCGACTTCCTGCGAAACGGAGGGCTTTTCGAGTTTCAGTTCGCCGGTGAGCCACAGCAACTCGATTTCGTCGCGCAGTGAACCGATCAGGTCATCGCGTTCGCGCTGCGTCCAGCGCGGCGATTCCAGGTCGAACAGGCGCAGGTAGATGCGCCGGTGCCGCTCCAGGACCGAGACGCGCTTGGCCTCGGTCGGGTGCGCGGTGATGACCGGACGGATCCGGATCGAACCAAGCAGTTCGACGATCCGCTCGCTGCTGATCCCGTCGTGCGCACTCTTGGAGAACACTTCGGCGAAGGTCCCCTTGACCGCGGCATGGCCCTGTTCGCGTTCGAGTTCGCGCCGATTGCGCATGTCGCGGTTCTGCTCCGCGATCGCGAGCAGCTGGAACAGGATGCCCTGGGCCTGCAGCGTGCGCGCCAGGATGCGCGGCGGCATGTTTTCCGTGGTCGCCTCGCCGCGCAGCACGCGTGCCGCCTGCGGTTCGTGGCGTTCGACCACCTCGGTCAGAAGGCGAACCAGCAATTCCCAGCGCGAGAAGCCATCCGCCAGTGCAGACGGCGCTGCCGCCGTACCCGGGTCCACGCTGGCGCCGCTCATCGCTGGGATGCTCCGACCCGGCCGGCTTCAGCTGACCTTGGCCAGGGCCTTGGCCACGGTCGATCCGAGTTCGGCGGCGCTGGGCGCGACGTACAGGCCGTACGACTTCATGATCTCGGCCTTTTCGGCGGCGGTGTCGCCTTCGGCCGAGATGATCGCCCCGGCGTGACCCATGCGGCGGCCTTTCGGCGCCGTCAGGCCGGCCACGTAGCCGACCACCGGCTTCTTCATGTTGGCCTTGATCCAGGCCGAGGCCTCGGCCTCCTGCGGGCCGCCGATCTCGCCGATCATGACGACCGCCCGGGTTTCCGGATCCTCGTTGAACAGGGCCAGGTGATCGAGGAAGGAACTGCCGTTGATCGGATCCCCGCCGATGCCGACGCTGGTGGTCACGCCGATGCCGAGCGCCTTCATCTGGGCGGCCGCTTCGTAGCCGAGCGTGCCTGAACGCGAGACGATGCCGACGTTGCCACGCACGTAGATGTTGCCGGGCATGATGCCCAGCATGGCGCGGCCGGCGCTGATGATGCCGGCGCAGTTCGGACCCACCACCAGAGTGCGCTTTTCCTTCTGGAAGCGCATCAGGTAGCGCTTCACGCGCATCATGTCCTGCGCCGGGATGCCATCGGTGATGATGCAGACCAGCCGCAGACCGGCATCGGCCGCTTCCATCAGCGAGTCGGCGGCGTACGGAGGCGGAACGAAGGCCAGGCTGGCCTCGGCCCCCGTGGCCTTGACAGCGTCCTTCATGGTGTCGAACACGGGACGATCCAGGTGGGTCAACCCACCCTTGCCGGGAGTGACGCCTCCCACGACCCGGGTTCCATAGGCGATCATTTCCTTCGCGTGAAAGGTCGCTTTGTCGCCGGTGATGCCCTGAACGATCACCGGGGTCTTTTCGTCGATCAAGATGCTCATGGCTCGAAATCTCCTGTCGCGATTCGGTGCGAGGAAAGCGCGGATCAGCCGCGGGCGGCCGCAACCGCCTTCTTGGAGGCGTCGGCCAGGTCGCTGGCGGTGATGATCGGCAGTCCGCTCTCCTTGATGATGCGGTTGCCCTCGTCGACATTGGTGCCGGCCAGACGCACGATCAGCGGAATGCGCAGGCCCTTGGCGGCTTGCACGACGCCCTGCGCCACCCAGTCGCAGCGGTTGATGCCGGCGAAGATGTTGACCAGGATCGCCTTGACGTTGCGATCCGACAGCACCAGGCGGAACGCCTCGGCCACGCGCTCCGGCGATGCGCCACCGCCCACGTCCAGGAAGTTGGCCGGTTCGCCGCCGGAGTACTTGATCATGTCCATCGTCGCCATCGCGAGGCCGGCGCCGTTGATGATGCAACCGATGTCGCCGGTCAGTCCCACGTAGTTCAGGCCGTGCTGGCTCGCCTGGGCCTCGCGCGGATCCTCCTGCGCCGAGTCGCGCATCTCGGCCACCGCCGGGCGGCGGAACAGCGCGTTGTCGTCGAACGACATCTTGGCGTCCAGCGCCAGCAGCCGGTGATCCTTCGTGACGACCAGCGGATTGATCTCGACCATCGTGGCGTCGAGGTCGCGGAAGGCACGGTAGCAACCAAGGATGGCGGTCACGGCGCGGCTGACCTGCTTGATGTTCAGGCCGAGGCCGAAAGCGATTTCCCGCGCCTGGAAGGGCTGCATGCCGACCGCCGGCTCCACCTGGATCTGGCGGATCGATTCGGGATCCTTCTTGGCAACCTCCTCGATATCCATGCCACCCTGGGATGAGGCGATGACCCGGATTCTCTGCAGCTTGCGGTCCAGCACGAAACCGAGGTAGATCTCGCGCTCGAACGGCTCGGCCACCTCCACGTAGACGCGCTGGCACACCTTGCCCTCGGGGCCGGTCTGGCTGGTCACCAGGCGCTTTCCGAGCAGTTCCTTGGCCGCCTCCGAAACCTCGTGGTAGGTGCGGCACAGCTTGATGCCGCCCGCCTTGCCGCGCCCGCCGGAATGCACCTGCGCCTTCACGGCCCAATGCCAGCCGCCCAGCTCGGTCGCGACGAACACAGCCTGATCGGGACTGTAAGCAACACTGCCGCGTGGAACGGGAACACCGAATCCCGACAGCAGTTCCTTGGCCTGGTATTCATGGATGTCCATCGTGGGTTCCTCCCGGATCGTTGATCTCTTGCCGGCCGTGCGCGCGCGCTAGGCGAGCCGCCCATGTACCGTCTTGAACGTCTCTTCGCTGATGGCCGCACCCCGCTGCAGCAGCTGGTCCAGCCGCTCGCGGCGCGAGCGGACGAACTCGGCATCCTTGATCGAAGGTGCGTTGATGTCGACATTGAGCGCGGCGCTGCGCAGCGCTGCGTGCGCCGCCAGCGTGGCCACGCCCGCATCGCTGATCACGGCCTTGTTCCCGATCGCTGCAATGCGCCGGGTCACTTCGATCACGTCGAAACAGGCCTGGGCGCATTCCAGCGGCACGTCGGTCGCACGCTTCAGGCCTGCCTGAATCGCCTCGGCGCGCGCACGTTGATCCCGCTCGTCGCCCTTGGGCAGCCGGTAGGCCGCCATCAGCGTGTCGAAGGCCTGCACGTCGTCGGCGACCATCGCGGTGAGCCTGGCCCGCAGCGCTTCGGCCTGCTGCAGGGCCTCGCGCATCGGGGCTTCGACCGCCTCGTAGCCCTTCTTGCCGAGTGTGAGATTGCACACCATCGATGTCAGCGCCGCACCCATCGCCCCCATGATGGCAGCGGCGCTGCCACCTCCCGGAGTCGGCGCGGCGCTGGCCAGCTCGTCGAGGAAGCGGTCCAGCCGTTGCTCGCAGATCATGCTCGCCCGCCGCGTCAGTTCTTGCCGACCATCGTCTTGGCGATGGCGAAGATCTCGTCGGCGTCCAGCACGACATCGTTGGACTCGAACAGCCGAGCCACGCAGGCGCGGTGCAGCGCGATCTTCAGCGCGCCGAAACCGATCGCCCCGAACACGGTCTTGCCATGCCGCGTCGCCGCCTTGTCCATCATGTCGATGCCTTCGATGCCGGCTGGCGGCGTCGCGTTGGCGTCGCTGAGCAGCTGCAGCGTGGCGCTGTCGCGCCATTGGCGCTCCTCAAGCAGCTGCGCGCCAGCGGCGCCAGTGGCCAGAACGATATTCGCTCCCTGGATCGCGCGGCCGCGCGTTTCGTTATCGGCGCCCTCGAGCGCCTGCACTTCGACGCCGAAGCGCTCCTTGATGGCGTCGCAGGCCGCTTGCGCGCGGGCCAGCGTGCGCGAGGTCAGTGCCACCTGCACGCCTTCCCGGCTCAGCATCACGGCGGCGCGCTGGCCCACCGGTCCGCTGCCCGCCAGCACGACCGCGCGCTTGCCCGCCAGCGGAATGCAATGCCCGAGCCAGGCGACAGCCGCCGCTGCCGTCGTGTTGGACCCGTTGCTGTCAAGCATCGCCGATACGCGGAATCCGGCGAAAAACTTCTTGCGCACCGCCTTGAGCACGGCCTCGCCAGCCGCCATGTCGCCGCCGCCGACGAAGATCGCCGTGAGCTTCTTGTCCTTCGGGGCACGCGTGAAAATGGCGCCATCGACCAGCCCACCGACGTTGGCGCTCGTGATTCCTCCGTAGGCGCTGACATTGTCCGCGCCGCCGTCGTATGCCACGACGTTGTCGAAGACCGAGGGCATCGGATCGGTGTCGAACTGGTACAGCAGCTTCTTCATGGCGTCTCCTTCTCGCGGGGCGACCGTGGGCGACCCGTCGTTATCGAATGTCCATTGCAGCGCGCGGCCGGGCGCACCGGCCTCACGTCACCAGGTGCTGTGGCTTGCCTTCGGCCCACAGATCGATGTTGTCGATCATCTGGTCGGCCAGGAACTGCATCGCACCATCCGAAGCCCAGGCGACGTGCGGCGTGAGGATGAAGTTCGGCCGCCGCACATCCAGCAACGGGTTGCCCTCGCGCGGCGGCTCCACCGTGAGCACGTCGAATCCGGCGCCTGCAATCAGTCCCTGGTCCAGCGCCTGGATCAGCGCCTTCTCGTCGACCAGCCCTCCGCGCGCCGTATTGATCAGAATCGCCGTGCGTTTCATGCGCCGCAGCTGCGCCAGCCCGATCAGATTGCGCGTGCTTGGCGTCAGAGGCAGATGCAGCGTGATGACGTCGGCCGTCTCCAGCACTTCGTCGAACGGCGTGAACTGCACTCCCGGTGCCTTGGGCGGCTCGTGATCGGCGAACAGCACGTTCATGCCGAAGCCGCGCGCGATCGCCGCGCTGCCCTGACCGATTGCGCCTTCTCCGATGATGCCGATGGTCGAGCCGTGCAGGTCGCCGATCGGGTGGTTCAGGAAGCAGAACTGCTCGGACTGCTGCCACACGCCCTGCTCGACATCGTGCCGGTAACCCAGCAGGCTGCGCCGCAGCGCCAGCAGCATCATGAAACAATGCTCCGGCACGGTGTGGACCGCGTAATTGCGGATGTTGGCGACGGCGATTCCGCGCCGGCGGCAGGCCTCGATGTCGACGCAGTCGTAGCCGGTCGCGGCCATCGCGATCAGTTTGAGCCCGGGCAGCTGCGCCAGCGTCGGCTCGCGCAGCTGGACCTTGTTGACGATTGCAACTGTCGCATCGCGCAGGCGCTCGATGACCTGCTCCGGCGCGGTCTTGTCGTGTTCGACGTAGGACTGCGCGCAGCGCGGGCGCCGCACGCTGGCCTTGACCGAATTGCGGTCGAGAAACACGACTCGCTGCATCATGTGCGCTGACCTTCGTT
>Ga0209698_10008708_pt1 | contig 10438 bp, 7 predicted proteins | sample LitLauG_LLR_2012_FD_187203 | JGI IMG/M metagenome (GOLD analysis project Ga0209698, IMG submission 187203) | Freshwater sediment microbial communities from Pennsylvania, USA - Little Laurel Run_MetaG_LLR_2012 (SPAdes) (version 2) | ecosystem: Environmental > Aquatic > Freshwater > Creek >... | reverse complement strand
ACGAGAGCCCATTCCATTCCAGACACGCCACTTCGCAAGCCTTGCAACCGATGCAGGTGGTGGTGTCAATCAGCTTGCAGACATCGAATTCGCGTCTGATGCCGGCGCCAGGGACGGAGCCGGAGTGTCCCGAGATCCTTCGAATTTCTAAAATAGCCTGGCTCATGTTCGTTTGCTCTAAGCCTTCTCCACCTTGACGAGGAAGCCCTTGAATTCCGGCGTAAACGCGTTGGGATCGATGACCGTCGGCGAAAGCAAATTCGCGGGCGTCCGCGCATTTCTTTCGGCATCTTCCTGAATGCCGCGGTATCCCTGATGGATAGGCAAACCGATCTGGTACACCTTCTTTCCGTCAATATTCATTGGCCGGATGCGCTTGGTGACGAATGCCTTCGCGACGTAGTAACTGCGCGCGCTCGTCACCTTCACCGTGTCGCCGCCTTTAATTCCCAACTCCTGCGCCAACTCGACCGGCATTTCCACGAACGGCTCGGGAATGAGCTGTACATTCACCGGATTGTTCTTCGTCCAATAGTGGTAGTGCTCGGTGAGCCGGTAGGTGGTGCAAATGATATTGAAGCCATCACTTGCGCTTCCATACTTGTCCGCGCCGGAAGTGAGCTTCTTGACCACCGGACTAGTCGATTGATTGGGATGCAGCGCGTTCACCACCGGGCTTTCAATCGGTTCGTAGTGTTCCGGGAACGGGCCGTCTGCAAATGCCGCCAAAGGCGCGAAGATGCGGCCAACGCCCTCAGAATTCATGATGAACGGGCCCATGTGGTCCTGCGGCGCGGAGTCCGCCTTGAAGTCAGGCACGTCGTTTCCTACCCAGGTTTGCGTAGCCTCGTTCCACCACACTTGCCTGCGGTCTGAGTCCCATGGTTTTCCCGACGGATCGCACGAGGCGCGGTTATACAGAACGCGGCGATTCGCCGGCCACGACCACGCCCAGTTCTGGTACACGCCCATGCCCGACGGATCTTCGGTCCCGCGGCGCATCAACTGCGGCCCAGCCTCGGTCCAGCAGCCGGAGTAAATCCAGTTGCCGCAGGATGTAGTTCCGTCGTCTTTCAGCCACGCAAAGCCCGGCAGTTGCTGGCCACGCTTGATAACCTGCTGTGTCTTGGGATCGGTAAGATCCGCCAGTGCCTTGCCGTTGAACTCCTTCGCCAACTCCGACAGCGCCGGATGCTTGGCATCGGTGTAGGGCCACGTCAGCTTCAGAATCGGATCGGGGAAAGCGCCGCCTTCCTTCTGGTACAGTTCACGCACCTTAAGAAAGATCTGCGCCACGATGTCCTGATCCAACCGAGCATCTCCGGGCGTCGGCAGCGCGATGTTCTTCCACTGCAGCCAGCGCGCCGAGTTGGTCATGGAGCCATCCTTCTCGGCAAAACCGGCGCACGGCAGCCGATACACCGTGGTATTGATCGCCTTCATTTCTTCGGGGGTTGTCCCCGGCGCTCTCCAGAACTCGCTGGTCTCGTCCGGATATATCTCTCCCACCACCAGCCAGTCGGCCTTCTTCAGCGCCTCAATATTCTTCTGTGAGTTTGGCCCGATGGCCACGCCATTCATGCCGAAGGCAAACATGCCCTTCACCGCACCGCGGTACATGTTGTCCCAAATCTGAGTCCAGGAGTAGTTGCGATCCACTTTCGGCGCGTAGTGGAACGCCCAGTCGTTCTCTTTTGTCGCCGCGTCCCCGAACATGGCTCTCAGGTAGGAGACGACGAACTTCGGCATGTTGCCCCAATAGTTGAACGAATCCCATGGGCCTGGTTTGGAAGCCTTGGGCGTGACGCGTTCCAGGTAAGTTTTCAGATCGACGTCGTTCGGGTTGGGTACCTTCAGGTAGCCGGGCCAAATATCAAACACGCCGCCCATATCCGTGGCACCCTGAATGTTGGCATGGCCGCGCAGAGCGTTCACGCCGCCTCCCGCGCGTCCCACGTTGCCCAGCAGCAATTGCAGCATCGCCCCCGTGCGGATCATCTGCGTGCCATAGCTGTGCTGCGTCCAACCCACCGCGTAAAGAATGGTGGCGACCTTCTTCATGTCGCCATCTTTGCGGATGGAAGTGAACAGATCGGCAGCTTTCAGAAACTGATCTTTGGGAATGCCCGTGATGCGCTCAACCATCTCGGGGGTGTAGCGCGAGTACTGCTGCTTCAACAGCTGAAATACGCAGCAAGGATGCTGCAGCGAAAGGTCGTACGCAACCTTCGGAGGAAGCGCCGGCGGCTTGGGAGGCTCGCCCGGCTTTGCCGTAGGAGCGTGGGCCGCGGTCGGAGCGACGCCACCCTGGTCGTTCCCTTCTTCGTAATTCCAAGTGGACCTGTCGTAAGCGTGGGTCGCCGGGTCGAAGCCCGAGTACAGCCCATCTTCGGGCAGCTTGAACCCATCCTTAATAATGAACGCAGCGTTGGTGTAGTTAACCAGATAGTCGTGGGCGACGCGGTTGTTTTCGATGGCGTAGCGGATGACGCCACCCAGGAAGGCGATGTCGGAACCCACGCGAATCTGGGCGAACAAGTCGGCGGTGGCTGCGGTGCGCGTGAAGCGCGGATCCACCACGATCATCTTGGCATTGCGGTTGCGCTTCGCCTCGATCGCCCACTTAAAGCCGCAAGGATGGTTCTCGGCTGGGTTTCCACCCATGATCAACATCATGTCGGTGTTCTTGATGTCGACCCAGCCATTGGTCATGGCCCCGCGTCCAAATGTTGGTCCCAAACTTGAGACCGTGGGACCGTGTCAAACCCGGGCCTGGTTTTCCAGGTAGCAGACCCCCAGGCTGCGCATGGTCTTGACGACCAGATAGTTGAATTCGTTTGTATCGGTACAACCGCCAGTGAAGGCAATGCCCTCGCAGCGGTTTACGGTGTGGCCTAGCGCGTCTTGCGCCACGAAGGTGGCATCGCGCGTTTTCTTTGTCCAGCGCGCGATTTCATCAATCGCATGATCCCACGAAATATCTTCCCAATGATCCGAGCCCGGACGCCGTACCTGCGGCTTCAGCAATCGCCGCGGATTCAGAATGTCCTGCTCAAGCGACGCGCCCTTCGGGCACAGCGTGCCGCGGTTAATCGGATGATCGGGATCCCCCTCAACGTGAATCACCTGCGGCGTGACGTTCTTGGCTTTGTCGCCAATCGTGTAGATGAGGATGCCGCAGCTTACCGAACAATAGGGGCAAGTAGAGCGAGTTTCGGTGGCGCGCGCCATCTTGAGCTCGCGCACTTGCGCATAGGCTGGGGCGAGATCGAACCCCAATAAAGAAAGCGCTGATCCACCCAGCGCGGTGACCTTCAAAAAATCTCTGCGGCTACTGTTCATGACCAGGAACTCCTTCGCGAACAGACCCACATCTTTGCCGGGAAATCTTACCTCAAATGACTCCTCAGCGCAGAAAAAAATGCACAGGGTCCATCCCTGCTTTCGATCTCCAAAATCACAATCCGGTTGCCTTTGAGGTCGGTTACCTGCCCATCGTTGCTTGCAGCGTCAGCCGAGTGACGCGGAAAGAGATAACGTTCCCGGCCAATCACACTCAGAACTTCACAACAAATGGCGGAGTGCGCCGAAGTGCTGATGCGGCGCCAAGGGAGGCCGGTTGGAGGTTACCGAAAGAATGGCTCCTCAGGTAGGACTCCAACCTGCCTGGAAACGTCAAACAAAGCACTTAACCGAGCACAGGTGGCAATCTCAGGCATCGCAAGTCTATGGTGGGCAACGAACTGATTTCCGAAATCAGTTTTACCGCTGGAGTTCCTCCCCGGACAAAAAAGCACTGCACGAGGCGAGGCTTCGCTGTCTCGCTCTCGTGCGCCGTTTTGTGATGCATGCGCTGCAATGCGCGCCGCACGTCGACTTTGACCCTGATGTTGTAACGCTGAAACATTCACGTGGTGGTATGCGTGCCGATCAACGATAAACTGGTTCGTAGGTCAAGGAAGAGGGCTGGCGTGGCCAGCCCTCCTCCTTCCTGTGGGCAATCTTAGAATTCAGCCGTTAAGCCCAAGGTGAACATATTTGCTTTGTCGTAGCCGGGGAAGCCGAGGAGTGGGCTGGAGTCGAGGCGCTTGGGCGCTCCGATGTGCCAGCCGGATTGCGACCACGTGTAGTTGTAGCGGATGAAATCGGCTTTGAACATGAAGTGGTCGGCGATGCGGTGCGTGAGATAGCTCTCATATACCTCACCACGCGTGTTGGTCTTGGGCGCGATGATGTCGTCTTCGGCGTTGGAGAAGTTAAACCAGTATTTGCTGCCTTGGTTGAATTCGAATCCGATCTTGGTTCGCCCGTCATCTTTCGGAATGCTGTAACGAGCCCCCAGATAGAACATGTGTCCCTCGTGGTTGACCGGGGTGTCAAAGGGATCGCTTCCCAGTCCACCGAAGGGAGTGGTTTGGCCGTTGGGGCGTAAGCTGTCCCAGTTGGCGCTGGCAAAAACATCGAAATTGGCCAGTTTTTTCTGCAGGACGACACCATAAAGGCCGATTGCACCCAGGTTGGCGGAGGGAGTGAAGCGCATGACGACGGGTGCGCCCACAGGGTCTCCAGTCAAGGGATTGTTGGGGAGGACGATGAGGCCGTTGAAACCGTCGGTGACGTTCCAGGCGCGGGCGAACAAGGCCTGCACGAAGGTGTGATCGGTCTCATACAAATCCAGCACTCCGCCTGCCAGGTGAACATCTTTCAGGCGGTCGGCTGGAGTCTTGAGCAGGTTGCCATTGCCGAAGCCGGAAGAGTAGCCCAGGCCGTAGCAAGCGCGTAACGTCATCTTGTTGGTGACGTGATAGCCGAAGGTCATACCGTCGTACTGAAAGTCGAACAGGGCTCCCGAAGGCGTGCCGCCGCGAAGCTCGTCGTCGCGGTAATGCAGCGGCGGGCCTCCAACGGCGGGGCGGCGGCCGATCGAGAGGTAGAGCTTCGAGCCGCCGATGTTGTTCCAGTTGAAGAAGACGCGCTCGACGCGAACTTGGTCGCTGTTGGGTACGCCCACTGTGGACCCGTCAATATTGAGTGTGTTGGGCTGTCCATTGAAGACCTGCACGCCCGTGGAATCACCGAAGACCTTGTACATGCTCAAGCGGGCGCCGAAGCTGACGTTGTCGGCGACCTTGGTCTCGAACTTCAGCCGCAGGCGGTTGGTGAGCAGCGCGTTGGTGTTGTTGGTATAGCCGGTCTGGTACACGCCAGGGGCACCCATCAGCATGCCCATGAACTGTTGGAAACCCGGCATTTGTCGGAATTGTGAATAGGCCGCCTTCAAGTCCGAGAACTTCAGGTTGTTGGTGAAGTACTGATAGTCGGAATAGTGCGTCTGGACATTGCTTTGAATCTGGTCTACTTGAGTAGGTAGGTTTCCGTTGTTGGTCTGCACGTAAAACAGCGTCTTTACGAACAGGTTCTGGAGTTGCATCCCGTCATAGTGATTGGGAACCGTACCCCAAATGGTGTGCGCCTCGAAGCGGTAATCGCCGCCCCAGTCCAGGCGGTCCTTCAGGGACCTCCTTTCCGTTGTCATGACACGGTCATTGAGATCGCGCACGCTTTCTTGCAGGTCCGCGATGGCCGTGGCAGGCACGGGCGCGGCCGTCGGCGCTGTCTCCGCCGGCTTGGGTTTTTCCTGTGCATCCAGCCGCTGCTCGAGCGCAGTGACGGTTTTCTTGAGTTGATCGATTTCCTGCCGAAGCTGTGCGGCATCATCCGTCGCCGGTGGCGCCGATTGTGCCCAGAGCCCCGCGGTTAGCAGAAACAGCAGCGCTGCCCATAGAAGTTTTCGCATACGAAAATTCCTTTCGACTATGAAATGCGCGGCCAGCACGGTAAGCCGCAGGCCGGGTCACGCCGGCGTTTCAAGTTTGGACGTACTGCCGGAGCATGGCAGCTCTATGGTGAAACTGCGGCGGCTGTGATTTCCGTGATCCAGATCACGTATCAATGTATTAAGAAACTTCGCAACTATGCAATCACACAACCATGTGCCGTACGTCACAGAAATCGGTTGTGGCCGCTCGCTATCCTTATGCCATGGTTTCGAAACACCGAAACTACTGAGATGGAGGTATGTATGCAGCGGTTTTGTAAGGCCCTGTTGATCGCATTTGCTCTCATCCTCGTATTTGCATTGTTTCCCTCCGCACATGCCAACCAGAAAGGCAGCGAAAACAAGGGGCGCTTCTACTTTCGCCAGACCTGCAAGGAATGCCATACCAAGGGCGCTGCTGGCGGAGAGGTCACTCCTTTGAATAAGACCATGGCGCAATGGCGCGCCTATTTTGCCAAGGGCATGCACAACCACGGCAAGGAACCGCTGTCCAAGTACCTGCCGGCGGATCAACTGCTCGACGCATCCACGTTCCTCACCGATCACGCGGCTGACTCACCGCAGCCGGAAACCTGCGGCAAGTAAGGCCTGGGCGACGTCAGCAGCGTCCGCAAGCGGACCTGCGGGGCGGTGTCCCACTTGGAAGCAGACTGCGCAGCCAGACCGGAAAGGTAGGCGTCCATGGATCGGCGCAAATTCCTGAAATTCTCCGCGGGAGGAGCCGCCGGCGCGGCCATGGGCGCTTCGCTGGCTTGTGTGCATCCCTTCGCCCACGCACCGGCGAAGGCGGCAGAGCGGCTGGAAATTCCGACCACCTGCGAGATGTGCGTCAACAAGTGCTCGGTCATCGCGGTCGTGGAAGACGGGGTCATCCACAAGCTCAATCCCAATCCCGAAAATCCCAAGTCGCGGAGCATGCTCTGCGCCCGCGGGAATGCCGGGATGCAGACGGTGTACGATTCGGCGCGGCTGAAGCGGCCGCTCATCCGTGTGGGTAAAAGGGGTGAAGGAAACTGGCGGCCGGCGTCGTGGGATGAGGCATTTGACTTCGCAGCCAAGAAACTTTCCGAGACCAAGGAGAAGTACGGGCCGCAGGGCACGCTGTGGTCTTCGACGGAAAGCTTTCAGGAAGTGTTCTTCCAGAACCTGGGATCGGCGCTTGGGTCACCGAATCTGGTCCGCCACCCTACGTTGTGTCTGGCTTCGGTCAATCTCGCCTACTCGATGACATTCGGGACCGTCCCGTCGTTTGACCTGCTGAACTCGAAGTACATCATCATGTCGGGGGCTAATCGGTTGGAATCGTTCATCACGCCCGACACGATGGACCTGATCGAGTCCGCCGAATACCGCAAGGCCAAGCTCATCTATCTGGACCCGCGTTTTACTGTGACTGCGTCGAAGGCGGACGAGTGGTATCCGATCCGGCCGGGAACCGATCTTGCATTCATGTTGGCTATGCTGAACGTGATCGTCGGCGAGAACCGGTATGACAAGGAGTTTGTCGCCAATTACACCGTGGGTTTCGACAAACTCACGGAACACGTGAAGCAGTTCACGCCGGATTGGGCGGAAAAAGAGACCGAGATTCCGGCGAAGGACATCGTGCGCATCGCGCACGAGTTCTCAGACGCCGCACCCCGCGCCGTCTACTACGCCGGACGCCGCTCGTCGTGGTATCGCGAGGACTTCCACACCCGCCGGGCGCAAGCGATCCTCAATGCCATCGTTGGCAGCTGGGACCGCGAAGGCGGCATGGTGCCCAACGGGAAAATTGCATTGGGCGAGTATCTGTTTCTCCCCTGGGACGACCCCACCGCGCCGCGCGTCGATGAGATGGACAAGAATTTCCCCCTCGCAGCCAAAGGAGACGGGGCTTATCTCAAGCTGCGCGAGAACGTTATTGCCGGTTCGCCGTATCCGGTCAAGGCGTGGATGGTGCACAAGCAGGACCCGATGAACGCGCTGCCCGACCAGTCGCGCACGCTTCAAATGATCCAGCAGATGGACTTTGTTGGAGTCATTGATATCCAGATGAGCGACACGGCCTGGTACGCCGACGTCATCTTCCCCGAGTCCACTTATCTGGAGCGTACCGATCCGGTCGAAGTGCTTTCTGGAATTGTGCCTGTAGTTGTGTACCGCCAACAGGTCGTCAAGCCGGCGCATGACACGAAAACGACGCTTGAGATCTCGCAGGGTCTGGCCAAGCGGCTCGGCCTTTCGCAGTATTTCGACTACACGATGGATCAATGGGTGGCGGCGCAGGTGAAGGACCTTCCCCTCGAAATGCCCCTTGAACACCTGAAGAAGCACGGCGTCTACGTGCCGAAGGACTTTCCCAAGTACGGTTCGACGCTCAATCCCGACCATCGCTTCGTCACCAAGTCGGGCAAGATCGAACTGTTCTCGGAACGCCTGGAGGAAGCTAAGTATGATCCGCTGCCGGTTTATCACGCGCCGGCGCAACCGCCGTCCGGAAAGTTTCGCCTGATTCTTGGCCGCCGGGCATACTTCACCCACTCCAGCACCGGAAACAATGCCTGGCTCAATCAGTTTGCGCCCGAGAACCGTTTGTGGTTGAGCCCCGGTTCTGCCGAGAGGATTGGTATCTCCGATGGCGACATGGTCGAAGTCGCTAGCACCGTGGGCACGGCGCGGCTCAAGGCAAAGGTGACACAGGAGATCCGGCCCGACTGCGTCTTCATGCTTCACGGTTACGGCAAGAAAGCCAAGTGGCAGCGCCTGGTCGCGGGGGTTGGTGGATCCGATGCCGAGCTGCTTGAAACCGCATGGGACAAGGTCTCCGGCAACGCGGCAATGCACGAGACGTTTGTCTCGGTGAGAAAGGTCTGAGCCATGGCTGCCAATCGAAAGCGCTACGCGATGGTGGTGGACTCGAGGAAGTGCATCAACTGCAAAGCTTGCGTCGTGGCCTGCCGCGCGGAAAACACGGTTCCGCTCGCGTACAGCCGCCCCTGGATGAACGAAGAGAGCCGTGGCCTGTGGCCAAAGCTTATGGCCGCCTCTGAACCTGAACAATGTCATCAGTGCGACCATCCGGCGTGCGTACGCGTGTGTCCCACCGGGGCCTCGTATCACCGGCCGGACGGCATCGTGGCAGTGAACCAGGATGACTGCGTGGGCTGCCGCTACTGCATGATCGCCTGTCCCTACAACGCGCGCTTCTTCCGACAGGACAAGGGAGTGGTGGAGAAGTGCGATTTCTGCGCCCATCGCCTCGCACGCGGTCAGATTCCGGCCTGCGTGGAAACTTGCCCGAGCAAGGTGCGCGTGTTCGGCGATCTGGCCGATCCCGACAGCAAACTGGTTGAAATGCTTGGCGATCGCGAGTATCGCGTGAAGAAACCGGAAGCGGGCACCGGGCCGCAAGTCTATTACCTGATCTGAGGGAGACGAAGATGAAGACGATAGAGTGGGGATTCCTGATCGTGAATTACCTCTTCCTCGGCGGCGTGTCAGCCGGTCTCTTCTTCGTTTCGACGCTGGCCACCTTCCTCTATAAACACGACGAGCCTTCTCCCTACACGCGCATCGCGCGGCTGGGGGCCTTTATGGCGCCGTGGCCGGTGATGATCGGCTGCCTGCTTTTGATCTTCGATCTCGGCCACTGGTATCGCTTCTGGAAGTTGTTCGTGCATGTGCGCCTGGTCAGCCCAATGTCAATCGGGTCATGGTTGCTCGTGTTTTTCAACCTCGTCGCGTTCGTCAACGCCTACGCGTGGCTGACTGAGCGGCAACGCAACGCGCTGTTCGCCAAGTTGCCTCGGCAGCTGGCGTTTTTGGGGAACTTCAATTTTGATCTCGACCATTGGCGGCGTTGGCTGGCAATTCTCGGTCTGCCCATCAGCGTCGGTGTAGGGATCTACACGGGAGTGTTGTTGGGCGCGGTGCAGTCGCGTCCATTTTGGAATACCAATCTGGTGGCGCAGCTCTTTCTTTTTTCCGCGCTTTCGACCGGTTGCGCGGCGTTGATACTCGGGCTGGCGGGCCGCGACAAATCCGGGCAAGAACTGCGCCTGCTCTATGGACTCGACATTTGTTTCATGGTCCTGGAGTTCTTCATCGTGCTTCCCTACATAATCCACGGGCAGCTCTCGGTCCAGGCCGTGCAGGATTCCTTGCAGCTGATCATGGGCGGGCCGTTCACGATTCTTTTCTGGGTATTCTTCCTCGGTCTGGGTCTGCTCGTACCCCTGGCAATCGAACTCCGGGAACTGGTGCCGGTGATCGTTGGGAACCGCGACTTCCATTACAGCCGGGGTCTCGCTTCCGGTACCGCGGTTCTCATTCTCGGCGGCGGCTTTCTGCTGCGTTACATTTTCGTGTTTGCGGGACAGATGAGCGCCATGCAGTAGCGTGATCTTGGCCTAGCAACCGGAGGCGTTTATGAATGGCAGGGCGACGCGGCGAAGATTAGAGGAAGAGGTTTACGAGCGCCAAGTGAGTATCTGCAAGGCCTTCGCAAACCCCACGCGGCTGCGCCTGTTAGACTTGGTCGCCCGACGCGACTATTCGGCGGCTGACCTCCAGAAACAATTGTCGATCTCCAAGGCCAACCTCTCCCAACATTTGGCA
>Ga0209698_10008707_pt1 | contig 10439 bp, 4 predicted proteins | sample LitLauG_LLR_2012_FD_187203 | JGI IMG/M metagenome (GOLD analysis project Ga0209698, IMG submission 187203) | Freshwater sediment microbial communities from Pennsylvania, USA - Little Laurel Run_MetaG_LLR_2012 (SPAdes) (version 2) | ecosystem: Environmental > Aquatic > Freshwater > Creek >... | reverse complement strand
TGTTTGCGTTGGTGATCGGCCCGCTGATCTCACCCGGCTTTAGCGTAAATGCTACCGCCGCCTGACCCGTCATGCTGCCAACGTCCGGTACCTGCCCGTCCGGCAGGACGAAGTCGCTGGTCTTCAGCGTCGCTCCCAGCTCCTTGGCCGCCCGCTTCAGATCATGCTCCGACTTGGCGCGGTCGGAAAGTTCCTGCGTCTTCTGGGCCAGCAGGATGCTGGCGCGCTCGTTCTTGAACTCGTTCTCCACCCGCGTGCGAATCTCTTCGAAAGTCGGCGTTGCCGGCGGATGGATTCCCTGCACCTGGAAAACCACCGCGCCCTGCGATAACTGGGCCAGGTCCGGCGGCGCTTTCTCGCGCGCCGTGAATACGGCGTCCATGAACTGCGGTGTCACTCCGATTCCCGGCAAGACGTCTGCGCGGCTGACGAAATCGGTGTTCACGACGCCCAATCCCTTCGCCGCCGCGGCCTTTTCCAGTCCCAGGCTGCGCGCCTGTTCCAGCAGCGCGTTGCCGGCGTTTTCTATCAGCCGACCGGCCTTCTGCTGGCGGATCAGCGGTTCGATGTCGCTCTTTAGTTCGTCGAGCGTCTTGACGTGGGCGTCGTGCTTGTCCTCCACCTGAATAATGTGGAAGCCGAACGAACTCTTCACCGGATCGCTGACTTGCCCCTTCGGCAACGAGAAGGCGGCCTTCTCGAACTCCGGCACGGTGCGGCCGCGCCCGATCCAGCCCAGTTCCCCGCCCTGCTTGCCGCTGCCCGGGTCGTCGGAATATTTCTTGGCGAGGTCCTCGAACTTCCCTCCGGCCTTGAGCTGCTTGAGCACATCTTCCGCTTTCTTGCGGGCTTCCTCGACTGCCTTGTCATCGACCTTTCCGTCGGCGCCCGCGGGCGGCGTCTTGATCAGGATATGGCGGACTTTCACTTCTTCGGGCACGCGGTATTGATCCCTGTGCTGATCGTAGTAAGCCCTCAAATCGTCGTTCGTGACCTGCACCTCGGCTAGCACCTTGCTCTTGTCCAGCACGGCGTATTCGATCTTCCGCTTTTCCGGAATCACGTTGTTGTACGTGGCCTTGCTGCGGGTATAGAAGGCTTTCAACTCGTCGTCAGTGGGGTGCAGACCCTTCCGGATGTCGTCCTGCGACAACACAGCGTATGTAAACTTCACCTTGGTGCTGCTCTTGACGAACTGCTGGCGGATCTCCGCATCTGATACCGATGCGCTGCCCGTCACCAGCGTGACCAGCTTTTGCTGCAGGACTTCATTTCTCACGTCCTGCTCGAAGCCTTCGACGGTCAAGTTGTTCTGCTCGAGCAGACCTTCATAGGCCTGCTGGCCGATGAATTTGCCGCCCGGGAAGAATGTAGCGGAGTAGCGGCCGTGCTCCAGTTCGTCGCGCACGTCCGCCTCGGTAGCTTTCAGGCCCAACCGCTGGGCCTCGGCTACGATCGCCTTGCCAGTGATGAGTTGCTGCGCCGCCTGGGGCAAGAACATGGGCATCAACTGGTTTGCCATCGCCGCGTACTGGGGACCCTGCTGCTGCACCATGGCCTTGGCGCGCGCTTGCACTTCCTGGGTGGTGACATTCTGACCGGCGACCTTCGCGATTACGCCCTGGCTGGGCTGTCCCATCAGGTCTGAGCCCAGACCGCCGGGAATCAACGTGATGACCATGGCGCCGCAGAAAATCAGCAAAATCGCGCTCAGGATGATTTTCTTGATCGGGCCAGGGGTTTGCAGAAATCGAATCATTGGCTTATCACTCCAGAATGTTCGGGGGCGGAAACTATAGATTATAAACTAAGGGGCGTGTGCCCCTGGCGGTGGGCGGGCATCCGACTCAGAAGAGCAAACCCCGGAGAGCTCCAAGAACGATGGGGCGGAAATCAAGAAATCGCGAAAAAACAGCTATTGAAACGAATCAATAAAACGTGTTATCCAAATGGCGGCCGTTTTCACGTCCGCCACCCCGCGCTCCCTCCACCAGGACCGCCGTGGAGACCGCTACTCGCTTTTTCTAATATTATCGACGAGGCCCGAAAGATGAAGATCCGCAACCTATGCTGGGTCGCTGGCTTGCTGCTCAGCGCAGCCGCTCTCGCGCAGCCTGCGCCTGCAACTCGGGCCAAGACGGGCGCAATATCGCCTGCCAAGGTCCGCCTGGCCGATGGCTGGACGCTACAAAGCTCCTGCAAGGTCGAGCAGTCGGGGGAGGCCATCTCAAAACCGGGCTTCCAGACCCGAAACTGGTACGAGGCCACCGTGCCCACCACCGTTGTCAGCGCCCTGGTGAAGCACAAAGTCCTCCCCGACCCTTTCTTCGGGATGAACCTTCGCCAGTTCCCCGGGGTGACCTATCCCATCGGCGCCAACTTCTCAAATGTCCCGATGGATCCCGACAGCCCCTACGCGCATTCCTGGTGGTATCGCAAGACATTCACTCTTCCCGCGACGGACAAGGGCAAGACCATCTGGCTGAACTTCGCCGGCATTAACTACCGCGCCAACATCTGGCTGAATGGGAAACAGGTCGCGAAGTCCGACGACGTGGCCGGCGCGTGGCGCACCTACGAATTCGACATCACGTCCGTCGCCCGGCCCGGCGCGGAAAACGTCCTCGCTGTGCAGGTCTACGCGCCTACGGAGAACGACCTCGCCATCACATTCGTCGACTGGAATCCAGCACCACCCGATCGCAACATGGGGCTATGGCGCGAAGTGTATGTCACCACCAGCGGCCCCGCGGCGCTGCGCTACCCGACGGTCGTCTCCCATGTGGACGCCTCCAACCACGCTCAGCTGACAGTGACCGCTCTCCTCAAGAATGCCACCGCCCAAGTCGTCAAAGGCACTCTGAAAGGCAAAATCGAAAACGTCGAGTTCTCCCAGGACGTGGAACTCGGCTCCAACGAAAGCAGAGACGTCACCTTCGATCCGGAAAAATTCTCCCAGCTAAACTTTGCGAATCCGCGCCTCTGGTGGCCGGTACAGATGGGCAAGCCGGAACTCCACCCGCTTAGCATGGAGTTCGTCGTCGACGGCAAAGTCTCAGACAACGCCGGGACCCATTTCGGCATCCGCGAAGTGACATCCGAACTCAACGAACAGAAAGCGCGAGTTTTCTCGATCAACGGCAAGAAGGTCCTGATCCGCGGCGGCGGCTGGTCGCCCGACATGATGTTGCGTGAAAATTCCCAGCGCCTGGCCGATGAGTTCGCCTATGTCCGCGACATGGGCCTCAATACCATCCGCCTGGAAGGTAAACTCGAGACCGAAGAATTTTTCGATCGCGCCGACCGCGAAGGCATTCTCGTGATGGCCGGATGGTGCTGTTGCGATCACTGGGAGCAGTGGAGCAAGTGGAAGCCGCAGGACTTTGACATCGCCAAGGCATCGCTCGAAGCCCAGCTCTACCGCCTGCGCAGTCATCCTAGCCTGGTGATGTGGCTCAACGGCAGCGATGGTCCGCCGCCGCCCGATGTTGAGCAAACTTACCTGGACGTCGAAAAGAAACTCCTCTTCCCGAATCCCGTGGTCTCGTCCGCGTCCGGCGAGTCGACCACCGTCACCGGAAACAGCGGTGTGAAGATGAGCGGTCCCTACGAGTACGTCGCACCCTCGTATTGGACCGAAGACAACCTCAACAGCGCCTATCACTGCAAGCTCGGCCAATGCGGCGGCGCGCACGGCTTCAACACTGAAACCAGTCCCGGCCCGGCCGTGCCGCCCATCGAGAGTCTCCGCGCCATGCTCCCCAAAGAGCATCTCTGGCCGATCGACGACTGGTGGAACTTCCACGCCGGCGGCGGTGAATTCAAAGACATCCACGTCTACACCGAAGCACTAACTGCTCGCTACGGTCCTGCCAATACCCTGGAGGACTACACCCTGAAAGCCCAGCTCATGAACTACGAGGGCATCCGGGCAATGTTTGAGGGCTACAGCCGCAACAAGTACACGTCGACGGGCGTGATCCAGTGGATGCTGAACAACGCCTGGCCTTCGATGATCTGGCATCTGTACGATTTCTACCTGCGCCCCGCCGGCGGATATTTCGGCGCCAAGCGCGCCATGGAGCCGCTGCACCCTGTCTACGGGTACGACGATCGTTCGGTCTGGGTAGTAAGCAGCCAATACACCGACGCCACGGGTTTGAAGCTCGTCACCAAGCTCTTCAGCCTCGACATGTCGGAGCAGTGGTCCAAGGAATCGGCCGTCGATGCCCCCGCCGACAGCACCAACAAGATTCTCACCCTTCCCGAACTGCCAGCACCGAGCCCGGTGTCCTTCCTGGTATTGCGTCTTCAAGACAGCGGCGGAAAGGTAGTAGGCTCGAATTTCTACTGGCTGTCCGCCAAACCCGAGACCCTTGACTGGGAAAAGTCCAACTGGTACACGACGCCGACCTCACAGTTTGCCGACTTCACCGCTCTCAGCCAGCTCCCCAAGGTGAAGCTGCAAGTCTCGAGTCGCTCGGAACAGAAGGGTGACCAGACCATCACTCATGTCACCCTGGAGAACCCCAGCCAGACCCTGGCGTTTTTCGTGCGCGTCAAGGTCAAAAAGGGCAAGGGCGGCGATGAGATCCTGCCAGTGATCTGGCAGGACAACTACCTTTCGTTACTCCCGGGAGAAAAACAGGACATCAGCGCCACCTATCGCACCAGCGCTCTCGGCGTCGCCAAGCCTGCCGTTGAAGTGAGTGGCTGGAATGTGCAATGAGGCGCCGACTGCGTGACCATCACCTTGCCCGTGGCTCGAAGCGACGGGCGTCGACGGGTGTGGATGTGGCGCAAACTGCGCAATTATTCCCGGAGTGGGACTCAGGGACACATGCCGCAGAGGCCCGCGATGCAGAAATATCTTGCGCCCGCAGCAAACGTTTGCTATGGTTCGCGAAGTCTCAATTCAGTTCATCGAACCATTGTCTTACTGCTCCGCCTGGAGCCGCTCTCCCCCAAGGCCCCATCGCCGCACGCGGCGATGGGGTTTTTCGTTGATCGTCGAAACTGAGGAGCCGAATGGCCACCAATCCGACTACCACCGCCAACGCGCCGCGCCTGCGCCGCACTCTCACACTGTGGGACCTCATCCTCTACGGCGTAATCGTCATTCAACCCGTGGCCCCGATGTCGGTGTTCGGCGTCCTCAGCGATCGTGGCCGTGGTCACGTGGTCACGGCGGTCCTGATCGCCATGGTGGCGATGCTCTTCACCGCCATCAGCTACGGCCGTATGGCGAGAGCGTATCCCAGCGCTGGCTCCGCTTTCACTTACGTTGCACAGGAAATCAACCCCGCAATGGGTTATGTCACGGGGTGGAGCATGGTGATGGACTACATGCTCAATCCGCTGATATGCACGGTATGGTGTGCGGGACAGGCGAGTCAGTTCGCTCCCGGCGTCGCACCTTGGATCTGGAAAATTTTCTTCGTCATCGTGTTCACCCTGCTGAACATTCGCGGGATCAAAACCTCCGCCCGCATCAACACGGGTATGGCCATAGTGATGGGAATGGTCGTAGTCGCAATTTTTGTTGCCGCTGCGCGATTTATTTTTGGAGCCCCGCACGACCCGTCTTATTACAGCCGGCCGTTCTACGATCCGCAGACGTTCTCTTTCACCGGATTGTTCGGATGCACCTCCATCGCGGTGCTGACCTACATCGGCTTCGATGGCATCTCGACCCTCTCGGAAGAAGCCGACAATCCCCGACGAAACATTCTTCTGGCTACGGTTTTAACGTGCGTTGTGATCGGCATCCTCTCGGCCATCGAGGTCTACGTGGCACAGTTGATCTGGCCGGCATCTCGGCCTTTCCCCGACGTGAACACTGCTTACTCGTATGTGGCTGGCCAGACCTGGAAACCGCTATTCCCGATCGTTGGCCTTACCCTGCTGCTGGCAAACTTCGGATCCGGACTCGGAGCCCAGATTGGCGCGGCACGGCTTCTATACGGTATGGGACGGAGCAATGCGTTGCCCAAATCATTCTTCGGAGCAGTCGATGAGAAGCATCGAATCCCGCGCAATAACGTAATCCTGGTCGGTGTCGTGGCGCTGCTGGGCGCGTTCGTCCTGGAGATGGTGGCGGGCTATAAGACCTACTCCCTCGGCACTTCCGGCTTGTCGTGGGCCACATTCGTCAAGATCATGAACGGCGGCGAAGCTTACGGTCTGGGCGCCGAGATGCTGAATTTCGGCGCGCTCATCGCCTTTATGGGAGTGAACCTGGCAGCCTTCCTGCGTTACTACGTCCGCGATTCCAGCAAGAAGCTGACCAACCTTGTTCCGCCGCTTGCCGGCTTCCTGATCTGCCTTCTGCTCTGGCTCAATCTCAGCCGCCCCGCCAAAATCGCGGGCGCCATTTGGATGGTAGTTGGCATCGCCTTCGGCGCCATCAAAACGAAAGGCTTCCGCGGCGACCTGGTCGACTTTGAACTGCCTCCAGAGGAGGCGTAGCGGGTCGCCGTCTCTCTGCGTCCTTTGCGGCTTTTTCTTTGCGACCTCTGCGGTTAAAGGCTTTGCAATCAGAGTCAAACAAGGGCTGCATATAGAAATCGGAGAAGAACATGCGCATTCGTTCCTCCTATCGCAAGTTCATCGTGGCGGTCGCGATCTGCTCCTCGACTCAGGTCCTCGGTCAGACTGCCAAGTCTGTCCAGGAACGTCTCGGTTATCCCGCTAACGCGCGCCTGCTCGTCATCCACGCCGACGACTTCGGCATGAATCACTCCGTCAACCGCGCGACCTCCGAAGCCCTCGCGCACCACTGGATCACATCTGCCAGCATTCTGGTTCCCTGCCCTTGGTTTCCCGAAGCCGCCGCCTTTGCGAAGGCACATCCCGATCTCGACCTCGGCATTCACCAGGCGCTGACCAGCGAGTGGACGCCATTTCGCTGGGGCCCGGTGAGTCCGAAAGATAAAGTCCCCAGCCTGCTCGACCCAGACGGGTATCTCCCGCTTGACACGCCCGAAGTAGCGGCGAACGCCAAACCCGACGAAGTGGAACGCGAATTGCACGCGCAGATCGAACGCGCCCGCACCATGGGAGTCCACGTCACCCATCTCGACTCGCACATGGTCGCGCTTTTTCAAAGCCCAGCTTTATTCTCGGCCTATCAGAAGATGGGTTCAGAATATGGATTGCCGATTCTGGCGGCGCGCACAGGGTCAGACCACGCGGTTCCTGCATCCGCGGGCATGCCCGCAGATCTCGTCCTCATCGACCACGTATTCGAAATGTCCCCCGGCGTCGACGCGAAAGACTGGCAAAACTGGTACCGAAAGACCCTTACTCCTCTCGGTCCCGGCGTCTACGAGGTCATTGTGCACCTCGCATACGACGACGAAGAAATGCGCGGCTCGACCGCGAACCATCCCGATTGGGGCGCCGCCTGGCGCCAACACGATTTCGACATGGTGAAAAGCCCCGAGTTCCAGAAATTCCTGAAGGACCAGGGATTCATCCTCGTTGGCTGGAAGGATCTGGCGAAAGCCTTGCCGAAGGATTACGGGAAGAGCCAATAGCCTGTAGAGGCTCTACGGTTCGCCGCGAGAGACCATTCTACCGAGAGATTGTAATTGTGGCATCACCGCGTTCACGATTCACCGCGTTCACAATCGCCGGCACCGCGATGGAAATCGGCATCGAACCCACCGTGCGCCACGGCGCCGATCTCGGCTACATTCCCGCGGTGATTAGAGACGCCTGCGGTTTCGGCCGTCGCGATGCGGCAGAACGCTCCATCGCGAGCCCCGAGTTCGCTGGCGATACTCTGCTCACAAGTGTCGAGACAATCTGCGCTCAACTCGGACGCAAGCAATCACCCGTGCCCCCTAGTCGCGCCTTCGTGTGTCCTTAGTGTCCTTCGTGGTTAATGCTTTTCGATCCTCGGATACTGATACGCATACCCCGGCGCCTCATTCCCCGACACATGCCGCGTGTTGTACTCCAGAAGATAGTCGAGATGCTCGTGGTCCATGGGATACGAACTCTTCACGTACGGATAGCCGCTCATCGCCTGGAACGGCAAGGGTTCGACGGTGAACCCATCCGCCGCGTAGAAGTCCATATCCTTCTCGTACCCGTTCACCAGGAAGAAGTAATCGCGGGTCCATCCTGAGGGGAGCGCCGGCAGCTTCGCGGGATCGAACTCCAGCGCAATCTCATCCCCGGTCCCGAACACGACGTAGCGGTCATCAAACGAAGTCAGCAGCGGCAGCACGTCGCCGTAGCGTGTATAGTCGCCGGCCTGGCGCGCAAACGGCCCCGTCGGACTCACCTGTTCGTACACATACTTCACGTTCCCGCGTGGCTCGCCCTCGATCTGCCACGGATGCCCGTAGAAATCCAGCTTCGCGTTCACCAGCGGCACCGGCGTCAACTCCACCTTGCCGTCCTGCGCACCGCGGTCGATCAGGATGCTGTCCCAATAGACCTGGAGGTTGGTCGTGATCCGGATGCGGCGCGTTCCCAGCGGCAGCTTTCCGGTCAAGTCTGGAGTGATGGTGCGTGGTTCGCCCGCGGGGAAGCCCATGTCATCGACCACGCGCACCCACTTACCGTGCGCGTCGAGCGCCTCCACATAAGGAGCAATCGCCTCGACCTTGGCCTGGTGCGCCGCGTAAACACTCGTGGCCGTAAAGTATTCCGTTTCTCCGTGCATGAGGAGAAAAAGCGGCCCGCCGCGATACGGCTCACCCAGGTCGAGTTCGAGCGAATGCGTCTTGGTGAAACCGTGGAACGGCAGGAGGGCAAAATCGCCGACGAACTTGTGCGCCCGCAAATCCGGCATCAGGTCGTGCCCGTGTTCATCCCATGCGCCCGCAGGTAACCGCGACCCGCGGCTCTGGATCACGCGGAATCCTGGAAACGGTGGATTGCTCGCGTAATACTCATTCGGATAAACATCGAACCCTTCAGGATGATCGACCGCGAGCACCTTCACCTCGTCGAGGTAGACGGCCTCCTCCATCGGCTCCATCAGCCGGAAGCTCAGCTTGCCGTTTTTCAGATGAATCGTGTTGCGATCTACCTTGATGTATTCCGCCGGGCGCGGCACATTGCGCTCATTCGGCCCGACCCAGTGTCCGACAACCCCCGCGCCGATCATGTCGCCGACCAGTTCGTAATGGCGCCCGTCCCACACAAACAGCGTCGGGCACGAACTTCCCCGCCGGTCGAGTTCCAGGAAGGGCTGTTCGCGATTGCCAGCAATTTCGATTTCGTCCTGCAGCACGCCCGTTGGCCACAGCATGCGCACGACATCGGCCTGCTTCGCCTGCCCCAGGCCGACGGTCAGGTAGGGCGAGTTCTGGCCCAGGTATCCGTTCGACCCATAGATCTCGAATTTCTGCCGGTTGGCGCCAGCGAACACTTCGACCTTGGTCCCGATCGCCGACTTATTGTCGTTGAGCCCCTTCAGATTCAGCCGGAGCCAGTTGTTCTTGTTCCCGCCTTCATTGCGCAGCAGCACAGCCGGGCCGTGGTTTTGCGTGATGAGTAGATCGGTCGCCCCGTCGTTGTCGTAGTCGCCGGTAATGATGGCGCGTGGGTCTTTCAGCTGAATCTTGTCGAGGCCGACGTCGGCAGTGACGTCTTTAAACCCATCCGGCCCGAGATTGCGGAACAAGCGAACTTCGCCCTTGCCGTCCTTCGTCTCGCCGACAGCTACGAGATCAACCCAGCCGTCGTTGTCGTAGTCGATGGCGGCGACACCGAAGGCGCCCCCAAAATCCGCTTTTGGCAAAGCGACCTGCTGGAACTTCTTGCCTTGTTCGTTGCGCCACAGGCTGATCGCTGACTCATAGAAAGTAAACGAATTTGTGAACGCAACATCCATCCAGCCATCATGGTCGAAGTCAAATACCGCAATTCCCGCAAGCGGGCCCTGGAATTCTCCGCCCCAAGGCTGACGTTGCGGGAATTTCCCTTCTCGTGGGTTTTCAAGGATCGTTGGCATCTTCAAAGAGGAGGTCACGAGGTCGACGGCACGATCGTTGTTGTAATCGGTCCCCACGGCTCCAACGCTCGGCACGTTTCCTCCCAAGCCAGTTTCCGTCGAAACGTCAGTAAACGTACCGTCGCCGTTGTTCCGCCACATTACGTTGCCAGACGTTGGATCGATAACCACGTCATAGTCCCAATAACGTCGCTCGACTTTTCCTGCCGGTGGCTGGGCCTTCACGAGCTTGTATCTAGTCACGTAGAGATCAATGTCACCATCATGGTCGTAGTCAATGAAGGTCACGCCGACATTGACACCGTCGTTCTTGATTCCAGACTTCTCGGTCAAATCTTTGAACGTCCCATCCTTCTCGTTGTGCAGCAGCACGACGTGGCCGGCAACCGTCACTACCAAATCAGTCGCCCCATCATTGTCGTAATCCCCCGCCGTGCACCCGACCCCGTGCTGCGTTGGGTCCAGT
>Ga0209698_10008706_pt1 | contig 10439 bp, 7 predicted proteins | sample LitLauG_LLR_2012_FD_187203 | JGI IMG/M metagenome (GOLD analysis project Ga0209698, IMG submission 187203) | Freshwater sediment microbial communities from Pennsylvania, USA - Little Laurel Run_MetaG_LLR_2012 (SPAdes) (version 2) | ecosystem: Environmental > Aquatic > Freshwater > Creek >... | reverse complement strand
TTCGCGAATCTCGGGAAAGCTCTTGCGAAAGTTACCCATTGGAATGCACGCGAACTGATCCACTCCGAATGCTGAGAACAGTCCTTGGTCCGGTTCGAAAACGCCGATCACTTCATACGGGCGTCCGTCGAGCCGAACTTCCTTTCCTATTGGATCGACATTCGCGAATAAGGAATCGGCAATCGCGTGCCCGATCAAGATCACCGGCCGCGCATGTTCGTCGTCATAGGCCGAAATGAAGCGGCCGCTCTCCACGGCAAACAGCGGAAACGCATTTATGTATTCCGGCTGCACGCCGCGCAGAAAGAACCGCTCCACATGCGCGTTTCCGTAACGAAGTTCGTCAGTTTGTTCATTGAAGTTAATCCGATTGGCAAACACAGTGGAGTACGAAACCGCCGGGCTCGCTTGGGCAACAAACGCCGCGTCCTCATCCTCCAAATACTTGCGAACGCGGACCTTGGCTGACAGCCTCGACGGATCCTGCATAGGAGGAATACGCGTAATGAAGAGCGTGTTGGAACCCAGTTTTTGCACCCGTTCCTTGATCTCTCCGTTGAGTCCGTCGATGATCGAGGCCACCGCGATAACCGTGGTCACGCCCACCACGATGCCCAGAATCGTAAGCCCTGAGCGCATCTTATTCGCGCGCAGCGTATCGATGGCGACGGCAACGTTTTCGAGCACCTCATGCCGAGTCATCGCTACATCTCCGTCCGCAGCGCGGTCACGGGATCAAGTGAGGCAGCCTTGCGCGCTGGATAAATACCAAAGAACAAACCAATCGTCGAACTCAGCACCAAGCCCAGCAGCGCCACCCATGTTTTGACCGAAGCGGGAAAAGAGGTCAGTGTCCGAAGTGCAAGCGCACAGCCAAAACCAATCGCGATTCCGATGGCGCCGCCAATCAAGCACTGCACCAAGCTCTCAGTCAAGAACTGACGCAGGATATCCGTCTTGGTCGCCCCCACTGCTCGCCGCAAGCCAATCTCCCTCGTCCTCTGCGCCACGCTAACCAGCATCACATTCATGATGACGATCCCGCCGACCACCGCCGAAATCGAACTCACCATCACGAACACGGCGAAGAACGAACCGCTGATGCTTTGCCAGAGCGCAATGTAACTCTGGGACGTTCCTATGAAGAAACTGTCTTCTTTGCCTGGAGGGTCGTGTCGCCGACTGCGCATAATGATGCGCGCCTGGTCCTGCGCTTCGTTGAAGTTCTTTTCGCCGCCCGATGCCTTGATCTCTAGTGTCAGGCTGGTTCGTGTGCCGCGCACTTTAAGGAAAGTGTTGAGCGGGATGATCGCAAAGTTATCTTGATCCTGTCCGAGCACAGAACCCAATTTCTTGAAAGTGCCAATCACCAGAAATTCAAGACTGCCGGTTCGAATGGTTCGCCCAATGGGATCTTCATTTTGAAAGAATTGGTCGACCAGAGAAGAGCCAATCACCGCGACATACGCCGCATGCCTGTCTTCGCCCGGAGTGAAGTAACGGCCCGACTCCAACGTACGAGTATCGATGTCGATCATGTTCGGCGTGTAGCCAATGATCGCCGTATCATCGGTTTGCTTGTTGCCATATTGAATCGAAAGAGTGCTGCTGGCTGAAGCGCCCACCTGCTCGCAGGCAGTGCAAAGTTCAGCCACCGACTGATAATCCAAGACATCGATGTTCTTGTTTTTGAGCGCTTTGACAACTACCGTAAAGTCGACCACCGCAAACGGCGTCTTGGCAAGACGGAACACGTTGGTTCCGAGATTGGCAATTTTCTGCTCGACATAGAGGTTCGCGCCTTGCACCAACGTCATTACGGTCATGAGCGTGGCTACGCCCATCGTCAAGCCGAGCACGGTCAAGGCTGCGCGCAGTTTATAGGCGTTTAGCGCGGCAAGGGCCATGGCGAGATTGTCGCGGATATCAACCACAAGTGCTGATATCAGGCTACTAAACAGTGGCTGCGTCTGCCTTATGAGCTTCCTTAAAGAATTCGATCGTAAAGGCTGCACCCGGCTTCGAGTGGATTTTGAGCGAGCCGCCCATCTGTTGTGTAAGGAGGTCAACAATGGGCAAGCCCATCGAATCTGAGTTGCGCCAGTCGAGATCGTCCGGTAATCCGACACCGTGGTCGGAAACACGCAGCGTCACACCGGAGTGCTCGCCCTCGTGCAAATCAATCACTACTTCGCCGCCGGGACATTCGCGGGGGTAGGCATACTTGAGCGCATTGGTCACCAACTCATTCAAAATGAGGCCCAGCGGGATGGCGTGATCGATCTTGAGGTAGACCTTTTCAGTGTTCAGGCGGCAGGTGACTCGGTCCTCCTCCCTCCCCGCGTAGGAATGGAACAGCTCGCTGGAAAGCTTTTGGGCGAATTCTTCAAAATCGATTTCAGCCAATTGCTGATTGGTATAGAGCTGTTCGTGAATGAGAGCCATCGAGAGTACTCGTTGATGGCTCTCTTTCAACGCGGCAGCCGCCGCCGGATCTTTCAATACCTCGCTTTGCATGCGCAACAAGCTGGACACGACCTGCAGATTGTTTTTGACGCGGTGATGCATTTCGTGGAAGAGGGTATCTTTTTCGGCTAGCGAGCGAATCAACTGCCCTTCCTTGACAGCAAGTTCCCGCAGGGTGGCTGTACGGTTGCGAACTTCTTCTTCGAGTTGAGCTTCGGAATACTTTTGCTCGCTGATGTCTGTCGCCGTGCCGAACCAGTGCAGAAGGTTGCCCTGCGCGTCACGGTATGGGACCGAACGCGCCAAAAACCAGCGATACTCGCCGTCGCAGGCTCTCCTCAAACGAAGCTCTTGGTCGAACGGCTCACCGCTGCTGAAGCCCCGCTCCGCGCCCGCCACAGCGCGTATGCGATCGTCGGGATGAAGCTTGGTCTCCCAGCTGACGAGTTGATTACGTTGCGAGGTTTCGCCAACATATTCGTACCAGCGAGCGTTACAGTAAATGACTTCTCCAGTGGGACTAGATTTCCAAATAATTTGGGGCATCGCATCAGCCATTTCGCGAAAATGCCGTTCGCTGTTTTCGAGTTGATGGGCAATACGCTTCCGTTCCGAGATATCGAGATTAACGCCGGCAACGCGCACGACCTGTCCCTTTTCATCGAACGACGCGTCGCCTATTCCTTCGATCCAACGGATGTCGCCATTGGGGCCGAACATGCGAAACTCCGTATCGAACTTCCGTTTCTCCCGCATGGAATCGGCAACGGCAGCGTCGAATATGGCGCGATCGGACGGAATCACTCGCTCGCGAAAACGACCGTGACTGTTGAGCCGATCGGCGGGAACTCCAAATAGCTCTTCTACAGGACCAGCCAGGACAGTTTGGTCTGCGTCCGCATGCCACGTCCAAGCGACAACGCGAGAGAGGTCCAGAGCGACGCGCAATTGATCCGAAGCCTCCTGGCGGCGCGCTACTTCGGCTCGTAATTCCTCGCTATATTTGCGAATTTCGCAGGTGCGTTCCTCTACCTTGCCTTGCAACCCCCGGGTGCTTTCGCGGAGCTCGGCTTCCACCAAAGTCCGGCGGCGAACTTCCATTCGCAGAAAGGCAATGCCAAGGAGCATCATGATAGCTGCCACGGCGGATGAGAGTATGACCGTTCTCTGAACGAGGCGCGTGGATCTTTCGTCTTCGGACAGCCGCTCGGTGAGACGGTTTCTGAGAGAAAGGATCAAGCGCGACGACTCCGCGTCGATCTGATCCATTTCCGAAAGATCCGCACCCGATGCCACAATCGCTAAGGCTTGCTGCCTCGGCAAGTCGATGGTCGCCGCTAGACCGGCCATTTTTCCCGCCGCTAGGCCCCGTAACCGGTCCACGTCGCCGTCGTTGGTGCGCCTTAGCGTGGCGAATCCATGGTCGATTTCACGCAGCGCTTGCTGGTAGACGAGACGATATTGATCGCTGCTTGTTAATAGAAAGTCACGCTGGGCGGTTTCCGCTTTACGGATTGATTCGACAACGCCCTGAATCAGATTGATCTGCTGGGAAATGTTTTGCGCTTTCACTGTGGTGTCGATCGCCAGATGACCATGTGCCACGACCGCCGAATTGACCCCCGCAAAGAGAACCAATAGCCCAACAAGAGTGAGTGTGGCGGCGGTGGATGAAAGACGCCGGTCGCTTTGCTCTGTCCTCATCCAGAACAATGCGCAGGCGCTTATCCCTGCAACGAAAGCGCAGATCGCCGAGAGTAATGACATGCTCAGGAAATGGGCATCCACAGCATGCTGACCTGCATTCCTGCTGATGGATAAAATGCCGCCGAGAACGCCAAGGGCGGGAAGGGTGCTCGCAAAGAATGCGGCCAGGTTCAGGAGATACCGCTCGCGTGGCACGTAGCTCATCAAGACGAGAAACGCGCCGAGCAATAAGAACGCAATATCAGTGGCAATTGTCACCCGGCAGTCGCGAAGCGGTAGCGGGGCAATAACGCGAGCGGTAAATGCGGGGAACAGGGAGTGTATCGAAAACCAAACGTTTGATAAGCCGAATAAAAGGTACGTACCGCCGAACAGCGCCAGCACAATTCCGGACCCGCGAGCTTGACGAAGAGAATCGCGCAACAATGAGCGCAAACCAATGCCCGCAAGGATGTAGCCGAGGGCCGTATCACAAGGCGTGACCGGCATGCCTGGCACAATTCGCAAAAAGGCGCGCCATTGCAGCAGCCATGCCAAGAGCGCACCGATCCCCATTAGGGTGAGGAACGTGGATCCGACATCAATAAGATTCTTCACTTGAAAGCGCCTTTGCAAAACAGCCACACCCCCCTGTGGTGACGGAGACGGCAAAGAAGACTTAGTTCTTGGGATTTAGGTACAGGCGAGACGAACGAACGTTTGTCCTAGTGGCGCGATCACGACTGAATGCCGCCAGATATCTATAGATTGTATCTTGATCAGTACTATTTTATCTAGTAGAAATATCGTGTATGTCAGTCAGCCACCCTCAGAATGTTCCGATCTCTCAAAGAACATAGAAGCCGGAGAGGGTGATTCTTGTCGGTTTCTCCTAAAAGCGAAGAAAAGGCGGTGCGGGCGAAATCACCTGTAAGGCCACTGACTTTTGCTCATCTTGTTTCTAAACTCTCATCGTAAGCGAGCTTCGCAATTCGAGCAATAACGCTTTCCCTGGTGGCTTCATCCGCCGTCGAATCAGTAATGAAGACCGCGATCATCTTGCAAAACGCCCACCTGCTGATCGAGTGAAAGCGTGCCACGCTCGATCTCATATAGACGGTTAGCGCCAGCGGTAACTTGAAAACCGATTGCATGGGAGGGTGCGCATGCGGATTGAGGTCGCAATTCAGCGACGAGCCTGGCAGCAGGCAAGCCACCGACACCTGGCCACGGGCATCGGCGGCGACGGCGCGAATCTTGATTCCTCAATGCCTGCTGTGCCAGCGCGGCCGCGGCTGAGAAGACGAGGAGTCCAGCAAGTCGCATATGGCCAAGTATAGAAAGCGCTTCGTGGTGGCTTCGATATCTTTTAAGGGCGGACAGCGATGAATAGACGAAAAGCACTTTTATCACTTGGTAGTGTTTTGGGAACCTCCGGACTCTCGGTTGAGCCTGGCGCGGCCGAGAGCAAGGACATTCTCCCTATTGAGCAATTTCAGCCGCGCAGCATGTTGCACGCGCACGAAACAAAAGTGGAGCGCGCGGCCTATCCGGTCATAGATATTCACACCCACATTACTCACGCGGGTGGCCTGGATGGCCCAGGGCAGATCCACTTTACCGCGAGCGCCGAGGATTGCCTCCGCGTGATGGACCGCAAGAATATCCGCACCATGGTGAATCTCACCAGCGGCTACGGTGCCAATTTGCAGCAAGCGATCGACAAGCTGCAGTCGGCGCACGCCGGCCGCTTTCTGGTTTTCACCGAACCAGCCTGGAGTAAGGCGGCTGATGCGAATTATGCGCAGCTACAGGCAGATTTGATTGAAGATGCCCACCGTCGCGGTGCAAAGGGATTAAAAGTTCTGAAGACCCTGGGCCTCTACTTGCGCGAGAACGTTACGACTGGGAAACTGATCCGTATTGACGATCGGCGCTTTGACTCAATGTGGGAGGCTGCGGGCTCACTCGGAATGCCAGTGGCAATTCATTCGTCCGATCCGGAGGCGTTCTTCTTGCCAGTGGATCGTTTTAATGAGCGCTGGGAAGAGTTGCACGCGCATCCGGACTGGTCGTTTTACGGCAAAGATTTCCCAACAAATCGCGAACTGCAGGAGGCCCGGCGAAACGTGATGCGCCGTCACCCGCAGACACAATTCATTTGTTTGCACGTGGCAGATTCGGAAGATCTGCCATATGTGGCGGAGTGCCTGGAGAGTCATCCGAATATGCACGTCGAGATTGCCGCACGAATTGGCGAGTTGGGCCGGCAGCCGCGCGCGGCGTATCAATTCATCGACAAGTATCAAGACCGTGTGCTGTTCGGAACGGATGCGATTCCAGGTGGCGTGGATACACCTCAACAAGTGTTTAATGATCGCCTGTACGAGATTTACTATCGGTTCTTAGAAACGAAAGATGAGTATTTTGACTACGCCCCGGCTGAGGTGCCACCGCAAGGCCGCTGGAAAATTTATGGGCTAGGATTGCCGGAGCCGATCCTCAGAAAGGTTTACTCTGACAATGCGGCCAGGCTGTTGGGCATCTCCGTTTGAATTCGGCGACTAATGGCGGTCATCTCGATCATGATGTTCCATACGTTCGTGTCGCCAATGCCAATAGGCTTGCCGCTGGTCGTCGTTGGCTCGGCCCCATTCAATAAACGGCCCGCGGCCGTTTGACCAATACATGCGCCAATAACGATCTTCACCTCGGTTCCAGCGGTGGTAATCATGATGCTCGCGGTCGTAATAGCGATGGTGGCGCACGTCGTCGCGATCATGGTCTTCAGCCAACGCCGTCATGGCCGGGATGAAAAGCGCAAGACAGAACGAGATCGTTACCCCAAAATTTCTCAGGTCTTTCATGTGAACAACTCTCCTGGCAATCAGATCGTTACTGGGCGGTAGTCGTTTCTCGATGAACAGCCAAATTGTACCGGGACCGTAAGTTGTTCTAGGCGTCTAAAAAATCACGCCTTTCTTTTCGCGCCCAAGGGCGGCGATCATCGCGGTCAAAAGGAACACAGAGGCGGCAGTCGCGGCCATTGCGGTCGCATAACTCATCCTTTCGGCGAGCACCGCCTCCAGATAGCTAACAGGCCCTGCCAGCAAAACGCCGCACTGATAAGCAAAGCCAGGAAGAAAGCCGCGAATCGAGTTGGGAGAAAGCTCGCTGAGATGCGCCGGAATCACTCCCCATGCGCCTTGGACACAGAACTGCAACAAGAAAGCGCCAGCTAGAAGCAGAGCAATGTGTGGAGCGTAGGCCCATAGTGGAACCAGAAGAATCGCCACTAAGAGAGCGGACACGATAGACCGACGCCGCCCAAGGCGGTCTGAGAGATAGCCAATGAACGTACCCCCAACCATGGCACCGACATTCCCTACGGCAGAGATCAGCGAGCGATGCTGAACGTCAAAGTGCCAGAAGCGCTGCAGGAAGGTGGGGAACATGTCTTGCGTGCCGTGTGAAGCAAGGTTCATGCCCGTCATCAAGAGAACCAAATAGAGAAACAGGCGCCAGTGCCGAAAGATGGAGGTTTGCAAATTGCCCCAGCTTTCCTCTTTTGTTTTTTCCCAAATTTCGGATTCTTTGACGCGTACCCGCACGAAAAGAGCAAGCAGCGCGGGCAAACCGCCTATGAAGAACATGGGACGCCAACCCCAGCGCGGAAAAAGAAACAAGTAGGCAATGGAGGCAAGAAGATTACCGAACGCGTAGCCTTGCTGGAGCGCCCCGGAAACAATGCCGCGCCATTTGAGCGGCACCTTTTCCATGGCCAGCGACGCTCCCACTCCCCATTCGCCTCCCATGCCGATCCCGAAGAGCGCACGCAGCACCAGAAACGTGGTGAAATTCGGCGAAAAGCCAGTGGCCACTTCGACGATGGAATAGAAGACCAGATCGATCATTAAAGGCAAGCGGCGGCCATAGCGGTCTGCAAGAAGGCCGAAGAGAAGCGCCCCCAGCGGGCGAAAAGCTAGCGTAAGCGTGATAGAAAACGCGATTTCTTTATCGGATTTGTGAAATTCAGATCCAATCGCAGTCAGACATAAGACGACTAGGAAGAAATCAAAAGCGTCTAGCGACCAACCGAGGAAACTAGCGGTAAGGGCGGCCCAGTGGTCGTTTGGGGAGGCGGGCGCAGCGGGCGGTTTTGCAAGCGGCAATAGGAAAACTATAAACCATGAACGGATTCGGGAACTTCGGCGTCTTAATTTACGTAGTGTAAATCTATGATGGACTGGCTCCCTTGGGCTCCTTTCGTCGCGGCATGCTGTCACATTTTCGAGGAATTCGTGTGGCCGGGCGGTTTCATGGATTGGTACCGGCGATATAGGCTGAACCCGTCACGCATCACCAAGCGCATGTTGGTGATCGTGAACATCGCGCTGCTGGCAGCTTGCGTGAACTACGCGCTGGTGGCGGATACGCGCTGGGGCGCCACGGCACTGTTAGGCCTTTGCGCGCTACTCTGTTCGAACGGGCTGTGGCATGCGTGGGCCAGTGTGAAGACTCACACGGTTTCGCCTGGCGTGGTCACCGGAATTTTGCTGTACGTGCCGCTTATGATTGTTGAGTTTAACGCGTACCTGCAGGCGCGGCGGGTGTCGATCTGGCTGGCAGGTGCGGCCGCGGGTGCAGGTAGTTCGTATCACGTTTGGTCGGCGCTTTACCACCGTGTGGCTGCAAAGAATTTGCAAGAGCAAGCCGCGATTACCCAGAAGGAGTGAGAAGCCCGGTCCAAAGGGGAAACGAAATGCCGGCGCAGAGATCTCCCTTGTATATGGCATCTATAAGGCTCTTAGCGGCCGCTGCTTTCGGAATGGCGCTGGTGATCGGAATGAACGTGGCCTGCAGTTCAGCGAACGAGCGAAAGACGCGCGAACAGGCGCGAGAAGCGGGCCGTGAGCTGTCAAACGACGCGAAAAAGGCCGGGCATGAAATTCAGAAAGACGCCAAGGAACTTGGCCGGGAGGCAAACAGCGCGGTGCAGCCCGACAAGCTGGAGCACGCTTCATTGCTGGCCCAAGTTAAGTCTAAGCTCGCCGCCGACGCAGGGCTTTCCACTCTCACCAACGTAAGCGTGGCAGTTGCGGGTAGCGTGGTGACGCTCTCGGGAACTGTTTCTAGCGAAGACCAGAAGAAGGCGGCTGGATCTGCGGCGGCACAGGTGGGTGGCGTCACGCAAGTGCGTAACCGCATTTTAGTGCGCCCCTAACGCGAGGGAGCCAACTTTAGTTGTCACGGGAGCGAAGGCCCCCGCTTCAGAAAACCAAAGAGCTTGGTCGCCTAGAGCGATGTTGTAATAGCCGCTGTTGAGCGAAGGGATCGGATATTCGACAAACTCACCCTTTTCCGGTTCAAGTGTGCCCAGAAATCCGCCATCCTCTTCGAAGAACAGTAGTCTTCCATCCTTGGCAAGGCGCATATCTTCTGCATTTGCACCAGGGGTAGGAATGGCGTATTCAAGCCAACCTGCGGATTTGATGGGCGCGACGAAATGCACGGTGGGGGACACGACGGAGCCGGCTTTTACAATTGTCGTAAGCGAGGGAGCGGTGCGGCCAGAATTACCGCGAGTCGCCAGGCTGTTAGTGGGAGTGATAATGACCGATGTGTAGCTAGCGGCCTGCGGATCGAGCAGGGCCAGCTTGCCGGCAAAGTATTCGCTAACCCAAATGTGACCTGTAGCTGCGGCTAGAACACCCGCTGGCGTGCCGCCGAAGGTAGGCACTGGGTACGCGCGCACGGTATTGGTGGCGGGGTCAAGGCGGCGGACAAAATTGGTGCCCGCCGCACCGACACCATCGTAATTCAACTCCGTAAACCAGACGTTTCCCCCAGGGTCAATACTAAGTTGTTCGACGTGGGAATCCGTTTTCTCTAGGCTGATTTGCCATTCTGTGATGACACCGGATGCCGAAAGACGGCCCACTCCTGAGGGTTCAGTGAACCACTTCGCGCGGTCGGAGCCGATTTGCAAAAAGTTTGGTGCGGCGCCAGACGGAACTGGATACTCGACGACACTACCAGAGTCCGGATTAAGAAGACCGATGGCGTGGTTGCCGGCGTCGCTGAACCAGACGCCGTCTTCCGCTACTTTAACGATGTTCGGCATGGCACCTTTAGGTAGAAGGTATTCGCGTGTTTGCGAGCCATGCAGCCGCGCAATTTTGCCAGCAGCGTCGCGTCCACATCCCTCGACGCAAATTGGGGTCGCTCTGCAATGTACGAAAAAATGTCCTTGCCCGAGCGGACCCACTCCGGAAGGTCCACCAGGA
>Ga0209698_10008705_pt1 | contig 10440 bp, 3 predicted proteins | sample LitLauG_LLR_2012_FD_187203 | JGI IMG/M metagenome (GOLD analysis project Ga0209698, IMG submission 187203) | Freshwater sediment microbial communities from Pennsylvania, USA - Little Laurel Run_MetaG_LLR_2012 (SPAdes) (version 2) | ecosystem: Environmental > Aquatic > Freshwater > Creek >... | reverse complement strand
GGCTGCTCGGTTTCCTTGGTGATGGGGTTCTCGTACTTCTTGCGATGGAACCCGCAGCCACCGATGAACACGACTGCCGCCAGAGCTGGCGTCGTTCAACCCATCGGTCACGATGAACAATACTTCTTGGGGAGTGTCACCGGCTGCCTTGGTCGTGATCGGTGTCGGCGGACCGATTGTAGTTGCAGGCGGCGTCGAAGTGGTGGGTGCTGTTGGTGCAGGGGCAGCCGTGGGCGCGCCAGCGTTAGGAACAGAAGTCTGCCGAGGAGTTGCCGCAGGCGGAACGGCTGGTGCAGGTGGAGCTGCAGGGAGCGGAACGAGTGGAGGGACCGGCGGTTCTTCGTATTTTGGCAATACGACGGCCGGAAATCCTGGCGGCGCGACGGTCCTGGCCGTGGGCGGTCCCGGCTCTCTCGGGAACAACACGGCGGGCGTCAGCACCACAAACCGCACGGTGACCGCGGGCGCAACGGCGACAAACGCTGGAAACATCCCGAGTTCGGGTGCAGTCGCGAACTTTGCCGGCACCAATGGCGCAACGCCGGTGACCAATGCCAATAATTCCGGCGCGGGCGGCGCGGGCGCGGGAGCATCCGGCAGCGCCGGTGGCGGTGCCGGTGGCGCGGCATTGACGAGTGCCGGAAACGGCAAAGCCGGATCGGCTCCCGGCGGCGGCGGTGGCGGCGCGGATCAGTCGTCCAGCACCTCAAACGGGAGCGGCGGCGCAGGCGGGGCGGGTGAGATCCTCCTGACCTACACTGCAAGCAGCCCGAGCATCAACACGACCGGCACGTCGAACGCGCTCTCCACAGCCCTTGGCTCCGCTTCCGCACCGACCACGTTTTCAGCCTCGGGTGCGAACCTCACGGCTAATATCACGGTCACCGCACCCTCAGGTTTTGAAATCTCGACGACATCGGGCTCCGGCTACGCGAGCAGCCTGACTCTCACACAAATCGGCGGCTCGGTGGCCGCGACGACTATCTATGTGAGGCTCGCAGCCGCGGATGCCGCGGGTACTTACTCGGGCAATGTGAGTCTCGCGAGCACCGGTGCCACCGCAGTCAATGTTGCGATTCCCAGCAGCACGGTCGCATCGCCCTTCACGCTCGGGAATCTGGCCGTGGAACAGCTCGCCACCAATGCCACGTCCTCGATTTTCTCGATCATCGAGCTGAATCCATCATCCGCCGCGCAGGCCACGCCGGTGAATTCCTACAACATCCCGTCCACGGGTGCGACTGCCCTGCGGCAGAGCAGCGCGGGCAGCACGGGCCGTCTCGCCACGAGCAACGACGGAACCTTGCTCGCCTTCACCGGTTTCGAGGACGCCACAGGAGTCGCTGACGAGACAACAATCACCGCACGCGGAGTCGGCACGCTGGATAGAAACTACTCCTATGCATTGCCCGCCTCTTATACGAGCACGGTGGGCTCCGGTGATCAGACCCGGAGCGCGACCAGCTTGAATAACACGACTTGGTACATGGGCGACAAAAGCGGCATCTACCTGAATGGCGCATCCGCTCCGGTGAATCCGATCAATGTCCGTCCTCTCAAAAGCTTCGGCGGGCAGGTCTATGCCTTGTCGGCGAGTACGCCTGCGGTTGTTGTTTCGACTTTGTCGGTGGACGGGACGACTATCACCGGACTGCCGGGACTGCCGGTGGATGCAAGTGCGGTGGACTTTCATATGATCTCATCCGGAAACAACCGTGCCGCGTTCGACATTCTGTATGTTCTCGACGGTGTCAATGTCACCAAATACTCGCTCGTGAGCGGGACTTGGCAGGCCAACGGCGTTGCGACCGCCCTTGGTGTGACGGGCGACGGATTTTGCGCTGCCAGCTACGGCCAGGGTGCCTATCTCTACGTAACAACGGGCACGGGCAACACGGTGGTCCGGATCACCGATACTGCCGGCTACAATGCCGCCCCCACGATCAACACCGCCAGTAACATCACGCTCTACACCGCGGCATCTGGCTATTTGAAGGGAATCTCCTTCGCTCCGGTCGCTTCCCCGCTCGCGGACCTGACCATTGCGACTTCCGCCCCGACACACGCTGGTGTGGGAACGAATTTCAACTTCACGCTGACCGTCGCAAATTCCGGCGCAGCCAGCGCCAGCGGCGTGACGGCTCAGTTCACCCTGCCAGCGGGCCTCACTTTTGTTTCCGCAGCGGAAACCGGAAGCGCGGGATTCACCGCACCCACCACGGCGCCGGGCGGCGTGGTGACATTTACCGGCGGCGCACTGGCTGCCAACACTTCCAACAACCTGACGGTGACCGTCAGCGCCAGTTCCCCCAATACCTACACTGCGGCGGCGGGCGCAGCGGTCGTGGATCCTTCCAACACGATCACGGAATCGAATGAGAGTAACAACGCATCAAACGTCGCAACGAGCGTCGCGGTCGCGAACTTGCCAGATCTGGTCGTGGATGTGACGGGCGGGCCGGCAAGCGCGCCCGCCGGGGCAAACTTCACATACACTCTGACCGCGCAGAACATCGGCACCGCGAGCGCAACCGGAGTGGCCGTGCAATTCACGATTCCCACGGGGTTGACATTTGTCTCGGCGGCGGACGGCGGCAGCGCGGGCTTCACCGGTGTAAATAGCGCCGGCGTTGTGACTTTCTCGGGCGGCATGCTGGGTATTGGCGCCTCGGATACGCTGATCATCACCGTCTCGTCTGCAAGCAGCGGCACATACACCGTTCCCGCGGGTGCGGCGATCATCGATCCCGCGAATACGATCGCAGAATCGAACGAGACCAACAACAGCTCGGTTAGTACAGTGACGACGGTCATCAGCGCCCCCGACTTGGTGGTGACCAGCACGCCGTATCCGAACAGCGGCATCCATGCCGGCGATGCCGCCGACACTTACTTGGTCTATGTGACCAATGTGAGCAAGAGCGGCGCAAGCACCAGCGGAACGGTCACGATTTCGGACACATTGCCCACCGGACTGACGCCTGCAGCTTCGATGAATGGAGCGGTGATCAACGGATGGACGGTTGCAGTCAGCGGCCAGACTGTCACCGCCACCCGCAGCGATGTGCTGGCACCCGGAGCGACTTATCCTCCGCTCATCCTCACTTTCTCGGTGGCGTCCAATGCCACCGGGTCTGTGTCGAACACGGTCTCCGTCGCCGGTGGCGGCTCGCTTGCCTCGGGCAACAATGCAGTCACCGGCTCCGGTGGCAGCGCTTCGTCCAGCTCGACGAGCACGGTTGCGGTCGGAACAGCTTCCGCGATCGCCACACCGGGCACGCTCATCGTCAGCCGCAGCCATTATGCGGGCGCGCCCGCAGGCTTTGGCATCGGCAGCACCCTGGCGAATGGGAGTACGGCCACGGCCGACGGTTCCTATCCCGGCGTCTGGGGCAACGAAAGCCCCGACCCGGCATTCGGAGTCACTGCTCCGTTTTACCTGGACCAAATCAGCAAGACTGCGTCGGCAGTCCCCAGCAGCAGCCTGACTGGTTTTGCAGTGAGCGACGCGGCGTTTAGCCGGCTGGGAGTCAACCTATCCAACAGCTTCTCTTCGAAATCAGAACTTGGACTGAACCCAACCCCTGAGGGGAGCGCGGTGACCTTCATGTGCTACATCGCGCCGACGAAAACACTGGATGCCTCGAATGCCGACACGCCATACCATGTGGACTCCACGAATCCAGTCACGGTGATCGGCACCTACCAACGCGCAGTAGTCTCAGTGGACTATCTCGGCAACATTCTGGTAACTCCCATCAATGCCTACAGCGGAAACAATGGCCGGGCCGCGGTGCTTGCCGGCGGCGATTACTTCACGGTGGGGAACGCCGGCAACGGCTCTCCTTCCGTGCCGGTGATTGACAATCTCAGCGACGACACCGGCCTGCAAATGATCGCACCCGGCGTAGGCGGCACATCGCTCCCCGTCGGCTACACCTATGGCAGCGCGACCAGCGCCACCGGCTACCAGCATGGTTTCTCACTGGCCACCATCGCCGGCCAGTCTGCCGACAAAACCGGAAAGGACATGAACCTGCGCGGCCTGACCTACAATCCCTACAACAACACGCTATATGCGACCAAGGGAAGCGGCGGCAACGGAGTGAACACGGTGTATCAAATCGGCACGGGTGGAATTCCCAATATGTCGAATTACGCGTCGCCCGTGTTCACCATTCCGCCCGGCTTCTCGCAGACGCCCGCCGCCAGTGGCACAGCCGGCGTCAACACCGGAAATCCTGCAACGACCATTTACGCTCCGTTTGGCCTTTGGTTTGCCGATGCGAACACGCTCTACGTGGCGGACGAAGGGCAGGCCAATCCGACAACTGCGTCGAGTTACGTCGGTGGGGTCTACACTACTGCAACCACCAACAACACCGGCGGCTTGCAAAAGTGGGTTTACAATGGCAGCACTTGGACTCTGGCCTACACGCTCACGAATGGCCTGAATCTAGGCACACCTTATACCTATACCATCGGTGGCGGCTATCCCACCTCGGGCAACAATCCGGCAACCGGGGTGCCGTGGCAGCCCGCCAACAACGGCCTGCGTAACATCACCGGACAGGTGAATGGCGACGGCACTGTTACCATCTACGCCGTCACTTCGACAGTCAGCGGTGAGACGGATCAAGGTGCGGACCCGAACCAATTGGTTGCGATTACTGACACCGTGTCCGCCACCACCCTGCCGGCCGGCGAATCCTTCACCGTCCTCGAAGTCGCAAGCGGCTATGATGTGATCCGCGGCGTGGCACTTGCCCCAGCAGCGCCCGTGAACTCCCTCGCTGCGAGCAGCATTTCCTCCTCAGCGGCAACCTTGAACGGCAGCCTGAATCCGAACGGCACCGATACGACGGCCTATTTCCAATACGGCACGAGCACGACCTATGGCCAGGCGACCTCCGTCCAGGATCTCGGCGGCGGAAGCAGTGCAGTCGGGTTCACGGTGAACCTGACCGGACTCCAGTCCAACACGACTTATTACTACCAACTGGTCACCGTGAAAAATGGCGTGCCGACCTACTATGCACCGCAGTCGTTCACAACGCCCGTTCAGGTTCCTGCGTTGCCAACATGGGCGCTACTGACCCTTGTGAGCGGGCTTCTTGGAGCAACTGCCCATTCGCTCACTCGTAAGGGCACGAAAGCCGCATAATGGCGGACACGGGCAGCCATGCGAATCCACCGGCGTCTCCGGAACTCACGGGCGATGCAGGCGGACTGGACGGCAAAGCGGTGCGTGGATTCGTCCTGCGCTTCGGGTTATTCTCGCTTGCGCTGGCGTTCGTTCCGCTCATCCCAGGATGGGACGGCATGGTGAGCCGCTACATGTCCGCCATGGCCGTGCTCGTGAACGGACTGCTGCATCTCCTCGGGCAGCCGACACAACTGGACGGCGCGGAAGTATTCACCAGCGCGTTCCGCATGACACTCGCGCCGCATTGTTCAGCCCTGGACATCGTCCTCTTTTACAGCGCGACCGTCCTAGCCTTCCCCGCGCCGGCAGTGCGAAAAATCGTCGGGTTAGCTGGCGGATTAGTTGCCATCATCGCGCTGAACATCCTCCGCATCGCGACCGTCTATCTCACAGGAGTTCGCTGGCCGGCGCATCTTCAGGGCGTGCATGAGGGATTGTGGCCCGTCGTCCTCATCATGGGCACCGTCTCGCTAAGTGCCGCTTGGGTCTGCTACGCAAAGAAACCCCGTGCAGCGTAAGACAGTCGTACGCTTTCTCCTGATCACGCTCAGCACTTACGGCATGCTGACACTCGGCTGGCCTGGCTTCGGAAATTTCTACACGCGCGCTTTTCGCGGCGCATTGCGAGGAACCATGGTCAGCGCCGCCGGCATTCGCGAAGTGGATGTCCCGGATGAACAGCCCGCCGCGAAAGTCACGCACATCACCATCGCAAACCGGACCCTTCTAGCTGCCGACGGCTCCGGACCGATCCGCAATGTGGATCTTCCGAACTCCACATTCTGGCACGCGACAGCACTTCTTATCGCCCTCTCGCTGGCAACGCCGGGCCGGTGGCTGCCGCGACTATTGGCCGCCACAATCGGATTTCTCGCCGTGCAGGCATTCGTCGCCGGAATCGTGTCGTTTGCGCTATGGAATGAGGGACGGTTTGTCGGGCTCAGTCAAATCTCGCCAGCATGGGAAGGGAACACCGACCGGATGGAAACCATTCTTACCGAGCAGGTCACACTCGTCGTACCTGTCGTGGCTTGGCTCGCGGGATTGTGGCCCATCCTTAAGCGGCGCTGAAATAGGATGCAGACGGTGACGGCGGCATTAACGCGAGATCGCCTCCTTCTCGCAATGCACCTTTCACGCTTACGATGTTTTGGGTCACACTCAGTTCGTAACTCGGCGCATAGGTTTCACGCCAAGCTCTTCAGCGCCATCCCGAAGCACTTGGACGAATATAGAAAACAATGGCGTCCCACTTGGAACAACGTGGCATCGCGATGGTGCTACTCGCCGCCGTAGCCCTCGACTTTCACGTCCCAGATGGAAATTGGTTCCTCTGTTGGTTTCGCCGAGTCGGTTGAGTTCTGCTTTGCAGGGTTTGGCGTGGAGTCTGCGGGGGGTTGGGTGGGCGTCGCGGTCGAGATCGAGATGTTCAGCGAAGGGGCGCTGACCGACGGGGTGCCGGTGCTGCCGCCCGATGCCTGGATGTTGCTGGCATTGAGGATTTGCTGCGCGGCGACGTTCAGCTTGCCCGTGGAACGGATGCCTGCGTCCCCTGCATCAATGACACCTGCCGGAGCGATGAGGTCCACATTTCCGGGTGGGATGCCAGCCACGCTGGCGAGGACGCCGATGCCGCCGCCAGTGGCGAGACCGGCGATGTCGGTCGTCACGTTGGCGCTCTGCGGATCGACAAGTACGCGGGTGGGGGGTGCGGATTGCACGGTCTTGGAAGAGGCGCCCGCCGCGATGTTGCCGGTGGATGACCAGATGATTTCATCGCCGCCGCGCAGGGTGAAGATACGCGAGGTGCCGACATCCACATTGCCATTGGTGAAAATGGAGATGTCGCCCCCGGACTCGGTGAGGATGCCCTGATCGAGTGCCTGATTGCCTGAGATATCAATGCCCACGGTGACCTTTCCGCCAGGAGCAAGCAACTGGATGCTGCCGCCGTTCGTCGTCTTGATTTCGCGGGAAGTAAGATTGATGTCGCCGGAGTGGCTGCCGGGGAAAAGGGCGGCGACGGCCTTATAGCCGGCGGCGTAGGTGCCGAAGCCGGCGCTAGTGGGGTCGTTGTGGTCCCGGCCTGCGTCGCGCAGGACGAGATAGAAGATATCGAGCGACTCACGATAGCGTTCGGCCGCTGTAAGCTTGTTGAAGGCGGCCCATGTGTCGGCACTGCTCGCGCCCGGCATATTGAGCAATGTGGAAAGATCGGTGAGATAGCGCGAAGACATGGCCCCGGCGGTGGACGGGTCGAGGAATTCGCTGATGAACGTGGTGAAGTCCGGCTGACCAAACATGATCCCGGCCCCTGCGATAACTTGCGCACCCGTGACGGGCAGATAGGGATTGCGCGTATTCCCAATGGTTGTGATTCCGACTCCTGTGCCGTCACCGACATTCGGTCCCACACCCATCGTCAGGTTCCTGCCCGCGAATACCTCAAGGGTGCCCGGACCGCCGAGCTGAATGTCGCCCGGCAGAGGGGTGGTGTTGTTCAGATAGTTGCCATTGGTGGACCCCATCGTCCTGAGCGGCGAGGCCGGGTCGTACGCGATGATATCGCGCGCCGCCGAGACGAGGGTGACATCCTGCGGATCCACGTTTTGAACATAAAAGGAAAAATCAGTGATGTCCTGACCGGACACTATCCGCGCCTCTTTGCCGGCGTACAGCGTGACCCCCGAGATGCTTCCGTCCCCGGCGTAGAGCATCACCGGGTTCGTGTCCCCGGTGTGCAGCACGCCGGGTGCGTGGAGCGCCTGCTTGGTCTGCAAGACCACATTGGTGCCGGTTGTTGCGCCGGATTCCGCGAATAACTGGTCTATCGAGGCAAGAAACAGAAGCGATGTGACTGCATTGGTTCCGGTTGTCAGCCCGGTGCCGCTGAGTGAAAGCCGATAGGCATAGGGCGAGGCGATGCCCGGTATCCGGTTTGGATCAGCATCCGACAAGTTGATCGTGCTGGTGCTCCAGGTGGTCAGCGACGGAGTGCTTCCCGCGGTCGCGCCGTCCGGCTGCAATCCATTGATGGACCCGCGGGCCGTCAATTCCAAGTTTCCCGTCGGCGATGGCGAAAGCGTGAGGTTGCCGACCAGATTGATGTTCCCGGAGAAGGCCGTGACATTCAATGTTGGCGGCATGAGCGAAACAAGGGTCGTGAAAGGCAGGACGTTGGTTTCGTCCAGGCGGAGCCAGGGTTGGTAATAGGACAGGCTGCCGTTCGGATTGCTCGCCAGATTCAGCAGGGAGATGTTTTGCAGCCAGCTCTGGAGCAGGGGCACAACCGCGTTGGTCCCGCCGACGGTGGCCGACGGATTCGGGACTGATTCAGTCTGCAGCGTCACGGTGCCGCCGAGTGAAGTGACATTCACCGCATCGGAAGTGGAATAGGTGGAAAAGTAAGTCTTGTACCAAAACGTGTTGTTGTAGCCCTCGGGAAGAAGGAAGGCATTTGCAACAGGCCCGAGCAGTACATTGCTTTGCGCCGAAACGTCGAAGGTGCCCTTTCCGAGAAAGAGCGTCGTGGGAAGCCATGTGTCCGGTGCCAGGACGGCGGACGCTCCGTTCACCGCCGCAAGCGAAGGGGAGCGGGTGCTATTCGTGAGAATCTGATTTCCGGCGAAAAGAGTGCCATTGCCCCGCTCCACGTAATAGACGCCGGCATTGATGTTGTTTCCCGCACGGACGGACAGGTCGCCGCCACCCAGTTCCAGGATGCTGGCCGCATTCGGTGCGCCCTTCGGCATTCGCGCATTGGTCGCCACGACACCGTCCACATTGCTCACATCGTGGCCGGCAGTCATCTTGAGATTGCCGCCGCCCAGCGTTCCGACACCCTCGAAGAAATTACTGAAGTCGGTCCACCAACTCGTCGAAGCCACGTCACCAAACTTCGCAGTGCCAAAAAGGCCATTGGGTGCGACATAGCCGCGGCGGTCGAGCCAGTTAATGGGCAGCTCCTTGGAAGAATCGTCCGTCAGAGCGCCGGAGATGACCGTCTCATGGGAAATGTCATCCTGCGCTGCGATGGTCACATTGCCGCCGGCGAGACTGTACTGTGCCGGGTAAGGTGTGGATTGCTGAACCTGACCGAGGATGCTGTTGGCACCGGCGGGATTGAGCTTTGGCACGTCAAAGGTTCCGCCCATGGTGGCATCGGCGACTTGTGTTCCCGCGGTATAAATCGTGGCAAATTGGTTGAGTAACATCACATCGCCGCGCGCGGAGATGGTAATGTCGCCGGATCCGGTGCGGATGACCTGATAGCGGGTCGCGACGATCGAGCTCGTCGTGGCATTGGGTCCGGTGGTGAATATGCTGCCGCCGTAGTTTTTTCCGAGGAGCAGCGATCCGACCAATGCCTGTGTGGCAGGATTTACCGTCTGGCTCAACGGGAGGACGCGTGCAGGATCTGCCGCCGACAAGTCTGCGCCCGCAGTGAGGACATAGCTCCACGATTGATCGTTAATCGGGAGCGTTGCGCTCTGCGTGAGCAACGGTGCATTGTAGGCGCTGCTGGTGAAGCCGTCGCTGAGCGCGTTGTAAAAGACGAGATCACCGGCGGCGCGCAAGGTGAGCACGCCAGGCAGATCGTTGTTGGGGCCGAAGCGGAAGGTTGTGACAGCCCCGGTGGAACTCGCGAGGTTCCAGTCGCTGCTCGCCGTGGAAGTCGGACTGCCGAGCGTGATACTGCCGGTCTGGTTGATGATCTCGGCACCCGGCTCCACTACGACCAAAGGATTCACCGGCAGCAGGCGACTGGCGATTGCCGCGGAGTTGCCGCCAAAAAGCTGTCCGTTTGCGCTCACGCTACCCTGCACGTTTACGCCTGCACCGATGATGCCTCCCGCCGCCTGGATGGCCCCGGCATTCGTCAGTTGACCGCCCTGCTGCAGATTGAAGAGCTGGACACCCTCCACCGTAATAAGCGAGGCTCCTTTTACGACATTGGGGTCGAAAAACGTCAACGCATTGGTGCCTGCGGTGACGCCGACGCCCGTGGAAATGGTGACAGTGTTTCCCGATATTCCAGTGATTACTTCACCGGCAGGAATGCCAGTGCCTGTCGCTGGCATTCCTACAAAGAGCCCTGTTGAACTTGCCACGGTCAGCATGTTCGAACCCGCAGTTGTGGTTCCGCTGACAATCATGCCGCCAACCGGCTGGATTTGAACTTCTGTATTTCCGGCAATCTGGGGGGCGGACAATAGCAGCGTCCCGGAAAAATG
>Ga0209698_10008704_pt1 | contig 10442 bp, 8 predicted proteins | sample LitLauG_LLR_2012_FD_187203 | JGI IMG/M metagenome (GOLD analysis project Ga0209698, IMG submission 187203) | Freshwater sediment microbial communities from Pennsylvania, USA - Little Laurel Run_MetaG_LLR_2012 (SPAdes) (version 2) | ecosystem: Environmental > Aquatic > Freshwater > Creek >... | reverse complement strand
GGGCGGAGAAGAGTCTCCGGCTGGAGGAGCAGAGCCGGCCGCAGCGGCGGCTTGATCTCTTAACGCTATCAAACTTCTCTGATGTCTGAGTGATATAAATCTCAGACATCATCACGATCTCAGTGGATGTGGGTTCTGCCCACATCCACTGTTTGATCTTTTTAATGAATCAGATCTCTATAACTCATACCAGAAGGATCTCCTCATTATGTTTCCAGCACTTCAGACTTCAGTCTCTAAAGAAACAACCGAACCAACCATTGGCATGCCAGTAGAATTACTGGACATGTTGATCGACGAACAAAACGACATCCCGATTCGTCGCATGAAGATCATGCAGAAATCACAAACACAAAAAGAACTTTCTGCCCTAATCACGGCCATTGAAACCTATGGTCCAACACCCTCCTTATTGGCATTCGCCAACCATGATGGATTTCTCGGTACTGCCGTCTCTAGCATTCCATCACTTGAAACACTCTCGAATGCCATGACTGAACTTGAATCTGCACAAATTATTGCAGATCTCAAAGCACTCAGCTTTGTAATTGCAATGAACAATGATAGTGATGAGCTGGCAGAAGAATCCTACAGAAATCCAACGCTTCCTCGTGGGGCATTTCAATGGATTACTGTGGTAACTCTCATGTTTATGGCATTTTTACCAGGACTCGTTTTGAACGCTGCCTATGTGTACTGGAATATGGCTCAGGATCGCAAGAAACATATCGTTTATAACATCCCCTACAATTTGCTTCTTACTTACCTGAAGACTTTGGTAGATCTACCAGAGATTTTGAAAACAATTGCTTCGATTCCGTTGCCTAAAACGGAAGATAGTTACACTCATTTTGTCACGTCTGTTGTACAGCACACAGCTCCTCTTAAAGCAATCGGTATCCAAGTTGAATCAGATGTGGAGATAAATGTCGACAAGCTAAAATCTCTGGATTATAGCAATATCGAAGAAGCCGGTTACATTGAATCCAGCTTGAAAACAATTGCTGAAGAATCTAGAAAGATTCAAAGTCGAATACCCGAGATTAAGGCTTTGAAGGAAAAGCTAATTCAGACGCACAAATCAATTCAATCTGAACCGCCTGAGGAAGCCAAGCATAGTCGACCTGCCACGATTTTTGTGGAAGATATCATACGCACGTCCCTGGTGCGGATGAGCAAAATTCTCAAATTGACCAGGCGAATTAGTAATGAAATACGACCTCTCTACAAGAAGAAGTCGGATGCCTGATTTCCAAGTGTAGGTTAAGGTTATGAGAAGAGCCATGATCGGGTTAACCCGATCATGGCTGTCTCTAAGATAAGTCTATGGCTCTATCATTTCAATTGTTATTTTTCAAATAATCCATCTTTATTTTATGCAAGCGGATCGAGGATTTTCCATGCGCCTTTGGAGAGCCGCTCAAACCCTTTTTCGTAAGGAGCCTAAAATCGTGAGTGATCCTGTTGAAATTCCCGTCTTCCTGCGTCGGACTGAGCTGTCCCAAGGTCATGCTGAGACACCGTCTGTTAGGACAGACAATGTGTCACAAAACGGAACGACATCTCCAAGTCCTTCTGTTGAACTAACACCCCCTTCTGTTCCAGAGGTGTCTGTTAAAGTCCAGACATCCACATCTCGCTCAGCAAGCGTCATTGCTTCAGAGTATGAATCGGCCATAGAGGCACTTGAAGAACTCTCCACAAGTGGGGATACATACTACAAAATATGGCTTGAAGAGAACCATGATCGTCTTCGGGCTCAAGCGATGGTTGCCCTGAGACAGAAAACCCATGAGGCTGCGAAAGAACTCTCCCGTCTTCAGTCTGAATATGAAGCAGTCAACACAGGTCTTTCACGACGTTTGGCTGCTGTGAGATCTTTGGTTACGTCATAAGTCAATTCTTTTGTCAAAAGTTCAATGAGTCTCCAAGAGGTCCATGACACATGGTTGTTAATGGATAGTTTAATGATGATCATTTCAATAAGCTGAAAAAGAGACAATGCTCTGAATTGTCAATGATGACAGATTCTTAACACATCTCTGTAAACAATCAAATATATATCATTGCGTAGAGGGAAATATGCGACTAAGAACCCTCTTTATACATCCTCCATATAACAGTATGTGAGTGATGTTTTCAGCTCTCATAGAGCGCTCAATCCTGAACACTTCTCACACAAAGCGAGACCTCTCTTATGAAAAAGTCATCGCCTACCAAAGCCATGGTTGAAATGGTGATCCTTGACCAGAGATTGAAAACATGGGGGTTGCCTGACTATAAGTCTTCTATGGCGGCAGCAGTTGATCTATTCGCCTGCTGTGAGAAACGCATTGAGTTGTGGCCAGATTCAAAAGCGATCTTGATTTCAGCTGGGTTTTCGATGCATATCAATGATCCATCTGTCTGTGCTCTGATACTGCCGAGATCAGGTCTTGCCCATAAAGAAGGTCTGGTCTTAGGCAATAGCACAGGGTTGATCGATGCTGATTACACTGGTCCTGTGATGATCAGTGTCTGGAATCGTAGTCCATCTACAGACGATCCGATCGTCATTGCGCCCGGCGCCCGGATCGCTCAAATGGTATTCGTACCTATAGTGCAAGTATCGTGGTCTGTTGTTGATGCCTTTTCTGAAGATTCTCATCGAGGATCTGGTGGATTCGGATCAACAGGGCGTTGATTGTCTCTCTTCTGATGAAACCTAACGACTGAATGCAACCTAGAAGCTTTATAAGCTTCTAGGTTGATCTTCGTGTTTGATCTATAAGAAGGATATGCTTCAACGGACGATGAACCAAGACTCTAGAACAGGAGTTGAGTTTGAGTGATATACCAACTGAATACAAAATCCGATTAGATCTGCGTGAACAGATCGCACGGATCGATCGCATGCGAGAAGAGACTCTGAAATTTACAGCTGAACAACACAAGCTGACAGCTAAAGCTGCGAAGCTCGGCTGAGACAGATTGCTGGCACCATGGCTAGCGATCGTTGGTTTGATCGGTGGTATCATCACCGTGGCTTCAGCGATCGCACATTGGAAGAGTTGGGGTTGAACACCTAGCTATTCCAGTCGAAAGACCTAACGTCGACTCACAACATCTACGCTTAAGGAACACACCATGTCAAACCTTACTTCTGACAACAAGTCAAAACTTATGTTCAACGAGGACGATGTCAACGCTGCAACACACCAGTTGACGCGTTGCTTGCGGCGCCTTTTCTTCGAGAAGGGTGTTACAGAGGAGATGTTCAACGATAAATTTAACGCGTATTTTCATAACCTCGGACCAGATGACAGATTTTGGTACAACCGGACACTAGAAATAAGAAATATTGTGATGGCCAATTCATTCCTTACGTTCAAGACCTTCGAACTACTGATCAGAGTTGTTTTGGAGTGCAAGGTTACCAAGGTTGATGTTGAACTAATGGATGTTTTATGATCGTTCTAAGATCATAGGGGATTTGTTACATCAACCACCATCACATCACCAACCCTCAAACGATGGAGTAGATATCCATGAACGAACGTGAAATCGATAAATCCTGTGCTGTTGAACGGGTATCCTCGGCGAACCTCGACTATATACTCGGTTGGGCTTACCCTGTTCTGGACCATGGGTTCGTCCGCGTAATAGACTACATGGGCAACGACACCTCTGTTGTTCAAGCAGCCAGGGTCAGTTATGGGCGGGGGAACAAACATCTCAGTGAGGATGTTGCGTTGATACGCTACATGATGCGTCATCATCACACATCTGTGTTTGAGCAGTGTGAGATCAAATTCCATATCAAGTTGCCGATATTCGTCGCTCGACAGTTCATCCGACATCGGACTGCAAATGTGAATGAGTATTCGGCACGATACTCCATCCTTGACAAGGAGTTCTATCTACCATCCCCAGATCAATTGGCAGTTCAGTCGGCCTCTAACCGTCAGGGACGTAGTGAGGTTATTTCAGCTGATGAAGCTGAGATCGTTCTGAATCTTCTGCGTGAAGATGCTGACACTTGCTATGCACACTATACTGATCTGCTGAACGATCCTTCTTCACCCGGACACGACCCTGATAGACCAGGACTAGCCAGAGAGCTAGCACGGATGAACCTGACACTGAACACTTATACTCAGTGGTACTGGAAGTGTGATCTGCATAATCTATTCCACTTCCTTGGACTACGACTTGATACTCATGCTCAGTATGAGATCCGTGTCTATGCTGAACAGATGTTCAAGATCGTTGAGTCTTGGGTTCCGATCTCTACACAAGCGTTCTATGACTACAAACACAAATCTGTCTCGTTGTCCAGAATGGAGGTCAATTTGATTCAAGACCTCTTGAAGAACAACGATGGGTCGCTCTGGAGTAGACTCAGACAAGCAAATAATGGCACAGAACATGAAAAGAATTTGCAGAACTTTTATGGTCTTAGCCTGCGAGAACTGAGAGAGTTCCGCAAAACATTCCTCTAACCCATCCTGGAAGATAGAAGTGTGGCTATACCACACTTCTATTTCAGAGACACCTTCAAAAATGATAGATCCAACTCATGGTATATACCATGAGTTGGAGGTCTATTTTTTATGCGTAATGATCTGTTACCTGTGACGTATGAAGGGGCTTTGTGTCGTATCATACAAGAATGTGCTGAAGTGATAAAAACAATCACCAAGATTCAGCAATATGGTTTTAGAGCAACGGATGACAAAACCAACATCACGTATGACAACTTGAAAGATATGTTCTCTGAATTCAACGACCTTGAACACGCCATCCGTTCAATCAGAGAATTCCACAAGGATAAGCACAAATATGACGTTCCGATGCCTGATACACCTGATATCAGTTTGATGATAACAGATCCTTGGTTGGAACGCTCACTTGAAGAGTATTTACAGATTTACTGTTCTAGATGTAATGAACCAGAATCAGGACCAGACACCTAGAAGAGCTTCAACAACAGCTGGATCAGCATAACTCAGACCATAATCGGCTGGGTTGATGTTGTTCTCTGTCTGTACTTCCAAAACACGTTCCGGTGATACAGGTGATCTTACTGAGATATACATCATGGTTGGATCACCGATAGCCGGAACGTCCACCTCACCCATAATGGGATCTGTGTAACTGAAAGCTGCTTGGCCAGGTCTTCCACAAAACACATGGGTATCAGGTGCATTGGGATCCGTTGAAGGAACATAGATCGATCCATCAGCGTTTCTTTTATCACCTAACATGTTGTCTGGAAGATGATCAAGTCCTCCCATGAACCCAAGAGAGCGCATGATACCAAGCAGCACAAGAGCTCGTGATATACCAGCGATTGGGAATTGGATGTGATAATCATACCAAACAGTTTCACTCATGTTGTTACCTGCTGAAGCTGAGCACCGGTGATGGCTTTGGACCAATAGCGAATACGACGCAAGTATCCGTCAAGGTAATTACCACCGGGTGCGTTTTGACCAAGATACAACATAGTTGCAGCAACGGGTGCGTTACCTGCTGATAACACAGGCACACTTCCATTTAAGGAAAGATAAAGTGAATAGGGTTGTGCAATAACACCTGTTTTGTAAGGTGTATTCAGTGATGGTAATGCAACTGTAGGGGCCGCTGTTGCTGTTCCAGCAGACACATAAGCCGCTGATGTTGATGTTGTCATACGAATGATTTCTCTATTGTTGCTTGTTCCGTCACTCAATACTGCTAACCCCCCAATTTGACCAGATGCGAGGGTTTGAAGAAAGATTGCATCGACAACCAGACTATTTGGCCATGATGCCACCCAAGGCATATACCCATAGTCAGAAGATCGTCCTGACGCAGACGGACTACCAACAGGTGGTAAGGTCACACTTGTTACAAACATACCCTGTTCAAGCTGAGGTGCACCGAGACGGATCGTTAGATCAACGGCACCAGCCGTTGTTGTTAGTCTGGTTCGTGCTTGAATATAAGCTGTTGAAGCGTTTCCAATTGTGGTTGTGTAGTAGTATCGTTGTGTTGACAACGAAGATGAGGTTGGTGTTAGACTTGCTGACTGATTCGCAGCTAAGACAACTGAGCTCGATGAGTACTCAATATTGAACAAGTTGACTGTTACGTTGGTAAGTGAACCACTTACCAATCTAAGATAGGATGAGATAGACCAGTTTTGACCCACAACAGCCGGGGCAGCTGTCGTTGTATCAAAATATATGTCAGAGACACCGACGGTAGCTGTTCCATAAAACCGAAGGTCGATATAGGGGATACCGTTCTCAGTTCCGAATCCGACGATACTTGTCACAAGACCATTACTTGATGGAATAGCCCAGTTTGTGGGTACTGTTCCGCCGGATTTAACCGATACATTAGCAACGATTGCACCGGACGCTGATGTTTTGTTGAATCCTACGTAGGTCGTTGTTGTGTTTGCAGTGAATGTGAAAACTTGTCCTGTGCCAACAGCACTGGTAACGTTTAGGAGTGTTGCACCACCACGCGTTGTTCCGGCTGTGACAGCACATGCAAATCCTGTTACGTCGACCGTGATAATGTAAATACGACCAACAACAGTCGTGATCACAGCACTGTCTAGTTCTGCCTTGTTCGTGCCGTCGCCTGTCAGTGTAACTGAGTTACCACCAGTCCAAACAACTGTTGATGTTCCACCCGCAATGCTCCAAGACCATCCGTTCTGCACAGTGTTCTGCGAAGCATTGATTGGATTAGCGCTGAATGTCCCGTTGGTTGTTAGCTCCACATTATCGGCAGCGACAGCGCCTTCGGCACGTGGATTTCGGATACTATTAGTACGAGATTCTTCGATCAAAAACCCTTTGGGTGGCGAAGCGCCAACATTCAACGGCGTGCCATATGTTGCGATCCATGGTGTCGGACTTGCTCCGATTTCCATTTGGGGTGCACCCACACGGATCGTAAAGTTGACAGCTGTTGAAATGGGTATAGCGATACCTAAACGTCCAAAAACAGAGGTTGTTCCTGTAGGAATCGTATACGAAACCGATTGTCTCTGACTGGATAGAGATGCTCCTGTGGGTACAATAGTGCTATTACTTCCAAACCCTATTTGACCTCCAAAAGGTGATAGAGCCAGAATGTATAGAGTGGTGGAAGTAACCCCTGTTAAAGATCCGGCGGCAAGTTTCAGATAGGATGAGAACGTCCAGGTTCCACCACCAACAACATTCGAGTTGACAGCTGTTGCAATGTTCATATAGACACTACTAGCAGCGGTTGATGTGCCTGTATATTGGACATCGATGTAGGAAAGTCCGTTTTCTGTGCCTGTTCCCACAATCGTTGTTGTAAGACCATTGGCATTCGAGTTGAATATCGACCATGTTGTTGGTGCTGTTCCGGGTGTTCCTGGAACAGCTCCGATCATCATAGAGTTAGCAACCCAATTCGTCACACCGCCGACAGGAGCTGGTCCAAAATCAAGACGGGGAACATTATTGGGTGCCAACTGGAGAGATCCAGTTGCATCGAAATAAGAAGCACTCGATGCCCGTGTAAATATGATCCGAGGATCGATTGGAGTGCCAAATTCAAGAGCTCGTGCTGTGAGAGCAGGTGTTCCTACAGCCGGAAGAATGACACTGGTTGCAGTGGGTGAAAGCTCGAACTGAGGCGCACCAATTCGAATCGTGAAACTGATAGCCTGACCTGACGTTGTACTAAATACAAAATACGATAGTGCAGAAGTACCTCCTGAAGTAATCGTCAAAGATCCTGAAATTCTTTGTATACTTAGAGGTGCAGAAGTTGGAATTAAAGATGATAAAATATATCCACCTGCTGCTGCGTTGATCTCACATCCTAAATTCGTTACATTAGATAATGAGCCTCCAACGAGTCTAAAATATGACGATACGGTCCATATCTGATTCGGAGTAATAGCCGTAGCTACATCGTAGTACATCCAGACTTGTGCATTTGCAGAGGGCGTTCCATTAAATTGATAATCAACGTAAGGAATACCACTCTCATAACCCGATCCAACGACTGAAAAAGTAATTCCAGTAGGCATAGCATTTGGATTACTCCAATAGGTCGGACTAGAGCCACAAGATTTGAGAGATACATTATCAATGGTTGGACTACCAACGGATGTTTTAGCAAAACCTATGTACGTTGTTGTTGTTGTTGCAACAAAGGTAAAGATTTGTCCTACGCCAATAGAATTGACAAATAGTAAAGTGTTATCTCCTCGAGTGACTCCTGCAGATACATTGGCATTAACGCCTGTTATATCAGCTATAAGCGTGTAGGCTCTGCCAACAATCGTAGTGATTGGCCCAGAGTCAATTTCAGCTTTGTTGGTGCCATCCCCAGTTAGAACAACAGCACTACCAGACCAAGTTACAGTTGATGTTCCACCGGCTGTATTCCAAGACCATCCGTTCAGGATCGTGTTTTGACTTCCACTCAGAGGATTGACACTGAATGTCCCGTTGGTTGTGAGTTCTACACCATCAGCAACGATCGCCCCTTCACATCTGGGGTTACGGATGTAGTTATAGGAGTAACCCTCTTGCAGAAGGGTTGACGGACCATTACCAACTGTTGCAACTGTACCTGATGTTGGTACATAGGGTCCAGACACATACGCTCGTTCTAGCTGTGGCTGACTTATTACAAATGTGAAATTAATAGATGTTGAAATTGGAATCGTGTTTGTTCGAATAAAGGGTTGAACATACGCTGCACCAGTAAGAGTGGCTTGAGTCAGAGATATTCTTTGAAATGAAAGGCGTCCGCCGTATAGATTCGTGTTAGTGCCTGTTGAAACAAGACCAAGAGATGAATTCAAGTTCCACAGTTCAAACCATATACCTGTGAGTGAAGGGTCGTCTTGTGTTACTTGATAGTTAACAGCCTGTGACCAATATTGATTCGCGGCTGATGGTGTAGTTGAACACAATGATAGTTGAATTGAAGCTGCCGAAGTCGTCGTTCCACTATAATTAACAGTTATGCACGAAACACCATTAATTGTTGTGAATCCGATCGTACGAGTTAGACCAGAGGGAACAGCACTGATAGCCCAACTTGTTGGGAGAGTACCAGGTGATCCAGCAACAGCCCCTACAAAAGTTGAGTTCGATATCCAATTGGTTATTCCACCTGGTGCACTAAAGTTGGTTACAGGAGAGCTAACCGTGGGAACCCATGTATTAACGATGGACCCAATTTCCATTTGCGGCGCTGCGAGTCGAAGCGTGAAGTCAACAACATTTCCTGAGCTAACTTGCACGCCGACATGTTGGATGCCATAGGTAACAGTGCCTGAAGACGTTCCCGTTACGGAGTAACGTGTCAGAGTTCCAGATGGAGCACAAGACCCGAATATTGTATTACCCGTTGGTAGGAAGTATATTGTGGGGACGGCCAGACCTGATGCTCCGGCAGGTAATGTCCCTCCAACAACAGCCAGATACATGGAGTTGGTCCACGTCTGACCAACTGTTGCAGTAAAATTAGCTTCGGGACGAAGATAACAAACACCCGTAGATCCTGCTGTTCCGAACCAACGAACGTCGATATAAGACAACCCGTTGATGATTCCAGTTCCAACAACTTGGTAACTTAATCCTGTTGGTTGCGTGCCGATCGTCCAATATGTGGGAAGTGTTCCAGGTGTACCAACAACAGCCCCAACCATCGTTGAATTACGAACCCAGTTGGTTACACCAGCACATCCATAGTCGAATCGTGGAATACCATTTGCTGCTGTTTGCATCGTCCCAGTTACGTCAAAATACGTCGCTGTTGACGGGCGCGAAAATGGCACGGCAGGTGTAAAATTCAAATCAAGAGATGCCGGTGACAGCGCTGTGCTTGACAGCAACGCTTTGCGTGGTCCGATGTATGCCATCGCTTTAGTCCTGTAGAAGATTAAGGTTAAGCGTTACATCCGCTGTGTTCGTCAATGTGATTGCTGTCCGTGTGATCAGAGCCCCAAACATCGATGTCCCAGAGGGTAGCTTGAAGGGGATCGCTTGGGCTTGTCCTTGCACAACAGATGGAGATGTTGCTCCCAACAATACAGCATCATTGAGATGGATGACACCCACGACTTTATTGAGATCAGCGACAGCAACAGAGACAGCGCTGTTGTTCGTGATCGTTGAGCCTGTGGGGTTCGCATTGAATAACACGAGATCAAGTGAGGGAACAACACCACTGATGAACGTTGCTGTAGCCGATTGAGCAAGACCAGAGCCAGCTGCAGCTCGTGATGCATTAGCAAATGTCAATAACCCACCAAGACTCGTTCCTGTTGCATAAGCAGCAGCTGAGACTGCTGGTCCAACTTGGATGGCTGTTGTAAAGCCGCCCGCTGAAACAGATCCGATCGCATTTGTTCCTGTTGGGAGTGCCGGGAGTGTTGACACACCCACACTACCAGCGACCTGCAATGT
>Ga0209698_10008703_pt1 | contig 10442 bp, 6 predicted proteins | sample LitLauG_LLR_2012_FD_187203 | JGI IMG/M metagenome (GOLD analysis project Ga0209698, IMG submission 187203) | Freshwater sediment microbial communities from Pennsylvania, USA - Little Laurel Run_MetaG_LLR_2012 (SPAdes) (version 2) | ecosystem: Environmental > Aquatic > Freshwater > Creek >... | reverse complement strand
GCACAAAGAGCCGGGCAATCACGCCGGGAACAAACCAAGGAACTGAAACTCAGCATCTCCATAGTCTTGCAAGCACTGATGGAGTTTTTGCGGACCACAGGCCTTCCATACTGTCAACTGTATTGACGAATCCTTGGAGTGGTCAAGTGACCTGACGATCGTTGGCCGGCTTTTGCCTAGTCGGCTTGCGTTTTGCTGATCAGTAATAGAATTTCAGGCCGAACTGGATCTGGCGGGGTGGCTTCGCCGCTGTGATGAAGCCGTAGCTCCCGCTTGCCATATCCAGCGGGCTAGCACAGTAAGCGCAACTGGGGGTGAAGTTGGTGTGGTTGGGGACATTGAAGAACTCGGCGCGGAACTCGAAGCGCCGGCTCTCGTTAATGGGAATCTGCTTCAGCAAGGAAGCATCCCATATCTGGAATCCGGGGCCGCGCACAATATTCCGTCCGGCATCACCGAAGGATCCGGGCGGAGGATCTGTGAACGCGCACGTATTGAAGAAGGTGCCGGGAATGCAAGGCCTGCCATTCGGATCCTGGCCGGGCACGACTTTGGGCCGCTGGCCGCCTGTGGAGTTAGCAAAATTGCCGTTGCCGTCCGTAATGGTGAGCCAGTTCCCCGAAGAGAGGGTCGTGATCCCAGAGATCTGCCAGCCGCCGATAACTTTGTCTAGAGCGCCGGTTGCGCCGCCGGCAACTGCCTTGCCATTGCCGAAAGGAAGATCCCACACATATCCCAAGGTGAAGCGATGGCGGATATCGAAATCGGAGTTACCCTTCTCCCACTCCGGGTGCAAACGGAAAAAGCGCGGACCGCTGTTGTTATTGGATCCAAGGTTAGCCGATGACTCATTGTCAATGGAATGGCTCCAAGTGTAACCGGCTAGCAGGGAGAAGCCGTGCGAGAAGCGCTTTTCCACGCGCGTCTGCAGCGAGTTATAGGTAGAGCTGCCCGAGGACGCGAACACACTAATGGAAGAATCGATTATGGGTACGGGCCGTCGAGGTGCGTAAGGAGCCGTTGGGTCCGTAGTGGGAGCTGGCTGGTTGCCATCCCAGTAGGTGTAAAGCTTACTGCCCTTGGATCCCGCGTACCCAACTTCGACCACCGCATCCCCGGGCAGTTGGTACTCGGTCGTGAGATGCCACTGCTGCGTATAAGGGCTACGGATGCGCGGATCGAGTTCGAGCAGTTGGGGGGTGTTCGGATCGATTAGCGAATTGCCGGGAAAACCCTGATAGAAATGGCTGAACCCAGGAATACTGCAATCCGTTTGTCCGGCAGCAGGATTTACCGAGGGCGCGCTGCAGGGGGTGTTGTAGTTTTCGGTAACGAAGAATGGCGGGTTGAAGCCAGGGCTCGGGTTCGACCACGGTCCACTCTCGTATCCGGAATAGAAGACGCCATACCCAGCGCGTGCTACGAGTTTGTTTGTCAGCTTGTAAGCCAGGCCAATGCGCGGGGCAAAGTTGGTCTTGATAGGATTCACCAGACCTTTGGGAGCCGTCGCGCTGATTGGCACGAGCGCAGCGATGATAGGAGTCAACTGCTGCGTCTGCCCGACAGGAACATAGAGCGTGCGTGTGGCGATGTTATATGTGCCCTCCTGATCATTGCGCTCTTGCACCGATCCGAATAAGTCATAGCGCAAACCGAGATTCAGCGTTAGCCGCGAAGTAACCGTATAGTCGTCCTGAACGTAAAGCGAAAAAGCGCGCCGGTGATAGTCAACATTGTGCAGATTTGTGATGTAGCCGCCATCCGGAAGTCCCATCAGCCACGAAGCAAAACCGGATCCTCCGCTCCCGGGTGTGCCAGGGTTGTCGGTAAACAAATTACCGAAGTTAAGCTGTCCACGTGGCGAGGCAGGCTGAAAAATGGTGAACTCTTCCCGTCGGACTTCTCCCCCGAATTTGAACGAGTGCTGTCCGTGTACCCAAGTCAAGTTATCGCTCAGGGTATAGGTGTTCTGAATTTCAAGCGACGGCAGGAAGGTTGGATCGCCAATACCGTCCACATCCGAGAAATCAAATTCCGGCAAACCCCCATTGAGCGGAGCGTAAGGCACGCCGGGGATGCCCAATTCAGCGGAGACGTTCCGGTTGTAGTTGAACTGGTAGCGATGGGAATTGATACGGTTGTATCCCAAGCGGAATTCATTGATCACGTGCGGATTAAAGACGTGGGTTTCGCTGATGGCGGCGCTTAGGTAGAAATTTTGTTCATTACCGGTGAAGAAGTCATTGCCATCACCGCCCGTGGCTTGAAATACCGAAGGAATCACACTGGGCTGCTTTTCATAGCTGAAGCGGTAGAACGAAGCGTCTTTTTGGGAGAAAACATGGTCTACGCGGATATCAAAGTTATTGCGGTTCTCCGTGCGCTTAGGAGTCGCGAGAAAGTTGTGCCCCGAAACTCCGAAGACGTTAGGCAGCGGCCATAAGCTGGTCAGCTTGACAGCGAGCGGGTCCATCAGCGCCGCTGGAATGATGTTGGTTGGGTTACCGCTGGCGTCGTAGCCGAAGGGAAGGCCACACAATCCAGCCGCAGTGGTCTGAGTTCGCCTTACATCAAAGATTTCGCCGGCGTAGGTTGGGTGGCCATTGCAATCCAGGGCAGCAGCGGGCGAAGTGAGATCGAGCTGGGACGAAAAGTCGCCTTGACGTTCCGCAGCGGTGGGCACGGTGGCCGTCAGGGTTCTCGCCTGGCGTACCCGTAGGCCTTCGTAGTCAAAGAAGAAGAAGCTTTTATTGCGGCCGTTATAGAGTTTTCCTAGAACGATGGGCCCGCCGATAGTTCCTCCGAACTGGTTTTGCTGATATGCGCCGCGTACCGTCTGAAAGTAGTCACGTGCATCCAGCTTGTCATTGCGCAGAAACTCGTATATGTCCCCGTGTACTTGATTCGTACCTGACTTAATTGTGGCGTTCAGAATGGCGCCGTTACCCCGACCGAACTCGGCACTGTAAGCGTTAGTCTGAACCTTAAATTCCTGGATAGCATCCACAGAAGGCTGAATCACATAGCTGGTACCATTGAGCAGGTCAGTCAGATTCGAATTGTTGTCGATGCCATCGAGCAGATAATTATTCTGGTACGATCTGCCACCGTTTGAGGAGAATCCATAGCTGCCTTCATTGCGCGAGCCCGGTTCGGCGGGGGCAACCCCAGCGCTGAGGAATGCAAGTTGGGAGAAATTGCGGCCATTTAAGGGCAACTGTCCCATTCGTTTATTGTCCACCACCTGGCCCAGTTCCGAGGTCTGCGTCTCCATCATGGGCCGGACACCAGTCACTTCCACAGTCTCCTGGACTCGCCCGACCGGCAGGATCACATTCACCTCGGCGCGATCCTGAACCTGCAGCTCCACCAGTCCCGCCACGGCGGTTTTGAAGCCCTCCTTTTCGATCTTCACGCTGTATCGGCCAATGTGCAACGGTCCGGCTGAGTAGTAACCCGATGGGTTCGAGGCGGTCACAAATGTGACGCCACGATCCACGTCGGTGACCGTAACTTTGGCATCCGCAACTAGAGCGCCGGTCGCGTCCTTCACGGTACCGACTATGCTAGCGGTGTCCTTCTGCGCCCAGCTCAGGTGCCCCAACGCCAACAGAAGCACGAGCACGGAAATAGCAAACCGTGAGGTACGCAGCTGGTCTCGCAACGGTGCCATCGTGGGCTTCATGGCCGACTCCTAAGCGAACGGATGGTGGTTGCGGGCCCCACCCGTCTGCAAAAACTTGGGCCTGCAGCAGCATGGCTATTTATACCGTTCTGGAAAGAAAGTCAATAAGTGCAAGAAAGAATATTTTTTGCAAACGGCCGAGTGTCATTTTGGACGCGTGCGGGAACTGATTCGGGGCCTAGAGGGACCTGGGCTGGTGTGAGTCTGTGCCGAAAATATACTTAGCGTCGCAACCTGTTCTGAATCTTCTGCTTACCTTCATTCTGGACAACAAGGGCTGTGCGAATTGCAATTCTCCCTGGCCGTGCAGACCTGAGGTTCGAGCATGACATTTGGACTGGCGGCTCGGACATTGAACGTTGGACAGGCGCCCAGGAGTCTGATACAAAAACGAATCAAATTGCGAGCCGGATGCAATCGGCGCATGTAAAGCTTACGTCTTGGCGCGGAAGGACGGCTAATATGACAAAACTGGGTGTAGCAGTTGTCGGTTCCGGCATTTATGGCGAGGTGCACGCCCGCACTTACAGCAAACATCCGGAAGTTGAACTCCTGCGCGTCTGGAGCAGAAGCGAAGAACGCGCCAAGAAGGTTGCCGATAAATTCGGATGTAAGTGGAGCACTCGGTTCGACGATGTGCTGAAAGACGATCGCATCCAGTTAGTTTCCGTCGCCACTCCCGACCACGCACACACGGACTACGCCCTCGCCGCGCTGAAAGCTGGCAAGCACGTTCTTTTGGAAAAGCCCATGGCTCAGACGACCAAGGAATGCAAAGCCATTCTGTCCGCCCGCGATGCCTCCGGGGCAAAGCTCATGGTGAATTACCACAACCGTTGGTATCCAGCGTTTCTCGCAGCTCGCGACGCCATCGCTGCGGGCAAGATCGGTAAGCCGGTCTGCGCCAATTTCGTGCTCTCCGACACCATTTCCTGGGTGGAAGGCAACATGACTTGGGCCGAGCACAGCGGTCCGGAATGGTTTCTGATGTCCCACATCGCAGACCTTGCCTTCTGGATGCTGAATGACAGGCCCGAGGAAGTTTATGCCATGGCTTCGGAAGGACTGCTGAGCAGCCGGGGTTTCAAAACCAAGGATGTAGTTAAGGCCACTATGCAGATGAAAAAAGGAGCCATCGTGCACTTCGAGTCCACCTGGGTACTGTGCCGCAATTGGCGCAACCCTGTGAACGACATGTGGCTCTCGGTGCAAGGAGAAACGGGCAGAATTGACGTGCTTGCCGACTACGAGAACATCACCATCACTTCGGACAAGTACCAGACGCCATTCGTGATGCTGAATGTTACTGAGGAACCGCCGATCATCGACTTCGTTGACTGCGTTCGGGAAGACAAACCTTCGCCTGTAACGGGCGAGGAGGGCATGTTGGCAACACAGGCAATTGAAGCGGTAGTCGAGTCCTACAAAAGCAATAAAGTCGTGAAGCTTTCCTGAAAGCAGGCATTTATGTGGAATTGGAAGGAATATCCCAAGTCGCACCAGATGTACGAAGAGGCGAAGCAAGTATTTGCGATGGGAGTAGGCTCGCAAGTGCAGAGCTTCAGCCGTCCGCACCCGCTTTACGTGACGCACGGGAAGGGTAGCAGGCTGTACGACTTGGATGGAAACGAATTCATCGATTACCTGCTCAACTACGGTCCGCTGATTCTCGGCCACTGTCCCAAGGTCTTGCATGACAGCATTCGCGGCCAGCTCGATCAAGGCACTGCTTTCGGCGAACCACACCCGCTACAGGTAGAAGCCGCGCGTCTGCTGGTCGAAGCGGTTCCGTCTTTCGAAGTAGTGAACTTTAACAACACCGGATCGGAAGCTGTCCAGGCCGTGCTGCGACTGGCACGTGCGGTGACTGGGCGCACCAAGTTCATCAAGTTCGAGGGCCACTACCACGGCTGGATCGACAGCGTGTTTTTCAGCTTCCATCCCGCCGATGGTGAAGATCTCGGAAGTCGGGAGAATCCGAAACCGGTTATTCACAGCTACAGCAAAGGCATCGCACCCAACGTGCTCGACAATGTCGTCGTCCTGACCTGGAACGATTTGCAAGCAGTCGAGCGGGCGCTTAAGAAGCACAAGGGCGAGATCGCGGCGATTCTAACCGAGCCGATTATGAGTAACTGCGGCATCATTATGCCGCGGCCAGGCTACCTGGAAGGTCTGCGCATGCTGGCCACTGAACACGGGGCCATGCTCATCTTCGACGAGACGATCACAGGAATGAGGGGTGCGCTGGGCGGAGTGCAGGAGTTGTACGGCGTCACGCCTGACATCACCTGCGGTTTCAAGGCGCTGGGCGGCGGCTTTCCAATCTTCGCCTACGGCGCCAGCCGACAGCTTATGCAAGTTGTGTCCGATCGCCAGGCAGTACATGCGGGGACGTTCAACGCGAACGCCATCGGGTGCGCAGCAGCAATCGCGGTACTCAAGGAACTGAGGAAGGACAATTGCGCCATCATCCGCCGCATCAATCAATTCGGCAAGCACATGATGGACGAGATCGGCGCCATGGCGCGCAAGCACAGCATCAAGGTCCGTATACAGGGACCTGGGTCCGTATTCTGCGTCTCATTTCACGATCATGACATCTGGGATATGCGCGACGCCTTCCAAGGGTCAAACGAAAACTACTTTGTCTTTCGTCAACTGCTCCTGGACCACGGGATTCACATCTTCCCGACCGAAAAAGGCTTGTGGTACTTGTCCTCGGCGCACACCGAAGATGACATACAGGCGACCCTGAAAATCGTGGACAAAGTATTTTCGATTATGAAGGGTATGGGCTTGTGAAAACTGGGCGCGTTCGCGTGGGAGTGGTTGGCTGCGGTATCTGGGGCCAGATGCATATTCGCGCGTACTTGCAGCATCCCTCGGCGGACCTGGTCGGCATTTGCGACAAAGATGAAGGGCGGGCCACGGAGGCCGCAAGGAAATTCGCCGTTTCGAAATCATTCTCCGACATTAACGATCTGCTCGACGAAGGAGTGGGCGCGATTTCGGTTGCCACACCGGACACGGCCCATGCGGATATTGTCATTGCGGCTGCCAGACGTGGCGTGCACATCCTGGTGGAAAAGCCCCTCGCTACTACCGTCCAGGAATGCCGTGACATGATTGCGGCAGCCAGGAGGGCTGGCGTTTACCTCATGGTTGACTGGCATAATCGCTGGAATCCGCCCTATTACGAAGCATGGAAATCGATTCGCAACGGCGAGCTTGGGGACGTCACCTACATCTATTACCGGCTGAGCGACACGATTTACGTGCCCACCAAAATGCTGCCTTGGGCAGGGAGGTCGTCGGTGATGTTATTCCTAGGCAGTCATGCCCTGGACACGACCTGCTGGCTGGTTGGCTCCAAACCGGTACGCATTCATTGCCAGCGGAAGGAAGGCATTCTCACGTCGAAGGGAATCCCCACGGCTGACATGTACATCAGCATGGTAGATTTTGAGAGCGGCGCCACGGCCGTAATTGAGAACAGCTGGGTTCTGCCGCAATCGTCGCCCTCGCTCATTGATCACAAATGCGAGATCATCGGCAGCCAGGGCGTGATTTACATTGATCCGACGCACAGCGCTCCCATCGCAAAATACACGGCGAAAACACCGGAAGGTTTCCCCCAGGCGGAGTTTCCTGACATGTTCATCACCCCGGAAATTCACGGCCGACAGATGGGTTTCAGCGTGGAACCCATGTATCAATTCATCGAATGCGTGCGAGATGGAAAACCGCCATTGACGAGCGGCGAAGATGGATTGCTGAACACAACACTGATTATCGCGGCGGAGGAATCGGCGCGGACCGAGAAGGCAGTGAAGATCTGACCTGCTGGTAGCAGGGGGAGGGGTTCCGGAGGAGGACGACATGAAAGCTGCTGTGCTTGCGCAGGTAAACAAGATCGAAGTGACAGATATTCCGGTACCCAAGCCTGCCGCGGACGAGGTCGTGATCAAGGTCAAGACGTGCGGCATGTGTGGGACCGATCTGAAGCTCTACACCGGCCAGTACACAGCGCGGATACCGGTCGTGCCGGGGCACGAATACTCGGGCGAAATCGTTGAGGCGGGCAAAAACGTACGGAATCTTCGTCCTGGGCAGCGGGTGGTAAGCGATCCAAACGAGAGTTGCGGAAAATGCTACTGGTGCCGCAATCATCAGCCGTGCTTCTGCAACGATCTTGCTGCCTACGGCGTATTACGGGACGGAGGCTTTGCGGAGTATTGCACGGCCACGGAGAAAGGTGTCTATCCGATCCCGGAGGGTGTAGATGACGAGGTGGCGGCTTTTGCGGAGCCAGTGTCCTGCGTCGTCCATGCCGCTGACAGAATCAATTATCGTACCGGCGAAACGGTCGCAATCTTAGGAGGCGGGCCTCTGGGGCAGATTCACCTCCAATTCGCGCTGAATTCGGGAGCGAGCAAGGTCGTTTTAGTTGATCCCAATCAGAGCCGGCGCGACCTGGCAACAAAGTTCGGCGCACACACTGTTATCAACCCGAAAGAAAACAACGTCAAGGAAGAAGTGTTGGAGCAAACCGGCGGGTTGGGAGCGGACGTTGTGATTGAAGCTGTGGGCCGCAAACACACCATTGAAGAATCGTTCAGGCTGGTCAAACGCGGCGGGCGAGTGGTTATATTCGGTTTTGCTCCGGAAACAGAAAAGGCGGTGTTCAGCCCCTTCGATGTCCTGTCACGGGAGTTGACCATTCTAGGCGCCTGGGTTAATCCGTACAGCTATTCCAGGGCATTGGATGTGCTGTCGTCCGGACGCATCGATGTCAGGCCCCTGATCAGTCATCGTCTGAAACTCGATAACATCCTGCAGGGATACGAAATGATGGCGCAGAAACCGGCCGGCTTTATTAAGTCGTTGGTATCGCCCTAATCAGGGTTAAGAAGTATGAATGGCGGTGCGAGCGATCTTGCGTTCGGCCCGGGAGGAGCGCGGGGCTTGCATTTCGCGCTCGATCATGAAGCGAGGCGGTTTCAACAGAGGAATTTCGAAGAGCGCCTCGGTAATCAGCAGGCCGGCCCCGAGAACTCCTACCGACGAACCTAGTTTGCCAAAGCGGAAAACCAGATCCGCGCTGGCATGGCTGAGGGCCTGCATCCGCACGGTTCGGGCGATCTGGTCCAGCAGTCCTTGCCCTGCCATTTCCAGCCGCGAATCGAGTACTACGACTGCCGGGTTGAACAGATTTACCACGTTGGCAATTGCCAAGCCCAAGTGACGCCCGAGTTCCTCGACGATGGCGTTACAGAGCTTATCGCCCATGCGAGCGCCCTGAAGCACCGTCCAGCCAGTTAGTTTGGATTGATCGCGCTCCACCAGCTCCAAGCAGCGGGAATATCCACCTTCGGCAAAGGCCTTGCGTAGGCGGCCCTCGATGGCGTTGATGCTGGCAATCGCTTCGAGGCAGCCGAAGCTGCCGCACTTGCAGGCAGGACCATCTTCCACGATATGAGTATGGCCGAGTTCGCCACCGCTATCGTTGTGGCCGCGGAGGAGCTGTCCGCCAACAATGATGCCGGAGCCAATTCCCCTGCCGTACTCGGCATAAATCATGTCGTCTGCGTTCGCCCCGGCGCCTAACGCTCGCTCAGCGATTGCCTTGGTGCGGGAGTTGTTCTCTACAACGGTGAAGATGCTGAACTTCTGCTCAAACATTTGCTTAAGCTCGACGTGTTTCCAGAAGTCGATCGTGGAAGACATGATTACCGTACCGGTGCGGTGATTCACCAACCCCGGGACACCCACGCCGATGCCGCGTATCAGACCTGCATTGACTCCCGAGGTCTGAATCAGCTTCTCTACCAAAGCGAATAACTGCTGGAGCAAGGTGTCAATGCCGCCCGACAGTTTAGTGGGCTGGCGCAACGTTTGCTTGACGCTAGGGTGGAGATCGAGGAGGGCAACATCCACGCACTCCTCATCGAAATCTAGACCAATAACGAAGCTAGACTCTTCGTTGACCGAGAGCATCACCTGTTTGCGGCCTGTGGGATTTGAGGCCGGGCCAACCACCTTGAGCCGATCTTCAGATAGCAGTTCGTTGACAAGGAGAGAAATTGTCGCTTGCCGAATGTGGGTCAGGTTGCGGATCCCGACTCGCGATATGGGGCCAAAGCGGCGCACGGTAGCCATGATTACGGCCTTGTCTTTCTCGCGAATGGTGAGCACTCGATTCATACCAATTCGTTTGTTACGTGTGGATAGGTGCAACCGCAAGCACAATCGGAAGCACACGCTAACTCCGGGGCACAATGGCTGTCAACCACCCCTCCGGGCAGCGGGCGCCTAAGCTGCATTTTAAGCGTACGCGCGCTTCCGAAATGCGTTCGCAACGTCGGCGGGTTAAAGTCGCGAGTGCAGGCTTATCGGGCCCTTGAGAAAATTACATTTGTGGGCTTTTCTGTTGACACGGGGAGTGAGGGTTTGGCAGGCTTAGCGCTCAGAAACATAAGCCGGGTAGCGCGCTGGTAGTTCCGAGCAGCGCCGGGATGGGGCAACTCATCACCGATCTCCAGCGTTGAAGTCCAGAGAGGCCGCTATGTCCACTATTCCTGAAGCCATCCGGCCACATGCGGCTTCTGCCCCAGTGCCGGCCGTGGAAAAGGAGCAAAACCAAAGACCGGGAACCGGGCGGTTAGTTTCACTCGACGCCTTCCGCGGGTTCATCATGGCTGTTCTGATTTCGAACGGTTTCGGCCTGATTGCACTCGCCAACGATCCCAAATGG
>Ga0209698_10008701_pt1 | contig 10443 bp, 6 predicted proteins | sample LitLauG_LLR_2012_FD_187203 | JGI IMG/M metagenome (GOLD analysis project Ga0209698, IMG submission 187203) | Freshwater sediment microbial communities from Pennsylvania, USA - Little Laurel Run_MetaG_LLR_2012 (SPAdes) (version 2) | ecosystem: Environmental > Aquatic > Freshwater > Creek >... | reverse complement strand
CCCGGTGATACCCTGGCTTCCCCGCAGCCACATCGATCCGGAATTCCCCCGCTTCATCGACGGGGTAAATCTTTTTTATAAATCCGGTAAAGTGATCCCCCACCTGGATGGTTCGATACACCTCATTAAAATGCAACAGGCCCGTATGTTGATTGTTTATTATGACTACATATCCCAAGTCGCTGCGCCGGTAGACGGTCAGTTGCACAATATCCATTTCCTTCACCGACAGCGCCTTATTGGAGAGATAGGGATCAAGTTTTTCGGACGCATATAAACGACCGGTCTGTTCATCCAGGAGTATTTTCACCAGGTATTCCCCGTTGACACGCATAAAATTTACCTGCCTGCTGCGGGGAATAAAAAGATCTTTCATTAATCCCCAATCCAGGAAAGCGCCGGCCTGATTGGTACTGACAACTTTGAGCCGGACAATATCTCCCAACCCGCCAAACGGCTGTTGGGTGGTGGCAATGATCCGGTCCTCACCGTCATGGTATAAAAAAACATTCAGCTCATCGCCAATTTTTGTCCCTGGCGGCACAAACCTTTTGGGTAATAAGATCCCCACATCGCCGTCATCAAGAAAAATACCCATAGGTTTTTCCTTGATAACCGTCAGCCGGTTGTATTCCCCAATTTTTACCATTTAACGTATTGAACTGTTCGTAACAAAGGTAGGTGTTTCGAAAGGCATTGCTGAAGGAGAATTATTCTGCCGCCGACAATTAACGGGTATTCATCCGCGTTAGTTATCTGAGAGTGGATGCCTTGTTAAGGCCAGATATTAAACAGCCGCCGCAGGATAACGATTTCACCGGTATGATAACTGTTGTGATCGGCCAGTACCAACGCTTCCTTAAGGAGGCTTTGGCCATCGCCGTAGGTAAACGGCTCATAAAGTGCTGCTCCTGCGTGCTTTATCAGGTCGGCAAACGCTACGCGGTCCGCTTTTATCTGGCTCACGCAATGCGTCCAGGCACTTTCGCTGACGGGCGCGGTCTCTTTGGGCCAATACCCCTCGGGCCATTTCGGGGACAAATGCTTTTCATTCCGCGAAAATTCCAGCAGATCCCATTGGGCAATGCGGATGTGCTCCGCAATTTGCCAGATCGTGTACGGGAGCTCGGCGGGCTTAACTCCCAACGACGCCAGGGGAATCCCCTGCAAGGCTTTGTCAAGGGAAACATGCGCATTTCCCTTTTCCAGGAGGGACACCAGATTATTCACCAGGGTAGAGTGGCCGTCGGAAATATTTTTGTCATTTTTCATAACTGTTTGAATCCTTATTATTTACAACACCGGACAAATTAGTGATTTTTCTACATAATAATTTGGAACAAAATTAGTTTACCATAATGAGTATTAACAGAAATTTTTATCCCGGAATATTACCTAAAGATATTTCGGACGTCCAACAGATAAAGATTTTCGTAAATAATTAAAATTAAGCAACATGAAAACAGAATCTACTCACCAGGAAATCTTATTAGTGACCGGCACGTCATTTTCGTCGAGGGAATGGAGTCAGAAAGACCGCGACTGCAAGAATAATTTCTCCGACCGTGAACAACTGGAAGAAGCATGTTATAATGGTCTTCTGGAAGAAATGCTGCCGGAAATATTTATAAAGATGCCAGCGGAAAAAAAATTATACCTCTGGGATATCAAACAAGGCAACTCTTTTATTGAATTGGAATTGGGAGAAATTCCAGGCGAAACAGACAAACTTGCCTCGATAGATCCGTATTCCTTTCTTCATCTACAGAAGCTGTCCTAGCAATCGTTCCCCTAAAGGCTGCTGGCTTCCCTGCAGCCCTGTTTTGGCCAATCTCCCCACCCGTAATAACGGTTACCTTCAGGACGTATTCCCCTCATCTCTCCTCTCCACGCATTTGCCCGACCACCCGATTTTTGACTCCGAGTAACTGGCGAGGAGAAAAAATAATTATCTTGTTGCATAATCAATATGTCCATTATGCGCAAATTCCTGTTATTGACTGCCTGCCAGGTAGTGTCCGTTACCGTATTCTGCCAGTCTCCCTTTTTTCCTCCCACAACCCCCCGTATACCGGTGAAGGATACGTTACATGGGGTCGTGCTTACCGACTTCTACCGTTGGCTGGAAAATAAGGAAGACCCCAAAGTCGTAGACTGGACCAAAGCACAGCACGACTATGGCGTCGCCTATTTAAAAGCTACCCAAAAGACGCACCCCGGTGTTCGCGACGAAATTGCAGCCTATATAGACATCGATTTCGAAGGCCCCCTGGATAAACACGCTAAACGCGTCTTCCAAACCCTCAAACGTAAAGGGGATAAGCAACCTAAAATCTATACCCTCCTGGACGAAAAGAAAATCCTCATATGGGACCCCGTCAACCTAGACTCCACCGGCAACACCTCCACGCAAGGAATTGACTACACCTATGATGGCGAAAAAGCGGCCATCAGCGTGCAGAAAAGTGGCGCGGAAATATCTACGACCTACGTCATTGATACGCGAACGGGGAAAATTTTATATCCCCCGCTGGAAAACACCTTCGGCTATAACTGGACCAAAGACCAGCAGCATGCGTATTTTACCCTGAGGACCCAGGACGACGTCAACAAGCAGTTGCCCCTGAAAACATACCAGTGGAAAGTGGGAGCGCCGGCCAATACGGCTGAACTGATGGGGACCACGGCCGACGCCAAGAACAGTTACTTCATTTATGACAACCGGTACAGCGACGTTACTTTTTACGGGGAAGGGGATTTTTATTCCAACAAGTGTTACCTGCGCAAAACCGGCAGCCGCGACAAAGGCATCCTGATTTATGACAGCAAGGCAAGTGCTGCCTACCCGGAAGCCATCGGCAATAAACTCTACATCTTCACCAATGACAATGCTCCTAACTACCGGTTACTGGTAGCCGAAAAAGACCAGCCCGAATATAAAAACTGGAAAACGCTCATCCCCGAGAGCGAGACGGTCATGCAGGGATATGTCGTGACAAAAGACAACATCATCATCCAGGATAAAAAAGACATCCTCAGCAGGCTGACATTGTACGACCTGGGGGGAAAAAAATTGCAGGATATTGAGTTGCCGGAAACGGGGAATGTGGCAGGCATTTCCTATGACCGGGAAGAAGATTCCGTGTACATTACCCTGAACACTTTTACGTCTATGCCCAAGACGTTTGTGGCCTCCCCGTCCAACTTCAAATGGCGCTTATATTACGAACGACACCTGCCTGTTGACATGAGCAATATCACGGCGGAGATCAAATTTTACACCTCCAAAGACAGCACCAAAGTACCGGTCTTCGTCCTGCACAGAAAGGATATGAAACTGGACAGCGCCAACCCGGTGTTGCTGACGGCATACGGTGGGTTTAACATCGGCATTGAACCGCATTATTTTGGCTTTTTTGCGCCGTTTCTCAACCGCGGTGGTGTAGTCGTGGAAGCAGGCATACGCGGAGGGGATGAGTACGGCGAAAAATGGCACCGCCAGGGAATGCTCGCCAACAAACAACATTGTTTCGATGACTTTAATGCCTGCGCCGAATGGCTCATCCGCGAAAAATATACGAGTCCCTCCAAACTGGTAGCGATCGGCGGCAGTAACGGAGGCTTGCTCATGGGCGCTGTTGCCACCCAGCGGCCCGACCTGTATAAGGCCATTGTTTGCGAGGTGCCGCTCCTGGATATGCTCCGGTACCAAAAATTCTTAATCGCCCGCTACTGGATCCCGGAATACGGCACCTCGGACAATGATGCCGATTTCCGCTGGTTGCTGCGGTACTCCCCTTACCAGAACATCCGCACGGGCATTAACCTGCCGACGATGCTGGTGACGGCGGGGGCCAACGACAGTCGCGTAGACCCCATGAACGCCAAGAAATTTGTGGCAGCTTTGCAAAATAACCCCGGGCAAACCAGCCCTATCATCCTTCACATGGATTACAATAGCGGGCATGGCAGCGGCCAGAGCACCGCGCAGGCCATTGATAACTGGGATTTTGTCTTTGAATTTATTATGAACCAATGGGAATTATAAGGCGGTATCCCTTGTAAACCAAGTTTTAGGAAGGCCGGGTGCAGTAGCCTTGTTTTATTGCGCAAAGTAAGTTTGCCCGGCCAGGCGTGCACAGGCCCAATGGAAGGGCGACAGGCAATTTACCGGCGTAGTTTCGGGTATAAACAGGTTTTTATCACCTTTTATCCCGGCGCCTTTTTGCAAATCATTGGTCTGTCCGCGGCTGATCTCTAGCTCCTGCTGAAATGAAAATCCGGGGATTGTTTAAATAATTGCTGGGGTTGCATCATCATGGCGCTGAGACGTTGTTCAATATTTTTCCAGGGGTAGTAGCCATTAACCATGAGTGCGCTAAAGGGAAAAAATAAATGCATAAAACGCTAAAAGATCTTTCATAGTTTTAGAAGATACACTTTGCTCGATATAAGCGCTCGTTTCTAAACAACTCATTTTATTAAGGAAATGGCTACTAAATTCAACTTCTTTCAATATTTACCCGATTTTTGAAGATAACAACAAAAGTTCATAAAAGTTCCATCAGCCGCGCGCAATAAGACGAAAAAACTTAAGTTGATGAAACGCACGTCATCCTTTTAGCAATACCCGTATTACCTGCCGAATTTATTCCCCCGGATAGCTTGGCTCTTTTGATAAATGCTGAGGAGATTCTCCCTGTTACTATTTATTTGTATATTTAATAAGAAATTACCTCAACTGCAGCAATCCCTGTTTAATATCCTTGTCAGTACCAAATAATTATCGTCAAACAGTTTTATAATGAAACGGCTATTCGTCACCATTCTGTGCATGAATATATATGTTTGCCTTCACGCACAGGGAATCACATTATTGTACAAGAACGATATGGGCTGGGGTGATCCGCTTAGCTGGATACAGATTAATACGCCTTCCGGTCAAACGCCCATTCAAAGAGTACCCACCCCTGACGATGATGTGGTTATCAGTTTTTCAATGTCCGGAATTTCTTCTGTTGGTTTTGGAACCGATAATACAAACCCTGATTTCAACATAGGTGGAAGCAGCCCCAATGGCCCAAGCCGCTGCAGAAGTATGCATATTAGCAATACGGAGATATCTGTTGATGGCCCTTTATCTGTGAATCCATCGCCCACCGTAAATGTATATACATCTGGTGGCGGCTTTGTAATAATTGATTCAGGCTCCAATATGATTCATGGCCATTTTGCATTGCACGGTGGCAACCCGGCTATTACAGACCTGCAGATCTTACACAGCACGTATGGAGTTTTATTTTCGCATGCGGACTGGACGGGCATTGGATGGGATACCGGCGCCAGGCTAAGGTTTTTGGGCAGTAAACTGGGAGGTTATAATTTCGCTGGCGCAGCAGCTGGCAATATTTATATCGATAGTAGCAACATCGAAACTTATAATTTTACAATAGGCGATAGTTCCAACGCCACGCTTACCAACAGCACCGTTACCAATAACATTAATAATAATTCTTTGACATTCTTTATCGGGAAAAATTCAAATTTTATTTCCGCTAATGATACCGTTTTCACATGGTCCTACATGGGGTTCACTACGTCAGGCTCGCAGCTAAATGGTAATGTAGGCGGCTTTGGCGCAGGCGGCGGTACATTCGATTTTTTGCAGGAAGATCCTGCCAACCCGTTGCCCAATATTATAAACGGTAATCTTTCTACCGCTGAGCTTAACTCAGGAATGGGAATTAGCGGCGACCTGAAAATTTCAGGGAACGTCTCCGGGTTTCCGGATGATGCTTATAATAACCCGATACCCGTGTTGGTTAACGGCAAAAGGGTTTTTAATGTGTCCGGCATCACGAATTATGGAAGCAGCGCTTTCATTAATAATTGCGTACAGAATTATTGTCACTTTAAACTGGAATTATTTGGAAACACCAATAGCGATATCTGGTGGCCAGACGGGTTTCCCGTTGACACTCTTGTCATTAATAAAACCAACTGCGCAAAGGTTACGTGCGACAGTTCTTTATACGTATCTGGTGCCACAAGAATCGAAAGCGGGCAACTGGAACTGGACCCCGACGATACTATTTCCTATAAATTTGTGTGTACAGGTAACGTGGATATCGCAGTGGGCGGTGGTTTATTCCTACGCAGAGACGCAGCGGGCATTGTAGCCAATATGGCCGTAGGCGGTACTTTGGTTGATCACAATCCTCCAGCGGATTCTACGTGTGCTGGCCTTAGCAATCCTTACGGCGGAACAATTACTTTTTATAACGCCCTTCTTCCTGTTACCCTGCTTGACTTTTATGGCAGGTATAGCGATAAAACCGCTGTACTTACCTGGAGTACTGAAAGAGAAATCAACACAAAATATTTTACCATAGAAAAAAGTGTTGACCAGGTATCTTTTACTCCATTGACAAATGTAGCTGCAACCGGCAATCCACAAAATAATTACCAGTACACAGACAGATCTTCATTGAACGGAATTACTTATTACCGGTTAAAAATGGTAGATGCCGATGGCGGGTTTTCGTATAGTAAAATAATAGCTATCGATGCGCCCGTGACCATTGCCATTATGGTGTTCCCCAACCCGGTAAAAAATAAATTATTTATCACGCTGGTCGGTATAGCCGGCCCAGCAGAAATATCTATTTCGGATGCAAAAGGAACTGTTATAAAGAAATTGCAACTCCAGGCCGGAGCTGCTGAAGCTTCCGTTAGTACAGCCGGCCTGTCAGCCGGTGTGTATTCCATTTCCTTCCGTTCGGGCAGATTGAAAAGCACGCGGCAGTTTATTAAACAATGAACCCGATGCAATTATGCAAAAAAAGACTATTCATCGTTTAAAATCGTATAATACAACGGTAAGTAAAATTCTGACTTTCATATTAATTAATTTTAGAGACCAAAGGAATACGTTAAATGAGTAGTAACAGCAATGTTTTCTTTCTTTAACAACGAATTACCCTAATGAAAAACTAAATGTTTTCCTGCAGGCAGCGTTTGAGAAAAACTGCCCCCAGCCAATCCGTTTGATTTCCCGTCATTGGATTCGAGATCAGGGTCTGCACCCGACCCTCTTTTTTCGGAGGTGATACTTTTTTATTTGGATCGCTTCGACTTAACGGCAAACTGCGTAATCGTGAGGAAAGTTTACTTAAAAAAAATACCTTTACGAAAACTTATATCATGTCTATCAACTGGAATGGCGTCTTTCCCGCGCTCACGACAAAATTTACCGATGATGACCAGCTGGACCTGCCCCTGTTCAAGAAAAACCTGTTTACGCAGTTGCAGGCAGGCGTTCATGGGATCATCCTGGGAGGTACTTTAGGCGAAGCGAGCGTTCTTACTACCGAGGAAAAATCCGTCCTGGTGAGATTTGCGGTCGAAAATATAGGAGGAAAAATTCCGGTTGTACTCAATATTGCAGAAGGCGCTACCCGCGAAGCCATCCATCAGGCGGCACTCGGCCGAAGCTGGGGATGCGAGGGTCTCATGCTCCTGCCACCGATGCGTTATAAGGCAGATGACCGCGAAACAGTGGCCTATTTCAAAGCGATTGCCCAATCGACGGAGTTGCCCATAATGATCTATAATAACCCGGTGGATTACCGCATAGAAGTGACATCCGACATGTTCGCCGAACTGGCGGACTGCCCCAATATTCAGGCTATAAAAGAATCTACCCGCGATGTGACCAACGTTACAAGAATGCTGACGCGTTTTGGCGGGCGATACAAGATCCTTTGCGGCGTGGATACCCTGGCGATGGAAGAGATGCTGATGGGTGCCCATGGTTGGGTGGCCGGCCTCGTATGCGCTTTCCCGGCAGAGACGGTGGCTATTTACAACCTGGTAAAAGCGGGCCGAATCAAAGAAGCTGCCTTCATTTACCGATGGTTTATGCCTTTGCTGGAGCTAGATATACATCCCAAACTGGTGCAGTATATCAAACTAGCTGAATCACTTACCGGGCTCGGTTCGGAAACCGTCCGTGCCCCGCGGCTCCCGTTAGTGGGCGAGGAAAGAACTCGGATTCTAAAGACGATCCAGGACGCCCTTGCCACCCGGCCCAACCTGGCTAATTATTTACCGGCGGAAAAAGTCCTACGACCGATGCCGAAAAGCGTGTCTTTGTGACAATTTTCACCCTGGCAGCCTATAGGACCTTGGTCCTAGCTCAGGGGATCACTCCTGACGTATTCCTTCGGAGACCAGGCGCCGCCGATGCTTCCTGACTCCGCCGTGGCCGTCGTCGCGATGAAGTAACCGTTAGTCTTTTTTTTTAGAGATTTGCAATTTGACACTTACCCGCATCAAGCCCGCTCATGACCCATCTATTTCACTGTATTGACGCCCACACCTGCGGCAACCCGGTAAGACTGGTCGCTAAGGGAGGACCCCCCTTACAGGGAAGCACCATGAGCGAAAAACGGCAGCATTTTCTTCAGGAGTATGACTGGATCCGCCGGGGGCTGATGTTTGAGCCCCGTGGCCATGACATGATGAGCGGAAGCATTTTATACCCGCCGCATGATCCCCAAAACGACATCGCCGTTCTATTTATTGAAACCAGCGGTTGCCTGCCCATGTGTGGCCATGGTACCATCGGCACAATTACAATTGCCATAGAGGAAGGATTGCTGGTCCCTAAAACCCCGGGTGTGGTACGCATGGAAGCACCCGCCGGGCTGATTATGATTTCCTACCGTCAGTCGGGCTCAAAGGTAACTTCGGTTACCCTCACCAATGTACCCTCCTTCCTGGCGATGGCAAATTTGACCGTTGACTGTCCGGACCTCGGGCCCCTGCAGGTGGACGTTGCCTATGGCGGCAATTTCTATGCGATTGTGGATGTACAGAAAAATTTTCCGGGACTGGAACATGTTACTGCTAGTCATTTGATCAGGTGGAGCCCGGTCCTTAGAAATAGAATCAATGCCATGCACCGGTTCGTCCACCCGGAAAACGACACCATCAGCGGTTGCTCACATATTTTATGGGCAGGCCAACCCACCCACCCGAGTTCCACGGCCAGAAATGCGGTTTTTTACGGCGATAAGGCCATTGACCGATCCCCGTGCGGGACGGGGACATCGGCAAGAATGGCCCAATGGTTCGCCAAAGGAAAATTAAAGGAAGGTGATCGCTTTATTCATGAAAGTATTATTGGATCTACTTTTACCGGCACTGTCGAAAAAGTGACCGAATTGGCCGGTCTTCCGGCCATCATCCCGGCCATTGAAGGTTGGGCTAAAATTTACGGACACAACGTGATCTCTATTGACACCCAAGACGACCCCTATGCTTTGGGATTCCAGGTTTTATAGCGGCGGCAAGTCAGGTGGCAAAAAAAACAAAGCATAAATAAGATTCAATGGCCCACATTATTATTATCGGCGGAGGAATCATCGGCACCACGTCCGCTTATTACCTGCTGCAGCAAGGCCATCAGATAACCATCATCGATAAGGGAGACATGCTCAATGGATGTTCCTACGGTAATGCCGGCTATGTCAGCCCGAGTCATTTTGTTCCCTTGGCTGCTCCCGGGATCGTAAAACAGGGGTTGAAATGGATGGCAAATTCCCGCAGTCCTTTTTATGTACAACCAAGGCTCAACCGAAATCTGTTCAACTGGGGCCTGCAATTCATCAAGTCTGCCACGAAAGCACATGTAGATGCATCGGCTATCCCGCTGCGGGATATTTCCTGGCTCAGCAAGCGGCTGTATCAGGAACTGTCACACCGGGACGGCTTTAGTTTTTTTTATGAAGAAAAAGGCATGCTCGAATTTTTCAATACCGAAGCCAATGCCCACCATGGTGAACAAACAGTCGCAACAGCCACGCAGCTGGGATTGACTGCCAGGCTGCTGAATAAAGAGGAGGTGCAACAAATGGAACCAGCCTTGGAAATGGATATCCTGGGCGCGGTGTATTTTGAAGATGATGCACACATGTATCCCAATAAGCTTATGACGGACATGATCACTCATCTCAGAAGCCAGGGCGTCACCTTTAAACTGCACGAAGAAGTTAGATCTTTTATTAAAGAGAAAAATAACATCAAGGGCGTTCAGACAAATGCGTCTTCCTATTTGGGAGACGAATTCGTGCTGGCCGGAGGTGCGTGGAGCGGGGAAATTGCGGCCACTTTAGGTCTGAGAATTCCGCTGGTGGGTGGCAGGGGCTATTCCCTCACCTATGAAGACCTTCCCTTCAAAATCAGCCGCCCGATCATCTTAAGTGAAGCAAGGGTCGCCCTTACTCCGATGGCGTCAAACAAAATCAGGATGGGGGGCACTATGGAGATCACAGGCCTCCGCACGCCGCCGCGCATGAATCGGGTGATCGGTATCCTCGACGCAGTTAAGAAATATTTTCCCGCAGCCGGTATACCCTTCCCCGAGAAGGAAAGAATATG
>Ga0209698_10008700_pt1 | contig 10443 bp, 10 predicted proteins | sample LitLauG_LLR_2012_FD_187203 | JGI IMG/M metagenome (GOLD analysis project Ga0209698, IMG submission 187203) | Freshwater sediment microbial communities from Pennsylvania, USA - Little Laurel Run_MetaG_LLR_2012 (SPAdes) (version 2) | ecosystem: Environmental > Aquatic > Freshwater > Creek >... | reverse complement strand
TCACGCAGCAGTTCAACACGACGACGTCCATCGGCCGCCTGACGCTGAACATCCTTCTCTCGTTCGCCCAGTTCGAGCGCGAGATCATCTCCGAGCGCAGCCGCCTCGGACTTCCGGCGATCAAGATCTGGGCCTACGACCACATCTGCCTGTTCGGCTGGCCGGTACCGCTGCCCACGACGGACGACCGCTCCTTCATCTACTGATCACCTTATGGACACTCTCGAAACCCGCCTCAATGAGGTGGCGCGGATCGCCGTGCGCCTCGAGCAGGAGACCGGCTGCCCAGCGCAACTCATGATTGCGCAGTGGGCCATCGAATCGGCCTGGGGCGCAAAGCCGGTCGGCCACGCCAACTACTTCGGGATCAAGAAGGCAAATCGCCACACGCAATGCTGCACTGTCACGACGCGCGAAATCGTCAACGGCAAGTCCGTCGTCGAGAATCTCGAATTCGCCGACTACGACTCCCTTGAGGACTCTTGCCGCAACTACGCCTGGTTGATCACGCACGGCGCGCCCTACCACACGGCGTGGGAGGAATACCAGAAGGACTCGTGTTTGCCCGGGCTGGTTGCTGCGGTCGCGTGCGCCTATGCCAGCGATCCCAGCTACACCCGATTAGCGGCGGCGATCACAGGTCAGGCGAACGTGGCCCGGGCAATTGCTCAAGCACGTTGTGGCGAGGGAGCGCGCCCTGGCAGTACTGCGGAGCGTCCACCTCTAAACTCGCCCATGTAACCACTTGACTTCAAAACATTTGTGGCGCTGAATGGATTATCCTAAAAGGTTGCTGACAAGAGAAAAAGCTGTTCTGGCGACGCTCCAGGAGACAAAACACCATCTGAGTTCGCTTGTCCTGACGAAGCTGGTCTTTCTGCTTCGCCAGGAGACAGGCGTAGCGCGGAGGGTGGCTGGCTTTTACGACTTCGTGCCATACCGCTTCGGCCCGTACTCTTTCGCGTTGCACAACGACCTGGCCGCACTCAAGCGAAACGGCTACGTGGAGCCATCAGGCGACGACTGGCTACTCGGACGATTCGTTGATCCTCACCGCGATTGGATGTCCGAGCTGGACGATGATGTGGCGTCCGCGATCCGGCACGTACTCTCCAAAAGAGGCGCCTTGAAAAAGGATGACCTTCTAAAGCACGTCTACCAAAGCTATCCGTGGTTTGCTTCAAAAAGCGAGTTGAAACACCTCGTTCCGAAAGATGTCCCGACAGCCGCTCGCGCGGATGCAGCGGTCTACACTGCCGGCTATCAACAGAAAACGATTGACGCGTTCCTAGCCGGGCTTCTGCGTCGAGGGATCTCGGCGATCATCGATGTTCGATCCAACCCAGTCTCCCGCAACTACGGTTTCGCTGGACGGACTCTGGCAACTCTCGCAGAGAAGGTTGGCATCCACTACCACCATTTCCCGCACCTTGGTATTCCCAGCGACGAGCGGAAAGATCTCACTTCTCCGAAACAGTACGAGGAACTGTTTGACGGGTACCGTAAGAAGGTTCTCCCTCGAGAACCCGGCGCCATCGCTGAAGTTGCCGAACTGATGAGGAAGATGCCATCAGCTTTGCTTTGCTACGAGACCGATCCAAGTCTCTGCCACCGAAGCCACCTCGCCCGGGCTGTTAGCGAGGTGAACCGCCTGCCAATAGTAAATCTCCAATGATTTCGAACTGGGAGCAGATGCGAGTCTTGATCACGGTGAAGACGTATCCTATCCCATCTGCGAAATACGATGAACTCGTGTGCACGGCCGGCGTTCGAGAGGATGGATCCTTCGTTCGGCTTTACCCAATCAATTTTCGTGATCTCCCCTATAGCCAGCAGTTCAGGAAGTACCAGTGGATTGAAGCCGAAGTCACGAAACACACCGGGCGAGACGTCCGCAAGGAGAGTTATCGGCCCAACTCGGAGACGATCAAGCTGATTGGTGAGCCCATCCCAACCAAGAATGGCGACTGGTCGGACAGAGCTCGATTCGCGGTGGCAAAGAGAGCTAACTCAATGGAGCATCTGTACGCCCAGCAGGAGGCTGATCGGACTTCGCTGGGCGTTTTCAAACCGAGGAGAGTCCACGACCTGATTGTGACTCCCGACGATGCCGATTGGAAATCAGGCTTCAAGGCGGCACTCGCCCAGGCAAGGCTGTGGGAGAATCGCACGGCATCAAAGGAACCTCCTCGCAAGGTGCCGTTTAAGTTCCACTACTCGTTTGAATGCGATGATCCGGCCTGCAAAGGAAATCATCGAATGATGATCGAGGATTGGGAGGTCGGTGCTCTTTTCTGGAATTGCGTGAACTCTGGAGCAACACATGAGGAAGCCTGTCGGAAGGTGAAGCACAAATTTTTGGATCAAATCTGCGCGCCTGACTGCGATACCCACTTTTTTGTCGGCACGATCCTAAGCCATCCCAAGTCTTGGGTGATCATCGGTGCCTTCTACCCGAAGATCAAAACGCTCCTGACAGATCCTCAACTGCCACTTTTCTAGCATTCGCCCGGCTAGATTGATGTGTGCGCCAGGCTGCCGGCAACCGCCGCCGGGCAACTGATCGGGTATGCTTGGCGAGTCCGTCGGGCTCTTTGAAAGCCGAATATCAAGTGGGAGTTTGCGCTTACGAACTCTCCCCGAGTGGTTTACAGGACGGAGAAATCAGCGACCTTCGGTTTCTCCAAACGCGTGTTCGTAACAGGGTTCCGCTCGGGGAGCCAAATACCAAAACTCCAGTCGGGATTCGAACTCGATCCTACTCAGCGCCTCTTCCGGCTACGGGCAACCTCAACTCTACGCCCGCACTGGCTTTACAAATTATTTTGTGGCCAACGTCCGGATCGCCGACTATCCATGCCCAACCTTCCCTCAGGCCCCGGAGACCCGTCAAAGGGACGCGACACGCGATTGTTGGTTGGAAGGCTGTTGTACAACAGGCCGTATCGGCAATGCACTGACCCACAATCCCGCCGTCGTACCGGCGTTTCGATCCTCCGGCGCACTGCTGATACAGCCCTGATTTGCTATCGACAGAACTCCGGAACTGGTGTGAACTCCAGTAGTGCATCACCGTTGCAAACCCACCAGGCGTAGCTGAAGACTTCTGGAGGAAAACGATAACCGTAATAGCCACACCGATCGATCTTTATGGGTCCAGTGTTTCAGCTCGCTGCCCCAATTGACAATCCCCTATGACACAGTTGCAACCACAGTGACAGCCAAAACATAACTCGGCTAGATTCAAGAAACCCTGTTAATGTTCTCCAGCCAGTCCGAAATGCATCTTCTGGTAATGGACCGGCTCTGTTTTCCCAGATCGTACTCAACACACGTTTCTTCAGTACTATTGATCGAGGAGTCACCTCGACGCCTTAGACACAAGATGCGGCCTGATGGCACGATTCCCCGCGCTGTTTCGAGTTCCCATCGAAGCCCTTCGCCGGGGCCAGTCAAGTCCAAGATGACACCATAACAGCGGCTCATGGTCTCTATAACGGTGTTTTTCCATTCGTGCTCCTCACTCGTCACCATCAACGCAACATCGGAACCGGAGGCGTAACGAAGCAGCGTACTAGGCTGCTGCCGTTGATGTGTTAATGCCCATACTGCGCCAAATCTGCCAGCCGACGGAGCGACCACTCGCGCAAAGACCAAGGGGCCGTCGACGTAACCAAAGGCGCGAAGATATAGAATCGGGTGGTGAGCGGTGCATTGAATTAGGTAATAGCGAAAGAACATATACGGCATAACGAGAAGCCTATTCAGAGGTACCACGGGCAATAAGGACAAAATAGCCGCCAGAGAGCCAAAACGGCGAATCCACCTTATTCGTTCGCGTTTGAGTGGAGCTGTTGACCCCTCGTAGGTGCCGGGCAGTCGGCCGCGAATCAATGACACCAGCAACCACAAAGCAAGCGCGAAGCCGACGCCGGGAATATCGGGCTTGAGTCCGAGAGCAGTGACTAGCCAATAGTATTTTCTTGTGCGATCTCCGTCGGGCTGTAAATGCAGTCGAAGTACGGCCAGAAGCGAGACAATCTCCAATGGTATCGTCAGAACCCAGCAGGCCAGAGCCGAAAGTAGCCCGGGTCCCACAGAGTTCGCCAACGACCCGGGAGGCTGTGCGGCCACGAGCGCACGTGAAGCAAGGAAGACTAGCAGAAAGCAGGTATCTACACCGACTGAGACCACAATCGCGACCGCCAAGACACCTGGAGTCCAGACCCTCTGTCGGGCGAACCAGATTTCCGTTTGCTGCACGCCAATGAACACGCTGCGAATCCAACGAGTTCGGGAGAGAATCGCATCGAAGAACCACCATGCGAGTGATCCGAAAGTGGCGAGGAGCGTTAGGACCTGAAAAAATGGTCCTACTAGCAGCGGCAAATATGAGCTAGCCGTCAACACAAGGCCAGTAACAATCAGAACCAACCACAAAATGGCAACTGCCTTGAACACTCCGGAAGCGGTCCATCGCCTTTGTGTATTGGCTTCGATGCGAAGTAGGATCAGCCTCCTAAGCCTGGAGGGGCGGTAAATAACCCACCATACAATTAACGGAACCAGCCCTACAGATATTACGATACTGACGAGTAACTCTTGGAATCCAAAGGAACCCATTTTGCTGTCCTCTCTTTAGCGCACACGGTACTGCAGTATACATCAGTTCAAGCGAGATGTTGCCCAAGCCCAACCGTCATCCGGTGACGTTACGATTTTGAGGACGGGCTTGAGTAGCACACTCTGCACTGATCACATGGCTGTCGCGAAATGCGCTTCGCAATCCCAAACGCCAAATGAGTCCTTCGGAGCTGTAATCCTTGCTCCGGTCGGATCACGCGCGACCCGGAAGTTGCCATGGCTCCCTCGCCGAGTTCGAGACGTGTCCAGACTGGGTGCCCGCCATGGACGCGGCCAGTGGTTCGCGGGTATCGCTCTGAAAACAATCCCCGTCCCCAGGTTCGATCACAGGGCCAACTGGCTGACCAACGTTCGAAACGTGTCCAGACTGGGGAGCCAAATACCAAAACTCCAGTCGGGATTCGAACCCGATCCTACTCAGCACCTCTTCCGGCTACGGGCAACCTCAACTCTACGCCCGCACTAGCTTTACATATTATTTTGTGGCCAACGTCCGTTATCGCCGACGCTGCAGGAGTTACCCCACGGCGCAGTTTATCCGAGGAAACCACGAGTCGCCTGCCACGCGGGGCGCAAGAAGCGCCGCGCGAGCGGCGGATGACACAAATTCACGTGAGGCACCCCTCACGGGCCGCATCAAGCCAACGACGCTAGTGCCGGTGTTCCTCCTTTACCGGACAAAGGGCAATTCCTCTTGCTCGAAGTGGAGCTTCGCCGGAGACTGCGCTGACAACATGCTGCCGAACATAGACATGCGAGCCCCCACCGACATGAATCCTGTTCTTGCCACTCCTCGGCTCCAACCGGAACTCCGTTTTGCTTTCCAGAGCGAGGCTTGTATTAGGACGCTAGCTTGTACGCCATTTCATTAGAATGCCATCGTATCAACGAGGTGCCGGATCTCCAGCCTGCCGCGTCAAGACTCTTCTGGACGTGCTTCAGGCGCGTGAGGAGCGCGTCGGCAATCCGGAGTTCTACTTCGGATCGGGCACCATCGGCGTCTGGTATGCTTTCTTCAGCGCGCTCTGATACTCGCTGAAGAGCGACTTGACACCATCGAATTCCTTCTTGACCGCGCCACGGTAGTCAGCGTGCGTCGCGAAATCGAACAGGATCGCGGCCATGGTCTCCGCATCGATGGTGAAGCCCGTGTGGCCGACGTTGGTGAGGTTGTCGGCGTCCATCTCATACGTATGGTGGGTTGCGGTTGACGACTGCGCGGCAATGCTCGCGCCGGGGATGTCTCTAGAGACGCTGCCGGTCTCCTCGAAACCCTCGGGCTTGCCCGGTGCAGGCTGGACGTTGGTCGCGCCGAACTTCTTCAAGTAGGCGAACGCTAGCTCGTTGAGTGTCGCGACGCTGACGCCATCGAGTTCCTTACCGTCGTGGTCGATCTTCACCTTCGTTCCTGTCGACAATGCCGCGGCTTTCGCGGCGTTGTCGACAAATTCGACCACCTGCTGGAGGTACACCTCGTCCGGGTAGCGAATGGAGAAGTCCGCCACGGTCCGATCCGGCACCACGTTGGGCGTCGTTCCCCCCTCCACGATGACTCCCTGAATCAGCGCCTCAGGGCGGATGCTGGATCGCACGCTGTCGACGTTCTCGAAGAAGTGAATAACGGCTTCGAGCGCGTTGCGCCCGTTCCACGCGGCACTAGATATCGCCGGGGCGCCGACGAACGTGTACTTCGCGCCCACCGTGTTGCGGCAGCAGGAGCCAAACCCCGCACGTGGGCGCGAGGTTGTGCTCATTGAGTGGCTCCGGACAATGATGTCGGCGCCGTCGAAGACGTGGGCTTGGTGCATGACCGTCTTCGCATTGGGCGGCATTATCTCCTCGCCTGGCGTTCCGTAAACAACGACGCTCCCCGGCGTCTGTGTCAGCGAGAGACCTTCGGCCACAGCGATTGCGGCCGCGATGCCAATCGGCCCCTGGGCGCTGTGCTGGTCGCCGTGAAACGGACCCCGAGTGCCCCGCAGCGCGTCGTACTCAAGAATCACGCCGAGCGTAGGCGCGCCGCTGCTACGCTTGTATTTTGCGACGAAAGCGGTCGGCAGCCCCGCCACACCGATCTGCACGTCGAAATCGTGCTGCTTCAGGTAGTCGGTCAGCTTCTGGACCGTTCGCTTCTCCTCGAACCCAATCTCAGGATGCGTCGCGATGTCGTCGGCCATGGTGAGGAGCCCCGTGTCCATCAGCTCCTTCGCGCGACCGACGACTCGATCTCGTGCGTCGTTCGGGCCCGTCAGTCGCGAGACGATGTTCGGAACGTCGAGCGACCGCTCAAGCACGTCTATCTTCTCTAGCACGCCCCGCCCGGCGTCTCGTTCCGTGTCCGTCTCTTGGGCAAGCGCCAAAGCAGGCAGCGTCACCAGCGCCAGGGCCAGTGCCACGCGATGTCCAACCATGGACTGGATTATCGCACAGGGCTACCTCCCCGGATGCTGGCCTCAAGAGGCGCCGAAGTGTCTATCAGTCCGGCTCGCGTGCCAGTCGACGGTCCTCCGGTCTGAAATCGGTAAGCGAGCGCCGCTGACGTTTTGATACGGGCCCTTAAGGAGCCCGAGGGCAATCCGCGAATCGTGGTTGGATAAGGCGACATCCGGAAGTTAACTTGGGCTCCCTTGGCGAGTTCGAGACGTGTCCAGACTGGGTGCCTGTCACGGACACGGGCCAGCAGTTCGCATGGATCGCTCTCAAAACAATGGGCAACCATGGGTTCGATCACGCGCTCGGACAATTCAACTACGAGTCCTGGGAGTCCTCGACCGCTTCGAACTACCTTCCGACCAAGTGCGGCTGGTCCTTTTCGTTGTCGCAATAAAATTCCAGCAAGTCTGTATCAAGTCGAATGTGCTGGTTGATCTTTACTGTCCAGGGGGCGGTGTAAGCCTTCGGGTCAACCACTGTGACCTCTATTTCCAAGGTGCCATAATTCGGTCGCCTGAAGCGTTCCGTTATTTTGGCGGATTCCGTGATCGGGTCGCCGTTGCCGTCTGCCCACAGGTCATCCCGGAATCCGGTCGTTTGCACGACCAGGGTGTCCCCCTCCCATTTCCCCGATGAGTAACCGAAGTACGATGGTTGCGGGTCCGCGGGCAAAGGCCGGCCATCCGTGAAGATTTGCCGGTAATCGACGTTCTTCTCATACAAGATGACGACAAGGTCCGGAACCTGAATGATCTTACTTGGAAACACGTGCGAGTGCAGAAAAAGGATACCCAGCGGCAAGCATTTTCCGTCAGGGCCATCCTTCAGGTTGTTCGCCCGGCGCGTGTTCGTGAGGTCGCGCGCCCAATCGCGGTAGGGCAGACCATCTTTCAGCTGTGCCCCAATATTCAACAGCAACGGAGGAAGTTGTCCCCCAGTGAAGGATTCACCCGTGCCACCCTCCCTACTGGCTTCCCACAAGCCGGAGAGATCGGGTTTGCCGTCAGCGGTCTTCGGCGCGGGTGCTGCGAGATTCGGCTGGCCGTTGGCGAGCCGGGGAACACGGGCAGTCGGATAGTTCACCCACTGTGCCTGCAGCGCAAGTGCGGGCCCGACGATCATGATGATTGCCGGAATCCGAATCTTCATGCCTCACGAGTGATTGTAACGCGCTGAAGCGGTCGGGTGCTGACGTAGGCCTGAAACGGCCCGCGAAGAGCAGCCCCCCTACTTGAAAAAGCCGAAGAGCAGTAGGGATACCAGTGGGATGCGCCTACTCACTCAAATCCCGGCTTGGGCCATCAATCTTGCCGATCGATCTAGGCGACTTGTACAAAGAAGTTGACCTCGGTTCGAGCAGAGGGGATTTACGCGGCAAGAGTTCGAAACGTGTCCAGTGTGAGGCGTGTCCGACGCCGCGCTCGACTTTGCTGCTTGCGGGAATTGTCGGCGGCCTCGATCCGCGACGCACGCCGGGGCGTCGCTTCCGTAGCCTCTTGAACCACACGCGGTCGCTCGCACCTGGTTTCAGCGGCCTGGATGGAATCCAGGAACCTCCGCAGTTCCAAGAGCGCCTCAAGCGGGATCACCGGCGATAGCATCAGATTAGCTCCTCAATTATGCCATGGTCGATTCTCCGAGGTCTCTTCGCTCATCAGCGCGGTGTTTCCTTGGGTCTTTTCCGCCATCTTCATAAAAGCCGGATGTCTCCGGAAGCGGGTGGCATGGTGCAACGCAGCTCACGGCGTTCAGTTACCCCTATCAGGCGGCAGACAATCTCGCCACGTGAAGCCGCTTCCGGTTTCTTTCCGCGTGCCAGAGGTCATACTGAAGCTGCTGGCTGAGCCAGCTTTCAGCGCTGGTGTTGAAGGCGATTGAGAGACGGACCGCCATCTCGGGGCTTATGCCAGCGCGCCCGTTTAGGATGCTAGACAGCGTCTTGCGACTTACCCCGAGCGCTCGCGCGGCTTCGGTGACGGTCAGGCTCAGGGGATCCAGGCACAGCACCTTGAGCACCTCACCCGGGTGCGGGGGATTATGCATCTTCATGGTCACCTCAATGGTAGTCCTCGTAGTCCACGCGATCTACGTCTTTGCCAGCACAAGGGAACGTGACGCGCCAGTTGCCGCTCACCTTGACGGCCCACGTACCCTTTCTGGGTCCACGGAGTTGGTGCAGATCCAAGCCGGGCAAGTTCATGTCGCGTGCGCTCGTTGATACGTTCAGACGGCCGAGTATCAGTCGGAGCCGATCAGCATGTTTCGCTTGAGCAGTACAGTATTTACCCGGGACGCTATCTTTAGACAATTGTGTGTTTTGCGCCATTTAGTCTACCATTTCCTTGTGAGACAATGGTTGTCTCGTTTTTGGAAGGCCGAGCAAGCGCAAAGTCTGATCGAATACACGCTGATACTGTCATTCGTCGCATTGGCAGCCGCGGCTCTGTTCCTGGGATCCGGCAACAGCATTTCCGGCATTTGGACGACCTCCGGCAGCCAATTGAGCGCGGCGAACTCGTCCTTATCCGGGCAATCGTCGGATGGCGACGGGCATTAGACCCGGCCTCCCGAAAACTTCTGAGCGGTACCGCCGGTCCGCTGAGTTTGCCGGCCGATCCAACGGGCCTCCCGCCGCTGGGTTGGACCCGTGCCGCCGGCTGCCGGAGTGCTTCTGAGAAACACCGGATTCAGGCCCATTTCTCGAATAACCGCAGTCATTCCCTGGAGCCATCGCATGCCGGCATGGCGCGCCGAGGACGTTGTTCCCCGGCCTTCGCGGGCCGCAAGCGCAAGAAAGCCTTTTTCAATCCTACGAAAAATTCTCTGGCGGAAGCGACTCAGGCTCAGTGACTTGCGGTAGCGGCACCCCCTGATTTTTGGGAATTTCTGGGGAAGGAATTGCGGCCCTGACTCGGCCGTGGGTGCCCACGAGGCCGCGCTGGGCGCACTTGCGTGGACGGCCCCGCGTGTTCACCGCTCGGCGGCGGGACGACAATCGTTACTTCCGAAGGAAAGCGTCCCCGGCCATGTTCACTAACGGGCTCGAAAGCGCCAACTCAGAACCGATCTTCGATTCGCGCGGCGACATTTACATTGTCCGGCCGCTCGCGCCTTTTTTCATCCTCGCCACTGCGCGCCCCGTAAGGCGCGGAATTCTGTTCACCAGGATCCGATGAAAGAATTGCCTTTGGTCTGAATCACTTCCGGATCTGCCCGTCTGGCAGCGGGAATCGCTACGGGAAACTGGAACTGGAGGATCCTTGCGGCGCCGCACCCGGCCCCATCCATTCGGGAGACGAACTATGCGAAAATGCCCCTCAAAGATCGTCTCCCAATTCCGGGCAGCCCACCGCAAACTACTGAAAC
>Ga0209698_10008699_pt1 | contig 10444 bp, 8 predicted proteins | sample LitLauG_LLR_2012_FD_187203 | JGI IMG/M metagenome (GOLD analysis project Ga0209698, IMG submission 187203) | Freshwater sediment microbial communities from Pennsylvania, USA - Little Laurel Run_MetaG_LLR_2012 (SPAdes) (version 2) | ecosystem: Environmental > Aquatic > Freshwater > Creek >... | reverse complement strand
GGAATGTTTCGCGCAGCGCGCGTTCGAGCAGGTCACGTTCGGATGCGCTCTTCTGCTGCTCGAAGGTGAGTATCGGCTTCGTATTGCCACCGCGCTTGGCGATTTCCTCGCGCAGCGTCTCCACCTCCGCGTTCTGGCAGCCGAGGCTCAGCACCGTCGCACCGGCGACATTCGGATGAGTGATGTAACCTGCGAGCAGACCGCACAACGCGCGCGCATCCTGTCGCGTTCCACCACAGCCAAGGCTGTGCTGCAAAAACTTCACACCATCCACATTCGGAAACACCCTCGATGCCACCGCGGACTTTTGCAGCTTCGCATCATCGAGCGATCCGCCCGCACGCCATGCGCCCGCGAGGCCCGACACGAAATCCGAATACGGCGTGGTCACTGCATAGCCGAGGCCCTTCGTGAGCGCCTCGCGCATCACCTCCACGTTGCGGTTCTCGCAAAACACCATCGGTACCACCAGCCAGTGGTTCGCTGTGCCGCAGCGACCGTCGGCGCGGCGGTAGCCGTCGAAGGTGCGTCCGCGCCAGCAGTTCACGTCGGGAGCCTGCCAGTGAAAGTTCGTCGCGCGGGCGATCGGTGACGCAGTGGCGTGCGTGACGTTTTCGCGCGAAAGCAGTTCGCCCCCGGCAATGGCGCGCAGTGTTTTGCCCGCAACCGTCCCATACATTGTGACAAGATCACCCGTGGCAAAATCGCGCGCGGCAAACTTGTGTTTCGCACCCACATCGCTGCGCAGCATCCACGAGCGGCCATCGAGTGAAACAGTCTCGCCGGTCTTCAGCGCGCTGAGCGCGACAATGGCGTCGTCTTGGGGGTGAAGCTGCTGGATGCGCATAAGGCCGCGAACATGCAGCGGCGGCATCACCCGCTGCAACGCACGAGTTACGCAGGCTAGCCCGTCGTGCGCAGGCCGCTCGCGATGGCGTTGATGCTCAGCAGCAGATCCGGAAGCATCGCGGTCGCCGCATTCTCATCTCCGGTTGCGCGCAGGCCGCGCCAGTGTTTCAACAGCGCGATCTGCTGCACGTGCAGGATGCGCAGCGCCTCAGCGCGGAGATTCAGCGTCTTCGACATGCGCGGGCGTCGCTCTTCCATCGGCCCTCCACGCAAACGTTCGATCATCTTTCGCGTGAGTTCCCATTCACCGAGGATGACGGCAGTCATCTTCCCGCGCACGTCCGCGTCCTCCACGAGCGCGGCATAGGCGAGCATCAGTTCGCGGTCACTGCTAGCGAGGGACGATTCCACATTCGTGAGCACATAGTGCAGGAAAGGCCACGTGCGCGCGCCCGTCGCGATCTGCTGGAGTTCATCATCGCCCAGCAACGCGAGCGCACTGCCCGCGCCATACCAGCCGGGCAGATAAAAGCGTGCCTGGTTCCACGAAAAGACCCACGGGATTGCGCGCAGGTCCGCGAGGCTCGCCTGCCCCGTGCGGCGCGAAGGACGCGAGCCGATGCGGCTGTGTTCCAGCGCATCAATCGGCGTTGCCTGCCGGTAGAATGGCAGGAAGCTCGTGTGCTCCACGAGCGCGCGGTAGGCGTCGCGGCTCGCGTCGGAGAGTTTCGTGATCAAAGGCGAAAGCGGATGTGAAACCTGGTCCGGCGGCGCGACACGCGCAGTCGTTGCGGCCACACCCGCAAGCAGGAGTTCGAGATTGTAGGCCGCGGTCGAGCGGTTCGCGAATTTCTGCGCGATCGTCTCGCCCTGCTCGGTTAGCCGGATGTCGCCGCACAACGAGCCGGGCGGCAGCGCGTCGAGGAAACGATGCGTCGGCCCCGCACCACGGCTCACCGTTCCGCCGCGCCCGTGGAAAAAGCGGATGCTCACTCCGAGTTCTGCGCCGACCGCGGCGAGCCGCGACTGCGCACAGTGCAGCGCCCACTGGCTCGCGATGATGCCCGCGTCCTTGTTGCTGTCGCTGTAGCCGACCATCACCTGCTGGAGCATTTCACCCGGACGTCCCGCGCGCACGGCGTGGAATTCCAGACTGCGACGCGTAACCGGCTGCTCCACGAATGCTCGCAGCATTTCCGGTCCGCGATCGAGATCGTCCGCCGTCTCGAAGAGCGGCACGACCGGCAGCAGGCAGACGATTCCCTCGGGGAAATTACGCAGCAGCCCGGCCTCGCGCGCGAGCACATAGACGACGAGCAGATCGGACTGCCGCCGAGTCATGCTCACGATAAGCGAACCCATTCCGTCCGCGCCGTAAGCAGCGAGATGCTGCGCGAGCACGCGGTAGCAGGCGAGCACCGCGTCAGCCTCCGGGCCGGCGCTCGCACACGGATGGAGAAACGGCCGCGGCGAACGCAGCTCGCGCTCAAGAAATCTCATGCGATCCACTTCGTTCCATTCCTCCCACTCGCTGCCGTCGAGCCCTGCCGCGCCCATGAGCTGCGAGAGCGCCTTCGCGTGAAATGCGGAGTTCTGCCGGATGTCGAGATGCGCGAGGTGGAAGCCGAACACTTCGAGCGAGCGGAGAATCGGCTCCACGTCGGAATCCGCGAGCCGTCGCGCGCCCGCCACGACGAGCGAATCGCGCAGCAGCGTGACATCGGCCACCAGTTCCGCGCGGTCGCGATAGTATGCCGCGCCGTGCAAAAGTTCCGTCGCGTAATCCTGCGCGATGGCGACGGGCAGGCGAGCGATCACCAGCTCGACAAAAAGTCGCCACGGTTCCTCGGGATGATTCGCGAGCACTGGTTCTGCAGCGGCACCGAGCGCTTTCGCGAGGCGCGCGATGCCCGCGGTGAGCGCTTCCGGCGGCTGCTGCATCCACTTGGTGAGTGTGAGCTTTTCCGCGAGCGCGGTGAGGGTGCGGTGCTGCACGAGCAGCGCATTCGCGCGCAGACGCTCCAGCGTCTCGCGCGTCACCTCGGCGGTCACGCCTGGATGCCCGTCGCGGTCGCCGCCAACCCATGTGCCGAAGCGCACGCGCGGCAGCGCGCCGGGCTTGCGCAGCAGCGAAGCATCGAGGCCCGCGCCTTCCCACGCAATGCGCAGGCGTTCGTCGAGCAGCGGCACGACGGCGGGGAAAATCTCGCGCAGATAGTGCATCACGTTGCGGCGCTCGTCGGTGAGCGTCGGCTTTTCCAAAAGGATCTCGCCCGTACGCCACAGGCGCTCGAGTGCTGCGCGCAGTTCCGTGGCGAGCATGCGCGTGCGTGTCGCCGTGGGCCGTTCGCGACCCGCGCGCTGGAGCAGCGCGAAAAGCACGCGGTGATGATCGAGCACGGAGAGCCGCTTCGCCTCAGTGGGATGCGCGGTGAGAACCGGCTCGATACGCACGCGCGGGAGCAGCGCCGCGATCTTTTCCTGCGGCATCCCACTTTCTTTCAGCCGTGAGAGCTGGCTGCCCCAAAGCCCGTGCTCCGCCGTGAGCCCCTCGTGCTCCTCGCGCAGTTCGCGCATCGCGCTGGCGGCATTTTCCTCGACCATGTTCAGGAGCTGGAACGCAACGGAATACGCGAGGCCGAGCCTTTCGGGCAACGTCTCCGCATCCGCGGCTGGCAGCGTCTGCCCCGTCCACGGCAAATGGTCCGCAAGTTCTGCGTGACCGAGGTCGCGCAGCACGTCGGCGAACGCACCCATCAGAAGGCGCAGATCGCGGTGAATTTGCTCGAAGCCGATGTCGAGATAGTCCGGCTTGTTTGGTCCCTGCATATTTTTTCCCTGTGCGTTTTCTGCCGTGGCTTCGTGCGACGCGCAAATGAAAAAATGTTTCCGATTGAAACGCACCGCACGTCTCCACAATGTCCGCCGCAAGGTGACTTCCGTGAGCAACGAACAAAATCCAACCAATCCGCTCCGCGAGGGGCTTTCCAGCAGGGCGATGCCACAGCCGAGCAATGTCGTGATCTTCGGCGCGTCCGGCGATCTCACTTTCCGCAAGCTGATCCCGGCGCTCTACAATCTCGCCGCCGACGGCGACCTGCCCGCAGCGACGAACATCGTCGGGTTCGCACGCCGCGAAAAGACCGACGAGTCGTGGCGCACCGAACTGCGCGACACGACGGCGAAGTGCTCGCGCTCGGGGCTGAACGACGAGGTGTGGGGTGGTTTCTCGAAGCGCATTTTTTACCAGTGCAGCGACTTCACGAACACCGAGGGCTATCGCGCGCTGCGTGAGAAGCTCGACGCGATTGACGCCGCAGGCGGCGCGATGGGCAACCGCCTTTTCTACCTCTCCGTCTCGCCGACGGACTACGACCTCATCCTGCGCATGCTTGCCGAGAGCGGACTGAACAAGCCGCGGCCCGGTGCGTGGACGCGCGTGATCGTCGAGAAGCCGTTCGGCACCGACTTTGCAACGGCGGAGGCGCTGAACGAAGCCATCGCGCGCGCATTCGCCGAGCGCGACACATTCCGCATTGACCATTACCTCGGCAAGGAGACCGCGCAGAACATCATGGTGCTGCGGTTCGCGAACCAGATCTTCGAGAACCAGTGGAACAACCGCTACATTGACCACGTGCAGATCACCTCGGCGGAGACGCTCGGTGTCGAGGCGCGCGGGCCTTACTACGAAAAGGCGGGCGCGCTGCGCGACATGGTGCAGAGCCATCTGCTCCAGCTCGTGTGCCTCACAGCGATGGAGCCGCCCACGAGCCTCACCGCCGATGCGGTGCGCGATGAAAAGGCGAAGGTCGTGCGTTCGCTGCGCCGTCTCTCGTCCGAGGATGTTGCGCAAGACATCGTGCGCGGGCAATACGCCGGGGGTGCAATCAACGGCAAACCCGTCCCCGCGTATCGCGCGGAGGAACGCGTGAACCCGCAGTCCATGACGGAGACCTACGTCGCGCTGAAGCTGCACATTGACAACTGGCGCTGGCACGGCGTGCCGTTCTACATGCGCGTCGGCAAGCGGCTCGCGAAGGGCGGCGCGGAGATCGCCGTGCAGTTCAAGGAAGCGCCGCGCGTGCTTTTCAACGCCGACGCCGACGCACCGCTCGGCCCGAACCAACTCGTCATCCGCATCCAGCCCGACGAGGGAATCTCGCTGCGGCTGCAATGCAAAGTCCCCGGCAGCGTGCTGCGCATCGAGCCGGTGAAGATGGACTTCCACTACGGCGCGAGCTTCGGGAAGCAGAGTCCCGAGGCCTACGAGCGTCTCATCCTCGACGCGATGAGCGGCGACGCGACGCTCTTTGCGCGACGCGATGAAGTGCAGGAGGCGTGGAAGTTCGTGGACTCCATCGAGAACGCGTGGCACGCGCCGGACACAAAATCCGCGCTCTGCGAATACGCCGCCGGCACGTGGGGCCCGAAGGAAGCCGACGACTTGCTCGCGCGCGACGGCCATGCCTGGCGGAGGATGTAAGCCATGCCCACCGAAACCGCCGTCACCGCGTCCTTCGGCACCCCCGTCGAAATCCCCGCCATCGCCCGCGAACTCAAGAAGCTCTGGCAGGCCGATCAGACACGCACGCGCGCATCGCTCATCAATTTCGCCATCATCTGCGAAGGCGAGGACGCGATGCGCGACAGCTCCGAGCTTCTCGAGCGCTTCGTCCGCAACCACTCCTTCCACGCGCTCCTCATCGGCATTGATCCGAAAGCCAGCGAGACCTCCGTGCAGGCGTGGATCAATGCGAACTGCTACCTCCCGAAGGCCGGCGCGAAGCATGTGTGCTGCGAGCAGGTCACCGTCTTCGTGCGTGGAAAAGTGCGCGAGCTTCTGCCGAACCTCCTCTTCTCGCAGCTCGACTACGATCTCCCGCTCACCCTCTGGTGGCGCTGCGAATGCCCCGAGCAGATTGACTCCGAAATCTGGCGCTGGGTGGACCGCCTCATCTTCGACAGCGGTGCTTGGAAAAACCCGCGCGCACAGTTCGCCGCCATGCGCACCGCGCTCTCCATCAATGACAGCGCCCACACCTCCAGCCGCACCATCCTCGGCGACCTGAACTGGGTCCGAACCGGCAACCTCCGCCAGGCCGTCGCGCAGATGTATGACACGCCCGACGGTGCCGCGCGCATCCGCAAGCTGCGCAGCCTCTCCATCAGCCACGCGTCCGGCTCCCGCACCACCGCGCTGCTCTTCCTCGGCTGGTTTGCCGCGCTGCTCGGATGGAGCAATGGCCAGGCACCGGCGCGCATCGAGGCCGCCACCGGCGTCGCCAACCGCGTCGCCTTCACGACACCCGAGGGCGGCAAGGTCGCCTGCGAACTCAGCGAATCCTCCGGCGCGCCCATCCACCGCGTCGTCCTCGTCCACGACGACGTGAGCATCACCGTGGACCATCCCACGGGTGCCGAATACCTGAACCTCACCCTCGCGTGGAAGGACGGACGCTTCGCGCGCCACCTCGTCCCCGCCGACAGCACCGACCTCGCCGACATCCTCGACGAGGAACTCTCCCGCGGCAGCCGCCACGGCATCTACCTCCGCGCACTCGCAGCGGCGGAGGCGCTGATGTGAGAACGAATAATCAGCCTTTCCCTGCTTCCTCACACACCCTTTCCTGTTGTTCCAATCTTACGCACCTACCATGAGCAAAAAACCTGAACATAAACCACAGCCAAAACCGCAACCAAAAACTCAAACTAAGACCGCGAAGCTTTCTGAGCACAGACCGCATTCTACAGCAAATGCGGAAAAGAAGAGTGCAGATACAACCAACTCTACTGGTCCTAAAAAAGCGGAATGAAGATCTCTGAGATACGCAGCGCTTATTACGAGTCCACAGGTAAAGTCAGTGAACTCGTCCGCCAGCTTGCGCTGGCAGGCATTGCCGTTATCTGGATTTTTCGAGTTGGTGGCGACAGTTCAGGAGGCATCAAGTATGGACATACGCTTATCTGGCCTCTCGGCTTCTTCGTCGCCGCTCTCGGATGCGATCTCCTCCAGTATCTTTATTACAGTGCAACGTGGGGCATCCTGAATACCGTCCACTGGCGCAAACACAAAGACAATGAAAAGGACATCAAAGTATCAGGAAAATGGAATTGGATTGGGCTGATATTTTTCTGGCTCAAGGTTGCGTTGGCCATCATCGCTGACATCCTTTTGGTGCGTTACATCCTACGGCAGATTTAGCTGACAACTCCCGTGAACCAATGCTGAACTCAGCACTCATTCTCATCGTTCTAATCGTCACAGCGACGATGGCCTCAGCTCAAACGGTAGCCGATGCACAACGCCAAGCCACCACTAAGTATCCAGCGCTTGCACAAGAAGGCAGTGTGATTCACTCGCGTTTCCTCGCGCTCTACAACGACGCAAAGCAAAACAATCCTAAGCTACTCTTGGATCCAAATTGGCCGATGATTCTCGCAGACCGTGCGTCTCAGCCAAACGAAATAGCCGAACAATTGATGCGGCGGGCTGATACGGCACTGAGAGCCAATGATTTTCCGGGAGCTGCCGACGCACTGAACCGTATTAAAGCGGACTACGCGTCCAGCCCTCAATCCAGCACGGTTATCACGCTCCGCGATACCGTGCGTGACAAACAGCACAGACACGATGGGCCGTTCACTCCGGATGAAGCCCAGAAAATCCGCTCTTCGATGGATGCTTTCAACCACACCAAAGCCAGCTACCCAACAGACCCACCGGAAAGACAACGCGCATTAGAACGCGTGTTTGGTGCAGACATTCTTCGCGATACCAGCATCAGCTTGGAGTCGTTCGCCAAAGCGTCCGCGAAACTTCTCAGTACGATGGAGGAGGCACGGCAAAGCCGCTGAAGCTTTGGAACGAGAGACATGCTGATTCTTTGCCCTCACCCGCAGGGCAGACGAAGTTAGCCCGGCGCTTCAGGGCCGGGGATTGACGCGGGGAAACGCAAGGAGTCCCGGCGGGGACGGCAGGAGCGGCTTCATTCCGGCAAACACGCACACCGCAGGGCATCGGTCGTCCCTTGCGGGATTTTGAGGCGCATGTGCGTCCAATCCAGCCCGGCTGATGGCTGGGAGTGGAAAACAAGGATGTTTTTGAGGGTCTTCCGAAAGTTGGCAAAAAGTGACCTTAAAGACAGCTTTCGACATCTTCTGGCGGCGTCCGGCAACTCTCGGAGGGCGTCTGGCAGTTGTCGGAGAGCGTCTGGCAGTTGTCGGAGAGCGTCTGGCAGTTGTCGGAGAGCGTCTGGCAGTCGTCGGAGAGCGTCTGGCAGTCGTCGGAGGGCGTCCGGTAACTGTCGGAGAGCGTCCGGTAACTGTCGGAGAGCGTCCAGCAACTGTCGGAGAGCGTCCAGCAACTGTCGGAGAGCGTCCAGCAACTGTCGGAGAGCGTCCAGCAACTGTCGGAGAGCGTCCAGCAACTGTCGGAGAACGTCCGGCAACTGTCGGAGAACGTATGGTAATCGTGGGAGAGCGTCCGAAGGTCTTCGTTCGATGCCCGAACATCACATCTCGGCGTCCGGTCATTACATCCCATGAGGACAGCCGGGCAAATCGGATTGGACAGGCGTCTTGCCCGGCGACAAAAACGCGCGCATGAAAACCTGTGCGGGCATTCCTTCTCGCTTGATGGGCATGGGGTCCGGTCTTGTGCACACATTCCTGCGCCTGTGCCTCTGCGCCGCGTTCTGCTGCGTGCTCGCATCGTGCGGAGATTCATCGGCGAGGATGTGCTTCGAGCGGGCGGTGCTGAACTGCAATCTCATCCATGACTTCGCCGGGAAGGGAGTGGAACGGGAGTTGGAGAACCCGACCGTGAAGCTCACGGATGCGAAGACGGGCGCATTCGCACCGAGGAAGCGCAAGGACGTGATTGACGACAAGATTGCCTTTGCCGAGCAGTCGCTCGAAAGGGTGCGGAAGCTCGGGCAGACGGATGATAACAGGGACATCGTGCAGGCTTCCATCGCGCTGCATGAATACGTCCTGCCCGTGTATCGGAACGAATACCAGCAGCTCGCGAAGCTCTACGATGAGGGTGCCGCGAAGGGCGCGATTGCGGCACTCTCCTCGGCCATCGCCACGAAATACCGCGCGGGATTTCAGGAGCGGTTCGACCGGCTCACGACCGCAGGAAAGGCGTATGCCGCGCGGCATGACATCAAGGTCGTCTGGGATGTCCGCACATCGCCTTCGCAGTAGGATCTGTCATGCACTTTGGAGCGTGCCGGGAATGAGCACCAAAGGTGCGCAGAACACCGTCGGCAAGGAAGCCCGCGGACGGGGAGCAGCGACGGTGGGAAGACGTGGGGCGGGGTCTTCACAATTGCCACGCCGCAGGAGCCCGGCCCGGGCATTAGCCATCAGGGATTATTCCACCGGATTTGCCCGAAAGCACAGTTGGTAAGTTGAAACAGCAAGGGGTGAACGTCGCGGCCGAAACTCCCAGGCAGCCATACCAAGGATATGATTCCCTTCGGGGAATTCATATCCCCGAGTCCTTTCCCCCCCGGTTTGAAAAAGGGGACATGATCCATCTCGCAAACCATGAACCAAGGACTTGGGATGTCTTGCAGGTCCCGATTGAAATCAGTTGAAACAGGGGTGATGGCAGGATTCACATCACAACCGGCATCGTCGCCAACATTCCAGTCACCGGACCCAATTAATCCTCCCGTGGAAAGCAGTTGGAATCATCAATGCATAACGGCGTAAACATCTACCGCGGACGCATCGCACCATCGCCCACGGGCTATCTTCACCTCGGCCATGCGCGGACTTTCCGAACCGCACAGCAGCGTGCCGAAGCCGCGGGCGGCACCCTCATCCTGCGCAACGACGATCTCGACGGCCCGCGCTGCACCGTCGGATTCGCCGCCGCCGCGATCGAGGATCTGAAGTGGCTCGGCCTGCGCTGGCAGGAAGGCCCGGATATCGGCGGACCATTCGGTCCTTACGCGCAAAGCGGGCGGATGCCGCTCTACACCGGGGCATTCGAGCGGCTGCGCGCAAGCGGCCTCATCTACCCGTGCAAATGTTCGCGCCAGGACGTGCTCCGTGCGCTCTCCGCGCCGCACGAGGGCGACGGGGAACCGCTCTATCCCGGCACCTGCCGCCCGTCGCAGCCCGCCGTTTCGCAACAGCCGCGCGATGGAATCAACTGGCGCTTCCGTGTCCCCGACGGCGAGACGGTTTCCTTTCACGACAGAAACTGCGGCGAACAGCGCGCAACCGCCGGGCGCGACTTCGGAGATTTCCTCGTGTGGAGAAAGGACGGCTTCCCCAGCTACCAGCTCGCGTGCGCGGTGGACGACGCGCTCATGCACATCACCGAAGTCGTGCGCGGCGCGGATCTCATCACGAGCACATTCCGCCAACTCCTCATTTTCCGCGCGCTCGGCCGGACGCCACCCGCATTCTTTCACTGCGAACTGATGAACGATGAAACCGGCACGCGTCTCGCAAAGCGCAACGACGCGCTGAGCCTGCGCACGCTTCGCGCCGAAGGATGGACACCGGAGGAAGTGCACGATGCGATGTCCAAGGCCGGTGCACGGGAGCAAACGCGGCGGTAGTTTCACCCCGC
>Ga0209698_10008698_pt1 | contig 10444 bp, 5 predicted proteins | sample LitLauG_LLR_2012_FD_187203 | JGI IMG/M metagenome (GOLD analysis project Ga0209698, IMG submission 187203) | Freshwater sediment microbial communities from Pennsylvania, USA - Little Laurel Run_MetaG_LLR_2012 (SPAdes) (version 2) | ecosystem: Environmental > Aquatic > Freshwater > Creek >... | reverse complement strand
CATATGGAGAAGCGGGCGCAGTGAAGATCAATCAGTGGCCGGCTGCCGCGATGAAAATTCGGACGGTCGCTTAGCTGCAGGCCCTATGGGGAAGAGAGCATCGAATGCCCACCCTTTGCAGAAAGGATGGGCCACCCCGAGTGTGTGGATGCTGAAAAGCGTGGGCCATGCGCCGCTCCTGTAAGCAAGGCGATTCTCCCCCAACTGACATGTGCCCGATCGTCCTATGTCATTCGTAGCGAAGGCTTTCCACCGGATCGAGCTGGGAAGCCCGGGTGGCTGGAACTGTTCCGAAGATCATCCCCACTATCGAGGACACCACGATGGCGATGATTGCCGACAGCCCCGAGATAGGCAGACGGAAGTCTGTGAAGAAGCGGACCGAATAAGGAATGGCGAGCCCGGCGACGATACCGGCGATGCCTCCCGTTACCGAGATCACGATTGCCTCGGCCAGGAACTGGAAGCGGATCTCGCGGTTCGTAGCGCCGATCGCCTTGCGGATTCCAATCTCACGAATGCGCGATGTCACCGTCGCCAGCATGATGTTCATGATGCCGATGCCGCTGACCAGCAGCGTGACGAACGCCACCAGCATGAGGATGACCGTCAGCGCGTCGGCAATCTTGCCTGCGACGGTGAGAAGCTGAGTCAGGTTGTGCACATTGTAGACAGACTCAGCGCGATGGCGCGACTGCAGCACCCGCTTGATGGCCTCGGTCGCGGGCACAACATCCTGCGGAGTCGCCGCCGAAAAATAGATCTCGTACACCGCATTCGTAGGCGTGAAGAAGCGACTCACGGTGTACGGAATTAGCATCGTGTCTTCCTGAATCTCTGATTGGCCGAATGTGTCCACGCTCTCTTTGAACACTCCGATCACAGTGAACGGAAGGCCGCCGCTGAGCTTGACGATCTGTCCAATGGCCGGCAGCGGGCTTCCATAAAGCTTCTGCGCGAGCCTCTCCGTGATCACTCCCACTTTGTTGCGCCCGGAAGAGTCTTCTGTATCGAAGAAGCGGCCGGCGAGCAGCTTAAGATTGCGAACGCGTATGTATTCAGGATCGACACCGAGCACCAGGATGTCGCTCTGCTTGCCTCCGCCAATGCTGATCCGATCCACCAGCGCCACCGTTGGCGATGCCGCCACCACGCTCGTGACCTGCTCCCGCACGGCTCGCACGTCTTCAATCGTCATGGGATCAGGCGTAGAGTCGATGCGGTTCGAGCCACCCTGATAATCGGCGGAGATCATGTTAGTGCCGATAGATTGCAGCTGGCGAAGAATGTACTGCTTGCCGGTGAGCCCGATGGTGGCGACCAGAATTACGGAAGCTGTACCCACGGCCATGGCCAGAGCCGTGAGGGTAAATTGCATCTTGTTGCTGCAGAATGAGTCGAAGACAAAGTTCAGGATCTCACTGAGGCCTATCGTAATGCGGCGCGGAGTGGTGACGGTGGAGGCGGTCGCGGTTGCCATCGTAAGTAGTTAGATGTTAAACCTCGCTCCAAGACGCCGCAATGTGGCGCTCTGTTGTACTCTGATTTGCGTACAAAGATCAGTACGCTACCCCTTCGGGTGATCAATATCCGTCTCAGCACATACAAAACAGGAATTCTGCTTCTACTGCTCACCGCGGGCGCGCTGCTCGTGCACGGCTACCATCCTTATGCCGAGGACGCCGAGATCTATCTACCAGGCGTGGAGCGGATTCTGGACCCCTCGCTGTTCCCTGTGGGCCAGGAGTTCTTTCGTTCGCACGCCAGCATGACGCTGTTTCCAAACCTGGTGGCGTTCTCATTGCGCGTGACACATGTGCCCTTTGAGATCGGGCTGCTGGCATGGCAGATCGCCTCCATCTTCTTATTGCTGCTGGCCTGTTGGCAGCTGAGCGGTCTGCTCTTTGAGAGTGCGCGGGCGCGATGGGGATCAGTGTGCCTGATAGCCGCGCTGTTGACCATCCCAGTGGCGGGCACGGCGCTCTATATCATGGACCAGTACCTGAACCCGCGGAACCTGGCGGCCTTTGCGGCAGTGTTTGCCGTGGCGAGGATTCTGCAAAAGAGATATCTTCGCGCCCTCGCCTGGATTGCTTTCGCTGCTTGCGTGCATCCGTTGATGTGGGTCTTCCCTTTCTCGTTTGGAGCGCTTTGGCTTGTCATTGAGCAAGTCGAACGCCGCAAGGGTTGGCGACTTGAGGGCGCAGGCGCACAGGGATCGCTTGTATTTCTGGGCATTTCAGTCGCGCCCTCTGCCTCGCCGGCCTACTTCTACGTACAGGATTGGCAGTGGTATGAGTGGGTGGGCATCTTTGCTCCTCTCGCATTACTGTGGTGGTTCGCGCGAATGGCGCGGCAGAAGCCGCTACTGGCGCGCGCCTGCCGCGCTTTTGCTCTCTACGGAGTGATCTATTTTCTCGTGGCACTGGCCGTAGACTTGCCGGCGGCGTTCGAAAGCCTCGCTCGGATACAGCCCCTGCGCTGCCTGCATCTGCTGTACATGTTCCTGTTTGTGTGTGGCGGCGGTTTTCTGGGTGAGTATGTTCTGAAGGATCGCGCGTGGCGATGGCTGGTGCTCTTTGTACCGCTAAGTATCGGGATGTTTGCGGCACAACGCTCACTGTTTCCAGCGAGCGCGCACATCGAATGGCCGGGCCGCACTCCGAAGAATGCGTGGGCGCAGGCTTTCGTGTGGATTCGCGAGAATACTCCCACGGACGCGATCTTTGCACTGGATCCTGATTACATGCGCTTGCCGGGCGAGGGTGTGATCGGGTTCCGTTGCCTGGCGCAGCGCAGTCGCCTGGCCGACACGGTCAAGGATGGCGGAGTGGTGAGCATGTTTCCGGCGCTGGCTGACGAGTGGTGGGAGCAGGTGCGGGCGCAGAGTCCGTGGAAGAATTTGCAGACGGCAGCCCTCCCACGCTTGCGCGAGAAATACAAGGTGAGTTGGGTGGTCGTGCAGCAACCTGGAGCGGCCGCGTTGACTTGCCCGTATCAGAATGCTGCGGTGCGCGTCTGCCGGCTCGAGTAGCGGCTTGGGCCTTGGGTCTTGGGCCTTGGGTCTCGGGCATTGCGAGCGCGTGCGACTTGCCGACTCCCAATCTAAGACCAAGACCCAAGAACTCTATCTCATATTGTCGAGAATGGAGCCTACAATGCCTCCGACTACGCCGCCTTCTACTGTCTGCCTGGGAGCCTCGCGGGGAAGATATCGCTCGATCGCGTGAGCGAGTTTGGCGATGGGGAGCGTCTGCAGCCAGATTCTGCCTGGGCCGGTGAGAGACGCCAAGAAGATTCCATCGCCGCCGAAGATCATGTTCTTGATGCCAGGCACGGTGGTGATCTGAAAAGAGACGCTGGCTTGAAAGGCGCCGACGTGTCCGGGATGCACGCGGAGGTTCTCTCCGGGCTGGAGGTCGCGAACCACTAGCTCTCCGGACAGTTCGATCCATGCGATCCCCTGGCCGCTGACTTTCTGCAGCAGGAATCCGTCGCCGCCGAAAATACCAGCACCCAGAGACTGCTGGAAACCGACGCCGATCTGAATCTGCGGAGTAGCGCAGAGAAACCCCTGGCGGTGAATCATGTACTCGTGCCCAGGCGAAACTTCGACGGGGACGATGTGTCCGGGAAGCTTGGTGGCGAAAGCCAGTTCTCCTGGGATGCCCATGGCGCGGTATTCCGTCATGAAGATCGATCCGCCGCCGGCCACGCGCTTGATCACGCCGAAGAGCCCCCCGCCACCGCCGAACTGCGTGTGGGTCGTCATCTGTATGGAACTGCCCATCCAGGAGAGTTCTCCGGCTTCGGAGATGATGGACTCGTTAGGGTCGAGGATGAATTCCAGGACGGGCATGGTGGTGCCGGTAATGCGGCTCTGCATGGGGCCTCCTTGGAGTGAGAGTATACATCGCGCGTTCGGATGGGAGGGAGGAGGGGCACTCAGCACTCAGAAACAACTCAGCACAGTGGAGGTTTTCCCAGAAACAGATGGCTTGAGATGACCCTCTTCAGCGTAAAGGTGCCCCAACTCCGCCGGCGCCAGGGTATTCAGGGTATCGTCCCCCGGGGGCCGGAGATGGTGTTGGTACGCGGTTGGGGCAGAGAGATGTGGAAACGCTGCGCGTTTTCCACATCTCCACACTCCCGACGGCGGACAAACATCCAAATCGGAGTCATACTAACTCTCCGACTACGACGAGAAACCGGTCACCTCACCATTGCCGCGGTACATTTTTGAGAAACATCCCTCGATTCAAAACGCTAAGGACGTGGCGTCAGCCGGGCCGCTGACGCTCTTCCCAGAAAAGTCAGCGGAATCGAACGGCAACCGCTTGCTCGGGACCGAAAATTGGGTTTCCACTTTCATCATAAGAAACGGTATTTTGATATCCGCCCACGGCAATGCCCAAGTTGTTCACACCATAAGCAGCGCTTGTGCCTCCCGGAAAGCCAAGGCTCTTCGCGAAACTGAGGTCATGGGAATTCCAACGCGTGGCTTTTCCAATCCAATTCTCATCGGTGCAGTAACCGACAATGTCGCCAAGGTCATTGATGCCCCACGCCACACTCCACCCATAATCGAGATCAGGCGAGGTGGTAGGAAGAACACTCACTGACCACGTTTTCTTCCTGGGATCTTGCTTATAGAGAGCAGGAAAGGCACCCTGAAGATTGCCAGTCCATCCCCACACGTCGCCAACAATTTCACCTAGATCGTTGATACCAAGAGCTTCCGTGTACGGATGGTCAACCGCCGTGGGAAGGCGCTGGATTTTCCATTCCTTGCCACCTTTCGTAGGGGTCCACACCACGGCGATTTCCCAGTAGTTGCCATTTTCGTCGGATGTCCAACCGTCCCCTGCGATCTGGCCATAATCGTTGACCCCCCATCCTCCCCAAAAATTCAATGCAATGCCATCGAAAACCGCAGAAGGTGTTTCCCAACCGCCGGTGGGAAGCGCATGGATCTCCCAGGACAAGGTTGGCCCGCCGTCTTTCCAAATAACGTTTGACGTCCAGACAACGGGTGTGACCTTCATGGTCCCGTCTTGGAGGAGCTTGCCGCTGTTGCCCACGATTAACGTGCCCGAGTGATTGATGGCTATGGCGCCACTTCCATCATCGTCTGAATATCTTCCCAGGTGGAATCCGGCATGGTTTGGCGTCCAGGCATACGCCTCGGGCCAGCCATTGGAACCCAGGATGTTGCCCACGATAATTCCTGTATTGCTGATTCCCCCGGCGTCTCCTGTGTCATCTTCGCCGATGCTGACGCCGCTTTGAAACCATTGGCCAGCGCTGAAACCGAAGAGAGGAATGCCGATCATCCGGGTTTCGGTTCCTCCCTCGACAGGCACGTCGCCCCATCCCATGGCAACTCCAAAGTCGTTGATACTTTGCAGCGCGGCCGTGCTTCCCCTTGGATAGACGCCAAGATCCCAAGTTTTAGACTTGTCGGACGTGATGGCGGAAGTCAGATAACTTTCAGGTTGAGTCATCCTCTTCGCTTTCGAGAGCCGGTTGGCCATTCGATGCTGCGGAGTAAGGTGTCTACCAGGGCGCATCACTTTTTCTTGATTCTGCGCCCAAACCGAGGAAATGAAACCAAAACACAAAAGCAACCAGAAACAACGCTTTAAGGCTCTCATAGTTCCTCCCTTGTTAAATAAAGTGCTCGTGGTTACCAGGCCGGGGGGAGGCGGTTCTTGCCGGAGGGTACCTCCCTTCCCCGGCATGGCTCACTACATCTACCCAGGCAAGGACGCTCGCCAAGGGCTCGGACCAGATTTGCGTGTGGGAGGTGTAGCCTGGATCGAACTCTTTCTTACAAGGTTTGACCTTAGTTTCCAGGGCTCTTCGCGCAGGCATTCTGCCCGGCGAGGGTTTCATCTCATGCCAAGGCCCACACTTGCAATGAACATCGCCTGAAAACCGTGTGAAATGTGGATGAATGCCTTGAAGCTGAGAAACGCAGCAACTCCACCTCGTGATGGTAATCACATTCTTTGCAATCCCTTCGTGCTAGTCTCAGCCCGCTTGGAGGCGTCATGCCCGTGTCGGTCCCACATCCGACGCGCTGTCGCTTTTGTCAGTTCGAGTTGGACATCACGTCCGGGGAGCTCCACAAAGATGGCGAGAAGGTTGCCTTGCCGCCGAAGGCGTTCGAGATCCTGCGGGCCCTGGCCGAACGTTCCGGCGACGTCGTCACCCGGGAAGAGTTGCGTGCACAGTTATGGGCAGCGGACACGTTCGTTGAGTTCGATGACAACCTGAACCACGCCGTTAAAAAGCTGCGGCAGATTCTCGGCGACTCGGCCGAGCATCCCCAATTCATCGAAACCCTGCCGCGCTACGGCTACCGCTTCATCGCTCCTGTAGAAGCCGCGCCAGCGCTAGAGTCCGTGGTGGGGCCGTCGGGTAGCCGCCGGGTTGTAACCAGGGCAGCCGTCCTAGGTGGCGCTTTGCTGGCGGTGGTGGTGGCGCTACTTGCGTTTAGCGCGTGGCGTAACCGAGTGTCAGGACGCGCAAGCGAGCCACCCATCCGCTCCCTGGCGGTACTGCCGCTATCCAATCTCTCGGGTGATCCTCAACAGGACTACTTCGCCGACGGCATGACCGACGCCCTGATCACAGACTTGGCGAAGGTGAAGGAATTGAAGGTAATCTCGCGCACTTCGGTCATGCAGTTCAAGGACGCCAAGAAGCCGCTGCCGGAGGTCGCACGGGCGCTAGGCGTGGACGGCATTCTAGAAGGTTCCGTGCAGCGCTCGGGAGGGCGCGTGCGCATCACCGTCCAACTGATTCGCGCCCCGAGCGACACGCACCTCTGGGCCGAGAGTTATGAGCGCGACACGCCCGACGTACTGAGTCTGCAAGGTGAGATAGCCCACGACGTGGCGCGCGAAATCAAAGTGGCTCTCACGCCAGATGAGTCGACTCACCTGATTCACGCCCGCCCGGTCAACCCGAAGGCGTACGAACTCTATCTCAAGGGTCAATATCACTACTACAAGTGGAAGGCAGAGGATTTTCGGAAAGCGCTCGAGTACTTCCAGAAGGCGATCGAAGCTGATCCTCACTGGGCTCCGCCTTACGCAGCATTGGCGAACTCCTACGGCTGGCTCTGGATCGACGGTGCGATTCCTCCCCAGGAGGCACTGCCCCGATTCAGTGCAGCGCTCAAGACCGCGCAAGAGATCGATAGCACGCTCCCTGAGGTGCATTACACCTTGGCCGCCAGCGCTTATTACTATCGCTGGGACTGGGAAGAGGCGGATCGGGAATTTAGACAGGCACTGACGCTCGATCCCAGCCTGGTCGAGGCCCGTTTCGAATATGCATGGTTTCTATCCTCCATGGGGCGCCTTCCGGAAGCGCTCGCTGAAGCACAACGCGCCGTCGAGCGCGATCCGCTCTCGGTCTCAGCCAATCTGGCATTGGGCAGTATCTATTCGCTGGCGCGCCAGGACGACCAGGCCATGGCACAACTGCGCCGAACGGCCGAGATGGACTCGAATGATTTCAGGGCCTACGACTTTCTCAGCGGGATCCACGAACGCCAAGGGATATACGATGACGCGATCCGGGAACGGCAAAAAGCCATGACGTTGCGCGGAACCAAGCCGGACCAGCTAGCTGGGCTGCAGCGTGCTTATGAGAAATCTGGAGCGAAAGGCTATTGGATGTGGATGCTCTCGGACGCAAAACGCCGGCAGGCACCGTATCAGATTGCAATGGGGTATGCCCATCTCGGGAACGCAAGCCAGGCGATCGCTTGGCTGGAGACGGCCTACCAGCAACATGACTGGCAGATGCAGCAGCTCAAAGTCCTCCCCGAGTGGGACCCCATACGCTCCGACCCGCGGTTCCAGGCTCTGCTGCGCAAAATGAATTTCCCTTTGTAGACCCCCACAAGATCATAGACGTTCGCTGGGAAAGGAGTGTTAACAACTCCCGATTGGTTACCAACCGGAGCAGGTGGAATTGTGGTTCGCCCCCTTTAATGTTCCTACGGTTTATCGGCAATGCGGAAGTAATCTCGGAGCCTTCAGCGATTCGTCTCGCGGTTCATGGAACCGAAGAGGGTGAAAAGAGACATCCTCGGGGCTCCTCATGGTTCGAGCGCAGCTCGCACCTTTGAAAAAGGTGGAATCGGGACCAAGTACTTCCTGCCACACCAGCGCATCTTCGCGCATCCCGACATGTAAGCACTTTCAGTTCCGGCCGCTCGCTCCGCGATGCGGGACCACGAAGTGTTCAATGTTCACGTTTTCGCCTCCTGAAAACTCTGGTTGCGCTGTGCTCCTTGCATTGGTTAGATTGAGCGCGCGATAAGGTCGCAGTACCCGGAGGCGGCGATGGCGAATGCGGTAAGGAGTGTAAACCGGAGAGCCAGTGGGAGCAGGGTCGGCGCTCGAAAGTTACTGAACTGGGCCGCGATCGTTACCATTATCTTATCCTCAGTGGCGCAGAGCGGAACGGCCGCTGCCCAATCCATTACAGAGAGCGCTGGAGCGCGGCCGTCGATCGTTCGCGTCGACGCGACACCGGGCCATGTCATCAATTCGTTCGATCCGGATAGCGCATTGGGCAGCTCGATCGATGTTCTGTCCCATGACGGCATCGACAAGGTCTACACTCCGCACATCATCCAGGAATCTTTGTCCGCGGGATGGGGGCCAATCTCCTATCGCAACAACAGCGAACTCCGCATGGCCGCCTGGCACTGGACGGAGAATGGAACCTGGAGCGACCCGGCCCACAAGAGCGGATACTTCACCGGCAGCACCGAACTCAAGGAACCGGTGCGCTACATTCTCTCTTATGCGCTCCCGCACCGCGGGTTCTCGACCAGCGGCGACCGACCCATCATGGGTCCGAACCTCACTTACTGGAAGAGCAATCCATATCTGACCAGCAAGTTCACCGGGGAAAACGACTCCCTGCACCCGCAATGGGTCATCGTCGATCTTAAGGTCGAGAAGCCGGTGAGTGCGATTCGCATAGCGTGGGCCAGTCCGTACGCCACGACTTATCAGGTGGAGTATTGGGTGGGAAGGCGTGCGCTAGATTTTGACGCGGGACCGCAAGGCGAATGGCAAACCTTTCCCTCAGGCGTGGTGAAGAGCTCGCAAGGCGGCACGGTTTCGCTTAAGCTCGCGGATACGCCAGTCTCAACCCAGTACGTGCGCGTCTTGATGACAGCGTCCTCCAACACCTGCGATGAGCACGGCGCGGACGACATTCGGAACTGTGTTGGATACGCGATTCGAGAAATTCGCGTCGGGGGCGTGGATAGTAGCGGCGCCTTTGTTGAGGTCCAGAAGAACCTCAGCGAACGGCCCACTACCTATTGTTCGTCTTCCATCGATCCCTGGCATTCGGCGGCCGACGTCGACGTCAATGCCACAGGAAGTTACCAGCACAGCGGTTTCGATCTCTTCTTCACCAGCGGACTCACTAACAACCTGCCCGCGATGATTCCAGTGACCATGCTCTACGGTACACCGGACGACGCGGCCGCCCAGATCGCTTACATTGAGAAGCGCGGCTATCCCATCTCATATATAGAGATGGGCGAGGAACCCGACGGCAAACACGCCATGCCGGAAGACTACGGCGCGCTCTACCTTCAGTGGGCCGCTGCTATTCACAAGGTTGATCCCAAACTCAAGTTGGGAGGCGCCGTTTTCGAAGGCGTCAACGAAGATATTCGAGTCTGGCCTGATGCCCAGGGCCGCACCTCGTGGATGGGCCGATTTGTGGACTATCTGAAGGCGCACGGTCGGCTCGCCGACCTGAGCTTCGTATCGTTTGAGCACTACCCGTTCGAACCGTGCGATATCACGTGGAAGACTCTCTACAGAGAACCGACGCTGGTGAAGCACATTCTCCAGGTCTGGCGAGACGACGGCGTTCCCAAGGAAGTGCCCCTGATGATCACCGAAAATCACCTCGCCGCCAGCCTCACCGGACCGATGACAACGATTTTCGCGGCCTTATGGCTTGCCGACAATGTGGGCTCGTTCTTCGAAAGTGGAGGCGCTCTCTTCACCCACTCTCCTATCCAGCCTCAGGGCATCCAGAACACGTGTTTGGGTTGGTCCTCGTGGTCGAACTTTGTATCGGATGAGGAGACTCTCGAAATCAAGGGATACACCTCGCCCTACTTCGCCGCGCACATGATCAATCTAGAATGGGTGCAGCACAGGGCCGGCGTGCATTCAATGTTCCCCGCTTCCGTCAACATCAAAGACAGTGACGGCAATCTCCTGGTGACGTCCTATGCGGTGCACCGTCCCGATGGCAACTGGTCCTTGATGCTGGTCAATCGAGACGAGACCAACCCTCACGCAGTGCGGGTTGTGTTCGAGGATGCCCAGAGCAAGCGGGAAGCATCTTTTTCAGGGCCGGTCACCTTTGTGACCTTCGGCAGCGA
>Ga0209698_10008696_pt1 | contig 10444 bp, 9 predicted proteins | sample LitLauG_LLR_2012_FD_187203 | JGI IMG/M metagenome (GOLD analysis project Ga0209698, IMG submission 187203) | Freshwater sediment microbial communities from Pennsylvania, USA - Little Laurel Run_MetaG_LLR_2012 (SPAdes) (version 2) | ecosystem: Environmental > Aquatic > Freshwater > Creek >... | reverse complement strand
GCTAGTACCCCAGGCTCTCGCCGATGACGTCGCGCACGAGGTTGAGCACGAACATCTCGTTGAACCCGTGCCAGCTGCCGTACTTCTCGCGCATGGGATCGTAGACGGCGTCGAAGTACTGGCCCATCTGCTGGCCACCGTCGCGCAGGCCGGGAGAACCGGCCTTGCGCACGGCTTCGCGCGCCAGGCGCCGCCCGTCCTCCATCATGGTGCGCCAGTCGACGAGGTCCTGCTTCCTGCCATAGCCGAAGTGCGAGGGCACGAAGGTATCGAAATCGAGACCGATCACCCGGTCCATGGCCGCGAGGTACCCCGGCGCGTACCGGTCGGGTACGCCATCGGGGGCCATGGTGCGTACGAGCCCCAGGTCGGCGGTGAACACCAGGCGCTCGGACGGGATGTGGAAGGCGTAGAGCGTGTCGGTGTGCGAGTCCTCGAGGTAGAGCATGCGGATCTCGACGCCGCCCACCACGAGGGTCGTGTCGCCCGAGACCGTGCGCGTGGGCGCAAGGACCCCGGCGTGCTCGACCCGGCTCCAGTAGGACTGGCACCTCTCGTGGGCGATCACGTTCATGGGATCCAGCGCGGCGCCTCCCCGGGTGTGATCGAGGTGGTAGTGCGAGTAGAGGAGCGTGTGTACGCGCACTCCAGGAAAAGCGCGGTCGAGTTCCTTGCGCAGGTCGCCCGCCATGCGCTCGTTCATCGGATCGATCACGACGAGGCCCTCGTCGGTGGCGATCACGAGGTTGCGATACCACTTCCACTGGTAGGTGTAGACCCGCCGCCCGATCTTCTCGAATTTCGCACCGTCGATCCCTTCGCCGTGAAAGTACGGGTCGACGGTCCCGACGACGGTCTTGAGCACGAAAGGGATGTTCCCGACCGTGCTGTTGAACGAACTGCAGCCGGCGGCCAGGACGACAGCGGCCGCAAGGGCGGTGGGGCGCAACAGGGGATGCATGAGGGGGCTCCAGCGGGTGGGGTAGGATGGGCCTCCACAGTAGCCAACACAATCAGTCGTCTCAATGCCTACAACCGCTGATTCCTTTGCTGAAACGACTACTTCGTTGACGGCTTCTGCCGTCATCGAGGATGCCCTCTCCTCGCTGCGCATTGCCGGAAACGTCCTCCTGCGCGAGTCCTACCTTGCACCCTGGTCGATCGCCGTGCCCGCCGCGTCCGAACTCTCGGGACTCTTGGGAATGGATCCGCGATCTACGCTCGCCGCCTTTCACCTCGTCGAATACGGCCAGTGCGAGATCGCCCTCGACCGGCGCCAGCGCCACCACCTGCAGGCGGGCGAGATGCTCGTGTGCTTCGGGGGAAGCGCGCACGAGATCTCCCAGGGAAACGCCGGGCGGCCCCGGCCCATCGCCTCGCTCCTTGCCGGGCGCAGCGGCCGCGCACGGGCGCAGCCGCAGCGGAGCGGCGAATCGACCGCCCTTCTTTGCGGCGTGTTCGAGCTGCACGACACGGCGGCCAATCCCATGTTTGCTGCCCTGCCCCGCGCGATGCGCGTTCCGCTCTCCCGTCCCGGCGATATGCACAACCTCGCCGGAGTTGCGCGCCTTATGGCCGAGGAGATCGACCGCGGAGCTCCCGGCGCGGTCTACGTGGTGTCGCGCCTGCTTGAGGTGCTCTGCGCCCAGGCCATCCGCTCCTGGATCGAGTCCGCCCCCGCCGATGAAGCCGGATGGTTTCGCGCAATCCGCGATCCTGTCGTGGGCCGGGCGGTCGCGGCGATCCACGCCGAACCCAGTCTCGACTGGACCGTGGCTTCGCTCGCAGGGCGCGTAGCGATTTCGCCCTCGCGCTTTGCGGCCCGGTTCAGCGAGACCATGGGCGAGAGTCCCATGGGATATGTCACGCGCTGGCGAATGACCGTGGCGCGGCGTCACCTGCGTGGGACGCAATGGGGAATCGAGCAGATCGCGCAGGCGATCGGGTACGAAAGTCCGGCCGCGTTTTCGCGCTCGTTCCGGCGCCTGGTTGGAATGCCGCCCGCATCCTGGCGCGCGCGGGAAGCGGGGCTAGCGCCGCCTGGTCGCGAGACGTCTGTCGACCGGGAAACCGCTACGGCGCGAAAACGGGCCCCGGTCCCACCGACGCGCCCTAATCAAGAAGGCGTCGGCAGGACGGTCCGGACCACCGTGAAGTGATGGTGCAGCAGCGCGATCCTGCCATCGAGACTCAGCGTCGTATCCGGAAACGGAAAGCTGTCGAGGTACTGGAAATTGCAGGAAGGGCGATGGCGAAAGACCATGGCCGCCTGACATCTTTCGAGATCCTCGCCGGCGAGGTGACCATAGCTGTAGCAAAGCTCCTCGGCCCCCCGTAGCGATTCCGTCCATTTCGAGCGAAGTTCGTGACGGGCCACGGCGTCCCGCACGTCGGCGGAGTGGCCGATGTAGATCAGGTCCTCCAGCAGCACTTCCTGCGTGGATGCGTGGTCCAGGCACTTGTAGACACAGTAGAGACCCGATAGCGACGGAAGGCTTTCTTCATGTTCGTCGCGCCAATACCCTTCGAACGTAATCCCGATCGTCTTTGCGGTCATCCCTCTCTCCCGCAGCCGGCAGAGCAATCCCATGCGCGGCGTGTCTGTTTTCTCAGTTAGTTTTTCCTCACTCTGTGCTTTTAGTTTTCTTGAGTCGTCGGCACATGCGACCAATTTAAGCGCGGAGCTAGCCAAAAGGAAACGCATCCCTCCCGCATGCAGGTGATCGATGCTGCGCCGCGCTCCGCAATTCCGCGAAGGCGCGCGCATACACTCGCCCGCATTCAAAAGGCGCCGGTGTCTTGGCGCCTGGTTGCAGGAGACGGACATGCTGTCGCGTCCCGGCCTTCCCGCACTGCACGTTTCCTCGCGCTGGCTCGAGGACGCCCGCCGCCTGCCTGAGCTGTTCAAACTGCGCATTGGCCTGGCGATCGCCTTCACGGCTCTCGCGGGTTACGTGGTCTCTCCCGCAGACGGCAAGTCCCCGGCGCGCGCCCTGGCCCTCGCGATCAGCGCCCTGCTCGCCTCGGCGGCAGCCGGCGCATTCAACCAGTATGCGGAGCGCGACCTCGACGCCCGCATGCGTCGCACGCGCGCACGGCCCTTTGCCTCGGGACATTGGCCGCCGGGTCCCGCCTGGCTGGTTCTCATCGCGGCCGTCGGTGCCGCGGGCGTGGCGATGGCAGGTTCCATCTTCGGGCCGGCCACCGCCGCGTACCTGTTTCTCGGCGCCTTTACCTATGGCGTGGTCTATACCGTGTGGCTCAAGCGCCGCTCGGCCTGGAACATCGTCATCGGGGGACTGGCCGGAAGTTTTTCCGTGCTTGCAGGAGACGCGGCGGCCGGGGCTCCCACGCCGACCCTGCGGGCGCTGGCATTCGCCTGGATCCTGTTTCTCTGGACTCCACCCCACTTCTGGAGCCTGGCGATCGCCTTGCGCGAGGATTACGAGAGCGCCGGCGTCCCGATGCTCCCCGTCGTCGTGGGGCCGAAAAAGGCGGCCCGGATCGTTTTCCTCTCGGCGATGGCGCTCTCGGGTTCCGCTTTCCTGCCGGTCGCCACGGGCCTGGGCGGCATCTACGTCGCGGCGACCGCAATCGCAAGCGTCCTGCTGCTCGTGCGCAGCCGGCAACTCGCGCGCTCGCCCATCGCGCGGATTGCAATGCTCAATTTCCACGCCACGCTCGCCTGGCTGGTCCTGGTCCTGCTCGGGGCCATGCTCGACTCGGTGCTGATCGCGTCCTGGGTCCGTGGCGGATGAAGGACGGGATTTGGCCCAGATTTTTCGTCCCGAGCAGGTTTTCGCGCTCAAGTTCGGCGCCGCCGTCGCCGTTCTCCTTCTCGCGGCGCTGGTCCTGGTGGGCCGCAGCATTGCCGACCCCTCGCCGGGGATCGGTTCTCCCGTTGCCCAGGTCCCTCCGTTCAGTCACCGCCATCACGTATCGGAAGTCGGCCTCGACTGCCGCTTCTGCCACGCCTCGGTCGAGCGGGCGGCTTTTGCCGGATTCCCTCCAACGACGACCTGCATGACCTGCCACTCGCGCCTCTTCCGCGGCCAGCCGATGCTCGCCCCGGTTGCCGCGAGCCTGCGCGAGGACCGGCCCTTGCGCTGGGTGCGCGTGCACCGGCTGCCGGGCTTTGCCTATTTCCACCACGGCATCCATGTGACCAAGGGCATCGGCTGCTCGACCTGCCATGGCCGCATCGATCGCATGCCGCTCGTCTGGAGGACGAGTTCCCTCGAGATGGAATGGTGCCTGGGCTGCCACCGCGAGCCCGAGCGTTTCCTGCGGCCGCGCGACCGGGTGTTCGACATGGACTGGACTCCGCCCGCCGATCAGCTGGAGCGCGGGCGCGCCCTCGCCATCGAGTACCGCATCGACCGGCGAAGGCTGGCCGACTGTTCGAACTGCCATCGCTGAGGCGCTCCATGCACAACGCTGTCCCAGGCGACCTCTCCCGCGAACCCAGCCCGCAGGCCGTTTCGTTTCCCGCCCTGGAGCGCCGGCAGTTCCTGCGCCTGATGGCCGCCTCGCTCGCCCTGTCCGGGGCGGGTGCCTGCTCGCGGCCGCCCAAGGAAACGGTCGTCCCGTACGTGAGAGCGCCCGAGCTGGGATCCTCGGGCGAGCCCGTGTTCTACGCCACGGCTGCCGCGCCGTGCGGTGTGCCGATCGGGATGCTGGTGCGATGCAATGGCGGTCGACCGACGAAGATCGAGGGCAATCCGCTCCATCCGGGCAGCCTGGGTGCCACGGACGCATTCACCCAGGCCTGCGTGCTCGACCTGTGGGACCCGGATCGCTCCCAGGCCCTGCGCACGCGGGGCGAGGCGGGTACGTGGACCGATTTTTCCGCGCAGTTGCGCAGGCGGCTCGACGAGCCCGGCCGCGCGGGCGGCGAGGGCGTGCGCATACTGACCGGGGCCGTTCACTCGCCGACGCTTGCGGGCCAGATATCGGCCCTCCTCTCCGGCAGGCCGCATGCGCGCTGGCACTGGTACGAGCCCCTGCATCGGGATGAAGTCCTGCGCGGTTCGCAATTGGTGTACGGGCGACCGCTCGTTCCCCGGCACCGCCTCGACAAGGCACGCACCATCATCACCCTCGATTGCGACTTCCTGGGTGCACCCGGCGTGCGCAGCGCGCGCGACTTCGCACAGGGTCGGCGGAGCGCGAAGCTGGGCGAGGCGCGTCCGCGCCTCATTGCCGTGGAGTCGCTCTCCACGCTCACGGGCGCCATGGCCGACGAGCGCCTCGCGCTCGCACCGGCGCTGATCGAAGCGTTGGCCCGTGAGCTTGCCCGCGGTCTCGGGCTGGCGGTCGCGGCCTCCCCTCTCGCTTCGAAACTTCCCTCCGGCGTGGTCGACGCGATGACCGCCAGCCTGCGCGCCTCGGGGCCGGCATCCCTCGTGCTGGTGGGCGACTCCCAGCCCGCCGCGGTCCACGCGCTGGCGCACGCGATCCACGAGGAGCTCGGCGCGCCAGGCACGACCGTGGACCTCGAGGAACCCGGCTTCTCTCCTGGTATCCCTTGCGCGGAGTCGATGACCGCGCTGGTGCGGGACATGCGCGCAGGAGCGGTCGACACCCTGATCGTGCTGGGTGGCAATCCGGTCTATGACGCTCCGGCCGACCTTGCCTTCGCGGCCGCGCTCGAGCGGGTCGCTTTCTCCAGCCACCTCTCCCTCTACGAGAACGAGACCTCCCTGCGCTGCCTCTGGCATGTTCCCCAGGCGCATTTCCTCGAGCATTGGTCCGACGTGGGAACACAGGACGGAACCTGCGCCATCCAGCAGCCCCTCATCGCTCCGCTCTACGGCGGACGCTCCGCTCACCAGATGATGGCCCTGCTCGCTGGGGATCCCGACGCGCAGGACCACACCACTGTGCGCAGCCACTGGATGGCGGCCCGGCCGGGTCCGGGCTTCGAGTCCTTCTGGCGGGAATCGCTGCGCCGGGGAATCATCGAAGCCGCGCCGGCCCCGCAGGCAAAGGCGATGCGGATCCGGGCGGGAATGCTCCGGGAGCTCGCGCCCGCAGCGGCCTCCGTGGAGGATGCACTCCTCTTCGTCCCCGATGCCACGGTGTACGACGGGCGCTTTGCGAACAATGCCTGGCTGCAGGAACTGCCCAAGCCCCTGAGCAAGCTCACGTGGGACAACGCCGCGCTCCTGGGTCCGGAGATGGCGCGCCGCCTCGAAGTCGAGGATGGCGACGAGATCGAAGTCCTCGTCGCGGGCGTCGCCGTGACTGCGCCCGTCCTCGTCGTGCCCGGACAGGCCGCGGGATGCATCGGGCTTCCCCTGGGCTACGGACGCACCCGCGCGGGACGCGTCGGCAACGGCGCGGGATTCGACGCGTACCGGCTGCGGCGCTCCGATGCCATGTGGACCGCGCAGGGGTTCCAGGTCCGCCGCACCGGGGGACACCGGGAACTCTCCCTCACGCAGCACCATTTCCAGATGGAAGACCGCAGCCCGGTGCGGACCGTCGAGCTGGAGGAGTTGCGCCGGAACGCCCAGGCGCGCCCCGCCGGGGCCGGGCCTTCGCGCGCCCCGACCCTCTACGAGCCCCGGGCCGGGGACGGATACGCCTGGGCGATGAACATCGACCTGGACGCCTGCACCGGCTGTTCGGCCTGCACCATCGCCTGCCAGGCGGAAAACAACATTCCCGTCGTCGGGCGCCGCGAAGTGCGGCGCGGCAGGGAGATGCACTGGATCCGGGTCGACCGGTACACCGAAGGGCCCCCGGAGAATCCACGCACGAGTTTCCAGCCGGTGCCGTGCATGCAATGCGAGCACGCACCCTGCGAGGCGGTCTGCCCCGTCGAGGCCACGGTGCACGACTCCGAAGGGCTCAATCTGCAGGTCTACAACCGTTGCATCGGCACGCGCTTTTGCTCCAACAACTGCCCGTACAAGGTGCGTCGCTTCAATTTCCTGCAGTACACCGACGAACGCACGGAGTCGCTCAAGGGCCAGCGCAATCCCGACGTGACGGTGCGCATGCGCGGGGTCATGGAAAAGTGCACCTACTGCCTGCAGCGCATCACCGCCGCGCGCATCGAGTCGGAGCGCCTGGGGCGCCGGATCGGCGACGGCGACGTCGTGACGGCCTGCGAGGCGGCGTGCCCGACCTCGGCCATCGTGTTTGGCGACCTCAACGATCCCGGCAGCCGTGTCGGCGCCGCGCGCGCCTCCCCGCGGCATTACGTCCTCCTGGAGGCGCTCAATACGCGTCCGCGCACGACCTACCTCGCCCGGATCGCGCCCCGGCCGACGGGCGCCACTGCGGCATCGGGTGCGGGGGGAAGCACGTGAGCGCCGGCGCGGCCGACGGGGTCCTGGTCGGACAGCCGACCTTCTCGTCGATTGCCGAGACGATCGGGGATGTCGTCCTCGCGCGCCGCGCGCCGCGCTGGTGGCGCAGGGCCTTCCTGGCCTGCTCGCTCCTGAGCGCCCTCTTCTTCGGCAGCATCGGCTACCTCTTCTCGGAGGGAGTGGGCATCTGGGGCCTGAACGTGCCCGTGGTGTGGGCTTTCGACATCACGAACTATGTCTGGTGGATCGCGATCGCGATGTCGGGGACCTTCATCTCGGCGGCCCTCCTGCTCACGCGCCAGGCCTGGGGCGCCTCCATCAGCCGCTTTGCCGAGGCGATGACGATCTTCGCGCTCGCGATCGCCGGCCTCTTCCCGATCATCCACCTCGGGAGGCCCTGGTTCTTCTACTGGCTCGCGCCCTATCCCAACGTCATGAGCCTCTGGCCGCAATGGCGCAGCCCCCTCGTCTGGGACTTCTTCGCGATCCTCGCCTACCTCCTGGTGTCGATCCTGTTCTGGTACCTCGGCCTCGTGCCCGATTTCGCCACGCTGCGCGATCGCGCGCGGGGCCGCGGCGCGCAGCTCGCCTACGGACTCCTCGCGCTCGGGTGGCGCGGGGAGGCCCGGCAATGGCAGCTGCGGCACAACGCCCAGCTGCTGCTCGCGGGACTGGCGATCCCGCTCGTCGTGTCCGTGCACAGCGTGGTGGGACTCGACTTCGCGACCGGGAACACCCCCGGATGGCACTCGACCATCTTCCCGCCGTTTTTCGTCGCCGGGGCGATGTTCTCCGGGTTCGCGATGGCGATGACGATCCTCGTGCCGCTGCGGCGCGCCTTCGCCCTCGAGGCCTTCATCACCGACCGGCACCTCGAACGGCTGGCGCGCCTCATCCTCGCCATGGGGCTCGTGCTCGCCTACAGCTACACCATGGAGATCTTCATGGCCTGGTACGGCGCCGACCGGTACGACATCTTCACGACCGTCAACCGCATGCGCGGCCCGTACGCGCCGGTCTACTGGTCGCTCATCGCCTGTGTCGTGGTCGTGCCCCAGGCGCTCTGGTCCGGGGCCGTGCGCCGCTCCCCCTGGGTCCTCTTCGGCATCGGCATCGTCATCAATGTCGGCATGTGGCTCGAGCGCTTCATGCTGATCGTCACCAGCCAGCATCGCGACTTCCTGCCGTCGGCCTGGGGGATGTTCTTCCCCACGGTCTGGGACTGGGCGATCCTCGTGGGCTCGATCGGCTTCTTCCTGTGGCTTCTGCTCGTGTTCGTGCGCCTCGCGCCCGTCGTGTCGATGGCCGAGATGCGCGAGCTCGTCGCGAGCCGGGGGGCGCCACGGTGACGCACGCGCCCAAAACCGCCGCCGCGCACCGTTGGGTCGCACGCTTTGATCGCGGGACGGATCTCGTCGCGGCGGCGCGGGCCGCGCGCGCGGCCGGTTTCGCGCAGATCGAGGCCTACGCCCCCTTGCACCTCCCGGGCCTGTCCGCGGCGATCGGATTTGGCGATCGCGCGAGCGCCGCGCTCGCCCTGGGCGGCGGTCTCCTGGGGGGAAGCGCGATGTACGCGCTGCAGTGGTTCAGCGTCGCGCGCGATTACCCCATCGACGTCGGCGGTCGCACGCCCGCCTGGCCGGGTCTCCTGCCCTCGACGTTCGAAATGACGATCCTCGGCGCCGCCCTCGCCCTCGTGGCGGGGATGCTCGTCCGCGCCGGTCTTCCGCGACTGCATCATCCGATCTTCGACATCCCCGGTTTCGAATCGGCTTCGAGCGACGGATATTTCCTCTGCATCTGCACCCGGCGCGCGACGGACGCGCAGGCGGCGCGCGAATTCCTGCGCGCGCAAGGATCGGTGGCTCTCTTCGAGGCGGGACCGGCGTGGGAGCCGGCGAAGCCATGAGCGGCGCCGCCCGTGCCGGGTTCGGCCCGTGGATGAGAGCGGCTGTGGCGATCGTCCTCGCGGCGGGGTCGGCGGGCTGCGAGAAGGTCGCGCGCAACATGTACGACCAGCCGCGATACGAGACGCTTGCACCCTCCCCGCTCTGGTCCGACGGCCAGTCGGAGCGGGTTCCGGTCAACGGGGTCGTCGCCCGCAGCAGCGGCGCCCTGGCAGCGGCCTCCAGCGGGAGGGCCGCGGTCCGGCAGGCCCCTTCCGGGAACGATCCGGGGGATCGCCTGCGGCGACTGCAGCGGGGCCGCGAGCGCTACGACATCTATTGCGCGCCCTGCCACAGCCCGACGGGCGACGGCGATGGCATGGTGGTGCGGCGCGGATTCCCCGCCCCGGCGAGTTTCTTCTCCCCGGGCATGCGCGAAGCGAGCGATCTCCGGCTTGCCGATGCCATCGCGAGCGGGGCGGGTGCGATGGCGCCCTTTGCCGACCGGGTGGATGAAGAAGATCGCGGCGCCATCGTCCTCTACATCCGCGCCCTGCAACGAAGCCGCTCGGAGGGCATCGCCGACGTGCCCGAGCCGGAGCGCTCCCGCCTGCTGGGGCTCGCACCATGAACCGCGCCGCTTCGGTCGCCGTCCCGTCCTTCCCTGCCGCCCCGCTGGTCGCTGCACTCGCCGGCGCGATCCTGCTCGTGGCGCACGCCTATGCCGGTGGCGGGCCGTGGCTGCCGTCCTACGCCTTTGCCTGGCTCTTCCTCCTGGGCCTGTCCCTCGGGGCGATGATCCTTGCGGCCCTGCACGACCTTACGGGGGGAGGCTGGGGCGTCGCCGCCCGTCCTGCCCTGGTAGCCGCCCTGGCGGCGTTTCCCGTCCTGGCCGTCCTCGCGCTGCCCCTGGCACTGCGTCCCGCAGGGGTCCTGCCGTGGTGGGGATCGGCACCGCTCGGTCAGGCCTGGTACCTCAACGAAGGGTCCTTTGCCGCGCGGGCCCTGGTCTATTTCGCGATCTGGGTCCTCCTTGCCTGGCTACTGCGGCGCCCGGCGCGGTCCGCAGGGCTGGCAGCGATCGCCTTTCCGCTGCTCGCACTCACGACGACCTTCTCGGCGATCGACTGGATGATGTCACTCTCGCCCGAGTGGCACTCCACGGCGTTCGGACTCCTGTGCGCATCGGGCCAGACCTGCGCCGCCCTGTGCCTTGCGATCCTCGCCGTGGCGCCGGGC
>Ga0209698_10008695_pt1 | contig 10445 bp, 10 predicted proteins | sample LitLauG_LLR_2012_FD_187203 | JGI IMG/M metagenome (GOLD analysis project Ga0209698, IMG submission 187203) | Freshwater sediment microbial communities from Pennsylvania, USA - Little Laurel Run_MetaG_LLR_2012 (SPAdes) (version 2) | ecosystem: Environmental > Aquatic > Freshwater > Creek >... | reverse complement strand
CGCTAAGAGGTCGTGCGCGCGCGCTTGGGCGCCGGGATCAGCGCCGGCGACCACCGAGACTTGGCCGCTACGCAAAAGCTGCAAAGCCGCGATGATGGTGCTCAAATCGGCCCCACCGGTGGCCCGCGAGATGGCCCCATCGGCCACGCCTTTGGGCCCGCAAGTGGGCATCGCCGCGCTAATTTCGTCCAAAATTGAGTGCGCTAGGCCAGGCGCCGAAGCTTGCGAACCCTGATCACTCGGACTTGCAAAGGCTGGCGTCATAAACGCGACACCCAGAATCGCCAGCGCACCCATCCCCATGCGTAGTGACATTCGCCCCTCCACGAGCCCTCAGTGTAAGGGACGCAACACTATCGGGCCAGGCGAATTTGTCGATTGCACAGTTGGTGACCTGGCGCACACTGCGTGCGTCGCAAACGCACTGAATGCGCAGCTGTTGCAGCTAGAGCACGCAAACTTATCCACAGCCGGTTTCAAAACCGACGCTCGGGAATGCGAACGGTGTCTCCAGGCAACACCGGTGTGGTGCTGGTTAGGGGATAAGCCCGTTCAGCCACCTCGTCATTGTGTTTGATGAACACGTGGCGGGTGTCGGCCCGGTAGCTGAAGCCTCCGGCCGTCGCCACCGCATTCATGACATTGAGGCCAGCCGAATAGGGATAAGTGCCAGGCTTTTGCACCTCACCCAAAATAAAAAAAGGTCTATAATTCATGACCTCGACGCTAATATCAGGGTGCAGCACGTAGCGCATGAGCGCGGTGCGAAGCCCGTCGGTAAATTCCGAAACGGTCTTTCCTTGCGCCGGGTAGTCGCCGACCAGCGGATAGGCGATGGCGCCGTTGGTCGAGACCACAAACTCGCCGGTCAGGTCAGCCTCGCCAAAGACGCTGATCCGCAGATGGTCGCCGGGGCCCAGGCGATAATCTTCCACCGGCGAGGTCGGTGAAATAGCCCCCGACTGAGCCGCGGCGTTGGCCGGAGCGTTGGCGGCGGGCGCACCTTCGGTGCCGCACGCGGCAACCGCTGAGAGGGCAAGCGCCAACAGCCAAGAGCGAATTGTCGCCGCCATACGCATCTCATGTCCCCCAAAGCCTTGCCGTAGCTCAGATTATCAAGCGCCAGGCGCTTTCAAAAGTGCGAAAATGGGTCGCTGAGCGAAACCGCCAGAAAGCGCACATCTTGGTTCTCAAACTGCGCGGCGCTCAAAATGTTTGAAAAGTAGGCGCCGGTATCAAGGCCGATGCGGCGGGGGTCTTGGTAGGGCGCCTTGGTCGGGGTGTGACCATGCACCACCCGATGCGAGAAGAGCTTTGCATCGTTCAAGAAGCGATCGCGGCTCCAAAAGAGATCGGCGTCGGTCTGCTGCTCGAGGGCCCGTTTTGCGTCGACGCCGGCGTGCACGAAGGCATACTCGCCCAACACCACATAGCGCTCGAGGCCTTGCAAGAACGCCAGGTGGCTTGCCGGCAGTTTGCTCTTGAACGCCACAGCCGCCGCCATGAGCTGCTCATTGGAGGCCCCCATCGAGGGCAAAGGATGGACGTTATAAGAGGCTAAGGTCGCAAGCCCGCCGTGCCCAAGCCAAGCCCTGTGCCCAAGCGGGTCATCGAGGAAGGCAAGCATCGCGGCTTCGTGATTGCCTTTGAGGTAGCGTCGCTCGAACCCCTCCGGGCGTTGGGTGAGCAAGAGCTCAATCACTTCAGCGCTGTCGGGTCCGCGGTCGACATAATCGCCCAAGAACACCGCGATCGGCGCCTGGCTTGGGTTGGCTCGCTCGCCCTCCCGCTCCAGCACCTCAAACATGCGCGCCAACAAATCCGCGCGCCCGTGGATATCGCCCACCGCGAAACCTAGTCTGCCCTCGGCGAACGCGCTCATGGGGCGCTTTCTTACAGGCTTTGGACTTCCACCCTCAACCGCGCTTGACTGTGAAAGCGTTCGTCGCCCCTTTAGGTGGGCATCGAGAGGCTCCTGATGGATCAGCCGCTGCGGCGCTTGGGCGCCTTCAATCCGCTCGCCGCGGCAAGCCTGGTCGCCATTTACGCAGCCGCCTTGGCCTATGGCGCCAATAGCGCCGCGGCTTCAGCGCTGCTGGCGGTCCTGCTCTTGTTGCTGCTGGCCGCCGCCGCCTTTTTCACCCCGTCTCAGCTTTTGGCCCGCATCATCGCCGCCAATCTCGTCTCGCTCATCGGTTTGGCCGCACTCTGCGCTTACGCGCTGATTGGCGCCGTTGCCGCTTTTCCCCACGCGCCGTCACTTGCCCAAGAGCTTGGCGCTCACACCCAGGCGCTCTCGCCTTATCGCGTGTTTGAGGGGCTGGCCGCTTTCTCCGGCGCCGTGTCCGCCTTTGGCCTAGGCGCCTTGGCCAATCCGACCCGCGAGGCGCGCGATTGGAGCGGGCGCTGGCTTTCGGTGTTTGCGCTCTGCTATGCGGGCGCTGGGCTTTGGCTCTTTTTCTCTCAAGGCGCAGACGAGCGCTTGGACGTCGGCATCAGCTCCGCCAACGCCGCGGCCATGCTGTTTGGGGTTCTGGCGATCTTTGCAAGCGCGCTTGTTGCACGTGGCGCGCGTGGTCGTTTAAGCGAAGCGGCAGCGCGGTTGCCGAGCGCCTTGAGCTGGGCGCGGTTTGCCTTTTCGGCGCCGCTTAGCCTTGCAGCACTGATTGCTGCAATCTCGTGTCTCTTGCTGACCGCCTCGCGCGGGGGATTGGCTGCGACCCTTGTCGGCGTTGTCGTGTTCGTCGCCGCCATCTTCGGTCTCAGCGCACGCAATCGCCGCGCCCGCCTCATTGCCGCTGCTGGGCCGGCCTTGGCCTGCGTGGCGTTGGCGGGCTTGTTGTTTCTCCGCGGCGGCGAGGCAGTGATGGACCGCTTTGCCTTGACCAACCAAGACCTCAACATCCGCCACGATATTGCCCAGGCCCATATCGCCTTTGTTGCAGCCCACCCTTGGCTGGGCGATGGCTTCAACAATTTCTTCGAACTCAACACGCTCGCGGCCACCCCTGCCAACTGGGAGGCAACCCGCGTCGTGGGCGCGGTCCACAACATCTATATTCAGACTCTGGAAGAAGATGGCGTGGTTGGCTTGGCGCTTTTCGTCGTCATCCTTGCGCCTTTCTTATTACGCAGCGCCGTGCGTGTAGCGACGGGCGCTTCCGGAGCTGAATGGTCGGCTGCGGTTTTGGGCGCCTCGGCGCTCATTTTCCTGCACGGGCTCGTCGATTTCGGCCTGCAAGTGCCGGCAATTGCAGCGCTTTACGCCTTCTTACTGGGCGCTTTCGCCAGTCCGCTGGCGCAAACGAACCGGCGTTAGATCGACCTCGCCGTCGAAGCTTAGGCGGGCAAACACGCCGCCTGCATAGCGCGCCGCAATCGGGGCAATTGTCAGCTTCGGCGCAGGCGGCGCAATTGGATCGGGCGCCAGTAGTAGCGGCTTTGGAGGCTCTGCTGGGGCGCCAAGCTCACCGGCAATCAGCGTGGACCTCGCGCGGTCGCTCAGCAGGCGATGGAACATATCCTCAGCCGACAGATCAGCACTTTCAAACGGCGCGCCGCCGCTCACGGGGCGCACCGTCGTCCAATGCGTGATATCGGGCCCCGCTTGGCGTGAAAGCCACACGTAATTGAGGCTGGTGGCCGCGCGCGGCTCGTCCTCGAGACTATCGAGCGCAAAATCACCGCGATCGGTTTCAACGATGAGCACGGCATGGAGGCCAACCCCCGGCGCCATAGCGATGGCTAGCGCCAAACTGTCCCGCGCCCAACCTTCCGCCAACAGCCGCGCCCGTTTTTCGAGCGCATAATCCTTGCAATCGCCATAAGCGAGTTCTGGATGGGCTCTTAAGGGCCGGGTCCAATAACCATCGACGCCGTATTGCTGCAGATCGGTCATCGGCAAGATGTGCGTATTGACGTAATGGTTGGCCTCGCGCAATTGGGCCCACAATTTAGGCGTCAAGGTCACTGGATCGCGAATATCGGCGCTCGCTGCGGCAACGCTGTCTTCGCGCGAAGCCAATAAAGTTTGAAACACTGCACTGGCGCCGGCTTGGCGGCTCGCCTGGTCGTCTGCCTGAGCGGTAGCCCCCGGGGCCTCACCCAAACGTCTGAGTAACCCTTCTGGCGCAAACTGGAGGTCACATTCGGCGGGTGCGCGCGTGCACATGTCGATCAGCCCCTGCGGCGCGGCGATCTCCACCCCCGCAGCCAAGCGCCCCGCGGGATCGGGAAACGGCGCGCCCGTGGCGCACGCAGCCAGCGGCAAACACAACGCAAGAATACGCACGGGACTTTGTCCTCGTTGACCCACCAACGGCGACAAAAGTACCCAACCTCGATTTAGGTTACGGTAAGAAACATCACTAAATTCAGTTAGCTAAGTTGTCTTTAGTACAACTTTAAAGGGGATGTGCCGACCCTTCCCCCGTTGGCGGGCCCCAGCCTTTATCGCGGCCGCCCGGCGCGACCCCAAAAGATGCGTTGCATGGCCAGACGACCGGGCTTGCCTGCTTTTAATTGCCCCGCAGCGCCGAAACGCGCTGCGGGCGGTTTGACAGCTTCAAATCTTGCCGCAACACCATCTGCCGGGGTGGGGCGGCAAGACCTGGGCGGCGGGACAAAACCAGCATGGGTGACGCAAACGCGCGCGTCTGCATCGACTTTGGGACCGCACTCTCGAAGGCGAGCGGCTTTGCGCCCGAAGGCGGCTCGCTGCGTCAAAGCGTGCGTCCGCTTCCCATCGGAGAGCGCCATGGCAGCGACAACCCGTTTTTAACCCCTTCGGTGGTGTTCGTGGACGCCGGACGGATCATGTTTGGGCCGTCAGCGTTTGCGCGCGCTAAGGAAAAGCTGGCGGCAGGACGCGATCCGGTGGTGTCGTTTAAATCGATCCTGGCCGCGCGCGACGTCGACCAAGCGCTGACGCTCAAAGTCAAACCCAGCATCGATCCGACCGGCACGCTTCTTAATCGCGATGTGTTTATCCTCTATCTTGCCTATCTCGATCAGCTCATCCGCCAAACCATCGCTGCTGACCCCAATTTGCCGCCAGCTTTGGCCGATGCGCCCAGGCGCTATACCAATTCCATTTGGCGCGCCGGCAATCGCGCCGACCGGGCGCTGGCCCGCCTCTTCGACGAAAGTGCTCCACTCTCCGAGCGCTTAGGATTGCAGCTCTCCGATGCTGAAGGGGTGTCCATCGCGCAAGCCAAAGACGGCCTCGAGCGCGCCCGCGAAACCCCCGATCGCGGTTATCTCGAGGCCGGGGTGTTCGAGGCGCACGCCGCGGCCGCCGCTTTTATCGCTTTTGCCCCCAAGCCCCCGGCTATGCTGATGGTTGTGGATATAGGCGGAGGCACCACCGACATCGCCGCCTTCTCGCTTTCCGGCGATGGCGAGGATCGCGACCTTCTCGAGCTTGAAGGGGCGCGCCAGGTTTCATCACTGGCGGGCGATGAGATCGACACCGCTTTGATCGAACTTGTGCTGCGCAAGGCCCGTCCCAAAGATGACGACCACAGCGAGCGCGCCTGGCGGGCGCTCAAGCTCAATATCCGCGCCCACAAACGCGAGCTCTTCGCGCAAGGCAAATGCACAATCGTTTTTGGCCAAAAGCGGGTGAGCGTCAGGCGCGATGAATTTTTGAACGACGCCTTGTTCAAACAATTCTGTGGCGCCTTGCACGACAATATCGCCCAGAGCCTCAAAGCTGCCCTAGCGGGGCACGGGCCAGGCGAGCGCACCATTTTGCTTGCGGGCGGCGGCGCCCATTTGCAGTTCGTGCGGGATATCGCCAACGCTGTGGCCGAACGCGCCAAAGGCGAGAAGGTTTCAGTCGAACGATTGGGCGATGGGTGGTCGACACGCCTTGACGCTGACCCAGCCTTGGCAAGCGTCTTGCCGCAAACGGCTATTTCGATGGGCGGCGCCTTGGCGCGCCTGACCGAGGCGACGACGGCTTAATCGCCGCTCCGCATCGGTTTTCGTCTCCTCAACGGCGCCGCGCCAATCGACAGACATTGCGACCCCGCCCGAGCGTTTGTATCGTCGCAACCGGTGGGCAACGTGGTCGTAAAATCGCTCTTCATCGCGGTCGCGCTGGCTTTGGCGGCATTCTCTGCGTTGATTTTTGAAGCCGCCTCCTCAACCGCGCTGGCGCTCAACGACATCGACGCCGCCCAAGCCAGCCAGGCCCCAAACGTCCGCGCCATGTTGCTTGACCGCGCTGCCGAGACCTTGCTGCAAAGTTGGGCAGAGCCCACGCGCTGGCATGGGGGCGCCACAGAAGCGTTGTCGGCCGCCTACTTCCTGGAGGGGCGCGCAAATCATGACCCTGCGCTACTCGCAGCGAGCGCCCGCTATGCTGAGATAACCGTGCGCCTTGGGCCGGTCTCGCCGCACGCCTGGGTGCGGCTGGCAGCGCTCGCCGAGCTTGGAGCGCCCAATTCTCTGTGTTCATTGCGCGACTGCCTTGCGATGTCATGGCGGGTAGCGCGCATGATCGACCCAGATACGGGCTGCGAGCGGCTGGGCTTGGCTTGGCGCCACAATCTGCTGACGCCCAACGATCGGCGCATCGACGACTATCTTCAGTCCAAACCCGCGCGCGACGAGGCTATCCGCTGCCTTGCTTTCTTGCCGGCTGGCGAACTCTTTGCCCGCGTTCTGGACGCCAACCTGCCCGGCTCCGCTCCCGGTGCGCGCCGATAAAGCGGCGCGCACCGAAAGCGTCGCGCCCGGCCGGAGAGGGGAAGGCTGGCGCGAGGGGATACGCTTCCGAGCCAGGTTAGATGGTGGTTCACGGGATCGCACGCCTGACGCGGGATCGTCAGGCGCGCTCCCCCCAGCCCGTCAACACTTTGAAGCCTCGACCGGAAAAGTACAAAGTCCAATCTTTGTGCGAAATCGCACAAAGGCGATCTAAACTATGGGCACGCCTCAGCCAGGAAACTTAGTACCGCTTGGTTGAAAGCCTCTGGCTGATCGATGTTTGCGGCATGCCCGGCATTGGCGAGCAAGACTTTACGCGCCGCTGGAATTTTCCCCGCCATATAATCCGTCGCCTTCAAAAACGGCTCGTCATTGGCGCCTGCCAGCACCAAAGTCGGCACCCCAATGTTGGGCAACGAATTGATCACCCGCGCGTCCTTCTGGGTGAGCATGCCGCGCCCAGCGCGCACCAACCCTGTGGCATCGCGGTGCGCCGAGGCCTGCCGCTCGGCGCTTGAATTGAAGCTCGGACCCAGCCCTTCGGTTTCAAACCGCGCTGCGGTTTCAAGCGCCCGCGCGTTCCAGAGCGCGCGCGCCTCATCGCTCTTATAGCCAGGCCCTGTATCAATGATCAGCAAAGCTTGGGTGCGCTCGGGAAACGCCAAATGGAAGGCAAGGCTCATATAGCCCCCAAGCGACAAGCCCCCGATGATGGCGCGCTCAGCGCCATGAGCGTCTAGAAGTGCGCCCATGTCGGCGACCGTCGCTTGTTCTGAATATTGCGCTTCATCGGCGGGGTAGTCGGAGCGCCCGTGCCCGCGCATGTCCCAAACGATCAGTTTGAAGCGTTCCCCAAATGCCGCGCGCTGGTGAGCCCACATTTGAGAACTGGCGCCAAAGCCATGGGTTAGCAGAAGCGGGCGACCTTCACCTGACGCCTCGTAATAGATGCGCACCCCATCGCGATTGAGATATGCCATTTGCGCCTCGCGCTAACTACCGATGAATTTCCCGGGCCGACGCTCAGCCACTGCGCGAATGCCTTCTGCGAAGTCAGCCGTCGTCCGCAGCCGTGCTTGTTCGATGAATTCCTTGCCGGTCTGGGCCCGCACCGCCTCTGCCAATCCTGCGCGCAGGGTTGCCCGCGTGGCTTGCACAGCGAGGGGCGCGTTCTCAGCAATTTCAGAAGCCAAGTTGAACGCCGCTTCCTGCAACAGATCAGCGCCTACCACAGCATCGACCAATCCCCAGGCCAGCGCCTCCTCGGCTTTGATGCGACGACCGGTAAGGCACATGAGCGCAGCCTTCTGTGGGCCGATGAGGCGCGGCAGCGTGGCAGTGATGCCAAAGCCTGGATGAAATCCGAGCTTCACGAAATTTGCCGAGAACCGCGCTTCCGGCGCCGCAATCCGAAAGTCGGCCGCCAAAGCCAAGCCCAATCCAGCGCCGATGGCGCTGCCCTGCACCGCCGCGACGATCGGCTTTTGCGTAGAGAAAAGTCGCACGGCTTGTTGGTATAACGCGCTGATGCCTGAGCTTTCACCGCTCTGCGCCGGGGCGGGCGCGGCAAAGTCGGCGCCGGCGCAGAAGCTCTTGCCAGCCGCGCTCATGACCACAGACCGAAGCGCGCCCTGGCGATCAATGTCCTCAAGAGCGTCAGCCAGCTCGCCCATCAGCGCAACCGAGACGTGATTGTGCGGGGGGCGATTGAGTTCCACCACCGCCACAGCGCCACGCACTTTGACCGCTATATCTCCATAAGCCTCGCGCATGGACTAGCCTCTCCTCACGCCCAAGAGATCGCGCGCCACCACCCATTTGTGCACCTCGGTGGGTCCATCGAAAATGCGCATGGTGCGCAAGCGCGAGGCCATCAATTGCAACGGCAATTCCTTGGTCATGCCCATGGCCCCAAAACACTGCATGGCGTGGTCGACCACCTCCCAGGCCATCTCGGTGGCAAACGCCTTGATCATGGAAATCTCGACCCGCACGTCGCGCCCCGCATCCAGCTTCCAAGCGCAATCGTAAGTCATCAGCCGTGCTGCGTGGATCTTGGTGGCCGCGTCAGCCACCCACCATTGCACCGCCTGGCGCTCGGCCAAGGGCTGGCCGAAAGTCACCCGCGTCGGTGCAAACGCGCACATCATATCAAGCGCCCGGCTTGCCATGCCGGTCGACCATGCCGCCATTTCGAGGCGCCTGGTGCCCAGCCGCAATTGCATGGGCGCAAAGCCATGGCCTTCCCGGCCCAACATCTTCCAGCCTTCGACCCGGCAATCTTCGAGCGCGATTTCATAAGTGTAGACCCCGCCAATCATCGGGATCCGACGCAAGACATTGAAGCCGGGGGTATTCTTGTCGACCAGAAAGGCGCTGATGCCGCCGCGGGCGCGCCGCTCTTTGTCGGTCACCGCCATGACAATGGTGAAGTCGGCCTCGGCTGCGCGGCTGATCCACAATTTGCGTCCATTGATGATCCAATCATCGCCGTCGCGTTCAGCCCGCGTGATCATGGCGGCCGGATCCGAACCGGCCCCGGGCTCGGAAATGCCAATCGCTGAAATTGTTTGGCCAGCTACATAAGGCGCCAGATAGGCCTCGCGCTGGCGCTCGCTCACCGTCGCCATCAACATCCTGAGATTGGGCGAATCCGGCGGCAGCGTATAGGGCGTGATGGTGCGTCCCAATTCTTCGTTCACGCCAACCAGAGACACTGCTGGCAAATCCGTGCCGCCCACATCGGTGGGGGCGTCTAAGCCCCAAAGGCCAAGTTCGCGCGAGAGCTTGTCGATGCGGGTACGCTCTTGGAGGCCGAGCCCAAGACCTTCGCCATCGGCCTCGCGGGCCAGGACCGCGGCCTCCAAGGGCACAAGCTCATCTTGAACGAACCTCGCCACCAGATCCTTCAGCATGCGATCTTCTTCGGAGAGTTCGAATTTCATGGCCCGCTCCAGTGCCGCTCGCGAAGGCTGACCGACGGTCTCTGGTTATAGGCCAGTAGCCAGCACTGGGAATGGCCACCTCGCTTTGGCTGCTTCACGCGTCAATGCGCTTCATCCTAACGCAGGCAATGGCCCACGCGCACAAAGCCCAAGCCGCCGCAAATCTCATTGGGCCCCAATTATTCGACCGGGCGGCTGGCCACAGCGTCGTGCAGGCTTCAGGTTCCTCCGGCGCTAGGCGCCGACCCGCGCCATTCGCCGCGTTCTTTGAGTGCGGCGGCCACTTCCGGGGGCATATATCTTTCATCGTGCTTGGCGAGCACCCGATCGGCGCTGAAAACAGCCCCCGGTCGGCATATGCCTTCGATGACCACGCCCTGCCCGGCCCGGAAAAGGTCAGGCAGCACCCCATGATAGGCGACGTTGAGCGAGCGGCGACCATCGGTCACCGCAAACGTCGTCTCATCGGCGCCCTGTCTGATCGACCCCGGCACAACCAGGCCCCCGACCCGCACCATCTTTCCGGCAAACTTCTGCGTGTTGAACCCCGACGGGCTGACGAAGAACACAATCTGATCGCGCAGCCCAAAAGCCGCCAGCGTCATAGCCAGCGCAAGCGTTGCGCCGGCAACGGCGATAACAAAGAGACGCTGGTGTCGCCGTTTCATGGCTCGTCTTGGCCCGAGAGCGCTGCCGGGCACATGGCCCAGACAGCTTTGAGTGCGCCGACCAGTGCTTGCATCAGCTGATCGTCGTGGAAGGGCGAAGGGGTGATGCGTAGCCGCT
>Ga0209698_10008693_pt1 | contig 10447 bp, 6 predicted proteins | sample LitLauG_LLR_2012_FD_187203 | JGI IMG/M metagenome (GOLD analysis project Ga0209698, IMG submission 187203) | Freshwater sediment microbial communities from Pennsylvania, USA - Little Laurel Run_MetaG_LLR_2012 (SPAdes) (version 2) | ecosystem: Environmental > Aquatic > Freshwater > Creek >... | reverse complement strand
CATCATCCAGAAGCTGCTGCAGAACTGCAACTACGAGGTCGAGAAGGCGCAGCGCGGCATCGTCTACATCGACGAGATCGACAAGATCTCGCGCAAGTCGGACAACCCGTCGATCACCCGCGACGTCTCCGGCGAAGGCGTCCAGCAGGCGCTGCTCAAGCTGATCGAGGGCACCATCGCCAGCGTGCCGCCGCAGGGCGGGCGCAAGCACCCGAACCAGGATTTCGTGCAGATCGACACGACCAACATCCTGTTCATCTGCGGCGGCGCGTTCGACGGCCTGGAGAAGATCATCCGCAACCGCTCGGAAAAGAGCGGCATCGGCTTCGGCGCGCAGATCTCCAGCCCGAGCGACCGCTCGGTCGGCGACCTGCTGCGCGACGCGCAGCCCGAGGATCTCATCAAGTTCGGCCTGATCCCGGAGCTGGTCGGCCGCCTGCCGGTGGCGGCCACGCTCGAGGAACTGACCCAGGAGGCGCTGGTCCAGATCCTGGTCGAGCCGAAGAACGCGCTCATCAAGCAGTTCCGCCGGCTGTTCGCCATGGAAGGCGTCGAGCTGGAGGTGCGGCCGGACGCGCTGCAGGCGATCGCCCACCGCGCCCTCAAGCGGCGCACCGGCGCGCGCGGCCTGCGTTCCATCGTCGAGGCGGTGCTGCTCGACATCATGTACGAGCTGCCCAGCATGCAGAACGTGGCCAAGGTGGTGGTCGACGAGAACGCGGTCGGCGAAGGCCAGCCCATCGTGGTCTACGCCGACCAGCCCAAAGTGGCGGGCGCGCCGCGCTAACGCGCCCGGACCGGCCTATTCCCCCGATCGACCGCATGGGCGCGCCGCCTGCGGCGTGCTAGATTCGAAGCGGTCGTCCGGCGCCGTTGCGCGCCCCGGCGGCACACCGCGGCCCGGCCGAAACGCGGTGCGCGGCCCGCGACCACAGCCCGCCGCGCCTTGTTGCCGCGAATGTCGCTCCCGACCCGCGCGCTGCGCCGCTTGATTCGCGCTTTTTCGACCCCATCTTCGCGCTACCGACCCTGCAGGAAGACACCGTGGCCAACGACACCGTACTGCCCGCCGTTTCGACCGATTCCACCGCATTGCCGCTGCTGCCCCTGCGCGATGTCGTGGTGTTTCCGCACATGGTGATCCCGCTGTTCGTCGGCCGGCCCAAGTCCATCAAGGCCCTCGAGGTCGCGATGGAGGCGGGCAAGGGCATCGTCCTGGTGGCGCAGAAGAACGCCGCCAAGGACGAGCCGTCGGCCGACGACATCTACGAGATCGGCTGCGCGGCGAACATCCTGCAGATGCTCAAGCTGCCCGACGGCACGGTCAAGGTGCTGGTCGAGGGCACCCACCGCGCGCGCATCGACTCGATCGACGATCTGGGCACGCACTTCCAGTGCGAGCTCACCCCCATCGCCGCCGAGACCGGCGCCGATTCCGAGCTCGAGGCGCTGCGCCGGGCCATCGTGGCCCAGTTCGACCAGTACGTGAAGCTCAACAAGAAGATCCCCACCGAGATCCTGACCTCGATCGCCGGCATCGACGAGGTCGGCCGCCTCGCCGACACGATCGCCGCGCACCTGCCGCTCAAGCTCGAGCAGAAGCAGCGCATCCTCGAGATGCCCGGCCTGAACGAGCGCCTCGAGCACCTGCTGGCGCAGCTCGAGACCGAGATCGACATCCTGCAGGTGGAGAAGCGCATCCGTGGGCGCGTCAAGCGCCAGATGGAGAAGAGCCAGCGCGAGTACTACCTCAACGAGCAGGTCAAGGCGATCCAGAAGGAACTGGGCGAGGGCGAGGACGGCGCCGACCTCGACGAGCTCGACAAGAAGATCAAGCTGGCGCGCATGCCCAAGCAGGCGCGGCAGAAGGCCGAGGCCGAGCTCAAGAAGCTCAAGCTCATGTCGCCGATGTCGGCCGAGGCCACGGTGGTGCGCAACTACATCGACACCCTGGTCAATCTGCCCTGGAAGAAGAAGAGCAAGATCAACAACGACCTGGGCAACGCCCAGCGCGTGCTCGACGAGGACCACTACGGGCTCGACAAGGTCAAGGAACGCATCGTCGAGTACCTCGCGGTGCAGCAGCGGGTCGACCGGGTCAAGGCGCCCATCCTGTGCCTGGTCGGCGCGCCCGGCGTCGGCAAGACCTCGCTCGGCCAGTCGATCGCCCGCGCCACCAACCGCAAGTTCGTGCGCATGGCGCTCGGCGGCGTGCGCGACGAGGCCGAGATCCGCGGCCACCGGCGCACCTACATCGGCTCGATGCCCGGCAAGATCCTGCAGAACCTCTCCAAGGTCGGCGCGCGCAATCCGCTGTTCCTGCTCGACGAGGTCGACAAGATGGGAACCGATTTCCGCGGCGATCCCTCGTCGGCGCTGCTCGAGGTGCTCGACCCGGAGCAGAACCATACCTTCGTCGACCACTATGTCGAGGTCGACTACGACCTGTCCGACGTCATGTTCGTGGCCACGGCCAACACCATGAACATCCCGCCGCCGCTGCTCGACCGCATGGAAGTGATCCGCTTGTCCGGCTACACCGAGGACGAGAAGGTCAACATCGCGACGCGCTACCTGCTGCCCAAGCAGATGAAGAACAACGGCGTCGGCAAGGCCGAGCTGGATGTCACCGCCGCGGCGATCCGCGACATCGTCCGCTACTACACCCGCGAGGCCGGCGTGCGCGCGCTCGAGCGCGACCTCTCCAAGATCTGCCGCAAGGTGGTCAAGGCCGCGCTGCTCAAGCCGGGCGGCGGCAAGGTGCGCGTGACCCCGGCCAACCTGAGCAAGTACCTCGGCGTGCGCCGCTACTCCTTCGGCGTCGCGGAGAAGGAGGCCCAGGTCGGCCAGGTGACCGGCCTGGCCTGGACCGAGGTCGGCGGCGAGCTGCTCACCATCGAGACCGCGTCCATGCCGGGCAAGGGCAACATCCTGCGCACCGGTTCGCTGGGCGACGTCATGAAGGAATCCGTCGAGGCCGCCCGTTCGGTCGTGCGCGCGCGGGCCCGGCGCCTGGGCATCCGCGACGAGGTGTTCGAGAAGACCGACATCCACGTCCACCTGCCCGAGGGCGCCACGCCCAAGGACGGGCCGAGCGCCGGCATCGCGCTCACCACGGCGATCATCTCCACCCTGACCGGCATCCCGGTGCGGCCCGACGTGGCGATGACCGGCGAGATCACGCTGCGCGGCGAAGTGCTGCCGATCGGCGGCCTCAAGGAGAAGCTGCTGGCGGCGCAGCGTGGCGATATCCGCACGGTGCTCATCCCGCAGGAGAACTCGAAGGATCTCGCCGAGATCCCGGACAACGTCAAGAACCGCATCGAGATCATCCCGGTCAAGTGGATCGACCAGGTCCTGCAGGCCGCGCTCGTGCGCCAGCCCGTGGCGCTGCCGGACGATGAGCCCAAGGTCGAGTCCGCGGCGCCGGCCAAGACCGCGGCGGCCGCCGAGGCGGTCGTCGTGGTCGCCGGCGAACATCTCAAGCACTGAAGCACGGCCGCGGTGCCCGCGCTGCGGGACGGCGCGCGAACCGATCGGATGAGACGGAGGTTGGCGATCGACATGCGCCGTCGCAGGAATTGCCGCCGGTCGCCCTTGACACCCTCAGGTACCCGGGGTTGAATAGAAAACTTCCGCGGCGACGCCGGATCCGGCGCGCCGATGCCGGAGGCCGCACGGATTGCGGGCCGCTCGGCAAGCCGCCGCGCTCCCTGCGCATCGGGCGCGGCATCACGGCAAGAGCGGCGGCACGGGCCATCGTCATCCGGCAGCACAAGGATCATCCGGCAACACAAGGATCATCCGGCAACACAAGGATCATCCGGCAACACAAGGGTCATCCGGCAACACAAGGGTCATCCGGCAACACAAGGGGCAGGCCGCAGCGCACCGGGGAGGGGCGCCCGCGGCGCGCCCGGCACATCGGGCGCCAGACAAGCCCGAACAATGCGAACGCAGCAGACATGGAGGGGAAGGCCTTGAACAAAACCGAACTGATCGAACATATCGCCCGCCAGGCCGACATCTCCAAGGCCGCGGCGGGCCGCGCCCTCGAGGCCCTGCTGGGCGGCATCCGAACTTCGCTGAAGAAGGGCAACTCGGTCACCCTGGTCGGATTCGGCACCTTCATCGTCGGCAAGCGAGCCGCCCGCACCGGGCGCAACCCGCGCACGAGCCAACCCATCAAGATCAAGGCCGCCAAGGTGCCAAAATTCCGCGCTGGAAAGGCCCTGAAGGATGCGGTAAACTAGCAGGCTCTGTTGTTGCAGGTCGCCCCGGCAGCGCAGCGCCGGGGTCGCAGGAATCGGGCCGCCCGGCGGTGCGCTGTCCCGGACCGCAGCAGCGGGCCGGTTCCGTTGCGGCGGTCCCGGTCGGACGCGCGGGGTGCTTAGCTCAGTCGGTAGAGCGGCGCCCTTACAAGGCGTAGGTCGGGAGTTCGAACCTCTCAGCACCCACCACCGCGGCGCCTCCATGCCCTGCGCGGGCGGCGGGTGGTTCGGGCCTTGTGTGCGGCGGTGCGGCGGTGCGGCGGTGCGGCGGCACGCCGGGGCAGCGGTAGGTCAAGTCTGGAGTGGTAGTTCAGTTGGTTAGAATACCGGCCTGTCACGCCGGGGGTCGCGGGTTCGAGTCCCGTCCACTCCGCCAATCTTTCCCCGTGGTCCAATTGCCGATCGCCGTCGCCGAGTCCACCGTACCTGCAGACCGTCGTCCCGCATCCGGCCTGAGGGGCGTATTCCTTCCGACCCGCACGCGTGTCGGCCGCTGACAGCGTCAGCCATTTCGGTCACGAACCGGATCACCTCCCCGAGCCGCGAGAACCATGTTCGATTTCGTACGCAGCCATTCGCGCTGGATCATGCCGTTGATGTTCCTCGTCATCTTCGCCTTCGGCTTCTTCCCGGTGTACAACTTCACCAACCTGGTCAATCGCAGCGATCCGGGCGTGGCGTCGATCGGCGGCGAGAACATCCAGCAGCAGGAACTCGATACGGCGGTGCGCCAGCGCGTCGAGCAGATGGCGGCGCAGTTCGGCGGCAACATCGACACGCGGCTGCTCGACACGCCGCAGATGCGTGCCGGCACGCTGGACAACATGCTGTCCGAGCGCGCCGTGACCATCGAGGCGACGCGCCTGCACCTGAGCGCCCCCGACGCGCTGATGAAGGAGCGCATCGCCGCGGTGCCGGCCTTCCAGGTCGACGGCAAGTTCGATTATCCGACGTACCTGCGCGTGCTGGCCGCCAACTCGCTCACCGAGCCGGCCTTCGAGGCGCGCGTGCGCGAGGACCTGGCGCGCCAGACCCTCGCCGGCGGCGTCGCGGCCGGCTCCATGCTGCCGCGCGCGGTCATCGAGCGGCTCGATGCGCTCGAGGCCGAGCGCCGCCAGATCCGCCGGCTGGCCTTCCGCCCCGAGGAATTCCTGTCCAAGGTCGCGGTGACCGACGATGCGATCAAGGCCGATTTCGAGGCCAACAAAGAAAGCTACCGGACGCCGGAGTTCGCCAAGGTCGAGTACGTCGTGCTGCGCCTCGACGACGTGGCGGCGCGCACGCCGGTCAGCGAGGCGGCGCTCAAGGACTACTACGACCATAACCTGGCGCGCTGGGCCGGGGTCGAGCAGCGGCGGGCCAGCCACATCCTGATCACCTTCGGCGGCGCCGGCGCCTCCGCGCCCGACAAGGCCGCGGCGCTGGCCAAGGCGCAGGCGCTGTTGCGCCAGGTGCGAGCCAAGCCGGCCGACTTCGCCCGGCTGGCCAAGGAGAACTCGAAGGATCCGGGTTCGGCGGGGCAGGGCGGCGACCTGGGCTGGTTCGGCCGCGGCGCGATGGTCAAGCCGTTCGAGGAGGCGGCCTTCGCCCTGAAGGACGGCCAGATCAGCGACGTCGTCGAAAGCAGCTTCGGCTTCCACATCATCGAGGTCACCGGGGTCAAGGGCGTGCAGCCCAAGCCCTTCGAGGAAGTGCGGCCGCAGATCGAAGGCGAGATGCGCAAGCAGGCCGCGCAGAAGACCTATGCCGAGTTGGCCGACCAGTTCACCAACTTCGTCTACGAGCAGCCCAATGGCCTGGCCGCGGCGGCCGAGAAATTCCAGCTGACGGTGCAGAGCGTCGATCACCTGCTGCGCCAGGCGCCGCCGCCGGACAAGGCCAAGGTCTTCACACCGGCCGTGCTCGAGGCGGTCTTCGCGCCCGACTCGGTCGACAAGCACCACAACACCAAGGCCATCGACATCGGCAACAACTCGCTCGTCTCGGTGCACCTGCTCGAGCACACGGCGTCGGCCATACCGCCGCTCGAGGCGGTCAAGCCGGCCATCCAGAGCAAGCTCGAGCGCGCCGCGGCGGTGCAAAAAGCGCGCGCGGCCGGCGAGGCCCGCCTCGCCGAACTGCGCAAGCAGCCGGACGACAAGGGCTTCGAGCCGGTGCACGACCTGGCACGGCGCGAGACCCAGTTCCTGCCGGCCGCGGCGATCCGCACGGTCATGGCGCTGCCGGCCGACAAGCTGCCGCAATACGTCGGCGTCGACCAGGCCGACGGCTCCTACGCCGTCCTGCATGTGCTCTCGGCCTCGCATACCGAACCGGCCGATGCCAGCGCCAAGGTCAACCAGGAGCGCAACTGGTCCGAGAGCGTGGCGCGCGCCGACGAGGATGCCTACGTCCAGGCCTTGCGCGAGCGCCTGGGTGCCAAGGTCACCAGCACCGACCTCAGCGCGGCCGCGCGCAAGGCCCCAAAACCCTGATTCGCCGGCCTCAGGGCGCCGCCGGCTCGCGCGGCGGCCCGGCGGCGCCATGGCGGCGCGCGACGGGTAGCAGGTCGCGCAGCGCGGGCCAGACGTTTTCCATCATGCGCGGCTGGGCCTGCGCCAGTGGATGGATGCGATCGTCCTGGAACCAGTCGAGCCGGTCGGCGAAGCCGTCGAGCAGGAAGGGCGTGAACGCCAGGTGATTGCGGCGGGCCACGTCGACATAGACCCGGTGGAAGCGCTCCTGGTAGTCGGCACCGTAGTTGGGTGGCAGCTGCATGCCCACCAGCAGCACCCGCGCGCCGTGGGCCGCGCTGCGCTCGGCCAGCGCCTGCAGGTTGGCGGCCATCGCTTCCAGGCGCAGGCCGCGCAGTCCGTCGTTGGCGCCGAGCTCCAGGATGACGATGGCCGGACGGTGACGCTGCAGCAGCGCATCGAAGCGCGCCAGGGCTCCGCTCGTGGTGTCGCCACTGATGCTGGCATTGGCGACGCTATACTCGGGCGCCTCGCTGGCCAGCCGCGCTGCAAGCAGACCGACCCAGCCGCTGCCGCGCGGCAGGCCATATTCGGCGGACAGGCTGTCGCCCACGACCAGGATCGTCGCGCGGGCCGGCGCGTCGCCGGTGCGTGCGACGCTTTGCTCGATATTCGGCGTGGAAATCGGCGTGGAACCCGGCGCGGCGCGCTGTGCCGTCTCGCGCACGACGGACGGCGCGGGCTCCGACGGCGGGTTGGGCGGCGCACCCGGCGCGGCAGATAGTGCGGCGGGCAGGGCAACCGCCGCCAGCGCGCAAAGCGCCGCGGCAAGTGAATGGCGCCGCGGCATGCACCGCGCCGGCGCGGCCGTCGATCGGCGCGGCGCCGCGCGCCACGCGACGCAGGCATCCGACAGCAAGGCACGCAAGGCATCGAGCAGCGCGATGATTCCGACCCGCTTTCCCGACGCGAATGACGCCGTTCCGCTTGCCGCACTGCAGGCGCGCGGCCTGTGCAAGATCGTGCGCGGCGCACCGGCCGGCGCGGCGGCATCTCGCGCCGAGGCCGCGGTGGAAGAGGCGGGGCGCGAAGACCTGACCATACTCGATGATATCAATCTGAGCGTGGCGGCCGGCGAGACGGTCGCGGTCCTCGGCGCGTCGGGATCCGGCAAATCGACCCTGCTGGGCCTGCTTGCCGGGCTGGATCGGCCCAGCTCCGGGTCGGTACACATCTTCGGCACGGCGCTCTTCGATCTGGACGAAGACCAGCGCGCGCGCCTGCGCGCACGCTCGATCGGCTTTGTGTTCCAGTCCTTCCAGTTGCTGCCGCACCTGAGCGCGCTGGAAAACGTGCTCCTGCCGCTCGAGCTGGGCCTGGCCGCCAGCCTGCCGGACGCCGCGCAGCAGGCGCGCGCAATGCTGGCGCGGGTCGGGCTGGGTGGCCGCCTTGGCCACTACCCGACGACCCTCTCCGGAGGCGAGCAGCAGCGCGTCGCGCTGGCACGGGCCTTCGTGGCCCGCCCGGCCATCCTCATGGCGGACGAGCCGACCGGCAGCCTCGATGCGCGCACCGGCGCGCTGGTGACCGACCTGCTCTTCGAACTCAACCACGCCGCCGGCTCGACCTTGATCCTGGTCACCCACGATGGCGCCCTGGCCGGGCGCTGTGCGCGGCGCATCCGCCTGGAGGCCGGGCGCATCGTCGGCGTCGAAGGCTGAGCCGGCGGGTGCCGGCGCGCACCCGGGCTCAGTCCGGATCGCCGCGCAGCCTGCCCAGCGCGCGTGCCGCGAGCGGCGCGATCGCCGAGGCCGTGAGGCCGATCTGCGCGCCGTGATCGCGTGCCGCCTGGCCGTGCAGCCAGACCGCGGCCAGCGTCGCCTGGACCGGCCATGCCGTCAGGGTCGAAGCCATCGCGCCCGCCGGGTGCGGCGCACCGGATTGGGCCAGCAGCGCGCCGATCATGCCGGCGAGCACATCGCCCGTACCGGCGGTCGCCAGCGCCGCGCTGCCCGTCGGATTGATGGCGTAGCGGGCAGATTCCTCCGACGGCGCCGGCGGCAGCGCGATGATGCTGCCAGCCCCCTTGAGCACGACGATCGCCCGACAGGCCTGCGCCAGATCGAGCGCGCTGCGCACGCGATCGTGCTGCACGACGGCGGTCTCCACGCCGAGCAGGCGGCCGGCCTCGCCCGGGTGCGGCGTCAGGATCGTCGATCCGGCGCGGCGCGCCGCCAGGCGATCGCGCAGCGCCGCCGCGCCGGCGATGAGGTTCAGCGCATCGGCGTCGAGCACGAGCGGGCCCGGCCGCTCGAGCGCGCATTCGAGCGCGCCCTGCGCAGCAGGGCCGGTGCCCAGGCCGCAGCCGACCACCAGCACGTCGGCCGGGGTGAGCAGGCGGCCGTCGGCCGGCGTGGGCCGCAGCATGAGTTCGGGCTGCAGCAGGTCGACCTCTAGGCCCGGCGCGCCCAGCGCATGCACGAACACCTTGCCCGCACCGAGCTGCAAGGCGGCGCGCGCGGCGAGCAGGGCCGCGCCGACCATGCCGCTGCCACCGCCGACCACGGCCACGCTGCCGAAATCGCCCTTGTTGCTGTTGGCCGGCCGCCGCCGCAGGAGGTGGGCAAAGAGTGCCGGTTCGTTGAGGCATCCGGCACTCCGCAGGGCGCCTGCCGGATCGCCGGCGGCCGGTTCGTCGACTCCCAGGCGCGCCAGCGTGACCCGCCCTGCGGCATCGATGCCCTCGAGCGTGTGCAGGCCGGGCTTGTCGCCCAGAAACGTGATGGTCTGCAGCGCCGCGGCGCCGGCGCTGCCGCCGACCCACGCGCCGCGGTCCGCGTCGAGGCCGCTGGGCAGGTCGAGCGCGATGATCGGCAGCGCGCGCGCCTGCGCCCAACGCAGAGCGCCCAGGTAGGGCTCGTCGAGTGGGCGCTCCAGGCCGATGCCGAACAGGGCGTCGACCACCAGGCGCACCGCGCCGTCCTCGTCCAGGCCGTCGTCGGACAGCGAGGGCACGATGCGCCCGCCGGCCTCGAGCCAGCGGGCCCGCGCGGCCAGTGCGTCGCTGCGCTGGCCGCTGCGCGGCGACCAGCAGATGCAGCGGTGGCCCTGGCGCTGCAGCGCCAGGGCACAGGCATAACCGTCACCACCGTTGTTGCCCGGCCCGCACAGCAGCAGGATGCGGCCCTTGGCGCCGGCGGGCTGCCCGGCGAGCCAGGCGTCGATCGCTTCGGCCGCGCTCTGCCCGGCGCGCTGCATGAGCGTGCCGGGCGGCAGCGCCGCGCCGGCGTCGGCTTCGAGGCGGCGCAATTCGGCGCTGCGATAGAGCAGGGTCATGGCGCGCGCCCGCTCAGGACCGCAGCCCTGCCCGGGCGCCCGCATCGGAACCCGTCCCGACCCCACATTCGCGCCCGTTCGGAAGGTCGATTCGTTTCATTTTCAAGGACTTGGATCCCCACCCTGGGCGAATCCGGGCAGACCCCAAGGCCGCGCCAGGATGAGGTGAATTCTGATCTTCTCATGGGCCTGTTCCGTGGACCCGGTGGCTGCGGCGCATCCTAGACTGCACCAGCAGCCCGCAATCCGGCTACCGATCTACGCCGGCATCGTTCGCAGACTCCGCTTGCCGACAACGAACCCATGAACGCGCCCGAAAAACTCAATGTTGCGACCGATCTGCTCGGCTCGGTCTGGATCTGCTACGCCCCGCTGATCGACAAGAAG
>Ga0209698_10008692_pt1 | contig 10452 bp, 12 predicted proteins | sample LitLauG_LLR_2012_FD_187203 | JGI IMG/M metagenome (GOLD analysis project Ga0209698, IMG submission 187203) | Freshwater sediment microbial communities from Pennsylvania, USA - Little Laurel Run_MetaG_LLR_2012 (SPAdes) (version 2) | ecosystem: Environmental > Aquatic > Freshwater > Creek >... | reverse complement strand
CGTCCTCTTCTCCGCGCTGCTGCTCGGCGCGCTCTGGTTCGCGGGCCGGTTCACCCGACGCGCCATTCGACGCCGCCGCATCTAAGCGAGGTGGTGCAGGCACCCCGAGCGGCGCCCGGTTCGCCGCGCCGCGCCGTGGCACGCCACGAATCATTGCGTTGATCCGCTGGACGAGTGTCGGGCCCTCGACGTCGGAGCGAGCCGTTGAGCGCGGGCGGATCCTCGAATCGCCGCAGCGTGTGACAAAGGTCTCTTATGAGTCTCTTATGACGAAATGCTCTATGGCTGTTCCAAAAAGGGGGTCCATACTCGTCAAGGGGGGGTGAGAAACGAGCAAAGGGTGTAGTCATGAATTCAGTCCGCAAGTCAAGTCTGCTGGGCGCCGCAAGTTTGATCGGCGTCATCGGCATGGGAGTCACGGGAGCGGGCGCAGCACCCGTTCACCACGTGCACGCGTCAGCCATGAGTGCCCACGCGGCGACCACCAAGAAGCTCGGTTTCTCCGGCACCTACAAGGGCACCGTCAAGATCCTCTGGGGCTCCACTGGCGCGAGTGGCACCATGTCGGGTTCCGGCAAGGGCACCACGCTCGGTGCGGGCTCGATGAGTGCCAAGGGCGCCACCAAGTCCTTCTCCACCTCGAGTTCCTCCGATCCCCTTAGCGGTACGGCGGTCCTCAAGGGCGCCGGCGGCTCGATCAGCGTATCGGCGCTGAGCGTGATGGCCTCGACCACCTCGTCGGCCGCGCCCACCAGCGCCGCACCCGACCCCGTCACCATCTCGGGAACCGTCAAGGTGGTCAAGGGCACCGGCAAGTTCGCCGGTGCGACGGGGACGCTGAGCGTCCACGCCACGTTCACGGTCAACACCACCACGGGCAACGAATCGCAAACCTTCAACGCCACGCTCAAGGGTTCCTTGAGCGTCAAGGCCTAGAGAGAAACAGGAGAAACAGCAATGAGAAAGTTATTCACACACGCTGCAGTCGGAGCGATGGTGTTGGGCAGTGTGGCCTTCGTCGGAGCCGCTGGCGCGGGTGCCTCGACGACCACGACCACGGTGGCCACCGCGACCCCCTTCTTGTCGGGCAACCGGTACATGTCGGTGAACGTCGACACGGTCATGGGTGCGGGCAGCCCCGGCGTCACCGGTGCTGGTTGCTTCCTGGCGAACAGCTTCATCCAGGGACAGACGGTCGTCTTTCGCGTCTGGGGCATTGACAACAACACCGGTGCCCCGCTGGTCGGCGCGCCGTTGACCACGGCCAATGTCAAGAGCGTCACGATCTCGGACCTCCCCGGCGTGAGCCCGAACCCGGTCCTGACATTCTCCACCCGTGACGGGTACTTCACCTACGGATGGAAGACGACCACCGCGACGCCCACCGGCGTCGTGCCCTACAAGGTGACCGTGGTGCTGGCTCGCACCAAGGCGACCTTCAAGATCGTGCGCGTCAAGATCGGCGGCAAGATGGTCCGCGTCAAGGTCATCGCCCACGCCGGTCACGGACCGGTGAGCTACACCTACTCCGAGACCGCCACCATGAGTGGAGCCGGCTCGCTGCCCGCCCCGTCACAGTTGACGATCAACGCCGCGGCGTAGTCCGACGTACGCAGAAGCAGTTCGCAGTTCGCAGTTCGCAGTTCGCAGTTCGCAGTTCGCAGTTCGCAGTTCGCAGTTCGCAGTACTAGCAGGACCAGGCGGTACCGCAGTTCCTTCGCAAGCCCGGACAACGTCACACGGACCGAGTTCGGGCTTGCGGAGTGGAGCGCGAAGGAAAGATTTTCTACCGCGATCAGATCCACGCCGTGAGGCGTGAAAGGAGTTCTTCCATGTTCACACCATCCTCCCGCCGCCGCGGGCAACGACTCGTGGGGCTCCTCGCTGCCGCGGTCCTGCCCGTCGCGCTGCTGGCGAGTCCGAGTGGCGCGTCCTCAGCACCCGCCACGACGCCGACCGTCAATCCCATCACGCTGGTCGCACCGAGCAACCTGCCCGGAGTGCCCGCCCTGCCGGGCCCGACCAGTCCGACCTTCACCGTGGGCAGCACCCTCGGCGTGGTCACCGTCAGTCCGGTGCAAGGAATCGAAGGCACGCCCGTGACCCTCAGTGGTACCGGCGTGAGCGCCAACGCGCAGGTCGCGATCGAGTGGTCGACGTCGTCGGCGACGTGGGTGGCTGATGTGGAGCCCAACACCGTGAACTACCTGGGTCGCGCGTCATCGAACTTCAACGTGACGCTCGCCACCGTCACCGCCAGCGCCACCGGCACCTTCACCTACTCCTTCGTGGCACCCGCCGACTTCGGCGGTCTGCACACGATCTACGCGGTGGTCAACGGTGTCGAAGTGGCCCAGGGCGGCTTCACCCTGCTGCGCACCTTGACGGTCACGCCACGGTCGGGGCCGGTCGGCACCCCCATCACCATCACCTACACCGGCATGGGCGCGAGCTTCTACACCGGCGGTGCCTCGGTGCTCTACGACAACCACTACACCGGTGAGATGATGGCCAACTGGACCCGCGGCACGGCCAGCATCACCATTCGCGCGGCCGGGGCGGTGGGCACGCACTTCATCCAGGTCGGCAACGCCATCAGTTACCTCTACCTCAATGTGGTCCAGTCCCCGATCCCCTACACCAACGGTGGCACGGTCAACTTCAAGGTCACCAAGGACAACGGCCCGCCGCCCTCAGTGATCAACTGGCCGGCCAGCGTGTCGGCGACCGTCAGTCAAGTGACCACCCTCTCGACCGCGGGGCTCGACCCGAACTCCAAGGCCGTCGCCACGCTCTCGCAGTCCTTCGGAGCGGTACTGGCCAAGGTCAACCTGAGCGTCACGGGACTCCCGACGACCGGAACCCAGCAATTGGTCTGGTCCACCGTGGTCGGTAACCGCGTCAACTGCGACAGCACCTGCTGGGCCTTCAACTCGGTCCCCCTGGGTTCGGCCACGGTGTCCAACGGAAACCTCAGCGCCGCCATCACCATCCCCGACGGACTCGGCGGCTGGCACGTCGTGCAGGTCATGAACGGCTCCACCATCGAGGCCCAGGTGCCCTTCTACGTGAAGGAGAGCATCGTTCCCTTCTTCAACTCCAAGGGTCAAGTCATCTCCAAGGGCGTCGCCACGGCCGTCGACACCACCGCGGCCATCCCCACCGGCCAGTCCGGTGTCGGCACGCACGTGTTCAAGCAGGGCCAGGAGTTCACCATCAGCGTCAAGGGCGTCGGCTGGACCCAGCTCGACAACGTCCTGGGCGTGGACTACGACAACAGTTACATGGGATACGGCTGTGGATTCAACTCCAACGGCTACATGGTCATCCACCTGCGCGCCACCGGTGGCGTGGGTACGCACCTGATCGACCTCTACCCCATGCTGTACTCGCTCTCACCGTCCTTCGCCAACACGCCCTACGGCATGGTGCCGGTGCTCTCGTACGCGCGCGACTTCCCCGGACTCGCGCTGGGTTATCACGTGCCGGCGATTCGCCTCGCCATCAAGATCGTCAAGTAATCGCCCGTTACTCGACTCGCCACACGCCCCGTCACCCTGTGGGTGACGGGGCGTGTGGCGTTGGCCACGCTCGTTCGCCGAACAGTGCGAGGCACGCCGGCAGGATCAGGCCGCGCATGATCGTCGCGTCGATCACGACGCCGGCCGACAGGCCGACGCCGAGTTCTTGCAGGGCCGCGACGTGTCCGAACACCAATCCGCTGAGTGCTCCCACCATGATGACGGCGGCGGCGCTGACCACGCCACCGGTCTGCGCGAGACCGGCGACGATCGCCTCGTCGACGCGCTGTCCCGCGTCGCGCGCCTCACGTATCCGTGCGACGATGAAGACCTCGTAGTCCATCGACAGTCCAAAGAGCATGGCGAACACGAACACCGGAACCCAGCCATCGATCTGTTCGACCCGGTAGGTCCCGAGCCACGTCGCGCCCACGCCGAAGCGAAAGACGGCCACCATCACCCCGTACGCGGCGGCCACACTCGCGAGGTCCGACACGACCGCCAAGGTGGCGACCGCCCAGGAGCGAAACGACCGCCTCAGGATCACCAACGCCGACGCCATCGCCAGGACGACCAGCCAGGGAAAGGCGCGGTACAACGACGTGAGGTAGTCGACCCCCTGGGCGGCCGCCCCGCCCACGTACACCTCGACGCCGCGCGGCAGGTGGGCGGCGGGGACGTCATCCTCGCGGATGCGTCTGACCAATGACTGCGACGACGCGGCGCCGAACTCGGCGTTGGCGACCACGAACAGTTGCGCGTAGCGACCGGTGGCGTCGACGTAGGGAGCCCGATCGCCGATGGCCACGTCGTTGACCGCTGTCTCGGCCAGGATGAGCGCCCCGAGGCGCATCTCCACACTCTGGCCCGCGGCGCTTCGCCAATTCTCCCCGGGCGGACCCGCGAGGACCACCTGGACCGGGGTGATCACTCCGGGTCCGACGTGACGACTCATGTAGACGGTGGCGCGCTGCGACGCGGACGCCGGGATCGCGCGCAGTGAGCCCGGTGTGACCTGCAGCCACCAGGTACTCGCCGCACCCAGGGACACGACGCACAGTGCGCACGCCAGGACGGTGCGTGGTCGACGTAGCACCAGGCGGGCGGTCCTGGTCCAACCCACCGCGAGGCGGTCGCGCTCCCCCATCATCCCGCGCACGCCCATCGGGCGAAGTCCTCGGGCTCCCACCAGGGACAACAACACCGGCTGCAACGTGAGGGCCGCGGCCATCGACACCAGGGCCACCACGATGCTGGCCACGCCGAGGGACCGGAGGAAGGGCACCGGAACCAGGAGCATCGTGGCGAGTCCGACGCTGACGGCGAGGCCCGAGACCACCACGGTGCGTCCCGCCCGATCGACCGTCGCCACGACGGCGTCGCTCGTCGAGACCCCGCGCCCCATCTCCGCGCGGAAGCGATGCACCATCAACAAGGAGTAGTCGATGGCCAGGCCGAGTCCGATCAGCTCGATCACGTTGGGGACGTAGAGCACCATCAGCACCACGTGGGCGAGCGCGAACACCACTAGTAACGACGTCGCGATCGTGGCCCCCGCCACGACGAAGGGCACGGCCAACGCCCCACAGAGTCCGAGCAGGAGGAGCAACAAGATCAGCGCCACGACGACCGCGACGACCTCGCCGCGACGCAGGTCGCTGCCCAGCACGGGCGTGATATCGCTCTGCAACGCCGCAGGACCGGTCACCAGGGCCCGGTCCAACCCCTCGACGGCCAAGGCGTGACGGAGTCGGGCGGTCATCGGGGCGGCTCGCGCCAGGTCCAGGTCGGTGTCGACCTCGACGTAGTAGGCGCCACTGATCTCCTTGGCCTGCAGTACCTGACCGGTGGGGAGGGAGTGCACCGCCACCGCGACGTCGCGGACGATCGTCGAGGTGGGGCGACCCGTGTCCGGCACCACGATGGTGAAGGATCCCTCCACGTTCTCGTGGAACTTGCTCGAGAGGATCTGGTTGGCGCGCGCCGACGCCGATCCCGGCACACTCAGCGAGGTGGAGAGACGGGCGTTCAGCGCCCCGCTCGACTCAAGACCCAGGAGGACGAGCACCGCCCATATCGACACCACCAGGACGCGACGGCGCAGTACCGCGCGCGTCCACCGGTTCAACATAGGTGCAGTGTAGGACGACGTTCACGCGGCGTCCGTCCGCGATCACTCCTGGGACGGACCCGTTCGTACCGGAACGTCGCCTCGCGCGCACGGCGACACGGAACGGACGTGGTTCCCCTGCGCCAGTACGGCAGCGGACTTAGGAGGCGCGCGACTGCGCGCGACGCACTTCGATCAGGGTGCGCACGAGTGTCGACGGTAGGGGTCGCTCAACGGTGAAGTGGAGTGCGCTCTTGGTCATCGTGTAGCCCTCGAGTTCGCTGGCGACGGCCGCGAGGACCGATCCGCTGAAGGGGAAGTAGCTGAGGTGGTCGCGAAAGGCGTTGAATCCCGCCACCGTCACTCCCTCCACCCGAAAGGCTGGCATTCGATACGAGATCACTTGCTCCGCATCCGGGATGATCTCCAGGATGGTCGCACGCAGGCGCTCGAGGGCGCCGCGCTGGGGCTCGCGCACCCCGGTCAAGAACTCGTCGACGTCGTGGGCAGACATACGTGACCTCCTCGCGGTCAGGAACTAGGGGTACTCGCCCTTGACGACGAAGAAGGAACCACGGATGGTGCCCGCGAGTTTGGACTTCTGGCGAGCGAACTTGAATGTCGCGAGTTCCGAGGGGACGTCCATCCCCTCGGAGAGTTTGAACCCGACGGCGCGCTTGGGCGAGGGACCGTCGAGGGTATAGAGCACGTTGATCGACAGCCCACTCTCGTAGAAGACGTAGGTCCATCGGATGTTCTGCACTTGGAACGACGTCGCTTCGAGCGGTGGGGACTCGATCACGATGTTGCGCTCGCCGAGGACGCGTCGCACGAGGTCGACCGCCTTCTTGGCCTTCGCGGCGGGTTCGACCTCGAACACGTGGTCGTACTTGTTCTTGAAGTAGCGAGCCTCATTGGCGCGCAGACCCGCCAGCGCCGCGGCGACGGGCGATGACTCGAGACCGACGGTGGACACGTGTTCGAAGTCGACGATGTAGGCCATGCACGAATCCTGCCACACGTCGACACGGCTCTTGCGGCGCGACCCCTGATCGAGCCCCGCACTCGCTCCCGCGGATCCGCGCTGACGTAACGATGGCGCACTCGAGAGTCTCGTCGACTCCTCGCGGAAGAACCTGACCACGGCGCGGGTACCGGCCGCCACGTCGCGACGACGTCAGTCGCTAGCCACCTCGTCGAAGCCGATCAGCCAGTGCAGTCCGTAGCGGTCGATGACCTGACCATCGGACGCCCCCCAGGGTCGCGCCCGCAAGTCGTCGACCACCCGCCCACCGTCGCCGAGCTCCGCGAACCACCGGCGCAACTCCGAGGGTTCCGCCGTTCCCAACAGCGACATCATGATCCCCTCGCTGTGGAGCGCGGGCTCCTCGGCGGTGACGTCGGCGCCGAAGAGTCGCACCGGACCATTCTCGAGTGATCCGTGGGCGATCGCGTTCGCGGGTCCGTCACTTCGCCCGAACTCCTCAAAGGTGTGCAACTGCACGGAGCAACCAAAGACGGCGCCGTAGAACGTCAACGCCTCGCGAGCGGTGCCCGGGAAATGGACGTAGGGAGTGGGACCCGTCATGGGCACGAGAGTATCGCGGACGGCTCCCTTCTCCCGACACGGCACCGCCCACGCGAGGCAAGGGGTGAGGACACGTGCCCAACAGAGCCGACCGGCGGAGCGCTCGACGAGGACCGCTCTAGGTTCGCGCCCCCGTATGGATGCCTACGTCTCCAGATCGTCCGCCCTTGGGGACGACGCCACGACGGTCGGCCGGGCGACGGCGCCCTCAGGGCGTCGCCAGATAGCGCTGCAGCGCGTCGAGTCGGGCGTCCCAGTCGTGAGCGAGCGCGGCGAGGTACTGCTGAGCGAGCTGCACCGGTTCGGAACGCAACCGGTAGCGCACGCGTCGGCGTTCGCCCGGCTCGGGGGCGACCAGACCGGCGTCGGTCATCAACGCGAGGTGCTTAGAGATGGCCTGGCGCGAAATGGGCAACCGGGCGGCGAGGTCGGTAGCGGTGGCGGCACCATCGGTGGCGAGGGTAGCGAGAATGGCGCGACGTGTCGGATCACCGAGGGCGACGAAGACCTGCTCGGCCATCGCCTCGATGTCACGCGCCATCGAGGTGCTCGGCCAGGTCGGCCAACTCTCGCGTCCAACCCTGGCTGTGGGACTCGTACGTCGCCGCGCGGGTCTCGAGAGGTAGTTGCGCGAAGCCGGTCTCGACGACGCGCAGCACGGTGCCGTCTGCATCGGGTTCTAGCGTGAATTCGACGTAGGTTCGCCGCGGGTCGTCCTCGCCGAGGTCGGGGAGGCGCCACGTATAGGCGAACACCGCGGGTTCCTCCACCCGCTCCACGCGCATATCGACCGTCATGCCACTGGCGAAGGTCATGGACGCGTCACCACCGGTCCGTAGGTCGATGCTCGCGCGCTCACCGAACCAAGCGCTCAGGCCCTCGGACGTGGTGAGCGCCGGCCACACCTCGCGCGGTGGGCGCGTCAGACGAATGGTGCGTTCAATGCGATCGGGGAATGTCATCCTCTTCTCCTCGTGTTGGTGGGCGCGTCATCGAATCGAGTCACTCTGGTCCCGGGGCTCGCCTCATCATGGCAGGCAGCGCCCCGGGCGTCAGGCAGTCTCCTCGGCGGCCCGTCGCGCCAGGTCACGAGCGCTGCGATTGGGTGCGCCGGGACCGCCCTCGGCCAACTCGCGAAGACTGGTGCCGACGAAGTGGTCCCAACTCCGGCTGCACATGTCCTTGCACTCGAGTGCGTCATCCAGGCCGAGGTGCACGAAGGTGACCTCACAGTCCGTGTCGCCGCGCGGCGTGATCGTGAAGGTCGGCCGGGTGCCGACCCAATCGGTCATGAAGGTGCACTCCGTCACCGTCCAGCGAACCGTCGTCGGACGAGTCGCCTCGTCGACGCGCATCGTCAAGGGTGGCTGGTCCGCCACCATCGGGAAACGCAGTTCGCCTCCGGCGAGACCCGAGCCCACTGCCGTGCTCCACCAGGCACTCAGCGCCTCGGTCGACGTGAGCATGTCGAACACGGCCTCGGCCGGGGCGTCGACCCTCACGGTGATGCGGTAATCGGTAGTCGTGTTCATGGTGTTCTCCTCACTGTCGATTGAAATATAGCAACTTACTAGTTGCAACTATATAGCAATGTATTGGTTGCGTCAAGTGGGAATCCTGACTGCCACTTGACGTCCTACTACCGCCGACGCGGCCGCGGCGAATCCCAAAGTCCTTCCGTGTGCGCCAAGTCATGCGCGGAACACTTCGCGGCGTCCCCACGTCCTCAACGGGTGTCTGACCACGACGCGCGTCGCTCCCCTCGGCCCCCGTGGCGTGAGTCGACGGACCACGCCACGGGGCGCCGGTTCCGGGCCCCTGGACGTTCCCTCCCCTGTTCCGGGATTGGGTCACGCCTCGAGCGACGAGGTCGCGACCCGCCGGGATCGTGCTTCGAGATGTGACATCAGGGGTCGCCGCTTTGTTGCGCGATCATCAGTGGGAGATGAAGCGGTGGATGGCCTCGCTGGCGTGGTCCTGGAAGGTCGGATTGGCCAAGTCGGAGAAGATGTGCGATTGGTCGACCACGGGACCCTTCAACTTGCCGGCCGCGCTCGCGTAGAACACGCCACTCGAGAGTTCCTGGTCAATGACACCGTCGACGATCCGCCGCGCGCCCACTTCGAGTTCGTGCGAGATACCCAGGTGGGGCATGATGTGCGTGGCGGCGAAGCGTAGTGGCGCCGACGCGCCGGCGGCGGCCTGGGTGCCCGTCGTGTTACCGGGGCTCATGGTGACGAAGCGGAGCGCGGGGTTACGGCGCGCCAAGTGGGCCATCCACAAAGCACCGATGTACTTGACTTGACCGAAGGCGAGGTTCCGATCGTACTTGCGCCCAGCGAAGTAGCTGCCGTCGATGACGCTCGCGAGCTCATCGGTGGAGGTGGAGGTGAAGGAGGGCCGTTTGAATCCCAATTTGGGGATTCCCCTGGCCGCTTCGCTCGCGACGAACACCGCGACCTCGCCAAGTCGGCCCTGGGACAGTAACCCCTCAAGGAGGATGGCGTGACCGAGAACGTTCGTCGCGAACAGCGTCGTGACCCCGTCAGCGGTCACGTCCATCACCTCCACGTTGCCGATGACACCAGCGTTCATGACCAACGCGTCGATCGCTCCACTGATGGCCGCGAGGCCAGCGCGGACCGAACCAGAGTCGGCGACGTCCATGAGAACGATGTCGAAGATGTCCCGGCCGGTGACGGCTTCGAGATCAACCTTCGCCGCGGTCGCCCGTTCCTGGTTACGACACGCCAAGTAGATGCGACCGATCTCCGGACGCAGGGCCAGCTGCCGGGCCACCTCCTTGCCGATCCCGACGTTGGCACCCGTGATGAGCACCGTCTTTCCTGTTGCGTCGCTCACTGGGAATCCTTTCCATTGACTGTCGGCGACGCGAGGCCGTCTAGCAGGCTGAAACGCACGTCCATGGCGATACGTCGGACGTCGATCAGTTGCTGGTACTCAGGCGAGTTGTACCACCCCAGGGCGGTCTCGCGGTCCGGAAACTGCACGACGACCCCTGAGGAGTAGGCGGCGTCGCCGTCGAGGATCTCCCACTCGCTGCTCGCGAGCACCTCTGCTCCGTGCTCCGTGGCGGACTTTCCGGCCGCGCCGGCGTACCTCTCTCGATAGACCTCGGGGTCCTTGACAGAGAATTCGACAATTACATAGGCACTCACGTTGTTACTCCTTCATCGTTGATCATTGAGATTGCTCGGCGTCGCCGCACGCGA
>Ga0209698_10008690_pt1 | contig 10453 bp, 7 predicted proteins | sample LitLauG_LLR_2012_FD_187203 | JGI IMG/M metagenome (GOLD analysis project Ga0209698, IMG submission 187203) | Freshwater sediment microbial communities from Pennsylvania, USA - Little Laurel Run_MetaG_LLR_2012 (SPAdes) (version 2) | ecosystem: Environmental > Aquatic > Freshwater > Creek >... | reverse complement strand
CCTTGCCCCCGTAGACCTTCACCGCGCCGGTGATCCCGGCGTTGGGGAAGGTCTCTACATTCGTTTTCCAGACCAGTTGTCCGGTGGCGGCATCCACCGCGTATACGTAGGCGCGACGGTCCCCGAAATACGCCAGGGGCCTGGCATCTGGCGCGGGCTTTTCCACTACGACGGCGTTGCGGACCGCCGACGTCGTTTCCAGCGCCCAATAGATGCAAGCCGTCTCCGCGTCGAGAGAGTAAACGGTCCGCACCGCGCTGCCCACAAAAATGCGCCCGCCCATGACAGTGGGCTGAGCATAGGCGACGAAAGCGTTCGGAAACGCAAACGCCCATTTCAAGCGCAGTTTGGGCACATCGGATGGCGTCAGCCTGGCGGACGCGGCGGATTGGAACCGTGTGTTCTCAGCGTTCACGCCCCAGCCATCCCATGCCGGTCCGTCTAACTTCAAGTCCCCGGCCGCCGTCTTGCAAAATGCCGCTCTCGGCGCGGTCGACATCTCCGCGCCAAACTCTTTTCCGCCGGACAAATTGCGCGCCAGTAGTCGTTTCTCATCAGCGCTGAGCGGTTTGCCCTGTTCCTGCATCGGACCCCCAGGCTCTAACGCGCGCAGGATTGCTTCCGGAGACAGTGACTGCAGCGCCGCCGGGGAGGGCGCGCGAGTGGCCTGGCTCGCGTCATGACACGCCGCGCAATGCCGCTTGTAAAGCTCAGCCGGTTGTTGCTGTCCAAAGAGGCTGGCGCAGAGGGCTGCCGCAAGGATAAACCTGATCATGCGGCGGAGTGTATCACACCGCAATGTTCTTGATGTGATGCCAAAATGTATCACATGGAACGAGCATCTCTTCGCGACCTGCGCTACCACTTCGACCGGATTGCCGATCTGCTCCAAAAAGGTGAAGAAATCCACATCACCAAGCGGCGTCGGGTGATTGCGCGGCTACTGCCGCCGGCGGTTGTCGAAAATCCGCCCCGGCCGGATTTCGCCGCGCGGCTCAAAGAAATCTACGGCGACAAGGTCATGAGTGTGTCGGGCGCCGACCTTTTGGCTGAGGAGCGGAGCCGCTATTGACCAGCTACGCGGACACCAGCTTTTTGGTCTCGCTCTACGTGCCCGAGGTGCATTCCAACACGGCCATTGCAGCGATGAAGCAACCTGAGGGGCCGGTGCTCGTCACTGCCCTCGGTGAAGTTGAACTGTGCCACGCGATCGAGCTGCGGCGCTTTCGCAAAGAACTGACGGCGCGGCAGGCCAAGTGCGCCACACAAGCCTTCGAGCAGGATCTCCAAAGAGGCATCTTCAGCCTGCGCGAGATACCGGCCGCAACGTTCGAAAGGGCGAAGCGATTAGCACGCCAGCATACCGCCTTGTTGGGAACCCGCAGTCTGGATCTCATTCACGTTGCTTCCGCCCTCACTCTGGGAGCAACGAGCTTCTTTAGCTTCGACAATTCTCGGCGAAAACTTGCGCACCAGTCCCGTTTGACGCTTGTTCCAAAAACCATTTCCGCAGACAAAGCCCGCTCTGTAGCACACTAAAACCATGCACAGGTATATCGCAGTGCTTCTCTGCGCCGTTCTGGGTGGCAGCGTGGCGCCCGCCCGGACCAGTCCGTCGTGGCTGCGGAGCGGAATTATCTACCAGGTCAATACCCGCACGTTTTCTCCCGAAGGAAATTTTCGCGGAGTGGCTGCTCAGTTGCCGCGCTTGAAGCAGTTGGGTGTCAATATCCTCTGGCTGATGCCCATCCATCCCATTGGCCGCGAACGCGTCAAAGGCAGCATCGGCAGCCCCTATGCTGTGCGCGATTACGAGGCAATCAATCCCGACTTCGGAACCGCGGACGATCTGCGCAACTTAGTCGCCGCCGCCCATCAACAGGGTTTCAAAGTCATCATCGACATCGTCGCCAATCACACTTCCTGGGATAGCTCCTTGATGAAGTTTCCTGCCTATTACCGGCATGACGCCGCCGGCAACATTCGTTACCCGGAAGATTGGACCGACGTGGCCTGGTTGAACTACGATAATCCGGACTTGCGGGCCTACATGACCCGGGTGCTCGTCAACTGGGTGCGCAATTTCGATCTGGATGGCTTCCGTTGCGATGTGGCGGGTATGGTGCCGGTGGATTTCTGGGAGCATCTTCGCGCCGCTCTGGAACCGGTGAAGCCCGATATCATGATGCTGGCCGAAGCTCATCAGCCGAACCTGGTGGAGAAGGCCTTCGACCTGGATTACTCCTGGCCGCTTCACTCCGCCTTAACCAACGTGTTCGAAAACGGCGCGCCGGCCAGCGTCCTGCAAGACGAGTGGCGCGAGGAACACCGCGCCTATCCGGCGGGAGCGATGCACCTGCACTTCTCCGACAACCACGACGAGAAGCGCGCCATTGCCCGCTTCGGCGAACGGGGCGCGCTGGCCGCCTCGGCGCTCGTGTTCACGCTGGACGGAGTTCCGATGCTCTACGATGGCATGGAAGTGGGCGATACGACGGAGTCCGGCGCCCCCGCTCTTTTCGAGAAACTTCCCGTCTTCTGGAATATTGCCGAGCGCCGGCCCGAGTTCCCCCGCTTTTATCACCAGCTTCTGGCGGCCAGAAATCAGCATCCCTCGCTCCAGCAAGGAGAGATGCAGTGGCTCAAAAACAGTGAACAGGATCGCGTTTTGACCTACATCCGGCGCAATGCGGACGAGGAGATTTTGGTAGCCATCAATTGCTCCAACCGCCCCTGGCGCGGATCCGTCGATTCGGCAGCGCGGGAGGGGTGGGGGAAACTGATCGCGTCATCTTCCTCCGAATCCGACTCCGAAGCCCAACTCCCCAGCCTGAGTCTGGATGCCTGGGGCTACGTGCTTTACCGGCGTCCCCGGTAAAACAAAGGAGGACAGTCTTGCACAGGCTGAAGCCTGTGCCACCAAGTGCTACGTGGCACGGGCTTTAGTTAGCCTGTGCTTAAAGGGGAAGGAGTCCCCCTTTGTCTCAGCAGGCTTCGGCGTGACTTCCATTGTCCCGCGATAGACGCAATAGACCCAGCGTCACCGGATCGCTTGCTGGCTCTTTGCTCCTGCGTTCGCCCTTGGTTAAATACATCCTTTGATCGGCCTTGGTCAGCAGCGCTTCGGCGTCCAAACCGTCGGCGGGAAAGAACGCGCATCCCGCGCTCACGCCGACAATCGCCTCCTGCAGCAGCTCCCGGCTTGCGCCCTGCACCGCTCGCTGAAGAGTTGCCAGGCGCTCCGCCAGGTTCTCATTTGCCAGACCAGGCATCAGGATGACAAATTCATCTCCTCCCATGCGCGCAACATAGTCATAACTCCGGCAGGAGTCTTTCAGCCGCTGCCCCACCAGATGCAACAACGTGTTTCCCTGCAAATGGCCGCAGCGATCGTTCACCGCCTTAAAGCCATCCAGGTCGCACACCAGAACGGCCAAACTCTCTCCCGAACGCTGGCAGCGCGCCAGCTCCGCATCCAGATGTTCGAACAGAGATCGCGAATTCGGCAGTCCGGTAATAAAATCGACGGTGGCCGAGGACGACAGTTGCTGGAATCGGGCCGCGCGCTCCAGACACAGTCCCAGCTTGGAAGAGACCGCCGTTCCGATGCGGAGATCTTCAGCGCCAAAAGCCCGCGCTTCCCGCCGGTAGACCGACAGGACACCGACCACGCCGCTGTTGCCCGTCAGGGGCACGGCCAGCAGAGACCCAAACGATGGAAACGGCTCGCTGGCAAACTTGCTTTCGCTGCTTGGGTCGGCGTTACAGATTGGCTGTTTTGCTTGAGCCGCCATCCCTGCCACTCCCTGGCCAAGGGGAATTTCCAGCGAGCACAATGCCTCGAATTCCTCCCCATGGACGAATTGGGGCTTCAGCCGCCCTTTTTCCACGCCATGAATGACCACTGCGTCAAAGCCCAACATTCCCCGCAACCGGACCGCGAATTGCGGCAGAACCTCCTGTAGGCCGACCGAGTAGTTTAAATCCTGCAGCAGGTTGGAGACTTCCAGCAGTTCCTTGCGCGCATCTCCAATCGAATTCAACCGCTCCAGGGTGGTCTCATCGATTCTCGTGTCCGGATTGTTCGATTTTTCTTGCTTCATTCTATGCTCCAATTCTTTGTATTGTTCCGCGAGAACAGTTACCACCCGAGGATCGTAACTGTGGCTCGCCTCGTTGATGATTGCTTCGATCGCGCCATCCGGTGTCAACGCGCGCCGGTAGGAACGCGGACTGGTCAGCGCATCAAAGCAATCTATTACCGCGAGTATGCGCGCCGCCAATGGAATCTCTTCGCCTTTCAACCCGTTTGGATAACCGGTCCCGTCCCATCGTTCGTGATGGGCGGAAACGATCTCCGCCACCGGAAAGGGGAAACGCGCCGTTGCCAGAATCTCCGCGCCCACGATCGGGTGAATTTTGATCTTGTCGTACTCTTCCGGCGTCAGTTTGCCCGGTTTGTTGAGGATATGATCCGGGATGGCAAGCTTGCCGACATCGTAGAGCAGACTGGCGGCGGATAACGCCTGGAGGTCTGGCTCCCCAAGCTCCAGTTGCTTGCCGATTTCCGTGGCAAAGAATTGCAAACGCCGTAGCTGTGGATGCGTGCGGTCGCGGGCTCCGATCGCCAACGCCAACAACTCCACGGTCTGCTGGCGCTGTCCGGCCAGATACTCTGAGTACTCTTTGCGCGCGCGAATTCTCTCTATTAGGAACAGAGATACCCATCCCAGCAAGTAGCTCAAAGGCAGACTGACCAACACGATGTGCCATCCCCACCAATCGCCCATTTCGTGAGTCGCTCCGGCAACGATTGCGCCCGCCAGATAGAGCCCGAAAATTCCTTGATTCCAGCGCACCTCCACGGGTCGGCCCTGCAGCCACCCGACCAGCGAGCTCACCGCTCCCGTGCCCATCAGGTACAACAGCGTTGCGGCCAGGGCCAGTCTCGGTATGGGCGCAACGGCGACGTACTGCCAGAGAAGGCTATGAAATGTCAGGTAGGCGAGCTCTGCGGCGAAACACGCGTCCAGCACCCGCAGGATCGCCGGCACTGGATCGAACTTCTTCCGCCAGGAACAGAACGGTTCCACCATCGCGCTTGCCGCGGCGAGGAACATCGTTTCCCGGCTGCTCATGTCCATCACGCTCAGCAGGATCGGGACAAAGGAGAAGGAGAGTGGATTCCCCGGTATCTCCAGCCGAACCGCCGCGGCCACCAGGGTCAGAGCCAGATAAGCGTAAAACCTTAGAGGATCGGCGGGATGAAAAGTAAAGATCTCAATCGCGGCTGCACACGCGAACACAGACGCCAACAGGACTGGGTAACTGGACCGGATTGATCGCGTGGAGGGCATTCGGCAGACTTCTGCCGCTAGTTAAGCACGTTCGCAACCATCCCTAAGCTGCTGTAGCAGGGCACATAAGTACCCCTATAGACAAACTGTCACCCAACTTACGCCCACGCGGGACGATTTGTCATGTGTCCTGAAGCGGGTCAGGCGGTGCGCACCTGGTTGGCCCTGAACCTAATTGAAAGTGAGGAAAAAAAGCGCTTACCGTTGCAGCCAAGAATAAGCTGCCACCCCGAATCCGATGGCCACCACCAGCGCCCGGACATACTCCGCTCGCATCCTGCGCGCCACCCGGGCCCCCAGGTAACCCCCGGCAATCGATGCCAGCGCCATTACCAAAGCGTACTTCCATACAATCACTTTGGCGAAGATGAAGATGATCGCCGTCACTCCGTTGATGGTTCCCCCGAGCATAGTTTTCACCGCGTTCATCTGGTGAATATTGGGAATGCCAACAAATGCCAGCGAACTCAGCATCAGAATCCCAATTCCAGCCCCGAAGTAGCCGCCGTAGACGCCGACCACAAACTGGAAAACTATCACGGCGATCAATGTCTCCGGCTTGGGGTTGGCCATGCGATGAGCTCCCAGCCACTTGGTGAGCGGGTGCTGCAGCAGTAAGAGAACGGAAGCGGTTACCAGCAGCCACGGTACCAGTTCAGAGAAAATTCTCTCCGGCAATCGAGTCAAAAGCAACGATCCGGCAATGCCTCCCAACAGGCTGGGCGGCCACAGCTGGATGAGATGAGCACGATTTCCAGCCAGTTCTTTCCGGTACCCCCAGAGCGCCCCAAAGGTGCCTGGCACCAGCGCCATGGTGCTGGTGGCGTTCGCCATCACCGGGCTCAAAACCGCCAACAAACTGGGAAAGGTAAGCAGCGTGCCGCCGCCCGCAATGGAATTGACCGCTCCGCCTCCGAAGGCAGCAGAGATCAAAAGAACCCAGGACCAACTCCCACCCGTCATGATCGCGGCAACCCGCCTTGCGCCTGCTTTTCCAAAGACTCCAGCCAGATCTGGTGAAATTTGTGCATTCGCTTTGGCATGAGAAAGCTTCCCAAGCTGGCGACCCACCCGTTCTGCGTTTCCTCGGTCAGCACCAGGCAACCTTCGCTGGTTTTCTCAATTGCCCACGCGTGATACGCGTCCACACCAATGCCGTGCGCCGACCAGGCGATCCTCTCACCCGGAACAAACTCCTCAACCTTGGATTCAATTGAGACGCCAAATGTTTTCCAGCGGAATCGCGTGCCCAGCGCCAAGTCCAGTCCATTCCCGTCGAGGAAGACGACGTTGCTCGAGTTCGCATACCACTCCGGCCAGCGCTGTGCTCGCACCAGCCAGGCCCAGACCGCCGCAGGCGGCGCCGTCATCGATAGTTGGTTGCTGACGTAAACAGCAGTGCGCGAGGGGTGGTAAGCGTCCGGCCAGTGAATGTTCACTTCACAGCGGTAAACAACGTCTGCGTCCCGGTGTTTCCACCTTGCGAAAACGTCAGCGCAACCGGATTGCTGCTGCTGACATTGGGCACCGCGACGTTGAACTGGTACAGGCCCACCAGACCGGGCGCCAATCCCTCGTAGCTGGTGGTCGCGGGCGTCTGGTTGAAGAAGAACTGCACCGGAACATTCAGAGCGTTTACTCCCGGCACAAGCTGGCCCGCCGGCGTATTGGGAGTCACATTTCCAAAGCCCAGCCCAAACAGAATGATCGTGCTGCCGGGTTTGGCCGGAGTGGTGGGCGTGACGGCAGTCACAAAGTCTGTCATCAATGCTCCGACGTACTGCGTACCGTTGACGTTCAGCGACGCGGGCGCATAAAGACTCGGTTGCGTCGCGTTCACATTGACCGTAAACGCCGCGCTGGTCCCGCCGGAGGTGCTGACCGTCACCGCTTGAGACCCCAATCCGACCGTGGAAGGAACCTGGGCATTGATCTGAGTGGGACTGATGTAGGACACAAACGCGGCTTGGCCGCCGATCGTCACCGTCACTCCGTCCAGAATGCTCGGCGCGGCCGATCCAATGAAATCCGCGCTCGTCCAGGAGCGGCTGCTAGCCGCCAGGTTCGTTCCGTAAATTTCGATGAACGATCCCGGCGCAACCGAAGTTCCGCCGCCGTACGCCGAAGCATTCTGAACGGCATTGATGGAGGGCGGTCCAGTCAAAATGGGAGTCAAGACGCGAATGACGTTATTCTGCGTATCGGCAATGTAGACTTTCCCGCCGCTGACCTTGACATCATTGGGAAAGTACAGCGTAGCGTCGGTAGAGGAGCCTCCGTCGCCGTTGTAACCCAGGCTGCCGTTGCCTGCAACTGTGGTAATCGTTCCATTCACACTCACTTTGCGGATACGGCTGTTTAGGGAGTCGGCAATGTAGAGATTACCGGCGGGGTCAAGAGCCACGCCTACCGGATAATTGAGCAGCGCTTGGGTCGCAGGCCCGCCATCCCCGCCGAATCCGGCCACGCTGCTGCTCCCCGCCACCGTGGTGATGATTCCATTGGTGTCGACCTTGCGGACCCGATTGTTGCCGGTATCGGCTATGTAAAGATTGCCGGCGGAGTCAAAAGCGATCCCATGCGGACCATAAATCTCGGCATAAATCGCCGGGCCGCTATCGCCGTAATACCCGCCGACGGCTCCGGCGTATGTGGTGATGTTGCTGCCGTCTTTTAGCACCATGCGAATCCGGTTGTTGCCCGTGTCGCCGATATACAGATTGCCCGACGAATCCACCGCCACGCCTTCCGGAGAATACAGTTGCGCGCTAACCGCGGTCCGAAGGTCACCGTTATAGCCGGAGCCAGCCGCATTGTTCCCGGCAAAGGTAGAAATGGTTCCGCTGCTAATTTTGCGGATCACCCCATTCGCGGTATCCGCAAAGTAGACGGTCCCGCTGCTATCCACCGTGATATAAGAAGGCCCACTGATCTCCGCCTTGCTGGCCGCTGCGTTGTCGCCGGAGTAGCCGGAAGTACCTGTACCTGCGATGGTGGAGATGGTTCCACCCGTGGTAATCTCCCGGATCCGCTGGTTGAAATTGTCGACGAAAAACAGATTGCCGGAGCCGTCGAAGGCCAGTCCCGTGGGCCCGCCTATCTGGGCCGCGGACGCCGCGCCGCCATCTCCGGTAAATCCTTTGGTAGCAGTTCCGGCAAAGGTGCTAATGGTATAGCCCGACGTGGTTTGCGCCTGAACCAAAGGAAGGCACAAGCCAGCCAGGCAGAATGAAAGCGCGCTCATTTTTAGCAAATACAATTGTAAACTCCGGAACAAGGTCTCCAGACGCGGTCATCCGGAATTGGGTTTCATTCCGCGGCTCTCCCGAGCCGCTCCGCCTCGGATTATTCCTCGCCCTTGGTGATTCGCATCCCGTAGAAGGAACGGTGCACAAAGAACATGGAAACCAGCAGGAAAGCCCCGGCCAGCACATGCGTCAACATTTCGTTCTCGTGGGACAGGGAGACCGCCAGTTCCACCGCCAGCAAGCCGAACAGCGTGGTGAACTTGATAATCGGATTGAGGGCCACGGAGGAAGTATCCTTGAACGGATCGCCTACCGTGTCGCCAACAACCGTGGCCGCATGCAGGTCCGTTCCCTTGGCCTTGAGTTCCGTTTCCACGATTTTCTTCGCGTTGTCCCAACCACCGCCGGCGTTGGCCATGAAGATGGCCTGATACAAACCAAACAGCGCGATGGAGAGCAGGTAGGCGATAAAGAAGTACGGTTCCACGAAGGCGAACGCCAGCGTGGCGAAAAACACCGTGAGAAAGATGTTGAACATGCCCTTCTGCGCGTACTTGGTACAGATTTCCACCACCTTCTTGGAGTCCTCGACCGAAGCCTTTTCGGCGCCTTCCAATTGGATGTTGGCTTTGATGAACTCGACCGCGCGGTAAGCGCCGGTAGTCACGGCTTGCATGGATGCCCCGGTAAACCAGTAAATCACCGCGCCGCCCGCAATCAAACCCAGCAGAAACGGGGGATGAAGGATGGAAAGATTGGCCAGCAACTCCGGCTGCAAGCCATGGGTAAGGGCCATGATGATGGAAAAAATCATGGTGGTGGCTCCGACCACCGCGGTACCGATCAGCACCGGTTTCGCGGTGGCTTTGAAGGTGTTGCCGGCGCCGTCGTTTTCTTCGAGATTGTCCTTGGCTCGTTCAAAATTTACATCGAAGCCAAAATCCTTCTTGAGTTCACTTTTGATGTTCGGCGCGGTTTCTATAAGGGAGAGTTCATACACCGATTGGGCGTTGTCGGTCACCGGACCGTAGGAGTCGACAGCGATCGTGACCGGGCCCATGCCGAGAAAGCCAAACGCCACCAGACCAAACGCGAATACGGCTGGTGCGATCATTCCTCCCGCCATGTCCAACCCCTGCGTGCTGACGCCATAAGCCACAGACATCAAACCGAGCATGGACATGCCGATCCAGTAAGCACTAAAATCGCCAGCGACCAAACCGGAAAGAATATTCAGCGAGGCGCCACCTTCGCGCGAAGAAACCACCACTTCCCGCACGTGTCTGGAATCCATCGAGGTGAATACCTTCACCAGTTCCGGAATCACCGCGCCCGCCAGCGTGCCGCAAGTAATGATGGTCGACAGTTTCCACCACAGCGTGGAATCCCCATTGATCTCCGGAATCATGAGGTACGACACGATGTAAGTGAACCCGACCGACACTAGCGAGGTGAGCCACACGAGAAACGTCAAGGGTGCCTCATAGTTGAATTTGTCGGCGTTGCTATAGCGGGCCTTGGCCAGAGCGCCATTGATGAAGTACGACATGCCGGAGGAAATCACCATCACCACGCGCATCACAAAAATCCAGACCAGCAGTTGAACCTGAATCGTTGGCTCTTTCACCGCCAGCAGGATAAACGAAATCAGGGCGACGCCGGTGACACCGTAGGTCTCAAATCCGTCCGCGCTCGGTCCTACCGAATCGCCCGCGTTGTCGCCGGTGCAGTCGGCAATCACGCCCGGGTTGCGGGCGTCGTCCTCTTTGATCTTGAATACAATCTTCATCAGATCGGCGCCGATGTCGGCGATCTTGGTAAAAATACCGCCGGCCACGCGCAGCGACG
>Ga0209698_10008689_pt1 | contig 10453 bp, 8 predicted proteins | sample LitLauG_LLR_2012_FD_187203 | JGI IMG/M metagenome (GOLD analysis project Ga0209698, IMG submission 187203) | Freshwater sediment microbial communities from Pennsylvania, USA - Little Laurel Run_MetaG_LLR_2012 (SPAdes) (version 2) | ecosystem: Environmental > Aquatic > Freshwater > Creek >... | reverse complement strand
ACCAAATCGCGCCAGTGAGGATCGGTCTGGAACTTTTGGAGGTCTCCGAAAACGGGCCGATGCCCGTTCTCATCGCGAAGAAAAATGTTCGTCATGCGGCGCGACAGTTCTCCCGCCACCTCCCACAGGGTCATCATCTTTCCTGATCCGGTGGGGAACTCAACCTGAAAGTCGTCGCCGAGGTAGTAATGAAACTTCTGGAGCGACTCGACCAGCAAGTAGTTCAAGGGGAACCAAATGGGGCCACGCCAGTTGGAATTTCCACCGAACAGCCCGGTCGACGACTCGCCGGGGTCATAATCCACGCGATGCTCCATCCCGTCCACGTGAAGGATGTAGGGGTTGCCGCGATGGACCTGCGACAGGGCACGGATGCCGTATGGCGAGAGGAATTCGCGCTCTTCCAACATGAATTTCAGAATGCTGCGCAGCTGGTCCTGGCCAGCGATGGACAGCAATCTGCGCTCACCCATTCCCTCTGCACGCATGCAAGCCAAGTTCGCGGTGAGATCGGGACGGTTGTCAATGAACCATTCCAGACGTTTCTTGAAATCGGGCAACTTGTCGAGAACTTCCGGTTCCAACGTCTCTACCGCAAATAACGGGATCAATCCCACCATGGATCGAATCTTCATGGGAAAATGCGAGCCGTCGGGCAGCTTGAGCACGTCATAGAAGAAGCCGTCTTCCTCGTTCCACAATCCCATGCCGTCGTGCCCGCGATGGCTCATCGCGTGGGCGATATAGATGAAGTGCTCCCAAAACTTGCTGGCAACGTCTTCATAGCAGGGTTCTTCTGCCGCCAGTTCCAGAGCTATGGCCAGCAAGTTCAGCGTGTACATGGCCATCCAGCTGGTTCCATCGGATTGTTCGATGTATCCGCCGGTAGGCAAGGGCGCGCTGCGGTCGAATACGCCGATGTTGTCGAGACCCAGGAAACCGCCTTGGAAGATATTCATGCCCTCCGCGTCCTTGCGGTTCACCCACCAGGTGAAGTTCAACATCAGCTTGTGGAAGACACGCTGCAGGAACGCACGGTCGCCTTTGCCCTTGCGCTTCTTGTCGATCTTGTAGACGCGCCACGCGGCCCAGGCGTGCACCGGAGGATTCACGTCACCGAAAGCCCACTCATAGGCGGGGATCTGCCCGTTGGGGTGCATGTACCACTCGCGCAGCATCAGCGTGAGCTGCTCCTTTGCGAAGTCAGAATCCACTAGAGCCAGCGGGATGCTGTGAAATGCCAAGTCCCAGGCCGCGTACCACGGGTATTCCCACTTGTCCGGCATCGAAATAACGTCTGCGTTGTACAGGTGAGTCCACTCGTGGTTGCGGCCTTTCTTGCGTTCGGGGGGTGGGAGAGGATTGCCCGGGTCGCCCTGCAGCCAGTCCTTGATCACGAAGTGATAGAACTGTTTGGACCACAACATCCCGGCAAAACCCTGGCGCATCACGTTCTGCGCATCTTCAGAAAGATCTTGCGGGATAATCGTGGCATAAAATTCGTCGGCTTCGCGCTGGCGAAGTGCAAACGTCTTATCGAAGCTGGCAAAAGGGTTCTTGTCTTTGAAATCGGAGTCGGCCAGGCGCAGCCGGACAACGACCGTCTCTCCCGCGCCAACCGTCAGATTGTAGTGGGCTGCGGCCTTTGTGCCTGTATGGGCGGGATTCACCGCTTCGGTTGCGCCATGCACGACGTAGTCGTTGAAACTGTCTTTGACGTAGGGGGTGCGGTTCGCGACAGCAAACAGCCGCTGGGCATTGGTCTCATTCTCGGTGAAAAGGAGTTCTGGAGAGCCTTCGCAATGCAGCCAACGCTTGCCAGGCAGACCCTGATTCAGTTCGACAACCGGGTTGGGTGCAAGACCTGCCTGATGTAGTTCCGGCCGACGGGCTGAGTTTCCCCACGACCATGTGTTGCGGAACCACGCTGTCGGCAGCACGCGAAGATTCGCCGCCTCGGGCCCACGGTTCGCAACCGTGATCTTGATCAAGATGTCCTCGGCATCGGCCTTGGCGTATTCCACGAAGACATCAAAGTAGCGGTTGTCGTTGAATACTCCGGTGTCGAGCAACTCGAATTCAGGCTGGTTCTTACCGCGCCGCCGGTTTTCTTCCACCAGCTGACCGTAGGGGAATTCGGCTTGCGGGTATTTGTAGAGATGTTTCATGTAGGAGTGAGTGGGCGTTGAGTCGAGGTAGAAGTAGTATTCCTTCACGTCCTCGCCGTGATTGCCTTCGTTGCCCGTCAGACCGAAAAGCCGTTCCTTCAGGATGGGGTCACGCTCATTCCACAGAGCTAAGGCAAAACAAATCGTCTGTTTCCGGTCGCTGATGCCAGCCAGTCCGTCTTCGTTCCAGCGATAGGCTCTGGAACGCGCCTGGTCGTGAGACAGATACTCCCAAGCGGTGCCGCTGGAACTGTAGTCTTCGCGCACCGTGCCCCAGGCACGTTCGCTGAGATATGGGCCCCAGCGCTTCCAGTGTTTCTTGCGCGCGCCCGATTCCGAAAGCCTGATTTCTTCCTGGGTCATTCAGGTTATCCTTTTGCGCAAAGTAAGCTAAGCAAACAGGTGAATTCTTCTGAGAAGGAGCGGCCGGTGCCCGGAAGTATGAGGTCAGCCAGGGTCGGTTGTTCGGACAGCATGTCGCGATGGGAGAGCTCACCAATCTCCAGGTTTGAAAACAAACTGCCTATCTCCGGCGCAGTGTGCAAAATGCCTCGGTTCATACCTTCTATTTCTCCTCGATTTCGATTGCGTGGCCATCGGGATCGCGTACTAGAAACGCTTTGCGGAATCCCAACTGTCCGGTTTGATTCGCAACCACACCAGAAGAGACAAAAGTCGCCTTGCTGGCCTGCAATTGGTGGGCGGCCGCTTCGGCGTCTCGGGTCAACAGGACCGTTTGTCGGTGAACCACGTCGCTTGCCTGCTCGTCCGCCGGGAAAGGCCGCCCATCGCGGGGCGTCAGGTACTCCAGCAATTCAATCCCCGGCCCGGTAGCGCCACGCAGCGCGGTGATGTGCAAATGGGCGCCGAACACGTTGTTCAGATGCTCCTGCTCGGTTCCGTAATTGTCGCTCTCTCCGGCGATGTGCATCCCCAGCAGTTCGCAATAGAACCTTACGCTGGCGTCGGTGTCCCACACCACGATTGCGGTATGGTCGATGCCGAGAAACAGCTTGTCGTCGGAATGGGGGAGGTGCCACTTCTCCGGGCCCTTATCCGGAGGAAACTGCAACACCTCTACCGGGTGCCCATCTGGATCCTTGAAGTAGAACGCTGAAATGCCCGCCGCGTTCTTGTTCCAGTCTGGAAGCCGCTGCGGTCCTGACGAAGCATGTTCGACCCGGTTCCGCCGTAGTGAAGCGTAAGCCTTTTCCATGTCGCTGACAATAATCGCGATGTGCTGAAACCATCGATCGTTGCTGCGTGAATCAACCGGAATCGGGCGACCTTTCGGCGCGAGATACTGGGTGAGTTCGATGAACTCGTCGCCGAGCCTCATTCGTACTACCCGCATCCGTAATCCGAACACACCTTCGAGATGCTCGTAGTTCTCGCCCGCAACTTCGGTGTCCGATAGCTTCTCGAAAGTTAATACTTTGGAATAGAAATCCATCGCGCGGTCCATGTCGGAGACGGTGATTCCGATCGCGTCCACGCCTTCAACCAGCGCAGCTTGTCGTTGGGCCGACAGGCCAGGAACCGCCACAACCAGCGACAGTATCCAGACTGCCAGCAGGCTTTGGTGCAGGCGATGTGGTCGAAGGAGTTGTTTCATGTCTCATCTACCTGCTTACTGCGAGTTCCCGGTCCGAACGTAGACTTCGTTCATTGCCCTGGCTCGAAACTCCCAGCCGCTTCATCAGGTGGTCGCCCACTCGAAGTGCGTTGGCCATGATGGTCAGTGCCGGATTGACGGCGGCGCTCGACGGGAAGAAGCTCCCGTCGACAACGTAAAGGTTGTCGACGTCGTGCGCCTTGCAGTTTGGGTCCAGAACCGAGGTCCTGGGATCGTGGCCAAAGCGAATCGTGCCGTTCTGGTGCGCCACGCCGGCCAGCGGAATTCTCTGTCCCACGTACAGGTTTCGCCCAAAGAGTCCCTGATGGCACTCCTGGCCGTGCATCGTGCAGTTCGTCTGTTTCATGGCTTGCTTTAGCTTTCCCTTCAACCTCTCGTGCGCCTCCAGGTTGTTCGGCGTGTAGGCGAGAACGATCCTGCCGTCACGGTCGATAGTGACTCGATTGCTCGGATCGGGCAGGTCTTCGGACGTGAGCCAGAAGTCCAGCGAGTGTTTTGCCATCAATTCCAGCGTGAAATTCGGGGCCAGGGCAGGTGCGCCTGCCTTCAGAGTGATGGCATCCAGTTTGCCGACGAACGAAATGTGCCCCATGGGGTAGTTGAAATCCTCCGCGCCGAAGTAATAGTCATTGACTCCCAGGGTCTTTTGAAAAATCGTGGGATTGGGACACTTTGAAATGGCCATCATCACCGAATTGGTGTGTCCCATATAGTGGCGGCCGACAACATCCGAACTGTTGGCAAGTCCGCGTGGGTGCTTGTCATTGGCGGAGCGCAACAGCAGCGCGGCCGAGTTGATCGCGCCACAAGAAACCACTACTACATCTGCGGAATAGCTCTCCAAGCTGCCGTCGCGCTCCACCACGACACGTCTCACCTCGCGACCCGACGAATCCGTCTCCAACCGCTTCACCGGCGAGTTCGTCAACAGCGTTACGTTGGAGTGTTTGATCGCCTCATCGATGCACACCACTTGCGCGTCGGACTTCGCGCCCACCAGGCAGGCAAAGCCGTCGCAGGTATTGCAGCGGATGCAGCGGCTCTGGTGCGGGCTCTTCTCGTCGAGCATCACCCCGACCGGCACGTGGAAGGGTTTCAGACCCGAACGTGCGAAATCGTCGGACAGCTGTTGAATGCGCGGCTCATGGCTGACGGCGGGCCAGGGATAAGGCGAGTTGGCCGGCGGTTCGGTCGGATCTTCTCCGCGGTTTCCATGTACATGATAGAGATTTTCGGCTCGCGTGTAGTACGGTTCCAGATCGTCATAGCAGATCGGCCAGGCGGGCGAGATGCCGCCGTGGTGACGCAGTTCGCCGAAATCTTCCTTGCGCAGACGGAACAGAGCAGCACCGTAAAACTTGGTGTTGCCGCCGACGTAGTAATTGGTATGGGGATGAAGTTCCTTGCCATCCCGGTCGAGCCACGACTCTTTGGTGTTGTAGTGGGCATCGACGTTGACGGCTTGAGGATCCCAGTTCGCCTTCTCCCGGGGCACATAGTCACCGCGCTCAAGAATTAGGATGCGCTTGCCGGACGGAGCCAGGTGATACGCGATCGTTCCACCACCCGCGCCGGTTCCGATGATGATTACGTCGTAGCGATTGTCACTCATGATGCGAATCCTCCATTGGCTCCGCAGAAGATGCAGCGCTTGGTGTTGTTGTGGTGGAGCTTGCAGCATTGGACGGCGATCTTTCCCGCCCGCCAGAGGTAGAACTCGGAGGCGGCCAGCATGCCCATTGGGGACGCGATGAGGTAGACCCAAAATCCCTCCCATATCCCCGATGGAAGCGCAGAACCGAACGTCCGGGCGGGATTGATGCTCATTCCGGAAAACGGCGCCTCAATCGTTATGTACGTCGCGACCAGAAGGCCGGCGAAGAGGCCTGTGTAGCCAGCCAGGCGGTTATGATTGGAAAAATACAGCACGGCGGACATCATGCCCGCTGCGATGATGAACTCGGCCAGCAGAGCCACCCATGGTCCCCGAGGTCCGGGCGTTGTGACCACGTAACGGACAGCCGGGTCCGAGACTTGGCGGCCCAGGAACCGGGCCACTAGAAACACGCCCAGCGCCGCCCCGGTGAACTGCGCAGCAATATAGAAGACAGCGTCCCAGGGCTCGATTTTCCCCAATCGAAGGAAAGTGATCGTCACTGAGGGATTGATGTGGGCTCCCGACTGCTTGCCCCACCGGGAATAGATGATGGCGATCGCAGTCAACCCCATCGACACACCCATCAGAACGCGCCGCAGGAAGGCTGACGGGATCGCCTGATGGACCGGAGACTGGGGAAATTCATACAGCGCCCCGAAGACGCATGCTGAGACCATGAAGGCACCGAGCAACCCCGTCTCCATCACATACTCCGGCCAATGATTTCTCAAAGATGCCAAAGCGCCCAGTTTGGGCGGCTGCGGCGGGGTCACAACAGGTAGCACGGGTTCTAGCGCCAGGTTCAACGCCTCTGCCGCCCGGACTTGCTCAATGCGGTTCATGGAATCTGGCCGATGTGATTCGGTAGTTGCGGGGAAGTGACACGGGGAACTTCATTCTTCGCAGCGATAGACCGAGGCGGTCAAGGCTCAGATCTTGTGTTCTGCAAATGTCACGAATCGCAGGGCCGCGAATCACAAGGGACACGACGAGAACACTACGACAAAACTCATGACTATGAACCACGCACGCCAATCATTTGAGGGATCAAGTGGCGCTGGTTACCGGGTCAAGCTCTGGCATCGGCTCCGGCATCGCTGTCGCAAATAGCCGCGCAAGGCGCGAGAGTGGCCGTGAATTACTCAAGCGCGGTCGACGGCGCAAACCAAGTCGTGGAAGAGATCAAGGCTCTGGGTAGCTGTGCCATGGCAGTGAAGGCCGACGTAAGCAAGGAAGAGGACGTCAAGAGCATGTTTCGCCAGGTCATCGAGCGTTATGGCACGGTGGATATCCTGGTCAACAACGCCGGCCTTCAACAGGATGCACCGCTGGTCGACATGACGCTCGCGCAGTGGCAGCGCGTCATCGACATCAATCGACCGGCCAATTCCTCTGTGCGCGGGAAGCGGCCCGAGAGTTTCTGCGGCGGGGTGTGGTGCCGGAGCGCTCCAAGTCGGCCGGCAAGATCATTTGTATCAGTTCTGACACGAGGTGATTCCCTGGGCGGGGCACGTTAACTATGCCAGCTCGAAGGGCGTAGTCATGATGTTAATGAAGAGCATTGCGCAGGAGCTCGCCCCGAACAAGATTCGGGTCAACGGCATCGGACCGGGAGCCATCAAGACCAGAATCAATCGGGCGGCCTGGGACACGCCGGCGGCAGAGGAATGGAGTTGATCCCCTACAAGCGTGTGGGTGAACCGATGGACATTGGGGCAGCCGCGGCTTGGCTTGCTTCCGACGAATCGGAATACGTAAACGGAATCACGCTCTTTGTAGATGGTGGAATGACCCTCTACCCGGAATTCGCTGGTGGAGGATGACATCGAGGAACAGCCCCCCCGGTCGCAGGGAACTCATGGGCATGCTCGAGGGCATGCCCCGCTTCTTCCCCCACTCCGTCAGCCGAGGGCAGTAAAGCCATTGCAGATCCGGAATGTGATGGTCACATACGGTCGCGGCTCTGGCGTCAGGGCCCATCCATCTAGCCAACCAACTCCCGCGAAACTTCGGTGCGACCCATTTCTACCGTCATCAGGTCCGGTGACATTACCGTTTTCACCGCCTGACGGTCGGCTGGCCATGCAGTGTTCGGAAGGCGACGGTTTCAAGCGCGCTCGGTACTCGTCACTCAGCCTGTGAAACCTTCGTGGGAGTTCCGAATCCTACTGCCACGTGAGCAGATCAGCGCGGCACATGAGCCCACATCAAATCGGGTTCGCGAATCGTTAACGATTCATCGCCCTGTGCGTGAACTGGCCCACGAATCAAATTTCAAGAACGAGGAAAGGATGAACATGAACAAGGCAATGCAATTTCTCCTCCGAGGGCTGCTGATGACAACCATGCTGTTCGCCGTCTCCGCTGTTGCCCAAGACGCACACACCACCGGGCAGTTCCAGGGGCCGAAAGCAAACAAAGGACACGTGACCCACAGCACGCGTGATGGTAAGAGCGTGCTTACGCTGTCGGACGACTTCGTTGTTCCTGACACTCCGGATCCGCACTGGCGAGTCGTCGACTCGGAGGGCAACGTCTACGACCTTGACAAACTCAAGAAGAAGGCCTTCGTCGGAGATAAGTACCAGAAGGAGATTGTCGTTCCCGGTTATGTGAAGAACGTCTCCAAAGTGATCATCTGGTGCGCTTGGGCGGAAGCCAACCTGGGCGAGGCCAGCTTTAGCTCGCCCGTCATGTAGGAACGATCAACGGATGGGCGCGAGCAGATCCGAACCTGGGCGGCGCGCCCTTCAAAAGATAATAGAGGCGAAGAGCCATGAATACTCAGAGCAAATCGATTCGATGCACAAGCTTAGCGACTGCGATTCTTTCCATGGCGAGTTTTGTGGTAGCCCAAACTGCCGAGAAGAAGACGCTCACGCTGCAAGGCGCGGAACAAGTCATCGCAGCCGCGAAGGCTGAAGCGCAAGGGTTGCAGGCGCCGGGCGGAGTAATCGCCGTCGTTGATGATGGCGGCAACCTTATCGCGGTAGAGCGATTGGATGGCACCTTTTCGGCGGGCGCCAATATCTCGATCGGCAAAGCGAAGACTGCCGTCATGTTCAAGAAGCCAACCAGGTTCTTTGAAGAACTGATCAATTCCAGCGGCAAAGGCCGCACAGTGATGACGGCCCTCGAAAATTTCACACCCTTGATCGGCGGCATTCCCATTGTCGTCGATAGTCAGATCGTGGGCGGGGTGGGCGTCAGCGGAGCAGCCACTGCCGATCAGGATGAAAAGTTAGCCATCGCCGGTTCCAAGGCTTTCGAGAGCAACACAATGAGCGGAGACCCGGCGCCCGCGGTGTCCTACTGGGAGAGAAGCAAAGTGGACGAAGCCTTCGCCAAGGGCGCCGTGCTGTTCGACGGAAGCGATGGCCGCAATTACATGGTACACGCCAGCCGGCGGGAGAAGCCCGGGCAGGCGGAAATTCATACAAAGGACGCCGACGTCATCTATGTGCTGCAGGGATCGGCGACTTTCATCACCGGAGGTGAAGCGGTTGGCGCCCAGATCACAGAGCCCAACGAACTGCGAGGCAGCAGCATCCGTGGTGGGCAGACTCGACAAATCGCACAGGGCGACGTCGTCATCGTGCCCCATGGTGTACCGCACCAGTTCTTGGAAGTGACTGATCCATTTCTCTACTTCGTCGTGAAAGTTCGTTAAGCGAGAGCGATATGACAAACCGAAGGCAAAGATGGGGCTTCGCCGCGCTGTTGGCGATAGGCCTGTCCCTCGCGTATTTCAGGGCGGAAGGCCAGAGCGTACAGGATCCTCCTTTCGGTCGCCCAGACGCATTGGTCGACCTGGCTTCCCGCGAAGGGGTGCAATTAGTGAACGGCCAATGGCGCTACCACGACGTGAAGATCGTGGACGCGGACTCGCGCGCCGTAGGTCCCGACTTGAAGCCGAGCGGTGCGCCAATCAGGACGTACGACTACAGTCCTCATGCGAGCCCCGCCGACTTCGATGATTCTCAATGGGAGGCCATCGATGCCACGACTCTTGAGCAGCGGCGCTCCACCGCCAAGGTTTGCTTCAGCTGGTACCGCATCAACGTCATGATTCCAGAAAAGGTCGGAGAGTTCAGCACTGCAGGTTCGACCGTCGCTTTTGAAATCGTGATCGACGACTATGCTGAGGTCTGGGTGAATGGCAGGATGCCGCGAGTTTTGGGACAGCCTGGCGGACCCGTGATTAAAGGATTCAATGCTCCCAATCGTGTGATCCTCACGCGGAACGCCCAACCTGGCCAGCGGATTCAGCTTGCTGTGTTCGGCATCAACGGACCAATCTCCTATAGTCCCGAAAATTTCATCTGGGTGAAGTCGGCGACCCTGGACTTCTACAAGTCCCCCCCAGTTGCCATCAGCGAAACTCCGGCGCAGGTCAGCGGCAAGGATCCGGCGCTGGATGACATCGTTCCTGCGGGCGCGAAGATCGAGAAACTTGCAGGTGGATTTCTTTTCACGGAGGGCCCTGTCTGGGTGCCGCGCACGGAAGAAACCGATGGCTATCTCCTCTTCAGCGATCCCAACAATAACCTCATCTACCGTTGGACCCAGGATGGCCAGTTGTCGATTTTCATGACAAAGTCCGGCTATCGCGGCATCGACATTGGCGAATACAGTCAGCCCGGCTCGAACGGGCTCACGCTCGACAAGCAGGGACGGCTGACCATCAACCAGCACGGCAACCGTCGCGTGGTTCGTCTGGAGAAGAACGGCCAGCTTACGGTGCTGGCTGACCGCTATGAAGGAAAGCGGCTCAACAGTCCCAACGATCTCGTCTACAAGTCGGACGGAGCGTTGTATTTCACCGATCCTCCATTTGGACTGCCGAAGTTCTTCGATGATCCACGGAAAGACCTGCCCTATAGCGGAGTCTTTCGCGTGTCCCCGGACGGGAAAACCATCCAGTTGGTGACCAGGGAGCTTAGCGGCCCCAACGGGCTCGCATTCTCGCCCGACGAGAAATACTTCTACGTG
>Ga0209698_10008688_pt1 | contig 10454 bp, 8 predicted proteins | sample LitLauG_LLR_2012_FD_187203 | JGI IMG/M metagenome (GOLD analysis project Ga0209698, IMG submission 187203) | Freshwater sediment microbial communities from Pennsylvania, USA - Little Laurel Run_MetaG_LLR_2012 (SPAdes) (version 2) | ecosystem: Environmental > Aquatic > Freshwater > Creek >... | reverse complement strand
GCCGTCGACTATGTGCTCCTCTTTCGAGCCGCTGGCTTTCGGGACTTCAGCATTCCATCCACGTCGATGCAACCCACCTTGGTTCCAGGAGATCGTTTCGTCGTCGATACGCGCTACTACGGGACTCACGCACCGGCCCGTGGCGATATCGTGGTCTTTTACCGGAATAAAATCTTCGTTGTAAAGAGAGTGATCGCGATGGGAGGCGACACAATTCGAGGGCAATTCGGCAAGGTCTACGTCAATAACCGACTTCTTGACGAACCATTTGTGATATCCACCCACGGAGGTTCGGAAGTCGCCGAACTGAATACCTTCGGGCCCATTGACGTGCAGCAAGGCGAATATTTCGTAATGGGAGATAATCGCGACGTGAGCTACGACAGTCGCTCTCACGATTACGGCCCTGTGCGCCGAGAAATGATAAAGGGGAAGCCGCTCTACATTTACCGCGCAGGTAGAGATCGCACCGGTAGCATACTTCATTAAAGAGCGCGTAGTTTTTCAGCTTAACTAGATACCCGCTGTCTTTGCACTCGCGTCCTACTCCATGACATACCCCACCCACCGCCTGGGGCGAAAATCACGATACCCAGGCACCCGGTTCCTCGGGCTTTGCATCTCCCTGATATAGGGTCACAATGGTTCTGAGGTGATAGCCCAAGTGAAGCGCGGAGAGCATCGTTTGGCTGTTCGTCCTCGGCCGTGCTTACGCAAGCGCTCGGTGCTGCTCATCTTTATTAGAGGAATTCTCTTCGCCGTTTTTTGCATGGGCGGCGCGCAGGTGCTTGCCCAATCATCGTCATCGCCCGACAGCAGCGATGCCATCCGGGGGGTTGTGATCGACAGCATCTCGCGGCAGCCTATCAGTCGGGCGCTGGTGTCTTCCCCGGACAATCGCTTTGCCACCTTGACGAACAGTGAAGGTCGCTTTGAATTTAACTTTCCGAAGGCCGAGGAAGGGAAAGACGGCGGCGCAAGTGCGGGCGAATCCGGCGGAGACGGGAGCCAACTTACCGCAAACAACCGGCCCATTGTTGGGCGTTTTGGCGGGTCGAACCGTCCTTACATGCTTACGGCTCGCAAACCAGGATACCTCGCTCATCAGAACAACGGAGGCTCCCAAGCCGAAGGACTCCAGAGCGGAGCGGTGCAGGAGTTGACGCTCACGCTGGTGCCGGAAAGCCTGATTGCCGGCACCGTGACGCTCCCAACATCAGAGCCGCCCGATAGTATTTCATTGGAACTTTACAGGCGCGAGGTGCAGGATGGTCGCGCGCACTGGGTGGCGGTGGGAGGCAGGCAATCGACCTCGGACGGACAATTCCGCATCGCCGATCTTCGAGCGGGAACTTACAAGCTGCTGACCCAGGAACTGCTCGACCGCGACCCGTTGAATTTCGATCCACTCGCGACCGGTCCGCTTAATTTCCGATCACGCGGACAACTGTATGGGTATCCGCCTGTCTACTACCCGAACGCCACCGATTTCGAATCGGCGGGCACGATTCACTTGTCGGCCGGGCAGACGCAGACCGTCAACCTCACGCTTGTGAAGAAGCCGTACTACCGCGTCAGACTGCCGGTGCTCTTTCCAGGGAATGAGGCCGGAGAGAACGGAGTCGGCGTCGACGTCTACGCGAACGGGCACAGGGGGCCGGGATTTAGCCTCGGGTACCACAACGAGCGACACACAATTGAAGGGATGCTGCCCGCCGGGACCTACACCATCGCAGCCAAGAGTTTCGGGGCGAATGGGTGGACTGGATTGCAGACGATCACCATCAAGGGAGGCCCGATTGATGGTCCCACGATTGCGCTGGCGCCCAATGGCTTGATTCCTGTGAATGTGAAGGAAGAGTTCACATCCCATGATTACAACGGCACCTCATCGTGGAGCAACGGCCGTCTCACGGTGCAGTTCAAGGGCCCGCGTCGTTACTTGCAGGTGATGTTGGAACCGGTCGATAACTTTGGAATGATGCAACCGTTCGGGCTTCGGGACCCGACCGGGCCCGGAGACGACTCCCTGGTCATTGCGGGCGCGGCGGCGGGACGCTACTGGGTGAGGGTCAATGCGCAGCGCGGGTATCCGGCGTCGATCCGCTCTGGAAATCTCGATCTGGAACGCGAGCCGCTCGTCGTGGGGGTGGGAGGCGGCGCGGATCCGATCGAGATTACGATGCGCGATGATACGGGCGAGATCAGTGGCACGATTGAGGGAGTCAGTTCGCCCGGCATGGGAGGCGGTGCCGCAGGTTTCACAGCTTCCTACCGGGCCGGTCCACACGTCTACTGCATTCCTCTCGCGGAGAGCGGCGGGAAGTTTACGGAGGTGCCGGTCCAAACGGATGGGAGCTTCGACGCGCAGGGATTGGCGCCGGGACCCTATCGGGTACTGGCGTTTGAGCGTCCACAATTCGAGCTGGAATATCGGAATCCGGAAGCCATGCAGGCGTACGAGTCGAAAGGGCCGGTGGTTCGCGTGGTGAGCGGGCAGACGGAACGAGTGACGTTGCAGTTGATTTCAACGGACGGCGCGGCGGGCGAACAATGATGGACATCGTTCGATCATTGCAGTCGTTGCTAGAAACGCTTTGCGGAGCACCCATCGATGGCAAAGCAGGAAGGATGCCGGCACGAAGGCAATGGCTGGCCGTCCTCGCCATTTGCGCGGCGGTTGTCTACTCCGCGGGCGCGCAAGAAAGTGGTCCGGCAACGCGGATTCCCGACGGACCGTACCGCATCGCGGGAATGGTGGTCAATGCGAAGGCGGGCGGGCCGCTGGCGCGGGCCCGAGTTACGATCCAAGACGCCAAGGACCGGCAGAGCATGCAATCTCTTATCACTGGCGACGATGGCCGCTTCGAATTTCATGTTCCGGCGGGCAAGTATTCTCTTGACGGCGCGAAACGCGGTTTCATCTTCGCCTCCTATAACCAGCACGATCAGTTCTCGACTGCAATCGTTACGGGCGCTGATCTGGACACCGAAAACCTTGTGCTCCGCCTTGCACCTAACGCCGTACTGACCGGCAGAGTGCTGGACGAATTCGGCGAGCCCGTTCGCAATGCCCAGATCACGGTGTATCGCGAAGACCATTTTCAGGGAGTGAGCCGGATTTTTCGCGGCGGTAGCGCATCGACCGACGATCAAGGGCGCTACGAGGTGTCGCAGTTGAACGAGGGAACAATTTTCGTTTCCGCCAAAGCGACGCCTTGGTATGCAGTCCACCCTCCCGCGAACGCGGAAGGCTCGGCGCGCTTGACCCAGGTGGATCCATCTCTCGATGTTGTATATCCGACAACGTTTTATGGAGATGTGACCGAAGCTGAGGATGCAACTCCCATTCCGGTGCGAGGCGGGGATCGATTGCAGGCTGACATTCACCTGACACCCGCGCCGTCGCTGCATCTTATCGTGCACGTCCCGGAAGACAATGGGCGGATTCGTTTCCCTATCCTTCAAAAACCAGCCTTCGACGGGTCGGAACAGGCCGAGCAGCCGACGATTCAGAATGTTGCTCCCGGTGTATTTGAACTGAGCGGAATTGCCGCGGGCCGGTATGTGATGCGGGTGCCAGATTCTACTACCGGACTCGCCAAAGAGCCGGGCGAGATCAATCTCAGCGGTGGGGGTGAACTCGAACTACCTTCGGGCGACGCTTACGGAAAGATCAAGGCGACGGTGAAGATTGAGGGCGCGACACGTCTTCCACCTCAGTTATGGATTGGGCTGCGTAACAGCAAGGGCAGGATGGTGACCACCGAGACAGTCGAAGCCAATGGCGAGGCGAATTTCGGAGACGTTATTGCCGGTAAGTATGAAATCGTGGCCTACTCGAGGGCGGAGCGCTATTCGGTAACAAGGATCGCTTCTGAGGCTGGAACCACCGCCGGGCACGAATTGACGGTGCCGGCCGGGACATCGCTGAACATCGCGGTCACGCTCGTGGGGGGTTCCGTCACCGTCCAAGGATTTGCGAAGCGTGCTGGGAAAGGGGTTTCGGGCGCGATGATCGTGCTGGTGCCGAAGGATCCGGAAGAGAATCGCGATCGCTTCCGCCGCGATCAGAGCGATCTGGACGGAAGCTTCGTACTGGCGAATGTGATTCCGGGTTCGTACACCATCGTTGCGATCCAGGACGGTTGGGACCTGGAGTGGGCGCGGGCAGGCGTGCTGACACCGTATCTTGCGCACGGGAAGACGATCACGGTCGGCAATCGCTCACCTGCGACTATGCGACTGGCGGATGCGGTGGAAGTGCAGAAAAAGTAGCTACGGCTGTGACGCTCCAACTAATTCTCTGTTTCCGCTGGGCTGGTATTCGACGATGTAGCCGGCGACGGCGCTGGCCGCGACGGTCAACGGCGAAGCGAGGTACATCTGGCCGGGTCCGCTGCGGCCGGGGAAGTTACGGTTTTGCGCGCTGATCACGACTTGGTCGGGGCGGGTGGAGACGCCGGGGCCAGCGTTGATGCAGGCTCCGCAGCTGGGCTCGATGAGGTGAGCACCGGCTTTTTCGAAAACTTCAATGTAGCCTTTGCGGCGCGAGTATTCGCGGGTTTCCTGCGACCCGAACTGGATGTAGAACTGGACGTTTTCTGAAACCCGGCGGCCTCGCTTGAGCGCGTCAGCCAGGACAGCAGCGTACATATCCATATCTTCGTTTTTGCCCGCCGTGCACGTGCCTCCATAGGCGATTTCAATCGGCACGGGCGTGGAGAGATCGCGAATGAATTTGCCGTTGCCGGGGTCGCCGGGCGTGGCAACCATGGGCATGATTTCGGCGGCGTCGAGTTCGATGAGGTGGGAGTATACGGCTCCGGGATCGCTGTGGAGGCCGGCGATCATGCTCCTGAATTCACTCATTAGGCGCTCTGCCGAGCTTCGCTCGGCTTGGACGGGGCTGAGCCCCGTCCCCACACGGCTGCGGCGTTCCATGAGGAACTCGACCACCTTTTCGTCGGGGGCGACGATGCCGGTGAAGCCTCCGATTTCAGCGGCCATGTTGGTCATGGTGGCGCGCTCGTCCACGCTTAAGGCTTCGACGGCTTCACCCGCGTACTCCATGACCTTCGCGAGGGCCTGGCCGCTGCGCACGTAGTCGAGCGAGAGAATTTTCAGGATGAAATCCTTGGCAGTAACGTTGGGGTGGCGCTTGCCCTTAATAATGATCTTCACCGACTCGGGAATTTTGACCCGCACGTCTTTGGTGATCCATGAATTGAAGAGGTCAGTGGTGCCAATGCCGAAGGCGATGCATCCGATGGCGCCGACATGGGGCGTGTGCGAATCGGAGCCCACGTTGACTTGTCCGGGGAGCGCGTAGGTTTCGAGCATGACGGAGTGGCAGATGCCCTCGGAACCTTTGCGGTCGGTGAGCTCGCCGTGGAGCTTGATTCCCTGCTGGCGGGCGAAGTCGGCCTGCCTGAGCTTGAGTTGAGTGGCCAGGTCGAGGAGGCCCATCTTCTTTTTCTCTTCGGAGATGACCTCGTCGAGGAAGGTGAGGTGGTCGCGAAAGAAGCGGATGCTGGAGGGGTCGTTGACGGGGACGTCTTTGCCGACATTTTGCTCGTAGAAGATGGAAGCCATCGGGGTGACGTATTCGTGACTGAAGCGGAGGTCGACGCGGGTGAAGCCGGTGTCACCGGGCTGGACGGAGGGGACTCCGACCGTGCCTTCGGGCGTGACCATACGCCGGGCAAAGATTTTTTCTGCCAGGGTCATGGGGCGTGTGGCGCGGGCATTTCCTTCGGCTTCACTCAGGGCAGGCTTGCCCGCGATCGGCGGCAAAAAAACTTTTTTCTGCAGGCGGGCGACGTTGAACGGGAACAGGCCGCCGTACTCGATCACCTGCCGCGTAATTTCATCTTCACCGGCTGTGAATTCGCTGAGCGCGATATCTTCTCCGGCGCGGATGCGATCGATCAACGAAAAGTTCGTGGAGGTGAGCAGGCCGAGGTTCTGGCAGTTCTGCTTATAGATGCGTTCGATGTTCTCGGCGATCACGACTTGAATGCCGGCGCACATTTCGGCATAGGGAGACTGCTCGCGGCTGGAGCCTTTGCCGCGTCGCTTGCCGCTGATCGAGCAGACAAAGCCGCCTTTTTTGACGTCGCCGCGACCGATCGGCGCCACGCCTTGGCACTTCAGGCCGGCGTAGGGAATCTCTCCGAGCGTCTGGTCGAAGTAAAAACAGAAATGGGCCGGCGTAATTTCGTCGGTGGAAATGTCGTCGCGGAGCTTGGGATTGTTGGCCGGATGCTTTGTGTCCCAAGGCATGTCGGAGCCGGCGAGCTGCTTTTTAATCAGGTCGGGATCTTCCGTCAGGAAAAGGATACGGCCTTGGAGCCGGATGTGGTCGGCGCGCTTCTCGACTTTGCGTGTGTGCAACGAGTTCGACACGATGACAGTCCCCAAAACCTTTAACCACAGAGGACACAGGGTTTCACGGAGGAACCCCTACCCCACTTGGAATTATTGTAGCGCTTATGATTTGTGTTCTTTGGCATAGGTTGCTGGGCTGGGCAATTCTTCGAGCGCTTTGCCGGAGAAAACAGCCTGGAATTCCGCGATCAGGGCCTCGTGTACCAGACCGTTCGAGGCAAGGATCTCGCGGCTATCAATCTGAAATGGACCTCCGGAGAAATCGGTGACGCGGCCTCCCGCTTCTTCGACGATGAGCACGCCGGCGGCCGTATCCCAGGGATTGAGATTGAATTCCCAGAAGCCGTCGAAGCGTCCGGCGGCGACGTTGCAGAGGTCGAGCGCCGCCGATCCGGCACGGCGGACTCCGTGCGAGCGCAGCGTCAGGTGGTGGTAGAAGTAAATATTCGGATTCTTGTGGCGCTTCTGGCTGGGGAAACCGGTGGCCACCAGACTTTGGTCCACCGTCGCCGTCTTCGAAACGTGCAGGGGCTCTCCGTTCAGGCGCGCGCCGCTTCCCTTCTCCGCGGTGAACATTTCGTCGCGAGTGGGATCGTAGATGACGCCGGCGATGCGCTGGCCTTGAAACTCGACGGCCAGCGAGACGCAAAACACGGGGTAGCCGTGGGCAAAATTTGTAGTGCCGTCGAGCGGATCGACGTACCACTTGTAGTCGCTGCCCGTTTCGATGCGCGTTCCCTCTTCGCCCATCACATCGTGGGTTGGGAAGTCGCGACGGATGCGGGCAAGAATAAGGGCTTCAGATTGGCGATCGGCGATGGTGACCAGGTCGGCGCTGCCCTTGTATTCGATCTTCACTTTTACGCGGCCGCGGAAGTGGTCCATGAGCAGGCTGCCCGCCTCGCGGGCGATCGACTGCATGGTGGAAAGAAGGTCAGGGGGGTGATGGGATGTCATGCGACTTCCAGATTTTCTTCCCGCAAAAAGGCCCGCTTGTTAGCGGTAGGGTCCTTCGCTTCGATCAGGATGACAATTCGAGATTGCAGTCAGGGCACGGTGTGTGGGTACTGGCAACTGGCCACCGGCAACTGGCTACTTCTTTTTCCCGTCTTCGGCGATGTAGACGATTTCGTGCTTGAAAATGAAAAGGTTCGGCCCATCGTCGCGGGTGACGCGGACCATATTCTTGTCGTAGTACTCGATCCAGCCGCGGACAACTTCTCCATCAGCGAGTTTGAGGCTGACAATTTTCTGCTTCTCCCCGAGCGATTTCAAATAATTCGCTTCCTCAAAAGTCTCGTCGGGAGGTGGAGTCCGCTTCTTGCCGAAACCAGGATTGCCTGACTGCAATGACATCCTCGTATTTTACATCGGCGGCGCGCCAGACCAGTCTGAAAACCGCTCATTGGACGGTGAAGTCCATGGTGTTCGAGTTGGCGCCTCCAGAATGCACGTAAACCGCGACGGCGCCCGCATTCATGATGTCAGCGGCTGTGATCTTCGCCGACACTTGCGTGGCGCTCGCATAGGTCGTCGTCAGTGCCGTCCCGCCCCAATACAGGACTGAGTCCGTGCCAAAGCCCGAACCGCTTACGGTCAGGACAAACGGCGCCCCACCGTGCATGGCGCTTGGGGGACTGAGTTGCATGATCGTCGGCATTCCGTTTCCGCTCATGTAGTTGTGGGAGTATCCGCCACAGCCAACACCGAGCAAAGTGATTCCCAATAAGACTAAGAAACTGGTCCGCGACATGTGTACCTCCAGGGCTTGCTCATGGGGCAGCCTAGCAAGGAGCGGGAGCGGGGGTTGTCAGTGGGTTGTCGTTTTTATGTATACAAATTGACAGAGCACAACACGGACCTCCGAACCGCTGCGCTTGTGGCCCGGTTCGCGTCGCACTACACTTCCAGTCGCGCTCCAGGCAATCGCGCTTCAGGCCGCTCCATTGTCCGTGAACTCACAAGGCGGAAGCTTCCCCGTGACGCGCCACTCTGTCGTGATGGCTGCGCAGAGCGGTGATCCGGGGGCGCGCTCGCGGGCGTTCGAAGTGATCGCCGCGGCCTACTGGAAACCCATCTACAAGTACGTGCGTATGAAGTGGAACATGCCCACGGAAGACGCTGCCGATTTCACCCAGGACTTCTTCACCCGGCTTTTGGAAAAGGAATTTCTGGATTCTTACGACAGCGGCAAAGGAAGGCTGCGCACGTTTCTACGCATCTGCGCGGACCGGTTCTTCATGAAGCAGGCGCGGGACTCTCACCGGCTTAAACGGGGCGGCAAAAGTGGAGCTCTGGCAGTCAACTTCGAAGAGGCCGAGCAAGAACTGGCGACCGTGCCTCGATCTGAATCCCCGGAGGACTGCTTTGACAAGGAGTGGGTCCGCAGCCTGTTCATGCTCGGCTTACAGCAGCTGCGGGCCAGTTGCGAGTCAGGGGGCAAGATGGTCCACCTCGAGCTGTTCGAGCGATACGACCTCGATGAGGCAGATCCGAAACCGTCCTACGCCCAACTGGCCACGGAGTTCGGGTTGGCGGTCACGGACGTGACCAACTACCTGGCCTTTGCCCGGCGCGAGTTCCGGCGCTGCGTGCTGGATCAATTGCGGGAAATGACTGCCAGCGAAGATGAATTTCGCCGCGAGGCCCAGACGCTGCTGGGAGTGGAGATCCGGTGAAGCCACTCTCCGATACCGTGGTCGCCAATCTGAAGGCTGGCATGCAAATGCCTGACCTCGAGGGAACGCGCTACCGCATCGTGCGCCACCTGGCTCGCGGGGGTATGGGCAGCGTGTGGCTGGCCGAGGACACGGTCCTGGAGCGCAGAGTCGCGCTCAAAGTGCTCGATCTGGTCGCACCCACAGATGGCCTGCCAGTGCGGCTTCTTCAGGAAGCACGGATTCTGGCCGGCCTGGAGCATCCCGGAATCGTTCCGGTGCATGACGCCGGCACTCTGGCGGATGGGCGAGCGTTCTATTGCATGAAGTATGTCGAGGGACAGACCCTCGCGCAGCACATCGCCAACAAGAGCCTCCCCCATAAACTTCGGCTGCTCGAACGCATTGCCGAGCCCCTGGACTTCGCCCACGCCCGCGGCTTCATTCACCGCGACCTGAAGCCCGAAAACATCATGATTGGAGCTTTTGGCGAGGTGCTCGTGATGGACTGGGGGCTGGCAAAGGTCAGCTCCACCGGGCTGAAACCTGCGGAAAACGGAACTGCTGTTCCTTTGCAGGCCACGCACAATTCGTCACGCATCACGGCTCAAGGCAGCGTTCTCGGCACGCCGGGCTACATTTCACCAGAACAGGCGCGCGGCAATACTGAGGTCGATCACCGCACCGACATCTTCTCCCTGGGTGCGATCTTGTGGTTCATGTTGGCAGGATCGGCGCCGGGAGATCCGCCGGTCGCCACCAGCGGTGTGAGTCCCCCGTTGCGCGCAATCTGCGAGAAGGCCCTGGCGCCGGATCCTGACGCGCGCTACCAGTCCGCCCGGGAGATGACGACCGATATCGCCCATTATCTGAATGGAGAACCCGTAAGCGCCTACCCGGAAGGCGTGCTCGAACGTATGGGCCGGGTTCTCGCGCGGCATCGCACCGCGGTGATCCTGGTTGCGGTGTACCTGCTGATGCGCCTTCTGTTTATTTTGTTGGCGCGCCGTTAAAGGAACTCAGAAAAACGGGTAATACCACAATAGAGGGGTACATCGCAGGAGGGAGTTCACCATGAACAAAGTTCTTTTGGGTTTGATATTGGGAGCAATTCTGGGCGCCATTGACGGGATGACCGCCTGGTTCACGCCGGAGGCGCGAGTCCAGATCGCGGGCATCGTTATCGGGTCCACCATCAAGGGCATCATCGCTGGCGTACTGATCGGGGTGTTTGCTCGCAAGGTCCAGTCGTTGGCCCTGGGCATTGTGTTCGGTCTTGCCGTGGGCCTGGTGCTGGCCTTCATCGTCGCCCAGATGCAGCACGGCTACTACTTCCAGATCATGCTGCCCGGCGGCATGGTCGGCCTCATCGTGGGATATGCGACGCAGCGGTATGGGCGCGGGCCA
>Ga0209698_10008687_pt1 | contig 10454 bp, 7 predicted proteins | sample LitLauG_LLR_2012_FD_187203 | JGI IMG/M metagenome (GOLD analysis project Ga0209698, IMG submission 187203) | Freshwater sediment microbial communities from Pennsylvania, USA - Little Laurel Run_MetaG_LLR_2012 (SPAdes) (version 2) | ecosystem: Environmental > Aquatic > Freshwater > Creek >... | reverse complement strand
GTAGCCTCCGGGGGAGCGACACCGCCGCCGGTGCCGCGGTCCGGGACCAGACCAGAGTGACGGGTGCGATGCCGGGTACGAAGCGGGGGGACGACTCGATGACCAGGACCAGGCGCACCCGCCCGTGGTGGGTCGGACCCGGGGTGGGTGCGCTCGTCGGCGCCGCCTGCATCGCGGTGGCGGCGCAGGGGTCGCTGGCTGCCGGTCGCGTGTCGCTCCCGCCCGGCCCCCGCCTGAAGGTCAGCCAGGTCGCGCCGGTGGCGACCGCCGCCACCCCGGCGGGTCAGCCGGTGACCGTGGTCGCCCCGGACCGGCCGGTGGTGACCGAGAGCTCGGCGGCGTCCAGCTCGGGTGCGACCGGTGGGTTCGGGTCCAGCGGGTCCGGTGGAGCACCCTCCCTCTCGGGAGGGGTGGCCCCACGTCCGGCGGAGGTGGCGACGACCACTCCGACCGGCGCCGGTGGACCCGGTGACGGCGCGTCCGGCGGCGCGACCGGACCGATCGAACCGCCCGCCGATTCGTCGACCACGACGGTCCCCACGCAGCCTCCGACGACGACCCAGCCGAAGCACGAGCCCGGGGACACATGACCGGGTCCGGCTCCGGCGCCCCCCGGCGCCGGCGGCTCGGCTCGGCCAGCCGGCTCGCCGCGTTCCTGGCCATCCTGCTGGCGGTCATCCTGTCGGTCACCGCCTACGAGACGGTGCGGGCCTTCGCCAACCAGTCGATCGCCTCCACCACCCGCGGCCTGGTCTCCGAGGTCGACAGCTTCAGCCGGGCCACGGCCCCCACCACCCCGGCGTCACTCGAGCCGGCCACCGTCGCCTATCTCCGCGGTCGGGTCCTGGTGCAGGGCGAGTCACTGCTGGTCGGCCTGGCGTCCGGCCGTCGATTCGGCTCCTCGGGGTCGGACGCGCTGCTGGACGCCCCGACCGTGCAGCGGCTCCTCGCCGACCCCCCGTCCCGGACGACATCGGTCCGTGCGACCCTCGGCGGGGTCGACACCCTGCTCCTGGCCAGTCCCATCCGCCAGGGCGGCACCACCGTCGGGACGCTGGTGGTGGCCTCGGACCTGTCCCAGCTCCACGCCGACCAGCAGCGTGTCCTGAGCCTGGTGGCCGGGGAGGCGCTCGTGGCGCTGGTGGCCGCCGTCGCCGGGGCCTATCTGCTGCTGAGGCGACTGTTGCGGACCGTCGGGAGCATCACCGACACGGCCGCGTTGATCGAGAGCGGCGACCTCGACCGTCGGCTCGGCGACCAGGGGACCGACGACGAGGTGGGCAAGCTGGCCGCCACCTTCGACTCCATGCTCGACCGCCTGCAGGCGGCCATGGTCGTCCAGCGTCGACTGCTGTCCGACGTCTCCCACCAGCTCCGGACACCCCTGACGGTGGCCAGGGGCCACCTCGAGGTGCTGGCCCGCCAGCCGGACGCCGACATGGACGAGGTGCGGGACACGGTGGCCGTGGTGGTCGGCGAGCTGGACCACATGCGTGCCCTGGTCGAGCGCCTGCTGCTGCTCGGCCGAGCCCTCGAGCCCGACTTCCTCCAGATCGAGCGGCTCGACCTGCGCACCTTCCTGTCGGACCTGTCCGAGACGTCCCAGGTGCTGGCCCCCCGCCACTGGGTACTGGCACCTGTGCCCGACGTGGTGCTCGAGGTGGACGTGGCCAAGCTGCGGGGGGCGCTGCTCAACCTGGTGGACAACGCCGTGGGGGCGACCGGCCCCGACGACACCGTCGAGCTGCGTGCCCAGCGGTTGTCGGGCGACGGGTCGCTCGTCCTGTCGGTCGAGGACTCGGGCCCGGGGATCCCCGACGACCAGCTGCCGGCCGTGCTCGCCCGGTTCGGCCGGCTCGGCAGTGCCGACCGTGAGGGCAGCGGGCTCGGGCTGGCCATCGTGACCGCCGTCGCCGAGGCCCACGGCGGGACGTTCGCACTGGGGCGGTCGGAGCTCGGTGGCTGCCGGGCCGCCATCACGCTGCCGGCCTCCCGGGTCACGCTCGGTGCGGTGCGGCTGCCGGTGGGGGTCTGATGCACATCTTGATCGTGGAGGACGACCGGGGGATCACCTCGTTCCTCGAGAAGGGACTGCGGGCCGAGGGCTACGCCACGACCGTGGCCCGCACGCCCGACGACGCCCGGCTCGTCCTGGAGACGGCGGACCCGGCGCCGGACCTGGTGCTGCTCGACCTCGGGCTGCCCGGTGGCGAGGGCGGTGACGTGCTCGTGTGGATGCGCGGCCGCGGGCTGGCCACGCCGGTGATCATCCTCACCGCGCGGGCCGAGGTGGAGCAGAAGGTGCAGGGCCTCAACGCCGGCGCCAACGACTACGTCACCAAGCCCTTCTCGTTCGACGAACTCCTGGCCCGGGTCCGGGCCACCCTGCGCACAGCCGAGCAGCCCAGTTCGTCGGAGGTCGTGGTGCGCGACCTGCGCCTCGACCTCCTCACCAAGGTGGCGTGGCGGGCCGGCCAGCGCATCGAGCTCGCCCCCCGGGAGTGGGCGCTGCTCGAGCTGTTCATGCGCCACCCCCACCAGGTGCTGTCCCGGGCCCAGATCCTCTCCAGCGTGTGGGACCAGACCTTCGAGACCGGCTCCAACGTGGTGGACGTGTACGTCGGCTACCTGCGGCGCAAGCTCAACAAGCCGGGCCTGGACCCGCTGCTGGTGACGGTGCGGGGTGCCGGCTACCGCTTCGTGGACGAGTCGGCGGACTCTGCGGTCGAGCCGGCCTGAGGGCGGTGGGACCGGGCTGAGGGCGGTGGGACCGGGCTGAGATCGGTCGAACCCGTCTGACGTCGGCCCGGCACCGCCCGGACGGAGGGTTCAGCGGGCGGTGATGTACTCCATCAGCTCGTTGCGGTCCTTCTCGAGCTCGCCGATGCGGCTCTTCACGACGTCGCCGATGCTGATGATGCCGCACAGCAGGCCGTCGCGGACGACCGGCACGTGGCGGATCCGCTGCTCGGTCATGAGGGCCATCAACGAGTCGACCGTGTCGTCGGGCGAGCACCGGTGCACCTCGGACGACATGACCGTGAACACCGGCTGTGCCAGCACGTCGGAATGCAGCTCGGACAGGGTGCGGACCACGTCCCGCTCGGACACGATCCCGTCGATGGTGCCGTCGCCGGGGGAGACGACCAGGGCGCCGACCCGGTGCCGCACCATCTCGGCCACGGCATCGCCCACGGTGGCCGTCCGGGGGACGGTGGCGACCGCATCGCCTTTCCGATCGAGGATCGCCGAGACGTGCATGCTTCCCCCTTCCGGACCGGTGGACGTCACCCGGTCCCGGTGGGTCCCGCACGGGACCCACCGCACAATCTTCGCGCCCGCGACCCCGAAAGGGAACCTGTTTCTGTTTCCGGCATGTTTCCCGGTGATGGACGACGGGAACGTGGGCAAGTAGCCCGGTTCGGCTACGGAATCCTTGGAAATGGGTGTAGTTGAGTTGCCCCACTCCGTGGTTTAGTGTTCGGCGATCAGAACATGAAATGCAGCTGAACTGCGGGTGAACGGTTCGCAGTCGGCCGCCGGAGAGAATTGGGTGAGGCATGAAGCCACAGGGCAAGTTCCGGAACGGCGTCCGGGTGGGGATGGTCGTCGCAGTGCTGGCGACCGGCGCACTGGCCGCAGGGTGCAGTTCGGGTTCGAGCGGCACGGCCGCACCGACCTCGGCGAGTCAGACCACGGCGACCTGGGCCGAGGCCCCGCAGACCCCGCCGAACTACATCTTCCCGTTCATGAGCCTGGCGTTCTTCAGCGTCTCGAACTCCGAGCAGTTCCAGTACCTGATGTACCGGCCGCTCTACTGGTTCGGCCAGGGTGCGACCCCGAACCTCAACCTGTCCCTCTCGCTGGCCCAGCAGCCGACCTACAACGCGTCGAACACGGCGGTCACCGTGAACCTCAACGCCTACAAGTGGTCGAACGGTGAGACCGTCACCGCCCAGAACGTCATGTTCTGGATGAACATGCTCCACGCCCAGAAGGCGAACTGGGCCGCCTACTCGTCCGGCGCACTGCCCGACGACCTCAAGAGTGTGACGGTCAACAGCCCGACCCAGCTGACCTTCACCCTCACCGGTCCGGTCAATCCGAATTGGTTCACCTACAACGAGCTGTCCCAGATCACGCCCATGCCCAACGCATGGGACGTGACGGCCACCGGCGCGGCCCCGAATTCGGGTGGCTGCGCGGCGGCCGCCTACGGCACCGCCGACGCCGCCTGCACGAACGTCTACACGTTCCTGTCCAAGCAGGCCGGTTACGACCCGGCCAACCCGAAGGCCGCCAACAACTCGCTGTCGACCTACGCCACCAACCCGCTGTGGGGCGTGGTGGACGGCCCGTGGAAGCTGACGACCTTCGACGCCAGCGGCAACGTGACCTTCACCGCCAACCCGTCCTACTCCGGGCCGGTGAAGCCGACCATCAAGACCTTCCAGGAGCTGCCGTACACGTCGGACTCCGCCGAGTTCAACGCTCTGGTGGCCGGCAAGGTGGACGTCGGCTACCTCCCGCAGGCCGACCTGACCGCCCCGACCAGCAATCCGCTGGTCGCCGGTCCCAACAACCCCCGGCTCTCGGGCAACTACACGATGGACCCGCTGTACAGCTGGTCGATCAACTACTTCCCGTACAACTTCAACTCGACCGGAGACGGCGGCAACGCCGGCAAGATCTTCAGCCAGCTGTACTTCCGGCAGGCCGTGCAGTACCTGGTCGACCAGCCGCTCTACAACCAGAAGCTGGGCAAGGGCTACGGCGTCGGCACCTACGGGCCGGTCCCGAACGAGCCCGCCAACTCGTTCGTGTCGTCCGAGGTCAAGAACAACCCGTACCCCTACAACCCGTCGAAGGCGGTGTCGCTGCTCAAGGACCACGGGTGGACCGTCAACCCGGGCGGCGTGAGCACCTGCGCCTCGCCGGGCACGGCCGCCAACCAGTGCGGTGCCGGCATCCCGGCCGGGGCGAAGCTCAGCTTCGACCTGCCCTACGCCAGCGGCTCGGACTACCTCACCCAGCTGATGAACGCCGAGAAGTCGTCGTGGGCGTCGGCCGGAATCCAGATGAACCTCTCCCAGCAGTCGTTCAACACCATCATCGGCAACTCGGTGCCGTGCTCCGGTTCGAGCTGCACGTGGGAGCTGGGGAACTGGGGCGCCGGGTGGATCTTCTCGCCCGACTACTACCCGACGGGTGAGTCCATCTTCCAGACCGGCGCCGGCTCGAACTCCGGGAGCTACTCGGACACGACCAACGACGCCAACATCCTGGCCACCACCCAGACGTCGGTGCCGCTGACCCAGTACGAGAACTATCTCGCCGAGCAGCTGCCGGTCGTCTTCCAGCCCAACTCGGTGACCTCGCTGACCGAGATCGCCAAGGGCGTCAATGGTGTCACCCCGCAGAGCGTCTTCTGGGCACTGACCCCGGAGAACTGGCGCTTCAACGGCTGACCGGCGTGGGCGGGCCCGCCGGCCCGCCGCCATCGCACGAGCAGTACGGCTGGGCCCCCGGCCCCGGAACACCCTCCGGGCCGGGGGTCCTCCCGCATGGAGGGCACCGACGGATGAGACAGGACTGAGGACCGGGGACCGATGATCGGGTACATCATCCGGCGTGTGGGGCAGGCGATCATCGTCATCCTCGGCGTCCTGGTGCTCACCTTCCTGCTGTCGAAATTGATCCCCGGCGGCGAGGCGAAGGCTGTCCTCGGCCCGAAGGCGACGGCAGCGGGCATCGCCCGGTTCAACCGGCTCAACGGCCTGGACAAGCCGTTCCTGGTGCAGTTCTGGTCGTACGTCAAGGGCGTCGTGTGGGACCAGAACCTGGGCTACTCCTACAAGTACAACCAGGGGGTCACCCAGGTCATCATGGAGCGCCTGCCGAAGACGCTCACCCTGGTGACCGCGTCGGTGATCCTGTCGCTCGCGGTGGGGATCCCGCTCGGCATCCTGCAGGTGGTGCGCCGCAACAGGCCGGTCGACTACGCCATCACCGGTGCGTCCTTCTTCTTCTACGCCATGCCCGACTTCCTCGTCGGTACCCTGCTCATCATCGTCTTCGGCTTCGACCTCAAGTGGTTCCCGGTCGCCCCGCCGTCCAACGCATCGGCGTGGGCGGTGTTCACCGACCCGAAGGCGTTCGTGCTGCCGATCGTCACGCTCGCCGTCACGAGCATCGCCCTGTTCAGCCGCTACATGCGCTCCTCGATGCTCGACGCGATGGCGGAGGACTACGTACGCACGGCCCGGGCCAAGGGAGCGAGCAGCAGGCGGGTGCTCTACGGCCACGCGCTGCGCAACGCACTCATCCCGATCCTCACGTTGCTCGGACTGTCGTTGCCGGCCATCGTGAGCGGCGCCCTCATCGTGGAGAACGTGTTCAACTACCCCGGTATGGGACTCCTCACCGTGCAGGCGGCGTTCAACGTGGACATCCCGGTCGTGCTCGGGACGACACTCGTGATCACCATCGCCACGGTGCTCGGGTCACTGCTGGCCGACATCCTCTATGCCATGGCGGACCCCCGGATCCGGCTAGGGAGCTCGTGAGATGACACCACCGGACGGGCAGTTCGACCCGGTCTTCAACGATGTCGAGGCCGAGACGGCCATGCCCATCGGGCATGGGGAATTCATGCGTGCCGGGCCGATCTCGGAGCAGGACACGCTCGTCCCCGAGGGCGGTGACGCCCGGTCCTCGGGGGGGAACCTGCGCCAGATGGGCCGGGTCTTCGCCGAAAACAAGCTCGCCGTCGCCAGCGTCGGGGTCATCGTGTTCATGGTGCTGTTCTGCTTCGTGGGTCCGCACCTGTACCCGACCAATCAGACCAACGCCCAGCTGGCCCTCCAGACCTCCACCCAGAACGCACCCCCGGGCAACGGCAACCCGCTCGGCACGGACGAGTCCGGGTTCGACATCCTCGGGCGGTTGATGTTCGGCGGTCAGGCGTCACTCATCGTGGGCCTCGCCTCGGCCCTGGTGGCGACGGTGATCGGCACCCTCTACGGCGCCATCGCCGGCTTCTTCGGTGGCTGGTTCGACTCGCTGCTGATGCGCATCGTCGACGTCCTGTTGTCGATCCCGGTGCTGTTCCTGCTCATCGCACTGGTGACCATCTACCACTCGTCGGAGGTGCTCCTCATCCTGGTCATCGCCTTCGTGAGCTGGTTGATACCGGCCCGGCTCATCCGTGGGGAGACCCTGACCCTGCGGACGCGGGAGTACGTCCAGGCCGTGCGGGTGATGGGTGGCTCCAACGGCCGGATCATCAACCGGCACATCATCCCGAACGCGGTCGGGACCATCGTGGTGTTCGCCACCTTCCAGGTCGCCGACTCGATCCTGCTGCTGGCCGCGCTCGGCTACCTGGGCCTCGGGGTACCCGCTCCCCAGACCGACTGGGGGACCATGCTGTCCAACGGGGTCAACGCCGCCGGCAACGGGTACTGGTGGCAGATCTACCCGGTCGGCCTCTGCATCGTGTTGGTGGTCATCGCCTTCAACTACGTCGGCGATGCGCTGCGCGACTCGCTCGAGGTGCGACTCCAGCAGCGCTGAGCGCCGGTCGGCTCCCGCCGGGAGTGCGGCTCAGTCGGCCGATGCGCTGCGGGTGGCCGACAGGGCCACCGGGGTCTGCAGGGGGAAGTGACAGGCGGCGAGGTGGCCCCCACCGAACTCCTGCATGGGCGGCTCGTCCGTGAAGCAGATCGGTTGGGCGGCCTCGCAGCGGGTGTTGAACCGGCAGCCGTTCGGCGGGAACATCGCCGAGGGCAGCTCGCCCTTGATGCGGATCCTGCTGGAGGCACGGGCCCGGGCGTCGCCCACGTCCGCCACCGGCACGGCATTGAGCAGGCCCAGGGTGTAGTGGTGGGCCGAGTGCTCGTAGACGGCCTCGGCCGGCCCGAGCTCGACCAGCTTGCCCAGGTACATGACCCCGATGGTGTCGGCCATGTACCGGACCACGGCGAGGTCGTGGGAGATCATCAGGTAGGTCAGGCCGTGGCGGGCCTGCAGCTCCTTCATGAGATTGAGGATCTGGGCCTGGATCGACACGTCGAGGGCCGACACCGGCTCGTCGGCCACGATCAGCTTCGGGTCGAGGGCCAGGGCCCGTGCCAGTCCGATGCGCTGGCGCTGACCCCCCGAGAACTCGTGCGGGTACCGCTCGACAGCAGCCGGGCTCAGGCCGACCTCGTCCAGGAGCGACCGCACCTTGGCGGTCTGCTCGGCCGCCGAGCCGACACTGTTGACCTTGAGCGGCTCGCGGATGCTGGTCCCGACCCGCATGCGGGGGTCGAGCGACGCATAGGGGTCCTGGAACATGAGCTGCAGGTCGCGCCGGCGGTCGTGCAGGGCCCGGTTCCCCATGGTGGCGATGTCGGTCCCCTCGAAGACGATCGACCCGGCGTTCGCCTTCTCGAGGGCGACCAGCAGCCGGCCGATGGTGGACTTCCCGCACCCGGACTCGCCGACCAGACCGAACGTCTCGCCCCGGCGGATGGCGAAACTGACGTCGGACACCGCCTTGACCGATCCCACGGTACGCCGGAAGACGCCGCCGGCCATCACCGGGAACTCCTTGACCAGCCCGGTGACCTCGAGGATGGTGTCCGGGGTCCGGTCGGTGCCCTCGGCGGCGGCCACCTCCTCGGGAGCCGTGGCGGCCGCGGCAGCGGCGGGCGCGTCCGTCGGGACGGCGTCGGGGTCCACCGGGTGGAAGCACGCGAACCGGTGGGGCGCGGCGCCCGACGTGGTGTCCTGGGTCAACGGTGGCTCGGTGGTCCGGCACTCGTCGGTGGCGAACTGGCAGCGCGGGGCGAACCGGCAGCCCACGATCTCCTGGGACAGGTCGGGTGGCAGGCCGGCGATGTTGAGCAGCCGCTCGTCGCGCTGCTGGTCGATCTTGGGCACCGACGCCAGCAGGGCCTGGCTGTAGGGGTGGCGGATGCGGCTGAACAGCTCCTCGGTGGCGGCCTCCTCGGCCACCTTGCCGGCGTACATGACCACCACCCGGTCGGTGCGGCCGGCGATCACCCCCATGTCGTGGGTGATCAGCACGACGGCCATGGACAGGCGCTGGCGCAGCTCGTCGATCAGGTCCAGGATCTGGGCCTGGATCGTCACGTCGAGCGCGGTGGTGGGCTCGTCGGCGATGAGCAGCTTGGGCTCGCACACCAGTGCCATGGCGATCATCACCCGCTGACGCAGTCCGCCCGACAGCTCGTGGGGGTACTGGTCCAGCCGCTCCTCGGGCTGGGGCATCTCCACCTGGCGGAGCACCTCGAGCGCCCGGGCCCGGGCCTCGCCCTTGGAGACGTCCCGGTGGAGGAGCACCCCCTCGGCGATCTGGCGCCCGATGGTCATCGTGGGATTGAGCGAGGTCATCGGGTCCTGCGGGATCAGGGCGACCTCGTCCCCGCGGACCTTGCGCATCTCCTTCTCGTCCAGCCCGGCCAGGTCCCGCCCGAGGAGGGTGACCGACCCGCCGGTCAGGTGCCCGTTGGTGGGGAGGAGCCGCATGATCGACAGCCCGGTCGTGCTCTTACCGCACCCGGACTCGCCGACCACGCCGACGCACTCGCCCTCGTCGACGTCGAACGAGACGCCGTCGACGGCCACCACCGACCCGCGACGCAGGTTGAACTCGGTGCGCAGGTCCTGGAGCCGGAGGACGGGGGCCATCGGAGGAGTGTAGCCAACGCCCCCGCCGGGACCGGTGCCCTGCCCCGGTCGCTCAGGCGTCCACCTCGGCCCGCAGTCGCTCGGACGCCTCGATGAACTCCTCGACCATGGAGAACACCACGTCCTTGGCCTTGCGCACGGTGGTCGCCCGGCCGATGACCTGGCCACACGGGTTGAAGTTCACGTCCCGGGCCTGCTCGGGGTACCGGTGGCCCCGCGACACGGCTTCGATGGCCACCATCATCTGCAGCGGCATCGGCAGCGGGTCGGGGGTGTCCTCGGCCTCCCAGGCCTCGGTCCAGTCGTTGCGGAGCATCCGGCACGGCTTGCCGGTGAAGGACCGGGACCGCACGGTGTCACGACTCGAGGCGGCCAGGTAGGTCTCCATCTGCTTGGGCGGGATGTCGGCCTCCTCCACCGTCAGCCACAGGGTGCCCGACCACACACCCTGGGCCCCGAGCGCCATGGCCGCCGCCATCTGGCGCCCGCTGCCCACGCCGCCGGCGGCCAGCACCGGGGTGGGTGCCACCGCGTCGATCACCTCGGGCCACAGCACGATGCTGCCGACGTCGCCGGTGTGGCCGCCGCCCTCGGATCCCTGGCAGATGATGAAGTCGAGCCCGGCGGCCTGGTGGTTGAGGGCGTGCTTGACCGACCCGGCCAGCGCCCCGATGAGCAGGCCGGCGCCCTGGACCCGCTCGACCACGTCGGGCGGCGGGGTGCCGAGGGCGTTGGCGATCAGCTTGACGTTGGGG
>Ga0209698_10008686_pt1 | contig 10454 bp, 6 predicted proteins | sample LitLauG_LLR_2012_FD_187203 | JGI IMG/M metagenome (GOLD analysis project Ga0209698, IMG submission 187203) | Freshwater sediment microbial communities from Pennsylvania, USA - Little Laurel Run_MetaG_LLR_2012 (SPAdes) (version 2) | ecosystem: Environmental > Aquatic > Freshwater > Creek >... | reverse complement strand
TAGGTTCAGTCCATTTGCATTCGATCCCGCGGAGGCTCGGGCGGCGGTGCAGAAGGTCGAGGATTAGCTTACTGGATCCAAATGGACCCAAATTGTGGAAATCCCGAAAATAAAGAGCTTGCTAATTCAGTGATGGGCGTGGGAAAAGTTGGTCGGCCTTCAGTGACGAGCGGGTGGCTGCGTGTATTGGAAATCAGCCAGGGCGTCCCGATAGTCCAGCCGAATCTTGAGTAGTCGGAGCATGACCATGCCGAGCGTGCCAGAGACCTCCGTGCCGGCTTGACGGCTGACACGCGACATGTCGATGGCGACCATGTTGGGCACGGTCTGGCGAAGATGGCCGAAGTCCAGCACCACCCGGTCGGCCACATATACCTTCTTCACTTCTCCATTGATTCCCTTGACTTCGATTCGGGGCGCGCGGTGGATCTTGGTCACTTCTTGCGCAGCGTCGAGAGCAATCGTGTTGTCGAACGAACCCGAGTCCAGAAGGAAAAGCTTGTCGGGGCCCTCATTGATTTTGGTCGGCACCAGTAACATGTGTCCGAGGCGGAAGGTCTGAACATAGGAATGCATCTCGGGAGCGACGTAGCGATCCTGGTATCTCGCGGTCGAAGGCGAAGATTGCGTTGAACCGGCCCCGGCCGCACCAGCCGAGTCCGGAGCGGGTTTCGCGTCGGGTTCCAGCGTCGGTTCTTCGTCGCTGGTTTTCAAAGCAGCCTTGGAGGGCGTTTCTCCAGGTCTGGGCGGCAACTGGCTGAGACGCAGCCTCGAGCTGGGAAAATCCATTTCGATCAGGAATTGGGAAAAGACATCGGCGCCGATAATTCCATCAGCCGCCGTTTGCAGCCGGTCTACCACATGCACCTGGCAGTTCTGGAACTCCAGCTTGCCGATGCGAACCGAGTCGGCGTACGCAATGTGGCCCTGGATGTCGGGCTTGTCTCCTACACCGGTCATTCGAATGTCAGACACCGGCTTCAGTCCTGCCTGGCTGGCGAGTTTGCTGTTGATCAGAATTCCCGAAGCACCCGTATCGAGCAGTAGCCTGGAGTCTTGCCCGTTGATCGTCACCTGAAGACCAGTACCCTGCGCATTCCCGCTGCGTGACTGAATCGGCATCAGATTCGTGTCGGTCGAGGTCACGTCTGATACCAGGTGGCAGCGCCCCGACTGCGCAAACTGAGATGCTTTGAGGAAGTCGAGACGTTCCTTCAACGTGCGCCGCGTCTCGGCATCGTCATTTGTAGTCTGGCCGAGATAGTCTCCGAGCAACTTGATTTGTTCGGCGGTCGACTGAGTCTGGATCCATTCTTTTTGGATGTCCGGGTCGGAAGGATCAATGGCGTGTGCGCGCGTTACCAGGATGTGCTCGCGGGCATACATGGCGCTCGACCCCGCCACCAGCGCGGCGCCGAGATACGCTCGTGCATTCGGCGGAACATGGGGTTCAGCCGGGGAAGGCGGGGTGGTGATCACTTCATTAAACAACGCCCCCGCCTCGGGGATTTGACCCTGCCGGAACAGCAATTCCCCCTCCGCCACCTTGAGATCCGGGCGGGCAGGGTCTGCCTGCAGGCCCTTACGAAGAGCGTCGTCGGCATCGTGGACCTTGTCCTGCTTCAAGTAGCAGCGGACAATTCCAGCGTAGGCATCCCCCGAATGAGGGTCGACCTTCAGGACTTCGTTGTATCTGGCAAGTGCCTGATCGAAGGAGCCCTTACGGTAGAGTGCCTTGGCGTCCAACAACATCGCTGTGGGATCAGGCTGGGCAGTCGCCGGCGGCTTCGCTTCCTGGGCCATCATCGCCTGAGCCAGAATCGCGATGAAAACTATCCGCGGGGAGGTCAGAAGCAACTGTCGAACTCGCATGTTGCACGACATGATCAATGAGGTTATTCGCGTTTTTTCGCCAATCGCCGATTCTTAGGGTCAACGGGAAGGACGTTAATGATCTTTGGCTGCGCCATCGGGAACGATTCTCGGTGGATGCCTTGCGTGCTAAACGAAGCTCACGCAGATATTCGTGGACTTTATCATCTAGTGACATTTGGTCGGGACGGGCAGATTTGAACTGCCGACCCCTCGCACCCCAAGCGAGTGCTCTACCAGGCTGAGCCACGTCCCGACTTGGAAGGATTCTGCTGGGACGGCCCAATTTAGCGGCCAACTTCCAGCAGAGGGGTTACCACCGATTTTACACCACAATTGTAGAGACGTTGCTTGCAACGTCTCTGCCGGCGGTGCCTCGATCCTTGGGTTCACGGAGCCGCAGGCAGAGACGTAGCAAGCTACGTCTCTACGACAAGTCTCTCCAGTTCGGGCCAACGCCCATTTCTACCTGCAGGGGAACGGCTAAGGCGTGGACCTTTTCCATGTGCTCCCGGACCAGCAGCTTCATCCACTCAACTTCTTTCTCGGGTACCTCGAAGACGAGTTCGTCGTGGACCTGCAGCGTCATCCTGGAATTCAGGCCACGCTCGCGCATGGCCGCGTCAATCTGGATCATGGCGATCTTGATCAGATCCGCCGCGGTTCCCTGGAGCGGCGTGTTGACGGCGGTGCGCTCGGCGAAGCCGCGCTGGTTTGGATTCTTGCTGTTGATGTCGGGAATCGGCCTCACGCGCCCGAAGAGTGTCCTCACCTTCATATCCCGGCGCGCTTCGTCGAGAGTTCTATCGATGAACTTTCTCACCCCCGCGTACTTCTCGAAGTAATTGTCGATAAATTGCCTGGCTTCGCCGGTCGAGATGCCAAGCTGCTGCGAGAGACCAAACGGCGAGAGCCCATAGACGATACCAAAATTCACTACCTTGGCCTGGCGGCGATGGTCGGCCGTAACCATGAGGGGAGGAACGCCGAAGACCTGGGAAGCGGTCAGGGTATGGATATCGTCTCCGCGGCGATATGCCTCGACCAGCAACGGATCGCCCGAAAAGTGCGCCAGCAAACGCAATTCGATCTGGGAGTAGTCGGCGGTCAGCAGCACGTGACCGGGTTCGGCGATGAATGCCGCGCGAATCCCGCGGCCGAGCTCGGTGCGAATCGGAATGTTCTGCAGGTTGGGATTCGCGGACGATAGACGGCCAGTGGCCGTGCCTGTCTGTCCGAATGTTGTATGCAGCCGCCCGCTCGCCGGATTAATCAGAACCGGCAAGGCATCGACGTAGGTGGATTTCAGCTTTGTAAGCTGCCGGTAATCGAGCACCATCTGCGCTATGGGGTGATTCTCGGCGAGTTCCTCGAGAACATCGACCGCCGTCGATATCATGCGCCCCTTGCCGTATTTCACCGGTTTGGGCAGGTTCATGCGGTTGAACAGGACGTCGCCGAGTTGCTTGGGCGATCCGACGTTGAACTCCGTGCCGGCGGCTTGGTGAATCTCTCTCTCTTTGGAAACAATTTCGCGCTCGAGTTCAGACGACATCTTCGACAGCGCGTCGGTGTCGATTTTTACGCCTGCCTGCTCCATGCGGGCGAGTACCGGAACGAGCGGCAGGTCCATTTCTTCGTAAAGTTTGGAGAGTCCCGCCTGCTCGACTTCGCCGCGCAGAGCTGCAGTCAGCCTTCCGGTGATATCGGCGGACTCGGCAAGTTGCCCTCCGAGCTTCAGGTTGAAGCGGCGGAGCGCCACATCGGCGAGGCTATGCGACGAGTACGTCGGATCGAGCAGGTAGGAGTACAGCATCGAATCGTGCCGAACGCCCGCCACCGTAATCCCAAGCGGACCAAACGCGTGGATTGCCGCCTTGTAGTCGTGTATGGCCTTGGGCACTTCGCCGTTCGCGAGAGCAGAAAGCAGTCCTGCAGAAACTTCTTCAGAACCGAGATCCACAACAACTGCCGATCCGGCTGTGGCGGAAATCGCGACTCGGTGGGTTACGGATTCAACTGCGGGAGCTGTCATCGCCCCGCCCATCAGCGAGAGTTGGGCTTCCTGCGGCTCCTGTTCCTTTTCTTCCTCCGGCTGCGGTTCCGACCTTTCTTCCTGTTCGACCGCAACCGCTAGGATGCCTCCGGCAGGAATCGCGCGAAGGATATTTTCAACATCGGTGGCCGACTTGGCGTCGGTGTAGTGTCCCTCGCTGACTTCGACCACCGGCAGCAATTCCTTGAGCAGCGAGGTGAATTCCAGCTCGGTGAAGAGAGCGCGTAATGCATCGACATCCGGCTCTCCGGCGCGCATGGATTCCACATCGAGTTCGACCGGAACATGGGTATCGATCGTGGCCATGGTTTTGCTGAACAGGACCGTGTCGCGATTGTTGAGCAACGACTCGCGGTAGGTCTTCCGCTCGACCTCAGCCGCTCGTTCCAGCGCCTGCTCGACCGTGCCGAAGCGCTTGATGAGCTCTACAGATCCCTTGTCGCCAATCCCGGGGGCGCCGGGAATGTTGTCGATCGAGTCGCCGCGCAGGGCCATGACATCGATAACGCGCTCTGGCGGCACGCCCAGAATTTCCTCGACTTTCGCCGCATCGCAAATCAGGTTGTCCTTCGGAGGATTCAGGATGTGCACCTTGTCATTCACAAGTTGCATCATGTCCTTGTCGCTGGACACGATGTAGACGGGATGGGAGCCTTCGGCGGCTTTCCGCGCCAGCGTGCCGATGACGTCATCGGCCTCGAAGCGAGTAACGCCAATCATCGGAATCCGGTACGCCTCCAGCGCCCGCCGGATGTAGGGCACCTGCTGCGCCAGGTCTTCCGGCATGGCTTTGCGGTTGGCCTTGTATCCCTTGTACTCGACCTCGGTGAAGGTCTGGGTTTTGATGTCGAATTTGCGGATGCTCGTGACGGCCTCGGCTTGCTCATCACGGAACGTGGGTCCGGCCACGTCGAAGACCGCGGCGAGATACTCGGGTGAGAAATCGTCGCGCAGTTTGCGCAGCATGTTCACGAATACGTAAATGGCCGCGGTGGGCAAACCCGTCTTGGTCGACATGGGCCGCTGCCGCGCCATGGCGTGATAGGCGCGGAAGATGAATGACATCGTGTCGATGAGGTAAATACGGCCACGCGAGCCGGCGATGGAGGGATCCGTGCGGCCTGTGGAGCTGGTGGCCCCGGACGCTACAGCAGGCGGCACTCTCTCCGGGCGGGGAACTGGTTCGGGCGGGGCAGTCGACGATTTTTTCCGCGGGGGCAACCCGCTTAGTTTAGCGCATGCAAGCGACTAGAAATCGATGCGGAAGTCCGCTTGCACGACTTTCTTCCTTTTCGTCGAGTCGTTCAGGAACACCATGTGGTAAGTGGCGGGCTGGTTGAGTGTGGGAGGTAAACTCGCGTTTACTTCCTGGTTGTGGGTCGCGTCGGCGGAAAACAGCGCTTCGCTGGGCTTTCCGTTCAGGAAGTTGGAGAACTCCTGGTCGTTCAAGACGTGAAACTCAACGTCCGCATCAGTGTCGCTCGTGGGCTTTCCGCTGGCCTGGAAGAACGAGCGGAAGTTTCCGCGCAATTGCGGAGTGGCGGCATGCGGCGGAACATCGAACGGCAAATCAACGATCACCGAAACGTGGAATTTTTCATTCAAGATGGGAATGCTGGTGCCGACAACCGATCCACCAACGTGATCCGAAGCGGTTGGTTTATAAGCAACAGCCCGAACCTTCTCTACGGCAACGGGTCCCTGCTTGCTCATGTAGGTGGCAAGAGGTCCGGCCAAGGTGACCGACTGATTCGCGTCCGGGGCTTCCGAATAGGTTGTTTCCGCCTGCCGCGCATCTTCGGCAATGGGCGCACTCTGGATATTGAATGAATCCGCTGTATGCCGAATGTGCATCCACGCATAACACGCCATGGCAACAAGAACGAGGCTGGTGACCATCAAACCGAAAATAGTCCGCATGACTCCCCCGAAAAGAAAGATGGTAGTGGGGATCGGTCGGCAGAGCTAGTGATCGTCGGTTTTTCGATGGTTACTTCGGTTTGCCGTATTCGGTGGTGAAATGCAGTTTGATTTCGCCGCAGGTGCCTTGCTCCGGTGAATACACCACGCAAGTGTCGAAGGGGCGCGAATAAATGTGCAGGCTGACGGCACGCTGGTTGAACTCGCGGGGATTGACAACGCGATGCACGGGATCGGCTGGATCAACCGCACAGGGATGCGCGAGGTTCATCTCCACGGTGTCGAGAGGTTCCAAGTGGCTACGCCCGGCCACCAGATCCTGGTGCACAAGGTGGTAGTTTTCTACCTGCAGCCGCCCAAGCGGGACCGCCATCCAGCAGTTCTGGTCGCGGTGATTATGAACGGAACTGGCCTGACCCACCTCCCAGCAAATGGCCATCAATTCATAAAGCGTAGTGCGATCGATAAGATTGCGCGTGTAGTGCTGACGGTCCCAGGTGAGATAAGGTTCGAGGGACTCGGCATCGACCGGCATCTGCGCGAGGAAATGGCGTAGAGGCTCGGTAGAGATGAAGGCGGACTCCGGCAGCATGCGCAGCTCTTCGACGAGTTTCTCGATCGGAACCGTTTTGGTGGAAGTGATCATCGCTACGCAGGGGATAGAAGTATAGCGCAAGTTAGTTGTCAGCTTCGCGTCTACGGCTCTCTTCCCGCGCCCATGATTTCTCTGCTTTCAGCTTGCGCCACCGCCGGGTAGGCCGCCGTACGCCGTCTTCGCAGATCGTGGGGTAACTCCGATTTCAGCAGCCACAGTCCTGCGGCAGTCGCGGCCATCCAGGTCACCGAAACCAGCGCCAACTGGGCCAAGTCGGCGATGCGGCTTCCGTGTCCCACACCCGACAACGTCATCGACTTGGCCACTTCGAAGCTGATCGCGCCGGCGACAATGGAAATCAAGGCAGCTTTCCCCAATTCTTTCCAGCGCAATCCGCCCAGCGGTACTAACCCTCGATGTCCCAGAAGTCCAGCCAATGCCAGCAAATTGATGCCGATCCCGATATCGGATGCCCATGCCAGCCCAATCACTCCGAACGTGTGAAACAGAAAGGAATAAATCGGCAGCGAGAGCAGCGTGATTACGCTGACCGCGATCATTGGGGTCAAGGTGTCGCCCGCCGCGTAAAACGCTCGCGCGTACAAGCCCTGCGCCGACCATAGCACCAGCGATAACGAGAACCAGAAGAAGTACACCGCACTGGTTTGCGTGTCGGTAAAAAGAAACTTGCCGCGCCGGTATACCAGATCAATGAGCGGCAGCGCGGCGACCATCATCCATCCGGTGGCCAGCAACGATGCCGCCGAGACACGGTAGACCGAGTCGTTGACCGTGTCGGCGAATTCTTTGAGTTTCTTCTCATTGAAGAGCCGCGCAAAAAATGGCAGAGAGGCCTGCCCAGTCGCTTGACCCAAGACCGCGATTGGAACCGCGAACAAGCGCTTGGCGAAAGTGAGCCGAGTGATATCGCCGATGCCCGTGGCAGCGTAGTGCCGCAGAATCCAGTCGTCGGCGGTCACGAGCGAAACCCCCAGCATGAGCGGAACCGAAAGTTTGACCCATTCGCGGAAGGCAGGATTCCCGATGTCAAATGAAGGCCGGTATCCAGTGCCGATGCGAACTGCCCCGATTACGCTGGCGAGAAATGGGCCCGCGAACGCGCCCGCCAATGCCCCATAGGCAAGCGAAGCAATACCGAAATGGCGTCCACCGATGACTCCTCCCAAAATGATGAAGAGGTTGTAAATCAACGGGCCGAATGCCGGAAACAGGAATAGCCGGTGCGACAGAAGAACGGCTGAAACGACTCCGCCTACATAGAAAAAGATCTGCGCAGGCAGCAGAATGCGGGTCAGACGGACGCACAAATCGATCTTGTCGGGCGTGAATCCTTTTACGAACCAGCGCACGAATTGTGGCGCGAAAATCTCGGTGGCGATCGTGCCCGCAATCATCACCGTGGTCATCACGGTGATGATGATCGAGAACGTCTTCTGGGCGTCCTCATCGCGTTTCTCAGCCAGAAATCGCGTATAGATGGAAATGAAGGTGATCGATGCCGCGCCACCAGCGACGATGTAGTTGAGAAAATCGGGCAGCGTGAAGGCCGCGACGTAGGCATCGGTGGCTCCACCGGCGCCATAAGCCCAGGCGATGTAGGCATCGCGCGCATACCCGATCACGCGCGAAAGCATCACCGCCGTAATCAGCAGCAGTGTCGCCGAGAATGCCGTGTGCTGGTGCGATGGCCGGAAGAAACGAAGCAGTTTCGTCATGTCTAATGCCGGAATTTCAATCTTATAGGAATCATGTCCTGAATCCTGTTGACGAATCGGCATCGACGCTCCAATCGAGGGTTGGCAGCCTGTTCTGAGATAATCCGTTCGTGACCGACTTGACGATGAACAAGCAGGCGCAAGGCCGCTCACCTGTCTTTCGCCGATCCTTCCGCAAGGAGTTTCCTGCCGCGGTTCGCGGGGAAGGTGTCTATGTGTGGGATTCCGCAGGGAACAAGTATCTCGATCTGGCGGGATCAGCTGCCGTGAACTTAATCGGGCACGGTGTTCCCGAGATCTCCGCGGCGATGGCGGAACAGGCGGGCAAGCTGGAGTTCGTGCACACCAGCCAGTTCACGACTCCGATCGCCGAGGAATATGCCGAGGAGTTGCTGGCCTTCGCAGGAAAGCACTTCGAGGGCGGCGCGGTCTACTTCACTTGTGGAGGTTCGGAATCGGTCGAGACCGGGCTGAAACTCGCGCGTCAGTATCAAGTGGAAATCGGCCAGAGCCAGCGGCACCAGATCCTTAGCCGACATCAGAGCTATCACGGTTCGACGCTGGGCGCGCTGTCGGTCTCCGGCAACAAGCGGCGCCGGGAAATGTATCTGCCGATGGTGCGCGAGTTTCCGCATATTAGCATGCCTTACTGCTACCGCTGCGCGTTCCACTGCAGCGACGGATGCCGCAACTGCGGACAGCAGTATGCGGCTCAGCTTAAGCAGGCGATCGAAGCGTCTCACGGCGAGGCGGCTGCGTTTATCTTTGAGCCGGTGAGCGGGGCAACGCTCGGTGCGGTTGTTCCACCGCCCGGGTACTTGCAGTCGATCGCAGAAATCTGCCGTGAGAGTGGAGCACTCCTCATCGCTGATGAAGTGATGACCGGTATGGGCCGCACCGGCCGCAATTTCGCTGTTGAGCACTGGGATGTGAAGCCGGACATCCTGGTCACGGCAAAGGGGCTCTCCAGCGGGTACGCGCCGCTTGGTGCAGTCATTGCGAGCAAGAAAGTTGTTGACGCTATTGCCGCCGGCTCAGGGGCATTCCTGCACGGGTTTACCTACAACGCGCACCCCGTCTCGCTGGCTGCGGGGCGAGCAGTTCTTCACTCTCTGCAGACGCGCAAGCTGGTGGAAGCCGCTGATTCCACTCGCTCCGGAACACCGGCCGCGTACTTTAAAGAGGCTCTCGAAGCTTTGCGTGACAAGGAATCGGTAGGCGACGTCAGGGGCATCGGCTTGCTCTGGGCAATCGAATTGGTCGCTGACAAGTCGACGAAACGTCCCTTCCCGCCCGCTGAAGCCTACTCTGTCCGAGTGGGTGCAGCTGCACTGAAGCGCGGGCTCCTCATTTATCCCATGCAAGGCAGCATCGACGGGACTGCGGGCGATCACATCCTTCTTGCCCCACCGGCGGTCATCACCCAGGAGCAGGTGTCGTGGTCGGTTGATCAACTCGCCAGCGCCATCCGCGAAGCTCAACGGTAGTGCGCGCTCTCTCGTGTTTATCCGGAGCCCTCGATTCTCGCTGGAGATAAAGATATTAACGTAACTGCATCAATAACTTAGCGCTTGATCATCGTTTGATCCTCCCGGCATTGTCCTCACCTTTGTTATGGGCGAAATTGGTTTGTGAAGCAGGCAGTCGAGACGAGTTTGGAGGCACATATGGCAACTTCCGGATCCCAAACCATGACCGAATTGTGCAAGCAGGTAAATCCTCGAGTCCGATTAGAGATGCGCAAGCGTGCTTTTCCCGACATGCTCCGTCTCCAGGAAAGCTGGACAGCCGCGCCAGAGAAACGCGCACTGATATGGCTGGCGGCCCGCACACCCTCGTGGATCGGCCCCGACCATCTCACCGGCCTTGGTCTGGTGTCGCAGATTGGCGCCGGGGTGTGCTACGCCTTGGCAGCCCGCAATCGTTATGTGCTGCTTGGCGTCATCGCCTGCCTTGCACTGAACTGGCTGGGAGACTCTTTGGACGGCACGCTCGCCCGGGTCCGTCGCTGCCAGCGGCCGCGCTACGGGTTTTACGTCGACCATATCGTCGACAGCTTTGGCGGGCTTGCTCTGATGGGCGGTCTTGCCCTTTCCGGCTACATGCATCCCTGGATCGCGATCGGCCTGCTGGTGGCGTTTCTCATGCTCTCCATACAGTCATATCTTGCGACCCACACGCTGGGAGAATTCCGCATTTCGTTTTGGCGCTTCGGGCCGACCGAGTTGCGCATCCTGCTCGCGATCGGCAATGTCGCGCTGCTCTGGAAACCCGT
>Ga0209698_10008684_pt1 | contig 10455 bp, 8 predicted proteins | sample LitLauG_LLR_2012_FD_187203 | JGI IMG/M metagenome (GOLD analysis project Ga0209698, IMG submission 187203) | Freshwater sediment microbial communities from Pennsylvania, USA - Little Laurel Run_MetaG_LLR_2012 (SPAdes) (version 2) | ecosystem: Environmental > Aquatic > Freshwater > Creek >... | reverse complement strand
GGATGGAGTTGTGAGGGCTGGTTTCACGACGGATTTGCGTGGAAACGGGTCGCAGTCGGCGCGTCTTGATTCGCGGACGGCTTATGATCAGCACGCGGCGGAAGGCCCCATTTCTGCTTCAAAAAGCAGAAATGGGGCACGTCGATTGGGGCGCGGGGCAACCATGGTACGGACCATCGCCATCTAGCGTAGAAGAAAAGCTTCGTACACGTCCTATAATCCACACATGCGCGGCGTAGATCAGTTCGTCGCTCTGGCAGTCTTGGCGATTCCGCTGTGGAGTCAGCAGCCGATACGTACTTCAACAATTGATCCAACGGAATCTTGTCCGACCACAGATTCCGATCAAAAACAATCTGCAAAACAAGTCTCGGTCGTCGAGGTGCGTTTCCCTGGACCGCTAATACTGCCCGAATCTGAACAAGACGAGCTCGCGGCATCGATCAGACGAATGACGATTAGGGGCACTGAGGAGGGTGTAGTCGGCCAAGCAGAAGAAATGGCGCGACGCGGTTGGCAGAACCGCGGCTACTTCAAAGTGCGGGTTCAGGGTGAGGCGCAGACGCTGACGAGCAACGCGATCCTGCAACGATTGGCGCTGACGATGCGGGTGGACGAGGGCAAGCAGTACACCCTGAACAACATTCGATTCACGAAGAATCGGGCGATCGCCAACACGCAAGCTCTGCGAAACCTTTTCCCGATCGCCGATGGGGATATTTTCAGCCGCGAGAAGATTGCGACCGGTCTGGAGAATCTTCGCAAAGCCTATGGAGAGTTCGGATACGCCAATGAGACCACAGTTCCTATTACTCATTTTGATGAAGAACGCTCAACCATCTCCCTCGACATTGACATCGATGAAGGCAGACAGTTTTACATCGGCGGTATCGAGATCTTAGGACTCGATGATGCGACCAAGGAGCAGTTGCTCAAAGAGAGGTTCATTGAAGTAGGCCAAGTTTATAACGCCAGGCTCGTGGAGCTATTCGAGCGTAAGCATGCATCCATGTTCCCGGAATGTGAATGTCGCGATCCAAAACACGTACGGGTGGTCGATGAGAGCCGGGGGCTCGCCGTGCTGACGTTCGATGCAAGACCGTGCCCTGCTAGTAAGTGATTTCATAGGAACTCCGTCGTCCGTGGCGCATGAGATCCTTTGCTCCGGTTGGAGCGCGGTTCCGCTCAGGATGACGCGGCTTTGAAGCGCGCCATTCAATTCACTCGGACTAGCCTATTACCTACGTGCCTTGACTGTGCGGTTGCGTGGGAATTAAGTTCGATGTACCGGGAACTTTCTCTTCCAGCGAGGATCCGTGGCATACCATCCGATCATTACTCTTACTACCGATTTTGGGACCAGCGATCATTTTGTGGGCGCGTTGAAGGGCGTGATTGTCGAGATTGTGCCTGAGGCGCAGATCGTGGACATCACGCACGCGGTGCAGGCGTTCGACGTGCTCGATGGAGCGCTGGCGATCGCGCAGACGTATTCGTACTTCCCTTCCGGGACGGTGCACATGGTGGTGGTCGATCCGGGAGTGGGGACGACGCGGCGGCCGATCATCGCGTCGAGCGATGGATATCATTTTGTGGCGCCGGACAATGGCGTGCTGTCGATGATCTACGCGAAGGAAGAACGGATTCGCGTGCGGCATGTTACGTCGGACCATTATTTCCGGCAACCGGTGAGCCATACGTTTCACGGGAGGGATGTGTTCGCGCCGGTGGCGGCTTATTTGGCGAAGCAGGTGGACTCGCACAAGTTTGGGGATGAGATTGAAGATTATGTGAAGTTTGCGGCGCCGCGTCCGAAGCCGGCGGGCGAGGGACGGATTCGCGGCGTGGTACTGAAAGTGGACCGGTTTGGAAACCTGATCACGAATGTGACGCCGGAAGATGCTCCCGCGATTTTTGCGGGGAAGCCATTCACGATCAAGGTGGGGAGCAAGGAGATTACAGACATTCGCGAGGCGTACGCGGAGGGCGCGCCGGGCGAGGTGTTTGGCGTGCTCGGGAGTATGGGATATCTGGAGATCGTGGCGAATCGGGCTCCGGCGGCGCAGTTGACGGGCGCGGGCAAGGGAGCCGAGGTGAGTATCCTCTTGGGCGAAGCGGCGGCAGCGAAGGCGTAGGACGGCCGCTGCAAAATCCTAAACCACCGAGACCGCGAAGAAATGCCGCAGGGATCACGGAGAAAGAATCTGTCAAGCATTAACTTGTTGCTGTAAAAGCTGTCAGGAACTTTTTGGTCTGGGGTGGACGTAACGGTCCATTTCGCCGGTCCAGCGCAGGAAGCGCCAGAGTTCGCGGCGCTCGCGCCAGAGAAATTCCCAAAATTCCAGGAATCCGATCTGGGTCATCTTGACGCCGGTGTAGGTCTCGATGCGCCAGAGCAGATAGGGGCTGCGCCATGGGGCGAGGCGATGGCCTTTGGTCGCGTTCCAGAGGAAGCGGAGTTTGTGGAGCATTGGGATCATCATAACCACAAAGGACACTAAGGTACACGAGGGAATGCGGGAACCTGGTGACGGGATGACAGCCGAGGCGGCTGTCCCTACATGCTTGTTTGTTAGAATCCAGAATCCGCTTGGATTCCATTCATGTCTGACAACGATTTCCGACAGATAGCTGAAGACCACTACTATCGCGCGCTGGATTTGATGGCGGAGGGGCATCTGGACGCAGCGGTGGCCGCTTATCAGGAGTCGATCGCGGCGGACCCGACGTTTACCGAGGCGATGCACGGGTTGGCACGGGCGCTGCAGGATCTGGGCCGCTTCGATGACGCGATTAGGGTGGCGCAGAAAATTGCGGAAATCGATCCGGATGACGTCCTGGCGCACACCAGCTTGTCAGTGCTGTATCAGAAGAAGGGGATGATCGCTGAGGCGGAGGCGGAGGGAGCCAAGGCGCGGGTTTTGGGGTGGAAGCAGCAGTTGAAGAAGAGCGGTGAGCAGACCACTTCGTGAACCCTCAAAGCTCGAGGCTCGGGACTAGAGATTGTACTTCTTCATCAGGTGACGGAAGGAGCGGTAGGAGATGCCGAGTACGTCGGCGGCTTTGGTTTGGACTCCGCCGCTTTGGTTGAGGGCGCTTTGCAGGAGCGAGCGCTCGAGTCCGGCGACGTAATTTTCCATGCCCATGCCTTCGGGCAGGGTGACGGTGGCTCCGGGGTCGGGGAGGCCGGTGGCTCCGGCGGCAGCCGCGGCAGCGCGAGCTTTGGGGCGCTCGGCGGGGAGTTCGACGCGAAGTTCGTCAGTGGTCTCGAGGGCGACCGCGCGTTCGACGGTGTTTTCCAGCTGGCGGACGTTGCCGGGCCACTCGTAATCGCACAAGGAATCGAGCGAGGCGGCGTGGACGCGGAGGATGCTGCGTCCGGCGGCGGCGGCGTATTTCTTCAGGAAATGATTGGCGAGCAGCGGAATGTCTTCGGGGCGTTCGCGCAGAGGTGGCACGCGAATCGGGATGACGTTCAGGCGGTAGTAGAGATCTTCGCGGAACAAGTTTTCGGCGACGGATTTTTCGAGGTCACGGTTGGTGGCGGCGATGACGCGGACGTCGATGGCAATTTCGCTGGTGCCTCCAACGGGACGGACCGTGCGTTCCTGCAGGACGCGCAAGAGCTTGACCTGCATGGCCAGAGTCATCTCGCTGATTTCGTCGAGGAAGATAGTGCCACCATCGGCGACTTCGAAGAGGCCGCGCTTGTTTTGATTCGCTCCGGTGAAAGCGCCTTTGACGTAGCCGAAGAGTTCGCTTTCGAGAAGGGTTTCGGGAAAGGCTCCGCAGTTGACGGAGACGAAGGAGTCGGTGGCGCGGGGCGAGCAGACGTGCACGGCGCGGGCGACGAGTTCCTTACCGGTGCCACTTTCGCCATGGATGAGAACCGTGCTGGCGGTGGAGGCGACGGTGCGGACCGTCGCTTTGAGCTTGTCCATCGCGGGGCTCGAACCAATGATGTTGTCGAGCGAGTTGCGGGTGGCGGCATCGCGGCGCAGGGCGAAATTCTGCTTGCTGAGAGCAAGTTTTTCGACGGCGCGGTTGATGGCAAGCTTGATTTCGTCGACCAGGCCGGGGCTCTTGCGGATATAGTCAGTGGCGCCTCCAGCTTTTACTGCCTCGACGGCGGCTTCGTAATCGTCGACGGCGGTGATGAGGATGACGGCGGAGTCGGGCGAAATCTTGTGGGCGTGGCGCAGGACTTCGATGCCGTCGATCGTGGGCATCTTGATGTCGGTGATGATGACGTCGTAGAGGGCTCCGTCGATTTTGTTCTTGGCGGCTTGTCCGGATTGGACGGTTTCGACACGGTGTCCCTCGCGGCGCAGGGAGATGTCGAGCATTTCGCAGATGGAGCGTTCGTCGTCGCAGACCAGGATGTTAGCCATGGAGCCTCCCTCCTGCAGCGGCAGCCAAGGCGGGGATCTCGGCCGCGGTGCTGGGTGAAGGAACGGCGCGACCGGCTTCCAGACGCCGTAGTCTGAGAATGAACGTAGTTCCCTGCCCTGGCTTGGAGCGGGCCCAGACTTTTCCATCGTGCGCCTGCACAATCTGGTAGACGATGGCGAGACCGAGTCCGGTGCCGCCTTCGAAATTGGACTGGAAGGGCTCAAAGATTTTTTCGATCTGCTGCGGGCTCATGCCGGCGCCGGTGTCGGCAAATCCGATTTGCCAGTTCTCGCCGAGGGATTCGACGGAGACGGTGAGCGAGCCTCCGCCTTTCATGGCGCGAACGGCGTTCTCGCAGATATTCCAGAAGACTTGCTTGATCTTGTCGCCGTCGGCGAGGACGTAGGCGCTGGGAATCAGGAAATTGCGCTGGATCGTGATGCCGGTTTTCTCGGCAGTCATGCGGTGATCCATGAGGGTGAGCGTGTCCTCGACCAAGGGGATGAGGTCGACTTTGTCGAAGCGATATTGCTTGGTGCGCGAGTAGGCGAGGAAGTCGGTGATGATGCTATTGAGGCGCTGCGACTCGCGAGTGACGATGTCGAGCAGGCGACGATGCTCTTCGTTCATCTCGGGGACACCGGAGAGCATGCTCACGGAACCGGCGATCGAGGTAAGAGGATTGCGGATTTCGTGGGCGATCGCGGCAGCGAGGCGTCCGACGGCGGCGAGGCGATCCTGTACGCGGACTTCGCGCTCCAGGCGGCGAATTTCAGTGAGATCGTCAAAGGCGTAGACGAAGCCGCTGTCGGATTGGCCGGGAACACTGAGAGCGGCAACACGGACGCGGAACGTCTTGCGGAATTTGGTAGCGCCGTCAAAGCGCACTTCGGCGTGCTGCGATTCGACGCCGGGTAGTGGATCAAGGAACAACTGACTTACGGAAGTGCCGATCAGGTCGACAGCCGGGCGCTCAAGAAGCTTTTCGGCGGCAGCGTTGACCAGCGTGATGCGCCCGTCGAGGCCGGTGGTGATGAGTCCGCTGCTGATGGAGTGAATGATGTTTTCGTGCAGCGCCTGGAGGTTCTCGAGAGCGCCGCTGGTGTCTTTGAGCTGCACCCGGGCCTGCCGCAGCTTCTGCGTGAGCAGTCCCGCGAGATACGCGACCAGCAGGAAGGCGAAGAGGTTCACGAAGATGATCGCCTGCAGCGCGGTGAAGCTCGGATGCGTGTTGGAGTATGACGGTATGACTTCGAAGTAAGCGAGTTCGAGGACGGTGCCGTAAAGGATGAACGCGAGGGCGGCGACGAGCTGAGCCCAAATGCGCGGCAACATTACGGTGGCGACGATGATCGCCAGGGGATAGAGAAAGTTGAGGGAGCTATCCCAGCCGCCGGTCTCGTGGATCACAAGGGTGACGAGTACCAGGTCGGTGAGGACCTGGATCACGGCTTGAAGGCGATGCTCCTGCCAGAAAGACAGCAGGAGAACGTAGAACAGAGAGATGCTGAACCAGAACAGGATAGTGCTGAGGAACAGGCGCATCGGCAGCAGAGACGGAGTGAACTGCGCGACGGCCAACTCGATCGCGAGCAGAAGGCTCAGGATGAAGATCCGGACCTTTACCAGCCAGACTAACCAGTTACGCTCGTCGAAGGAGGGTTGCATGGACGCAATGTTTTAAAGTTTCAAGGTTCCAAAGTTTCAAAGTCTGAGGTTTCAAAGTTTCAGATTTCACGGAAGCAGGTAGCGCTCCCCGGGGCAGCTTTGAAACTTTGAAACCTTTTCACTTTGAAACCTGCTTTATCCAGACAGCTTGGCGATCATGGCGAACAGCGGCATGTACAGCGAGATGACGATGCCACCGACGCTGACGCCCAGCATGGCAATGATCGCCGGCTCAAGCATGGCCAGCATGTCTTTGGTTGCCGCGTCGACTTCCTCTTCGTAGAAGTCGGCAATCTTCTGCAGCATGGAGTCCATGGCGCCCGTGGCTTCGCCGACACCAATCATCTGCGTAACCATGTTGGGGAAGACGCCGCACTCGCGGAGCGGGTCGACGATGGTGCGGCCCTCTTCGATGGCCTTGCGGACCTTCATCAGAGCCTCTTCAAGGACGGCGTTGCCGGAGGTGCGGGCGGTGATGCTCAAGCCTTCGAGAATGGGCACGCCGGAGGTGATCAGGGTGCCGAGAGTACGGGTGAAGCGGCCGACAGCGATCTTACGCAGCAGGAGGCCAAGCACGGGAAGGTGAAGGAGCATCTTGTCGAAGTAATATTTTCCGCGCGGGTGCTTCCGAATCTGCTTAATGCCGAAAACGAGGCCGATGCCGGCGACTCCGAAGATCCACCAGAAACTTTGCACGAAGGCGCTGAGGCCCATGACGATGCGGGTGGGCAGCGGCAGATCGACACCGAGTCCGGCGAAAAGGTTCGAGAAGATGGGCACGACCCACTTGAGCAGGGCGCCGACGATCAGCACAGCGATGGAAACGACCGCAACGGGGTAAATCAAGGCCGACTTCACCGCGGAGCGCAGGCGAACGGCTTTTTCGACGTAGGTCGCAAGGCGCTGCAGGATGATGTCGAGAATACCGCCCGTTTCACCAGCCTCGATCATGTTGGTGGTGAGGTCGTCGAACACGACGGGATACTGGCGCATGGCGTTGGCCAGAGTGGCGCCGCCTTCGACTGTAGTCCGGACGCCGGTCAAGGTCTTCTGGAAAGCCTGATTTTCCTGGTTGGCCGCGAGAATCTCGAGACACTGCACCAGGGGCAAGCCAGCGTCGATCATGACGGAAAACTGGCGAAAGAAGACCGCGATATCTTTGACCGAGACCTTGCCCGAGCCAAAAGTGGGCAGGGAGAATTCCTTGCCTTTTTCGCGGATCGCGCCGGGAGTAATGCGCTCGCGGCGCAGAGCCTGGGCGAGGGCCTGCTTGTTCGGCGCCATCCGTTCGCCGGAAATTTTTTGTCCGTTGGCGTCCTTGCCGGAAAATGTAAAGACTGGCATGGTTGTTAGCCTCTCCTTGCTGACCTGTGTGTCCGCGTACGAGAGCGTCCGGGACTCCACCTAATGCGTGTTTCGTTCGCGCAGCGTCTTCCTCAGTGCTTGGAAGGCGCCGCACCGCGGGCAAGGGTTGTGCCGGCCGTAGTCGGACGGCTCAACAGGCTTGCGCCGCGGTTGATCATTTCCTGTAACTCATCCACATTGCTGGACCGCGCCATGGCCACTTCGAGCGAAATCTGCTTCTGGAAGTAGGACGTAGCCAGCGCCTGGTTGAAGGTCTGCATGCCGAACTTCTCCTGCCCGGATTGCATGGACGAATAAATCTGGTGAATTTTGTCTTCGCGGATGAGGTTGCGAACCGCGGCGTTGGGCACCAGGATTTCCATGATCATGGCGCGGCCCTTGCCGTCGATGCGGGGCAGGAGGCTTTGGCACATGATGCCTTCGAGCACCAGCGAAAGCTGGGCACGAATCTGAGGCTGCTGGTGCGCGGGAAACACGTCGATGATGCGGTTGATAGTCGACGTTGCCGAGTTGGTATGCAAGGTCCCGAAGGTCAAGTGACCGGTTTCCGCGATGCGCAGGGCCGATTCGATGGTTTCGAGGTCGCGCATTTCGCCGATCAGCACGACGTCGGGGTCTTCACGAAGGGCGGCGCGGAGCGCGTCGGTAAAGCTCTTGGTATCGGCGTGGAGTTCGCGCTGGTTGACCACGCAGTTCTTGTTCATATGCACGAACTCAATCGGGTCCTCAATGGTGAGGATGTGGTCGTGGCGCTCGCTGTTGATCTTGTCGATCATGGAAGCGAGGGTGGTGGACTTACCCGATCCAGTCGGGCCGGTGACGAGAACAAGTCCACGCGGCTTGTCGCAGAGCTTGCTTACAACGGGCGCCAAGCCAAGTTGGTTGAACGATTTGATTTCGAATGGAATAAGACGGAAGACAGCGGCGGTGGCGCCGCGCTGGTTGAATACGTTGGCGCGGAAGCGGGCGAGTCCCTTCAAGCCAAAAGAGAAGTCGAGCTCGAGACTTTCTTCAAAGCGATGCTTCTGCGAATCGGTCATGACGCTGTAGGCCAACTGCTTGGTCTCGGCCGGCGTCATCTGCGGCAGGTCGAGCGGGACGAGGTGGCCGTGCACGCGGATCTGGGGCGGCGAGTTGGTGGTGATGTGCAAGTCGCTGCCGTTCATCTCCAGCATGCGTTTGAGCAGATCGCTTAACGACAAACCCATGGCAATATTCCTTCCGTATGGTTCCTAAACTCTTTTCACGTCGTTGGTCGTTTGTCCCTGGTCGTTGGCGAACAACGAAACGCCCAACGACCAACAACAGCTTTAATGAATCGTTTCTCGCGCGACTTCTTCGAGCGTAGTCATGCCGGCAGCAACCTTAATCAGGCCGCTGCGGCGCAACGTGATCATGCCGCGCTCAATTGCCTTCTTTTTCAATTCGACAGCGGAAGCGCCGACAAGAACGAGTTCGCGAATCTCGTCGTCGACTTCCATGACTTCATACAGACCGCAGCGGCCTTTGTATCCGGTGTTGTTGCAGACGCCGCAGCCTTTGCCTTTCTGAATTTTGATGGTCTTGGCTTCATCGGGCGGATAGCCCGCATCGAGGAGGGTCTGTACCGGAACCTCGACGGGCTCGATGCAGTCCTTGCAGATGCGGCGCACCAGACGTTGAGCGCAGATCAGATGGACTGATGTGGCCACGAGGAACGGTTCAATACCCATGTTCATCAAGCGGGTGATGGTCTCCGGAGCACCGTTGGTGTGAAGCGTGGAGAGAACGAGGTGCCCGGTGAGAGCGGCTTTGATCGCGATTTCGGCGGTTTCAAAGTCTCGGATTTCACCGACGAGGATAATGTTGGGGTCCTGACGGAGGAAGGATCGCAGGGCGGCGGCGAAGTTGAGGCCGATCTGCTCCTTCATCTGGACCTGGTTGACGCCGCCCAGCTGGAATTCGACTGGGTCCTCGGCGGTCATAATGTTGGTGTCGGGCTGGTTGAGGCGCGAGATCGAGGAGTAGAGCGTGTTGGTTTTGCCCGATCCCGTAGGCCCGGTGACGAGCACCATGCCGTAGGGTTTGAGAATGGCTTTTTCGAACTTGACCAGCGACTCGGACTCGAATCCGAGCTTGGTCATGTCGAGACGAAGGTTTTCCTTGTCCAGCAAGCGGAGCACGATCTTCTCGCCCCACAGCACGGGCAGCGTGCTGACGCGGAAATCGAGCTGCTTCTTGCGGCCGCCGATATTCATCTTCAGCATGATGCGGCCGTCTTGCGGGAGGCGCTTTTCGCTGATGTCGAGCTTCGACATGATCTTCAGACGGGAAGTGATGGCGTCTCTTAACTTCATCGGCGGCGACATGATGGACTGCAGCACGCCGTCAATACGGAAGCGGACGCGGAATTCCTTTTCGTAGGGTTCGATGTGAATGTCGCTGGCGCCGCGCTTGACCGCATCGCCGAGAATCACGTTGACGAGCTTGACCACAGGAGCTTCGTCGGCGGCCTTCTCGAGTTCCGAGAGCTCCATTTCCTGCTGTTCGGCCGCCAGTTCGACGTCGCTGTCGCTGAGTTCCGTCATCGACTGCATGACGGTTTCGAGATCTTCTTCCTTGGTGGCGCCGTAAGCCTTATCGATTCCCGTGAGGATGGAGCTTTCCGAAGCAACGACCGGTTCGATATTGAATCCGGTCATGAACTTAATGTCGTCCATGGCGAAGACGTTCGTCGGGTCGACCATGGCGATGGTGAGCGATGCGCCCACGCGGCTGAGCGGAAGAATCTGGTAGCGCTTGGCGGTCTCGAAGGGGATCAGCTTGACGACGGCCGGGTCAATTTCGAAGTACGAGAGGTTGATGGCGGGGACACCATATTGGCGCGAGAGGAAGTTGGTGACATCCTCGTCAGTCAAGAAGCCGAGCTTCACCAGGGCAGAGCCCAGGCGACAGTTCTGCTCTTTCTGAGTCTTCGTCGCTTGTTCCAACTGCTCTGGGGTGATGATCTTCTCTTTGACGAGAAGGTCACCCAGCCGTTGAGACATTGGT
>Ga0209698_10008683_pt1 | contig 10456 bp, 10 predicted proteins | sample LitLauG_LLR_2012_FD_187203 | JGI IMG/M metagenome (GOLD analysis project Ga0209698, IMG submission 187203) | Freshwater sediment microbial communities from Pennsylvania, USA - Little Laurel Run_MetaG_LLR_2012 (SPAdes) (version 2) | ecosystem: Environmental > Aquatic > Freshwater > Creek >... | reverse complement strand
GGAGGGGCCGTGCTCGCAGCTGGCGCCACCGGCGCGATCGACTGGGCGTGCGCCTCGTTGACCGCGGCGACCGCGAAGGCCCGGACGTTGCCGGCTACCGCTGGAACCGTCCCGTCTCAGTACGCCCCGGTCGAATGTCAGTAAGGTAAGTGGCAGACGTTCGCTTCAAGACGGCTTTCGTTCATTCACGGTGACTCAAGCGACATCAGCGCGCCACTGATCGATCCGGTACCCATCGGGCCAGCTTCTCGCCGCTACGTGCAACCGGCTGCGACGCTGGCCCGGTCTCTTTCCGCCGTCCGAGGACCTCAACGCTTTGAACTTATGCGTGCTCGTCTCTTCCTGCCGGCAAGGCGCTACGCGACTGACCAATTTTTCCATCCGGAGTGACGATTATTGACCCATCGGCCAAAACGTGTCACCAGTTTTTATGTATTAATGTCTTTAAATCAATTAACTACAATCAATTCCCGGTTTGGCACGAAGGTTGCGGGATGTAGGGAAGCGGCACTAAGCCGGTAGGTCCAAGCCTGAGGAGCCCCCGTAATGCGTGTACACAGTCAACGCGGCTTCACGCTGATCGAACTGATGATCGTGGTCGCGATCATCGGCATCCTGGCCACGCTCGCCCTTCCGCAGTACATGAATTACACGGTTCGCGCCAAGGTGACGGAGGGCTTGAGTCTGTCCGCAGGAGCCAAAACGACGATCTCCGAAGGCTTCCAGGGCGGGGATCTGACCGGACTGGCTGCCGCCGCCGCTTCGTGGAACGCCCAGCAAGGCGGTACCGGGTCGACCAGCAAGTACGTCACGAGCGTTCTGATCACGGCCGCCACGGGGATCATCACCGTCACGTACTCGGCCAATATCCCTCAGGTCGCCGGCAATACGATCATCCTGACCCCGTCCATCAACGGAGCCTTGTTCGTCGCCGGCGCCACCGGGGCGACCGATTGGGCCTGCGGTTCGGCCACGACTTCGGCCGCGACGGCCCGGGGGTTGCCGGCCACCGCCGGAACCATACCGTCCCAGTATGCGCCGGTGGAATGCCAGTAAAGGTCCATCGGGGCCGCGCGGGTCGAAATGACGTTGCATTTGCAGTGACTCGAGAGATCTCACCGCCGCGCCACTGACCGATCCGTGCCGATCGGGTATTTTGTCCGCCGACCGCAGACCCCGATGCCCATGAAATCTTTGCGCGTTCGCCTGTTTCTCTCGCACCTGGCCGTCAGCGCGGGCGTGGTCGGCGCCGGCGTCGCGTTCATCGTCCTCGTCTGGTATCCGCCGCCCCTGGCCCAGCTGGAAGGCATCTTCAAGATCCTGCTGGTGATGGCGCTGGTCGACGTATGCGCCGGGCCGCTGTGCACGCTGGTGGTCGCATCGCCAAAGAAGACCCGCGGCCACCTGGTGCGCGACCTGGCGGTGATCGGGCTCGTGCAGCTGTGCGCGCTGGGTTATGCGCTCTACACGACGTTCATCGCCCGCCCCGCTTACATCGTCTACAACCTGGGGCAGTTCGACGTCGAGCACGCCGGCGACCTGAAGCCGGAGGAACTGGCCAAGGCCGCGCCCGAGTTCGCTTCGGTGCCGCGGCTGGGGCCCGTGTACGTCTGGGCGCCGCTGCCCGACGACCCGAAGGAGGCGTCCCGCATCGTCAGCTCGGCCCTCACGACCGGCTTCGACATCACCGACATGCCGCGCTACTACCGGAGCTGGCCGCCGGCCGGCGTAGATGCCTTCGCCAAGGGCAAGGCGGTGTCCGCTATCGGCCGGCCGGAACTGCGCGATGCGGTGACGGCGCTTCTGAAGAAGCGCGCCGTGGACGAGTCGGACGCGGTGCTGGTGCCGATTTTCGGGAAGATCGAGATGGGGACGGTGGTGGTGCGGAAGTCGGACCGGGCGGTGGTGGGGATGGTGCCGAGGATGGCGCCGTAGCTGGGACAAGGCCGTTCGCCCTCTCCCCCTCCCCTCTCCCGCTTGCGCGGGCGAGGGGCGATCGAGGTGCCCCTGGGAAGCTGCCTCTCCTGCGCGGGCGAGGGGTGATCGAGGTACCCCCGGGGAAGCTGCCCCTCCTGCGCGGGCGAGGGGTGATCGAGGTAGCCCCGGGAAGCTGCCTCTCCTGCCGGGCGAGGGGCGATCGAGGTACCCCTGGGAAGCTGCCTTTCCTGCCGGGCGAGGGGCGATCCAGCGGGCTACGCGGCGGCAGCCGGGGTTGCCGCCGGGTTCGTGAACTCCATTTTCACGCCGGCCAGCTCGATCAGGTCCTTGTCCTTCAGCGGGTGGGCGGCCGAACCGAGGTTGTGGCCGTTGACCATCGGATAGACATCGCCTTCGACGTGCGCGATGAAGTATCCGGTGGGCCGGCGCGTGATCACCGCGACCTGGTGGCCGGGCCGGCCGATCGTCGTCAGCGCCTTCACCAGGGCGAGCTCGCGGCCCGCGTTGGCGCCGGACAGGATCTTGACCATGGCGGCCCCGTGCGGCGACTCCTCGAGCGAGGCTCCGGGCGGCCGGATCTGGATCGTGGTGGGCCCCGGCCCGTAGAACTCGCGCCGCAGCGGCTGCGAGGTGTCGATGTCGACGTTGGTGCCGCCGTCGCCCGACTCGTTGCCCAGAAAGCGGATCCGGTACTTGCCGATCTCCACCGTATCGGCGTGCTGCAGCAGGTGCTTCTTGATCGGCTGGCCGTTGACGGTGGTGCCGTTGGTCGAGCCCAGGTCCTCCAGGTACACGTCGGCGCCCGACATGATCATCACGGCGTGCTCGCCGCTCACCGCCAGGTTGTCGATCACCACGTCGTTGTGCGAACGGCGCCCGATGGTCGTCCGGTCCTTCGACAGGTTGACCTCGCGCAACACGACGCCGTCAAGACTCAATACCAATCGTGGCATCGAAAGCCTCTCCACTGCTCGACTCCGGCCGCTTCGGCCTGCCCATTAGGCTGTTCTAATGTACATCGCGGTCGATTCTGCCAGTACGGGGCGCGCTGTGCCAGTCAGTGAACCACCGGATCCGCCACCTGTATCGTCCGCGCCTCGCCCGGTGGCGCCGGCTCCTCGATGTCCGCCGGGGCCTGCTCGGCGGCCGCCTCGGCCTGCGGCTCGGGCGAAGCCACCCGCACCAGGATCACGGACGTGTTGTCCCGGCCCCCGGCCTCGTTGGCCAGGTCGATCAGGCGGCGCGCCGATTCGACCACGTCGTATCCGCAACCGGTGATCAGGCCGCCGATCTCCAGGTGCGAGACCATCTCGGTCAGCCCGTCCGAGCACATCAGCACCACGTCGCCCGGCCGTACGTCGTAGTCGTGCACCTCGGGCTCCAGCTCCGGGGTGGCGCCCAGCGCCTTGGTGACCAGGTTCTTGGCCGGCAGGATGCGCGCCTCCTCGGCGCTGACCATGCCGGCGTCGACCAGCTCCTGCGAGAACGAGTGGTCGCGCGTGATCTGCTGCAGGCGCCCGTCGCGCAGACGGTACAGGCGCGAGTCGCCCGCGTGCGCCACCCATAGGCGCCCGCCCAGAAACCACGCGATCACCACCGTGGTGGCCATTCCCTCGTAGGCGGCGCTGTTCAGCGCCGCCCGGAAGATCGCCGAGTTCATCGCCACCAGCGCGCTGCGCAGCGCGTCGGTTGGGTCGAAGGCGTCGGGGCTGCCGTTGGCGCGCGCCAGCTGCGTGCCCAGGTCGGTGAGCAGCATGCTGACCGTCATCGTGCTGGCCACTTCACCGGCGTTGTAGCCGCCCAGGCCGTCGGCCAGGATGAACAGCCCGATTCCGGGGTCGGCGCCGACCGCGTCCTCGTTCAGCGGCCGGATCCTGCCCGGATGGCTTTTGAGCGCGAAGTTCAGCGCGAGATCGTTGGATTCGCCCATCGTCTTGTCGCGGCAGTCGTGTATAGGGTACCGGCCCCAGTTAAGTGTAGCGTCGAACCGCGGGGCAGCGCGGGCCCGGGCACCGATCTTGGGTCATCGGCTGCACGAAGGTCGGTGGATAACCTTGGGATTTCATGCCGCTCGCCCTCACCCCCGGCCCCTCTCCCGCGCGCGGGAGAGGGGGGATTCCTGCTACAGCACGCTGCGCAGCAGCTTGCCGATCTCCGACGGATTGCGCGTCACCCGGATCCCGCAGGCATCGAGCACCTCGAGCTTTTCCTGGGCCGTGCCCTGGCCGCCCGAGATGATCGCGCCGGCGTGGCCCATGCGCTTGCCCGGCGGCGCGGTGATGCCGGCGATGAAGCCGATCACCGGTTTGCTCATGTGGTCGCGCGCCCAGCGGGCCGCGGTCTCCTCGTCGCTGCCGCCGATTTCCCCGATCATGACCACGGCATCGGTCTCGGGATCCTCGTTGAAAAGCCGCAGCACATCGATGTGCTTCAGGCCGTTGACCGGGTCGCCCCCGATGCCGACCGCGGTCGATTGCCCCAGTCCCAGGTCGGTGATCTGGGCCACCGCCTCGTAGGTGAGCGTGCCGGAGCGCGACACCACCCCGATGCGCCCCTTGCGGTGGATGTGGCCCGGCATGATGCCGATCTTGATCTGCTCGGGCGTGATCACGCCCGGGCAGTTCGGCCCCAGCAGCAGCGAGCGGCACTTCTGGCGGCGCATTTTGTCGCGCACCACGATCATGTCGCGCACCGGGATGCCCTCGGTGATGCAGACCACCAGGTCCAGGTCCGCCTCCACCGCCTCCCAGATCGCCTCGGCCGCGCCCGCCGGCGGCACGTAGATCACCGAGGTGTTGGCGCCGGTGCGCGCCTTGGCCTCCGTCACGGAGGCGAAGATCGGCAGCCCCTCGAAGCTCTCGCCGGCGCGCTTCGGGTTCACCCCCGCCACGAAGCACTGCCGGCCGTTGGCGTACTCCAGGCAGGCCTTGGTGTGGAACTGCCCGGTCTTGCCGGTGATGCCCTGCGTGATGACGCGCGTGCTGCGGTCGACCAGGATGCTCATCGTTTGTCCCCGCGTTTCACGACCGGCCCTGGCCGGCCGCCGCCACGACCTTCTGCGCCGCCTCGGCCATCGTGTCGGCGGCGATGATCGGCAGTCCCGACTCGGCCAGTATCTTCTTGCCCAGCGCCTCGTTGGTGCCTTTCATCCGCACCACCAGCGGAACGCCCAGCTTGACCGCGCGCGAGGCGGCCACCACGCCCTCGGCGATCGTGTCGCACTTCATGATGCCGCCGAAGATGTTGACCAGGATCGCCCTCAACTGCGTGTTGCGCAGCATCAGCTTGAAGGCCTCGGTCACCTTCTCGGTGGTGGCGCCGCCCCCCACGTCCAGGAAATTGGCCGGGCTGCCACCGTACAGCTTGATGGTGTCCATCGTGGCCATCGCCAGCCCCGCGCCGTTGACCAGGCACCCGATGTTGCCGTCGAGCTGGATGTAGGACAGGTCGAACTTGGACGCTTCGATCTCGGCCGGATCCTCCTCGTCCAGGTCGCGCAGCTGCGCGATGTCGGGGTGGCGGTACAGCGCGTTGGAGTCGAAGTTGATCTTGGCGTCCAGCGCGACCACGTGCCCGGCGCCGGTCAGCACGAGCGGATTGATCTCGGCCAGCGACGCATCGCATTCCCAGAACGCGCGGTACAGGCCCTGCAGCGCCGCGCGCGCCGGAACCAGCGCCGCCTGCGGCACGCCGATTTTCAAGGCGATCTCGTCGGCCTCGGCGCCGCTCAAGCCGGCCACCGGGTCCACCGTCACCTTGTGGATCTTCTCCGGCGTGTAGGCCGCCACCTCCTCGATGTCCATGCCGCCTTCGGAAGAGGCCATCACGCAGACCCGCTGGGTCACGCGATCGACCACCAGGCCCACGTACATCTCCTTGCGGATGTCGGCGCCCTCTTCGACCAGCAGCCGGCGCACCTTCTGCCCGGCCGGGCCGGTCTGGTGCGTCACGAGCTGCATGCCCATGATGGCGGAGGCGGCGGCGCGCACCTCGTCGATCGAGCGGCACACCTTGACGCCGCCGCCCTTGCCGCGCCCTCCCGCGTGGATCTGCGCCTTCACGACCCAGACCGGCCCGCCCAGCTGCTGGGCCGCCGGCACCGCCTCGTCGACGCTGAAGCAGGCGATCCCGCGCGGCACCGGCACGCCGAAGCGGCGCAGGATGTCTTTGCCCTGGTACTCGTGGATTTTCATCGGAACGGACCCCGTTGACCCGCGTCGCCACCGGTGCGCCTGCCAAAAGGCGAGGCGCCAGCGCTCTTGTTCGGCTTTGCGGCGATCTTATCAGGATGCCCCGCGGCGGCGACGTCCGGGCGGCCGCGCCAGCGCGTCTCAAGGACCCGTTAGACGCTTACGACGTCCATCCCGAGCATCAGTAGCGCCCGTCCCGGCGCATCCGGCCCACTACGGGCGTCGTCGGCGTCTGTCGGGCAAGAAACCCGCGCAGGCGGTGAACCTCGGCTTTGCCGATCGCATGCCCCACGCGCGAGAGAACCAGGCGTCCGTCGGAGAACACCTCCGCGAACACCGTATCGCCCTCGCCGACGCCCAGCCTTCTGGCCAACTCGGCCGGCAGGCGAACGGCCAGGCTGTCGCCCCACTTCGCGACCGTCAGTCGCAGGTACGGGTTCATCGTCGCCATCGCATCAAGCCCAGTCTCGACCGGTTGGTACATAGTAGGGATGTTTCGACCCAGCGTCACCGCTCTTCGAGCACCCGGCGGATCACATCATGCGAGAAGCCGCGCGCGGCCAGGAAGCGGGATTGGCGCGCCCGCTCGCGCGCGTCGGCCGGGGACAGCCTGAAGCGCTTTTGCCAGAGCGCCTGTGCGTTGGCGTACTCGTCGGCCTGAAGGCGCTTTAACGCAGCGTCGATCCGCTCCGGTTCCACGCCGCGGCGCAACAGTTCGTGGCGCAGCCGCACCGGCCCGAAACGGCCGGCGCGCGTGCGGACGAATCCGTCGACGAAGCGCTGCTCGCTGAGCAGGCCCTGCGCCTGCACCATGTCGAGCACCCGTTCCACCTCGGCCGCCTTCACGAAGGCTTCCGCAGGTTCGGCCTCGGCGGAGCCGGCCCTGGCCGCCGAAGCATCGCCAGAGCCGGCCTCGGCCGCCGAAGTCTTGCGGAAGGCGGACCCGCGCAGCAGGCGGCCGCGCAGTTCGGCGCGGCTGAAATCGCGCCGCGACAGCAGCGCCACCGCGCTGCGCAGCAGCCGGGCACCCGGACTATTCAGACGCCGGCGCCTCTCCGCAGCGCGCGGCGATGCCCACGCGCTCCCGGATCTTGTTCTCGATTTCCAGCGCCAGCGCGGGATGTTCGCGCAGATACTCGCGCGCGTTGTCCTTGCCCTGGCCGATGCGGTCGCCGTTGTAGCTGTACCAGGCGCCGGACTTGTCGATGATCCCGTGCTGGCTGCCCAGGTCGACCACCTCGCCTTCGCGCGAGATGCCTTCCCCGTACAGGATGTCGAAGTCGGCCTGCTTGAACGGGGGCGCGACCTTGTTCTTCACGACCTTCACCTTGGTCTCCGAACCGATCACTTCCTCGCCCTTCTTGATCGATCCGACGCGCCGGATGTCCAGCCGCACCGACGCGTAGAACTTCAGCGCGTTGCCGCCGGTGGTGGTTTCCGGGTTGCCGAACATCACGCCGATCTTCATCCGGATCTGGTTGATGAAGATCACCAGGCAGTTGGAGCGCTTGATGGTGGCGGTGAGCTTGCGCAGCGCCTGGCTCATCAGGCGCGCCTGCAGGCCGGGCAGCGAATCGCCCATCTCGCCCTCGATCTCGGCCTTCGGGGTCAGGGCCGCGACCGAATCGATCACGATCAGGTCCACCGAGCCCGAGCGCACCAGCGCATCGACGATCTCGAGCGCCTGCTCGCCGGTGTCCGGCTGCGAGATCAGCAGGTCGTGCAGGTTCACGCCGAGCTTCTGCGTGTATTGGGCGTCCATCGCGTGCTCGGCATCGATGAAGGCGCAGGTGCCGCCGATGCGCTGCATCTCCGCGATCACCTGCAGCGTGAGCGTCGTCTTGCCGGAGGATTCGGGACCGTAGACTTCCACCACGCGGCCGCGCGGCAGCCCGCCCACGCCCAGCGCGATGTCGAGCCCGAGCGAGCCGGTGGACACGACCTGGATGTCGCGCTCGATTTCCTCGTCGGCCAGCCGCATGATGGCGCCCCGGCCGAACTGTTTTTCGATCTGCGAGAGCGCTGCCGCCAGTGCCTTCTGACGCTCTTTGCTGTCTGCCACGAAGGCACCCCTTGCGTCGTCCATCGATTCCTCCGCCACACTGAATGAATTGACAGTATGGCACTGTAATTACATTCAGTATCGCCGTCAAGCCTGCCGGCGGTATGGCGCAGTGCCTCTTTGCGGCGCACATCGCACCGTCTAGACTGCCCCCGGCCACAAGGCGCGCGGGCGCGGCTTTACGGACGCAGCAGCACCCGCCGCCAAGGATAACAAGGCGTCAGGACGCGGTACGAAAAGGCCAATGAGGGCGCTTGATCCACTGAACCGAGGAGACCACGCATGAGCGCAGCAGCGGGCGGCGTTGCCGCCACACAACGGACGCCCGATGCCAGCGGGCGCCCGATGACCCCGGAAGAGCGCAAAGTCATCTTCGCCTCTTCGCTGGGCACCGTCTTCGAGTGGTACGACTTTTACATCTTCGGCACGCTGGCCGCCATCGTCGGCAAGCAGTTCTTCGCGCCGTTATCACCCACCGCCCAGTTCATCATGACGCTGCTCGCCTTCGCGGCCGGCTTCGCGGTGCGGCCCTTCGGCGCGCTCATCTTCGGCCGCCTGGGCGACATCGTGGGCCGCAAGTACACGTTCCTGATCACGATCACGATCATGGGAACGTCGACCTTCCTGATCGGCCTGCTGCCCAGCTACGCGACCTGGGGCCTGGCAGCGCCGGTGATCCTGATCTCGCTGCGCCTGCTGCAGGGCCTGGCGCTGGGCGGCGAGTACGGCGGCGCGGCCACCTACGTGGCCGAGCACGCGCCGCACGGCAAGCGGGGCCTGTACACGTCCTGGATCCAGACGACCGCCACCGTGGGGCTGTTCATGGCGCTGCTCGTGATCCTGGGGACTCGCGAGTGGGTAAAGGAGGACGCGTTCGCCAACGGCGGCTGGTGGCGGCTGCCGTTCCTGCTGTCGTTCTTCCTGCTGATCATCTCGGTGTGGATCCGGCTCAGCCTTGCCGAGTCGCCCGCGTTCCAGCGCATGAAGAGCGCCGGCCGCACCTCCAAGGCGCCGCTGACCGAGTCGTTCGGGCGCATGGGCAACCTGAAGATCGTGCTGCTGGCGCTGTTTGGCGGAACCGCCGGCCAGGCGGTGGTGTGGTACTGCGGCCAGTTCTACGCGCTGTTCTTCCTGACGCAATCGCTGAAGGTTCCCGGCATCACGGCCAACCTGATGATCGCCGCCTCGCTGCTGATCGGCACGCCGTTTTTCATCGTGTTCGGGGCGCTGTCGGACAGGATCGGGCGCAAGAAGATCATCATGGGCGGCTGCCTGCTGGCGGTGCTGACCTATTTCCCGCTGTTTCACGGCCTGACCCACTACGCCAACCCGTCGTTGGAGGCGGCTCAGGCGGCCGCCCCGGCGGTGGTGATCGCCGATCCGGACAAGTGCTCGGTGCAGTTCAACCCGGTGGGCACGGCCAAGTTCACCACGCCGTGCGACCTGGCCAAGGCGACGCTGGCGGGGGCGTCCGTGCTGTACTCGAACGAGGCGGCGCCGGCCGGTTCGACGGCCGTGGTGAAGGTCGGCGACAAGACCATCTCGTTCGCCGACATCGAGGCCGGCGTGAAGGACGACCCGGCCAAGAAACCGGCCGACGAGTTCAAGAAGGCGCTGACCGACGCCATCAAGACGGCCGGCTATCCGGCCAAGGCCGATCCGGCCCAGATCAACTACGTGATGGTGATCGCGATCCTGACGGTGCTGGTGATCTACGTGACGATGGTGTACGGTCCGATCGCGGCCATGCTGGTGGAGCTGTTCCCCACGCGGATCCGCTACACGTCGATGTCGCTGCCCTACCACATCGGCAACGGCTGGTTCGGCGGATTCCTGCCCGCCACCTCGTTCGCGATCGTGGCGGCCACCGGCAACATCTACAACGGCCTGTGGTACCCGATCATCGTGGCCGGGATGACGTTCGTGGTCGGCACGCTGTTCCTGCCCGAGACCAAGGACCGCGACATCTACGCCTCGGATTGAGGCGAGTCTGAACGAAAAGAAAGGGCCGGTTGACCGGCCCTTTTCTTTGCGCCCGCCCAGCCGCCGCGGGCACCATACTATTTGCGCCGGGCCGCGGTTTGACCGTGGCACAGCGGCAGCAGATAATTCGCGCCCGCCGCCGATGTCGGTGGTCCGGCGGATTAGCTCAGCTGGTTAGAGCAGAGGAATCATAATCCTTTGGTCCGGGGTTCGAGTCCCTGATCCGCCACCAGAATTCAAGGCTCTAGCAACCCCTGCGGTGGCGATGCGCCCGATGTCAATG
>Ga0209698_10008682_pt1 | contig 10457 bp, 10 predicted proteins | sample LitLauG_LLR_2012_FD_187203 | JGI IMG/M metagenome (GOLD analysis project Ga0209698, IMG submission 187203) | Freshwater sediment microbial communities from Pennsylvania, USA - Little Laurel Run_MetaG_LLR_2012 (SPAdes) (version 2) | ecosystem: Environmental > Aquatic > Freshwater > Creek >... | reverse complement strand
TCCTGATGCCGATGCTGGAAAAATATGAAGTCGTGCTGGTAGAAGATCCCGAGGGTCTGGTGCATTGGTAGCGGAGGCGTGAGCTGCGCATAGAATGTGTCCACAGCATGCCATCCGCCTCCGTACCACGGACTCCCAGAATGAAAGCATGGCGCCTAATCGCAGCGGTCCTGGCATTCCTAACCGTCGGCTTTCAACTCATGCCGAACTCCAGCGCGCGCCCGGCACAATCTGGATACTTAGGCTTTGATCGCAACGACTATCCCGGCGATGCGAACTTGAAGATTCTCCGCCAGACCTTCTCCTATTCCGGCTACTGGCTGAATGATCCGCCGGGAGCGAAAACAAATCCCTGGACGGGAAAGCGGAAAGCGCTTCAAGCTGCAGGCTTCGGCTTCCTGGTTCTCTTCAACGGCCGTACCTACGCGGAGATCAAGGCGGCCGGGGATGCGGCTAAGCTGGGCAATTCCGATGCCGCAGCGGCAGTTTCGGCCGCGCGGGCGGAGGGATTTCCATCGCAGACCATCATCTTTCTCGACCAGGAACAAGGCGGACGCCTCCTTCCGGAACAACGAGCCTATCTTCATGCGTGGGTTGATGGAGTAACTTCCAAGCACTTTGCAGCGGGTGTCTACTGTTCCGGCATTGCCGCCAGAGAAAGCTCCGGCGCTTCCATCGTAACCGCCGAGGATATACGGGAGCATGCAGTCGGAAGAAAAATAAAATATTGGGTTGTCAACGACTCGTGTCCGCCTTCCCCGGGCTGCACCGTTTCAAGAAAGAACCTCTCACCAGAGATGAGCGGAATCCCATTTGCAGACGTCTGGCAATTCTCTCAGTCACCGAAGCGCGCTGATTTCGCCAGGGGCTGCTCCGCTACCTACAATAAGGATGGAAATTGCTATTCGCCAGGCATCGTTCCCGAGGGAGATCCGGCCCGAAAGCTGCACGTGGACCTCGACGTGGCAGCTTCAAGCGATCCCTCCCGCGGCAGAGACCGCAACTAGAGAAAAACAGTTCCCCGGAAAACTATGCCTTCTTGATCAACCGGATCAACCACAGCAACACGATGGCGCCAATCACGGCCATTACCAGCCGTCCCAGCAAACCATAGGTGAAGATTCCAAGTAATCCAAACAGAAAGCTGCCCAGCAGCGAGCCCAGGATCCCCACGATAAGGTCCCCCAACAGGCCAAAGCCACTTCCCTTGGTGATCTGGCCTGCCAGCCAGCCGGCCAGAATTCCTATGAGTACAACCCAGACCAGGTAGATCATCGACATTCTCCTGTAGTCGAAATGGCGTTTCGAAATTGCGCGGGCGAGGCACCGATTGCCGATGCCCCGCCCGCTTCTCGATTTCTCGTCCAGCGAAACACTCTACTGCGGAGGCTTGGACCGCTGCCGGCTCGCTTGCTGCACTTTCTGCTGCAATTGCTGTTGCTGTTGTTCGTGTCTTTGCTGCAATTGCTGCGTCTGCTGCTGGTGCTGCTGCTCGACCTGCTGCCTTCTCGCGTCATTGGCATTCTGTTGCGTCAGCCGCTGGTGTGCCTGCTCTTGCTTCTGCTGGAGTTTATCTCGCTCCTGCTGCTGCTTCGCGGCTTGCTTTTCCTGCTGCTGCTGGTACTTCTGGTCCACCTTCGGATTGCCTGTATTGGGGGCGCTGGGCCGTGGCACAGGCGAAAGGTCACGAGGATGCACCGGTGTGCTGGGTCGGGCAACGTTGTTCTCAGGACGGTTCTCCGCGCCCCGATTTCCGCCGCGATTGGCGGGAGGAGTATAAGAACCCCCTGCCTCTCGGGCGGGCACGACGCCGCGGCCGTTGAATTCTCCCGGCCTCGCTGTCGCCGCCGCCGGTGGCTTGCCCATGTTCATGGAAGCCCGCAGCTGCGGGTTGGAGCGGGCGGCCTGCACATGTTGCGTTTGCACCGCCACCGGCGGAATGTGCCGCTCCCGCGCCGCCGCCTCTTCTTCAGGCCGAGGACGCCGGTCGATTCCACCATTACCGCCGTTGTAGCTGACATGGTTCACCGTATTGTTGATCACGGTCGTGTTGTAGACATTGTGAATCTCCGTGACGTTAATGTTGTTCACGGCACGGTTGTAGAAAAAGTGGTCGTGGTCCCAACGCCCGCCTTCATAACCCTCGCCGAAATAGCCGAAACCATAACTGATTCCGCCGTAGAAGCCGACCCGCGGTCCCCAGTAACCTTCATAGAAAATAAAGCGGTCGCCGCCCCAGCCCCAATAACCTGGTGTCCACAGGAAACCGATTTCCGGAGCCAGCACCCACGTGCCCGGCACCCAGTAATAGTCGTCGATGTCGTAATCATAGGCCCAGTAGCCCGGCGTCCAGATGTAACCGTCTCCCGGACAGAGCGGCTGCTCATAGACCGGCAGTGGGGGCGGAGCGATCGTAATAACTACGCCCACGCCGACTTGCGCGAACGATGCTGCCGACATCGACAGCGCGACGAGCGCCCACAATAGCGCGAACAACAGGGTACGAATGAAGCGAATATTCATGGTGCTTCCTCTGGCCCATCATCCCTCGTTTGACCGGTGTTGCTCTACTCCTGCGGGCTTCGTGGATTGAGAGGCGAGATCTTCGGCGATGAAGTTAACCTCACGTCCAGCGCCTGACAGCAGATTCTACTGCATGATCTGGTCGCGTTGGACTTTGCCGCTTTCGATTGCGGTTCAATGTTGTGGAGGCGCGGTCGCATCACGAATCACAGACGGCGGTGTGGCGACACTCGTTTCGGTCGTGACCAGGGGCCCCGCCACAGGAGCGCTGCTCTTGGCCAAGTCAGTCTTAATCTCAACCTTCTGCTTGGCGAGCAGATTGAATTCCGTCTCAAAAGCCTGGTAGCCAGGGAGAGCGATCCTGATCCGATGTGTTCCCGGAACGACTAGCATCCCTCGACCCAAGCCCTCGAACTCCCCCACGTGTCCCACGAAAAGACCGTCCAAGAAAACCGCCGCCCTCGATGGATTGACCGAGATTTTGACTGTGGCCATCACATCCGGAAGCGTTCCGGTAGCGGCTTTCTCCATGGCCACGCGAACGACCTCCTTCTGTCCCGGTTGGACGACAATCCGTTGTGCGAAATCTTGGTACCCGCCCTGACGCACAGCAATTACGTGTTCGCCGGGTAGAAGAAGAACCTTCTTCGATCCCTTGAGTTCTTTCAAATACCCTACGTACTCTCCGTCAACCCAGACCCCAGAAGTCTTTTCGACATGGGATTTTCCTTCAAATCGAATCTCTCCCATTACTTCGTTTGCAGCGCGCATTGGGGCGGGCAGAAGGAAGACAGAAACCAAAAGCAACACCCACAGTAACGGGTACAATCTTCGGAGTGCTTTCCTCATAGTGGCCTCCATAACCAATCAAAATGGACGGGGCAGTGCACCTACGCTGCTCTCCTCCAACTATTGATCGCCTCTAGCGCGACTCTTTGTCTCGGACTGAAGACAAGAGCCAAGACTGACCCGACACCCACGCCCACCAAGAAGAACGTGACGGCGGAATACAGGTCGTATTCACTCTTCGCTGCACCTTCCATACGCACCTCGCTCTCTGCACTCTGGCAATCAATCGCGCCGGGGCGAGATCGAAAGCCCTCGCGACCGGCCGCTCGACCAAGGAAACTACTGCTGATCTTCTTGCTTTCGATCTTCTGGCGCTTGCTCCTTGGTTTCGGCTTCCTGCGCTGCCGTTTGATGACTGATTTCCGCCACCGCTCGCAGAAACGGCGCGGCTTGGGCCGGTGCTGTAACGTCGCCCAGCAAGATCTGCCGGAAAGGAAGGTCGTTACCGTAGATCGCCACCGTCGAATCGGCGTCCTGCTCCACCACCGCGCCTTCCAGAGTCAGGCCGGCGAAGATGCCTCGGGAACGGGAGTAGGTGAGCAATTCCGTGTTCAGCTTCCAATCCGTTCCCGCAGAAGCGTGCCGCCCCACCGGTCCGGCTGCTGCGGATCCTTCGCCCGTAATTTCAAATTTGCTCGAAAGCAGATGTCGTAGACCACTGTCGTTCATCACCAGCATGACAAGGTCCACGCCCTCCGCGCCGATCTGCAGGCCCCAGCTTCCGCCGTTGACGCTGACGAAGGCGGGCGCGCTCCATCCGGCACTCGTGCGGCACACGGCAACTCCGCGTCCGTGCTTCGCGCCGACGATGAAGCCCGCTTTCACCAGATGCGGAATCACCACGATGCATTTGGAGCTCTTCAACACTTCTTCCGGGATGCCCTTATCGGGAGCGGCGGCGATTTCCTTGAGAACGTCGGCGGAATTCTGCAGACGATCGGTTGCGTCGTCGCGCGTCGAGGCACCTGCAAGATTTCCCCACAGTGCCGTAAGACTGAGTAGCACTAGAACCAGATTCCGTTTGATGTTCATGCGTGCTCCTTCTCCTCGCACAAAGAGAGTTTTGATTCCTTCACAAGACGCACGAGGTGGCGTCGAAAAACCCAAGTTTCATCATCTGCACCCCAGAAAAGAGCACGCTGCGTGCCAGAACTGAGAAGTCCCTTTTCTTGCTGCAACATAACTTGCCACAGGCCAGCGCGGCGGCGGCCTGCTCCACGCGATGGAATGTAAATTTTATGTAGCGGGATCCAGCGTCTTTCGGATATGCAGGTCGGGTCTATCGCAAGCCATGCTTATTGCAAAATCATGCTCACTGCAAATCGACGGTCTGGGCGAGACGGAAATTGAGACGGCGATCGACGCCGAACTCAATATTCTTGTCTTTCAGACTGGCGTCAGAACCCGCACCGGCTGCCGATTTTCGCTCCTCGCGGGAGCCGCCTTTGAGGAAGATGCTCGAAGTCTCGATCATGACCGTCTTGCCGCCGACGCTCAAACTCACCAGCACGATCCGCAGATATCCGGGCTCCGGCGAGTTTTCGATGGAACTTCCCGGCGCGGCCGACTTGGCCTCCAGAACGCGGCCGGTCGCGGATGTGCCGCGGGCAACCAGAGTCTTGCCGTCGATAACCACCGGCTCATCGATGGTTGCGCTGAAGCTGTCTCCCGCATGGGACGAGGCGCTCGAAAGCGCGCTCTGCAGGCGAACCGGGATGGGCGTTCCCTCGGGCAGCTTGGTGGTGGATGGAATCAGCGATTGGCTGGGCGAAACTCCGTCCGAGCGAGGCTGCCGATCGAAGGGCAATTTCTGTGAATTGGACTCCGAGGCGCTCTCCGCGGGCGGGTGACCACAGGCGCAGACGAGACCGAGCGTCAGCAAAGCTACGGCTAGGCGATTGAGATAGGACGGCACCGATCAGAATATCAATTCGTGAGCGGTTGTTGACAGCGCAGACTTGGATGGCACCACAAATTGGGCAGATGCGATAAAATAGCGGCCCGGTCTTTGGACCCTGATTCTCCTGTTGCCGACCGCACACGCACCTCCCCGTTTTGCTGACTTCGGGCGGTGTACAGCCGGCAGGCTCATGTAAAGGTTTCAATATGAAGTCTACCGCCAACTTCCCACTTCTCTTAGCTCTGTCTGGGACCCTGATCGCACAATCCAAGAGCGCGCCAACGAAACCGGGCGCGTTCCCCCCGCAGATTAAACATGTGGTCGTGATTGTTCAGGAGAACCGAACGCCCGATAATCTTTTCCACTTCTTGAGCCCGCTCTGCTCCATCCCAGCCGGAGCCACGGGCCTGAGCGCCTGCACCCCCAGTCCAGTAACTTCCAGTTGCTATGACATCTCGACGTGCGGCCTCTCCGACAAATCGGGCACTGTCGAGCCGGTCACGTTGACGGCGGTCCCGTTGATGGGAAGCGTCGATCCGGACCACTCTCATAAAGCATTTTCGCAGATGTGTGACGCCGACCCGGCGAATGGATATGTCTGCCGCAACGATGGCGCCTGGCGGATCAAGCCAAACCGGGGCAGGTCTTACGGGTATGTCGATAACCCGGTGGTCACCAACTACGACGGCTCAGGCGGCCACCTCCTGGACCCATACCTAGCTTATGCACAGCAATACGGCTGGGCAAACTACATGTTCCAGACCAACCAGGGGCCAAGCTACCCGGCGCATCAATTCATTTTCAGCGGGACCGCGGCGCGATCTGCCGCCGAGGATGCAGCTTCAACGTTCTTGGCAGAGAACATCGACCCAAAGGAATCCGAGGCCGGCTGTCTTGCCCCCGCGACCGCAACCACCGGGTTGCTTTCTCCCCTCCTCGGTACTCTCGGCGACGGCTGCGTCGCTTATGACAAGAATTCCGTGCAGGAGTGCCCATTAACCAATAGCGGCCTGGTCTATCCCACCAATCCGGTCGGTAGTTTCTGCACCAGCAAGCCGACCATGGGTAGCGTGCTGGACAAGCGGAGAATTACATGGAAGTACTACGCGCCGTCGGCCGGCAGCATCTGGACCGCGCCCAATTCCATTCGAAACATGTGTGTGCCGCAATTCACCAGTCCTACCACCTTGAAGTGCACTGGTAAGGAATGGAATGCCAATGTCGACGTCAAAAAGAGGGGGACCCACATCCTGGGGGACATCACCAACTGCAACCTATCCAGCGTAAGCTGGGTGATTCCGGATGGAAATTGGTCAGATCATGCGGGAGGCACAAAGAATTATGGCCCCTCCTGGGTAGCGGCAATTATTAATGCCATAGGCCAGAATCCGACCTGTGCGGCGGGAACGACCGATGCCGGTCAGACCTTCTGGGACGACACCGCCATCGTGCTTACCTGGGATGACTGGGGAGGATGGTCGGATAATCAGCCGCCGCCCATGCTGCCGGGCCTGCCCTGTACTTCAACCAAGTGCCCGGGCGATTATCAATATGGTTTCCGCGTGCCGTTGATCGTCGTTTCCGCTTACACGCCGAAGGGTTATATTGACAACGAAGTCCACGACTTTGGCAGCATTCTCCGCATGATCGAAGGAATTTATCGGATACGAGAAGGCGCGCTCGGTTTTGCGGATGCTCGTGCCAGCAACGATCTGAGTAGATTCTTCACTGGTCCATTTCGCGTGTACACGCCGGTTCCTGCATTGGTCGATGCCGGCTTCTTTTTGGGACAGAAGGGGAAGGCAATGGCCCCGGATAATGACGGCGACAACGATTAGGCTGGTCTGGAGTCGACCATCCTCGGGCGTTGGCATAAATCTGAAGGGCGCTCGGACTCTCAGCTGAAGCGTAGTCTGAAAAACGACTTTGAAACCCCATCTGCGAATGCTCTTGAATCTCTGGCCGCCATTTGTGGGCGCGGGCATCCGGGTGCGCCGAATCGGGTCCGACTGGAAAGAGATTGACGTCGAGATGAAGCTGCGCTGGTGGAACCGAAATTACGTTGGCACCCACTACGGCGGGTCGCTGTACTCGCTGGCTGACCCGTTTTTTATGGTCATGCTGATTGAGAATCTGGGCAAGGGCTACATTGTCTGGGACAAGGCCGCCAGCATCCGCTTCCGGAAGCCGGGACGCGGAACGGTTTCCGCCAGTTTCCGGCTGTCCGATGAACAGATCGGCGAAATCAGGCGGGCTCTCAACTCCCAGGAAAAGATCGAACGCCTTTTCAAGATCGAGGTCAAGGACCAGTTCGGGAGCGTCGTCGCCGAGGTGGAAAAGTTGGTGCATATCCGAAGAAAAGACCCGACTTCAGGCTCACCTACAGGCAGTTCCCCTTCCAAATCTCGCCCCGATTGATCACCGAAATCATCACAAATTGGATGTGATGGCCCGCACTTAACGCCCCGAGCTTTCGCACTACACTTTCCCCAATCAGGTTGGCACGGTCCATTCCCGGAAAGTTGGTTTGGACTTTCCCGGCTTGGAATCGCACCGAACAACCTGACACCGGCGACCCTGAGCCCTGATTCGACATGAACGTCGTAACCCAATTTCCGGCGGCGCTCGATTACGATCGCGATCTGCGCTTTCTCGCGATGTTTGAAGGGGCCGCGCTGGGAATCGGAATTTGCCGGCTAGATGGCCGGATTCTGGAAGCCAATCCCGCCCTCTGCAGAATGCTCGGCTACACCAGTCAGGAACTGGCGAGCACGCATGATCGCGAGTTCTATCCCGAACTCGATCGCGAACTTCATAGAGAGAATAACCGCGACATTACTTCCGCCAATTTTTCGCCAGACGAACAACGCATGGACGAACTGATGCGAGGCGAGCGCGACTCGGTCGATTTCGACAAATGCTATCGCCGCCAGGACGGTTCCGAACTCTGGGGACACCTGACGCTGTCAGTGGCGCGCGACGGACGACGCCAGCCCGCCTTCCTGATCGCGATGCTGGCCGACGCGACCGAGCGCAAGCGCATGGAAGACCTTCTGCGCGAAGCCGAAAAAATGGAGGTCATCGGACGGCTGACAGCAGGAATCGCGCACGACTTCAACAACCTGCTGACCGGCGTTCTGTTGTACTGCGACCTTTTGAGTGCTGGGTTTGAACATGCTGGGTTTGGAAATGCCGAGTTGGAGCGCGGCGAGCTGAACCAGCACGTGGAAGAAGTTCGCATGGCAAGCGAGCAAGGTGCGGCGTTAACTCATCAACTGCTGGCGATCGGGCGCAAGCAAGCGCCGGAGTTGCGCCCCACCCCGATCAACGAAGTTGTGGCTTCCACAAAGAATCTGCTGCGGCGGTTGCTGGGAGAACAAATTGAACTGATCCTAGCGCTCGACCCTGTGCTCGACTCCACACTCGACGCGGGTCCCCGACTTGTGCTGGCCGATCCGGCACAATTGCGGCAGATCCTATTGAATCTGGTCCTGAACGCGCGCGATGCCATGCCGCACGGTGGCAAGATCGAGTTGGTTACGCGGCGTGCAAAATTTCCCAGCCAGTTCCCGATTCCAGTTCGCAGCCAATTGCCTAATCACGAATTTTCGAATGCGGGTGAGCCGTGTGCTCCCCGGCGCGCCGTAACGCTTCTGGTGAAAGACAACGGCTGCGGCATGGATGCGGAGACGCGCGCGCGGCTGTTCGAGCCGTTCTTCACCACGAAGAAGCCGGGAGAAGGCACGGGTCTGGGCCTGGCGACCGTGCAGCGCATCGTCGATGAATTGGGAGGCATGATCGCAGTCGAGAGCGAACCCGGACGCGGCACCTCAATCGAAGTATTTCTGCCGGCCATCGACCTTCTGCCCGAGGAGATCCAGAGCATCAAGCCGGATTCATCATGAAGCATTGTCGAGCCCTGAATAGCTTGCGCAATTCCGGACAACACATCCCCAGGAAGGTTCACCATGTTCACCGCATCGACCGCCGCCGTCCTCAGTCACAGCCATAGCCATCCCCTCCAGATCGAAGGCGCGAATTTTTTGAACCTGCTGATCGTGGACAATGACCGCGCCATCCGCGAGTCCTGCCGCGAAGTGGCGCAGTCGCTTGGATTCAACACCCAGGTGGCGGAGTCCGCCGAACAGGCCTACCGCCAGCTCGATAATACCGACGCCGTGCTGCTGGATTTGCGGCCGGGCGCGGGCGGACTGGATGCGCTGCACGCGATCAAAAAGCATCGGGCCGACGCGCTGGTGATCGTCGTCACTGGCTATGGGACCGTGCAATCCGCGGTCCAGGCGATGAAGGATGGCGCGTACGACTACGTCACCAAGCCCTTCAGCATGGAAGAACTGCGTCTGCTGCTGGAGCGTGTCGCCGGACATCTGCGGCTCAAGACGGAGAACCGCGTGCTCCGCGAAACCATCAAGTCGCGCCAGGGCTTCGGCAACCTGATCGGGCGCGCGCCCGAGATGGAGAAGCTCTACCGCATCATCGCGAAAGCCGGACAGAGCGTGCATCCCGTGCTGATTCTGGGTGAGAGCGGTACGGGCAAGGAGCTGGTCGCCAAGTCCATTCACTTTGCCGGCATCTTCCGCAACAAGCCGTTCATCCCGGTCGACTGCGGCTCGCTCGTCCCGACGCTGATAGAAAGCGAACTCTTCGGCCACGTCCGCGGCGCCTTCACGGGTGCGACCAATCCCAAGGACGGACTGCTTGCCATCGCCGAAGGAGGCACGGTATTTCTCGACGAGATCGGCGAGTTGCCGACCGACTTGCAGGCCAAGCTGCTGCGCGCGATACAGGAGAAGGAGATCCGCCCCGTGGGTAGTGTGAAGCGGGTTCCTATCAATGTGCGGATTCTGGCCGCCACCAATCGCGACCTGGAACGCGCCGTGGGCGAGGGCACGTTCCGCCGCGATCTTTTCTTCCGGTTGAACGTGCTGACCCTGCGGCTTCCCGCGTTGCGCGAACGCCGGCAGGATATCCCCCTGCTGGTGGCGCACATCCTCGAACGCATCGGGCGCGACGCCGGCATCGAAAAGACCATTTCCGACGAGGCCCTCAAGGCGCTGCTGAATTACGACTGGCCCGGCAACGTGCGCGAACTGGAAAACTCGCTGGAGCGAGCATGTGCGCTCAGCAGCGCCCACGAAATTCAACTTCGCGATCTTCCGACACA
>Ga0209698_10008681_pt1 | contig 10457 bp, 9 predicted proteins | sample LitLauG_LLR_2012_FD_187203 | JGI IMG/M metagenome (GOLD analysis project Ga0209698, IMG submission 187203) | Freshwater sediment microbial communities from Pennsylvania, USA - Little Laurel Run_MetaG_LLR_2012 (SPAdes) (version 2) | ecosystem: Environmental > Aquatic > Freshwater > Creek >... | reverse complement strand
AAGAGCCAGGCAGACGCATCGTGTCCGAAGCAGCGCCCGACGACGACGCGCTGCCCTGGCGCAATGGTGAAAAGTTCGTCCAACGGCTGGTTGCGATGTCGCTGGGGGATCTGGCGACGGCGCTCGAACCTGAGTTCGAACCCAAATCCGGTTGGGTGTTCTTTGACCGCGGCCTCATCGACGCCTGGGCCGCGCAAGCTTACCTCACCCACGCCCCGCTCGCGGCGCCGCCGCAGGCAGAGCACTTTCATCGTCTTGTCTTCCTGGCGCCGCCTTGGCGACAAATCTATCGCACCGACGCAGCGCGCCGGCATGGCTTTAAGGCCGCGGCAGCCGAGTATGACCGGCTCCTCGTCGCCTACCCGGCACTCGGTTTTGAGCCGCTGGTGCTGCCGAAAATCACCGTGAGCGAGCGTGCAGATTTCGTGTTTGAGGCGCTCGCGGGGGGCGCTTGGTCATTCTGAACGCGATTTTCGTATCGCGACTACCGGCGCAGCCCTTGCACGCCTTGGCCCAACCAAGCCGCGCTGGAAGGAATTGAGCCAATGTCTGAAGCCATGGAATCTGTCCGACGCGCTGCGTCGCAATCTATGACGATGCTGAAGGGCGCCTCGGGCGTGCGCACCATTGAGCCCGCGCCGATCCCGGCCAACCAGGCATCGCCGGCCCCGTCGCGCCCAAATCCAACCACGATCTCGGCCAACACCGAAATCAAGGGCTCCATCATCACCAGCGACAGCGTTGATGTCGCCGGCAGAATAGAGGGCGATTTGCGCGCCGCCGCGATCACCATATCGGCGAGCGGCAACGTCAAGGGCGACCTCACCGGCAACGTGATCATGGTCTACGGCCATGTTGAGGGCCGCCTGCAAGCCCAAGACGTGCGCCTCTGCGCCGGCGCCAACGTGACAGGCGAAATCGCCCACGGCTCACTTGGCATTGATACCGCCGCGGTCTTCGAAGGCGCCATCAAGCGCATCACGCAGCCAGCAAACGCGAAATAAAATCTAGCGCGTTGAGACACGAAAACTGGCGCGGCCGCGGGCAATCGTGGCGGCGTCTGCGCTTACATCTATTTCGGCGTGGCAGATGCCTTTGCCGAGGCGGGCAAAAATGGTCTCGAAGGCCAGCCACTGGCCGAGCGCGGCGGCGTCCAGATAGTCGATGGTGAGCGAGATTGTCCAAAGCCCCGTCGCTTCCACGCCTTCGGCTTTGAGTCGCACCCCACACGACATGCCCATCGCTTGATCGGCGATCGCAGCAATCAGACCGCCATGAGCGGTGGCGCGAGAGTTGGTGTGCGGCGCGCGCAGATAAAGGCCGAGGATGACCCGATCAGCCTCGAGCTTGGCATAGAGCGGGCGCCACGGATCCAAAAGCGGGCTCGCTCGGGTGAAGAGTTCGAAGCCGGCGCGGGGCTCGCTCATCGGCCGGCGCGTTCAGCATCGTAGTCCGCGTAGGAATGCTTCAAGGTGGCGTGATTGAGCAACATTTCCGCGACCTGGCGCTTTCCCGCAGCATCGAAAATGCGGGTGCGCACCCAATAGGATTCTGTCCGCTTGCTTTCTGAAAGCGCAGCTATCTCGCGCCGCAGCACATAGTCTTCGCCGACAAAGAGTGGCCCCTCGATCATCCGGATTTCTTGGTCAGCGAACAAGCCGATGGCTGGGCCCTTGGTCTTGAAGCCCGCCTTGCCCATCGAGCAGGCCGCGAGCACGCTCACCATTTCGAGGGGAATGATCGCCCGCCCCCAAGGCGATGCTTTGGGATCGGAATACCAAGGCGAGTTCTCGGTGATCACCGAAAGCTTCTGATTGAGACTGAAGGGATAGAGATCGCCCATGTGCTGGTCAGGGTCCATACGCACACGTTCGTCTTCGGCCCCGGTCTGGCCGTTTTTGAGATCGGCGAGGATCACCAACTTTTCCGGGGGCCGCAGCGCCTTCATGCGCTGGGCGAGCAAAGTCTCGCTGTCGTCTATGCTGGCGCTGGCTTCGAGCACTGGCGTGGCGTCGCCCTTCTCGGCCCATACGCGGGTCCGGGTGGCGCCGTTTTCGGGAATAGCTGCAAAGGCGCGGGTGGTTTCGCCTTCCACCACCATGTTCTGGTAGTGCGCCGAAATAACGCCGCGCTCAAACCAGGCGCGGCCCCACAGCCGCTCCAGCAGCGGCGCAAACAAGCTAAATTGCGTCGGCCCCTCGATCGGCCCGGCCTTGAAGCCGAGCTTCTCTGCTATTGCATCGTCGTGCAGCGAAGTGTGCCCGCCATAGGTTTGATCCGCCAACATCTGGCGCGGCTTGCGCAGGGGGCCTGCGAGCGCGAGCGCAGCGGCAAAACTCATCTCAGCGCCCAGACGGCAAGTCCTTGAACGCAACGCCTTTGTCGACGCGGATATCTTGGGGCAGCCCAAGCACACGTTCGGCGATGATATTCTTCAAAATCTCATCGGTGCCGCCGGCAATCCGTAGACCCGGGGCCCACATGTAGCTTTGATGGAAGGCCCCTTCGGCCGGCGCCAGCGCGGCATCGCTGATGATGCCGTAATAGTCGAGCGCTTCGATGGCGGTGTTGGCGATATCCAGCATCTGATTGGCGTTAATCACCTTGCCAATCGAGCTTTCAGGCCCTGGGGTTTGGCCCTTGGAGAGAGCCGTCATAGTACGGAATTTTGCGAGCTTGTAGCCTTCGGCCCGCACGATCCAATCGGCTAGCTTTTGACGGAACGCTTCGTCCTGGATAAGCGTGCCCGCGCCGGTCGGTGAATTGATGCTGCGCGCAAATTCGAACACTTCTTTGTAGTCAGGACCGCCCGAACCGCCGACCGCAAGGCGTTCGTTCATCAGCGTCACCAAAGCGACATTCCAACCCTGACCGGGTTCGCCGAGGCGATTCTTGTCCGGGATGCGCACGTCGGTGAAGTAGACTTCATTGAAGTCGCGCCCACCGGAGGCTTGGTGGATCTGTCGAACTTCAACGCCTGGGCTCTTCATGTCGACGATGAACATGGTCAGGCCCTTGTGTTTCTCGACGTCGGGGTTGGTGCGCGCAAGCAGAATGCCGAAATCCGAGAAGTGCGCGCCGGTGGTCCAAACTTTCTGACCGTTGACCACCCAATCATCGCCGTCGCGGACGGCTCGCGTCTTGCCTGCCGCCACATCTGAGCCGGCGCTTGGTTCAGAGAACAGCTGACACCAGATCTCCTCGCCGCGAAGCGCTTTTGCAACGTAGCGGTCCTTGATGGCGTCATTAGCGAAAGCAATCACGGTGGGAATGCACATGCCAAGCCCGATCGCAAACGGCCCCGCTGGGGCGTCAAACTTGGCTTCTTCTTGGCCGAAGATCACCGAATAGATGGGCGCAAGGCCCCGACCGCCTTGCTCTTTGGCCCAGGTGATCCCCGCAAAGCCTCCATCGGCCTTCTTCTTTTGATAGGCCTTGGCCCCGCGCATGTACTCATCGGGTTTGAAGGTGCGCGCCATGCGATCGTTTTCGCCGCCCTTGGGCTTGCAATTGGCCTCCAGGAAGAGGCGCGCTTCGGTGCGGAATTTTGCTTCTTCGGGCGTGTCGTTGAAATCCATCTTCGGCTCCGATCAAACTTCAAGTGTCATGCGCCCGCGCACGGGCAAAGCCGTCCATTGCGCCGCCAGGGAATCGATCTCGGCGCGGATGTTGGCGATGTCGTCGTCGTTCAGCGCAAACGGCGCATCGCCGCGCGCGGCGCAAGCAACCGCAAACAGCTCAAGGACCTCGGACGCGGCGGGGCGACCGCTCCAGCTGTCGGCCTGCATGGTCTCCACCAAGCGCTCGACCGCCTCCGAGGTCGGATTGGCGGCCATGCTAAACCCCGCGCCTTCACCGGCCGCCGCGCGATGAAAGAAGCCGCGCTTGCGCAGCCTGGTTTCGACGGCGTAGTGAAACATTTCGTGCGGGATCGGTTGCTGAGCTGGGATCGCCAACTCCTCGAGCGCGCCGGCGCGCTCGACAAACATCGCGTGGTATTTGCCTTCGCGCTTTTCGAAAGTGATTTTGCCGCTCACGCCGCGTTCCGCTGCTCAAGCCGCTTTACCAGTTTTTCCTTCCACACAGCTGGGGCGCCTGCTTGCAAAGCCAGTAATTTGGCGCGGCGGTAGAAAAGATGGCAGTCGACCTCCCAGGTGAAACCCATGCCGCCATGGGTTTGGATATTCTCTTTTGCGCAGAGATAATAAGCGTCGCTTGCTGCAGCCCGCGCCGCGGCGGCTGCAAACGGCAGCTCCGCGGCTTCCGTCGACAGCGCCCAGGCGCCGTAATAGGCGTTTGAACGCGCCACCTCGATTGCGACATACATGTCGGCAAGCTTGTGCTTGATGGCTTGGAACGAGCCGATCGGGCGCGAAAAGGCGTAGCGGCTGCGGGCGTAGTCCAGCGCCATCTCAAGACACGCGTGCGCGCCGCCGATCTGTTCGAACGCAATCAGCGCCGCGGCGCGATCGAGCACCGCTTCGGCTAGCTCCCAGCCCTGGCCGGCAGCGCCCAGCCGTTCAGCCTTAGCGGCCTTGAATTCAATTCTCGCGTGGCCGCGCGTCGGGTCGGTCGTCTTCAGCGTCGTGCGCGTCACCCCGCTTTGAGCAAGATCGACGACCACCAGCGAGAGGCCTGCGCCCTCGCGGGCGAGCGCCACGCATTGCTCGGCGCAGTCGCCGTCGGTCACCGGTATCTTGACCCCGGTCAGCGCGCCGTTTTCGAATTTGGTTTGAATGCTCGCCGGGGTCGGCGCGCCGGGCCCTTCAGAAATCGCGAAGCTGCCGATCAACTGGCCGGCCGCCAGCTTGGGCAGGAGCGCGGCTTTCTGCGCTTGGCTTGCCGCGCCCAGCAAGGCCTCGGCGAAGAAGTAGACGGTCGAAGAAAACGGGATCGGCGCGACCGCGCGGCCCAGTTCCTCGGCCAGCACGCAAAGTTCCAGGCGCCCAAGCCCCAAGCCGCCATATTCTTCCGGGATCGCTGTGCCGAGCCAGCCCAGCTCGGCCACTGCGCGCCACAGCTCCTGATCGTAGGAAAGCTTGTCGTCGTTCAAGACCCGCCGCGCGATCTTGGGACCGGCCTTTTCACCCAGAAATTTGCGCGCCTGGTCCTTCAGGCTCTTCTGGTCGTCAGAAAAATCGAAATTCAAGCCGTCCTCCCGGCAGATAAGGTTGCCGCCAGCTTAACGCGGGCCTGCGCAACCCGGAAAGAGTGTCTTGGCGTCAACGTCTGTTCACGAAGGCTCAACGGGAGTGCGCTAGCCTCGCCGCTCTTGGGTGGAGCACTGCATGGCGAAGGCTGTCTTTCATAAGGGCCAACGGGTCTATGTGAAACCGGTTGCGACCTGGGCGGTGATCGAGCGCGTCAACCCGCAATGGGTCAAAGGCGTCGAGGAACCCTTGCGGGTGAGCTATGACGTCGGGCTGGGGCGCGACTTCCAGGCCCACGAGCTCGCCGGCGAACAAAAAGAACCGGCCAAGCCGGACCTGATCGAGATCGAAAACTGGCGGGTGCTGCGCGCCGTGAACCGGCTGTCGGCCGACGCGCGCGATCCCCGCCATCCCTATCCGGGCACCTTTCCAGTGGTTGCGACCGATGAGAAGGATTGGGGCGGCTGGCGGGTTCCGATGTCGGAATACGACCGCGATCCCCAACGCGTCGAGCACCAGGCGCGGGTGATGGCCAACGCGGTGCGGCTAATGCGGGTGGCGCGCGAATTGATCGAGTTCGCGCGCGACAACCCCCACGAAACCCCCCGCGCGCTCTGTGAACTCTCTCAGCAAGCCGAAGTGCTGATGGCGGCGATCTACCACGATCCGACGCCGAAGATGGAAACAGCGCTCGTCGCCGAATAACGCGCATTGATTTTGGGACGGCGGCGGCTCATGTCATGCCCTCGCCGGAGAGCCCCATGCGCGACGCCGAGAACGTGACCATTCGCCTCGCGGACTACCAGCCGCCTGCTTATCTGATCGACGAAATCGTGCTGGTGTTTGCACTTGAGCCCGACGCCACCTTGGTGGCGGCGCGCAGCCAGGTGCGCAGAAACGGCCCTGGGCCTGCGCCCCTCATATTGGACGGCGAACGACTTGAATTGCAGAGCATCGCCATTGATGAGCGGGCGCTGGCGAGCAACGAATACCGGCTCGAACCGGGCAAGCTGATCATCGACAATCCGCCTGCCGCTTTCCGGCTCGACATCATCACCCGCATCCGACCTGCGAGCAACACAGCGCTTGAAGGGCTCTATATGTCGGCAGGTCGCTTCTGCACGCAATGCGAGGCGGAAGGCTTTCGCTCGATCACCTATGCGCTCGACCGGCCAGACGTATTGGCGCGCTACGCTGTGCGCATTGAGGCCGATAAAGCCGCCTACCCCATCCTGCTCTCTAACGGCAACCGCACCGAAACCGGCGATATGGAGGGCGGACGCCATTATGCGGTGTGGGTCGATCCCCATCCCAAGCCGTCTTATCTGTTCGCCCTGGTTGCTGGCTCGTTCGACGCAATCAGCGATCAATTCACCACCCGAAGCGGCCGCAAAGTCGATCTCGGGATTTATGTCGACCAGGGCGATGCGCCGCGCGCCCGCTACGCGATGGACGCCCTTAAACGCGCCATGAAATGGGACGAGGATGCCTTTCAGCGTGAATATGACCTTGATCTCTTCAACATCGTCGCAGTTCGCGATTTCAATTTCGGCGCAATGGAGAACAAAGGCCTCAACATCTTCAATTCCTCGCTCATTCTTGCCGACGCCGAAACCGCAACTGACCTCGATTTTGAGGCTATAGAAGCCGTCGTCGGCCACGAATATTTCCACAACTGGACCGGCAATCGCATAACCTGCCGCGACTGGTTTCAATTGTGCTTGAAGGAAGGGCTCACGGTTTTCCGCGAGCAGGAATTCTCCGCCGATCAGCGCTCACGGCCGGTGCAGCGGATCAAGGACGTGAAGAAACTGCGCGCGCGCCAGTTCGGCGAGGATGCCGGGCCGCTCGCCCATCCGGTTCGGCCATCGCACTACCAAAAGATCGACAACTTCTATACCGCGACCGTTTACGAGAAGGGCGGCGAAGTCATTCGCATGTTAAAGCGCATCATTGGCGAGGCGCCATTCGCCAAGGGCATGCAACTTTATTTCGAGCGCCATGACGGCGCCGCCGCAACGGTTGAGGACTTCATCGGTTGCTTCGCCGAGGCGTCCGGCCAAGATTTGAGTCAATTTATGCTCTGGTACGAGCAAGCGGGCACCCCCGCGCTCAAGGCGCGCGGGGTTTATGATGCGGGCGCGAAAACTTATGCGCTGACCGTTTCCCAACAGCTTGCGCCGACGCCGGGTCAGCCCAACAAAGCTCCCGCGCCGATCCCGTTGTCGGTAAGCTTTATCAGCGCCAGCGGCGAACTCTTGTCGAGCGTGCTGCAGGGCGAGACCATGGCGCGCACCCAACATGCGCTGGTGCTTGGCGTCTCCCAAGCGACCTTTGAATTTACAAATGTGAGCGCGCCGCCGATCCCATCCATTTTGTGCGGGTTCTCAGCGCCGGTGGCGCTCGATGATGGTCTCTCCCTCGAAGATCGCCTGGCCCAAATGGCCCATAGCCCCGATCCGTTCACGCGCTGGGAAGCAGGACAAAGCATCGCCCGCACGATCATGCTGGGGCAATCGCCTGGCGCTGCCGGGGCGTTGGTGACTGCGCTGTCGCGGGAATTGGACCGCGCCCAGGAGGATCCAGCGTTCGCCGCGCTCGCGCTGCGCATACCCGACCTCAATGAGCTAATCCTAGCCGCGCCTGCCCCCGATCCTGAGAAACTCTTTGCCGCCCGCGAAGCATTGCGCCGCTCCATCGCCACCGCATTAGCGGAGCGGCTACAAGGGATCGCTGCAAGCGCCAGCGAAACGCCATTTTCACCCGCCGCGGAGGCGGCTGGACGGCGCGCGCTGAAGACCACCGCACTGGATTTGCTGGCAAGCCTCGGCGCGGCGGCGGCCGACCAAATTTATCGGGCGTTTGAAAACGCCGGCAGCATGACCGAAGCCGCAGCCGCGCTCGACGCGTTGGGCGCATCAGGAAGCGACCGCTTTGATGAAGCGCTGGCGAAATTTTATGCCCGCTGGAAAGACAATCCCTTGGTGGTTGACAAATGGTTTGCGGTGCAAGCCGCCTCGCCGCGCGCCGACGCGCTGGCGCGCGTTGAGCATTTGCGCGCGCACGCCGAGTTCAACATCAAGAACCCTAACCGCGTGCGCGCGCTCGCGGCGGCGTTCGCCATGCGCAATCCGCGCGCCTTCCACGCCGCCGGCGGCGGTGGATATCGGTTCCTGGCCGCCCTGGCTGAGGACATCGATCCCCTCAACCCCGCGCTCGCCGCACGGCTCTTGACACCGTTCGAATCATGGCGGCGCTTCGATGCCGAGCGCCAATCCGTTGCGAAGACGGAACTCGAGCGTCTAGCGGCGCTGCCGCATCTGTCTAAAAACACCCGCGAAATGCTTGAACGCACCCTGGCTTAGCGGTCGGCGCGCAAAGGTCCGTGGACGGACGGAATATGACACCGCTCGCCTCGACACGACGTTTACACAATCGCTACCATTTCACTTCGCCTAAAATCGGACGATGCGATTCGGGCCGGGGCCGGGGAAACAGGTGGCGAAACACACTACCCAACACGCTGACGCAGACAGCGACAACCAACGAGCGGGCAGTCCGTTCATGGTCTTGGTGGGGCTCTTCACGCTCGCCTTCACGGTGGCGATCGCAGCGCAAATCAAGGCCCACCACGACAATGCCGCACAAACCATTGTCGGGGCGCAAGCCTCAGCGGCCGGCCTTATCGGCGAGCGGGTAAATGCAAACCTCGCGACCGCGCTTGGGGTCACCGCAGGCGTCGCTGAACTTACCCGCACCGCGGGATCGGACGCCTATGGCGCAGCGAGCGCTCTGGCCCATGCGCCCGGCGCGGTCGCGGGCGCTGTCATCAATGGGGCAGGCGCAGTCGAAGCCAGCACTGATCCTGCCCAAGCGCGGCTGGCGCTTGCCGCGGTTCGCGCAGCGCGCGGCGCCAACGATTGGATCGGGGTCCCCGATATGGGCACGCTGCCCAGCGCGCCCGTAATCCTGCGCCGCGCCGGCGACCTCACCTTGGTTTCGGTGCTCGATCCAAAGCAATTGCTGCCAAATCTCGACGCCCAGTCGCGGGTGATCATCGCCACCAGCGGCGGGCGCATCCTCTATGTTTCGCAGGCGCTTGCCCAAGCTGGGCAATTGGCGCAGCGCCAAGTGCAGAGCGCGGGCCGCCAAACGCCAACCGGAACCATCATAGAGGGACGCGAAGGCGCCTCCTTCGTGGTAGCCGCCGGCGAAGCGCAGATTGCAGGCTTCGAGGTTATCGCAGCGGCGCCGGCCCCAAGCGCGTTGGCGCTATGGATGGAAGCGGTCATGCGCTTTTCCCTGGTGGCGGCAGCGCCCCTCGCCGCGATCGGGGTGCTATATCTTTTGATGCGCCAGAACGCCCAGCGCGCAAGCCTCGCCGAGGCGGAGGTTGACCGGGTCGAAACCCATTTCCGCATCGCCGCCGACGGCGCCAAGGTCGGGATATTGGAGTGGCGTCCCGACGCCGGTGAAATGCAATTCTCTGAACAAGCTGTGCGCCTGCTGGGCGCGCCCAGCGACACCATGCTTCTGCGCGACTTTCTGGGCCTGGTGCTGCCCGACGATCGTTTCAGCGTCGAAGAGCAGTTCCATCGGGCACGCCAGTCCGGCGCGCTCGACGCGCGCTTTCGGGTGCAACGCGGCTCGGCGCTCGCCTGGATCGAGGCGCACGGCGCAGCCGTCGAAGATGCAAGCGGGCGCGCTGAAACCCGGGTTTTCGGCACCGTTGTCGACTCAACCCAACACCACGAGGCCGAAGCGCTCGCCTCGCGCTTGGAGCGCCAACTGCGCGCAGCACATCCCGCAGCGCTTTGACGCGGCGACGGTGTCCGCGGCGCTCGCCGATCGCGACCGGCGCATCGCCGCGCTCGAGGCCGAGCTGGCGCGGCTTCGCTGAGCGGAGGGCGCCGCAGGGCGACGACGCGGCGGGCCGGGTGCCCCGCGCCGGTGTACCGGGCTCCCCGGTCGGTATACCATGCGTCTGCGGACGAAGGATGATCCTATCCGCGAAAAGAACAGGCCGGCGCGCTGGCCCCCCCGCGGTTCGTTTCCTCTGGGAGAGCAGATTGATGGACGTGCAGTCCGGGAGCGCATTCGTTTTGTCCGCTGGCGTTGCGGCCCTCCGCTTGAAACGCGCCGCCGCGGCCGGTCTTGCCGTGCTGGCCCTCGCCGGGGCCGCGCAGGCCGGCAGCCTCACCGCGGCGGGGAACGCGGCCGGCTTCACGCTGTCGACCTTCGTCGATCAGGTGCCGTCGACCAACGCCGTGGGACCGGTGGGCGTCGTCAACTCGGGCAGTGGCATCA
>Ga0209698_10008678_pt1 | contig 10459 bp, 8 predicted proteins | sample LitLauG_LLR_2012_FD_187203 | JGI IMG/M metagenome (GOLD analysis project Ga0209698, IMG submission 187203) | Freshwater sediment microbial communities from Pennsylvania, USA - Little Laurel Run_MetaG_LLR_2012 (SPAdes) (version 2) | ecosystem: Environmental > Aquatic > Freshwater > Creek >... | reverse complement strand
TGCCGACTGTTCCGAATGCTGTCTTCGCCTCTTACCTCGTTCGCTTCCAATTCAGTGATCCGTCCTTGGCAAGAATGGTCGGCGCGTACATGCGCACTCAGGACTATTTCGAGTACATCGCAAACTGCATCGGTGGCTCTGCACAGCCAAACGCCAGTGCTCAGGTTCTGGCTAGCGCCCATCTAGTTGTACCTCCTGAGAACCTTGTTCGTAATTTTGCAGCAACTGTTTGGCCCATGGACCTCAAGAGTACGGAGAATGACAAGGAATCGCAGGTCCTGTCCGAGTTGAGAGATGTGTTACTTCCCAAACTCATCGCAGGTGAACTTCGCGTCAAGGATGCGGAAAGGGAAATCGCTGAGTACGTTTGAATGGTTCCGATGCTGACCGGAATTGCAGTTGAATCTAGGAGTGCTCTATGAAAGCAGGCGAACTCACTCTTCAAGGTACTCTCACTGCCCAGCAGCAATACATCATCCCGATATTTCAGCGCTACTACACTTGGGATCGAAAAGAATGGGAGCAGCTTTGGTCGGACATCTGCGAACTTCACGGCAAACCGGGTAAGCGGCATTTCATGGGTGCCCTCGTCTTCGTTCCGAATAAGACCCCGGTAACGTACAGCTACCCCACATACCAAGTCATCGACGGCCAGCAGCGAATAATTACGTTCTCGTTGCTGCTCACCGCACTTCGGAATCTCGCCCGCGATGCGGGTCACGAAGGACTGGCTGCCGAGATCACAAACTCAGTTCTCGTTCATCAGTACAAGAAAGGCATCGAGCGCTTTCGCGTTTACCCGCGACAACGAGATCGAGAAGATTTCACAGTTGCCGTGGATGGAACAGGCGAAGCCGCCAATCGGGTCGGCAAGGCGCTACGTTTCTTCACAGAAGAAATCAAGGATTACATCACTCCAGCCAACGCAGACGAACTGGGGAAGTTCTACAACTTCTTGCTAAATGGACTGGAGTTCGTGCATATCAATCTGGATGGCGAAAATCCATACAAAATCTTTCGCAGTTTGAACTCGACGGGAGTTGATCTCAGCCCGGCTGATCTCATCCGAAACTTCGTTTTCATGGGCGTTCCGGTTGAACAGCAGGACGCTTTCGACGACCAGCGCTGGACGCCGCTGGAGTCGCATTTCCTCGGCGAGAAGAATGAGGTCAATGCCAAGCAGGTATCGGCATTCTTCCGCGACTTCCTGATGGTGAATGGCCAACTCATCGCGCCCGCCGATACGTTTGAGGCTTTTGAGGAACGCTACAAGCACAACCTTCAGCCGCAACTGTTGACGGACGAGTTGGCAAGCGCGGCAGACCTCTATGACACCCTGCGAGGTACGAAGTCGCACGCGAACGCGGCTGTTGAAGCTGCACTCGCGAAGTTGCGCCAACTCGACAGTTCCACCGCATATCCACTAGTACTGCGGTTGATGATCCTGATGAAATCCGGGCAGATCACGGAACAGCAGTTCGCCGACTGCGTTGAGGCGATAAACGGCTTCATCTTTCGACGGTATGCTTGCGGAGAAAATTCCCGCACCTATTCAAAATGGTTTGTCGGGGCCTGCAAGGATGTCGGTGGCGAGAATGTTCCGAGTGATCTTCTTCATTTCCTAATCGAGAGAGGCTATCCCGGAGACACGAGGTTCCAAAAGGCGCTGTGTCGATTCCCGCTCTACGAAGGCAAATATGCTTTCGCTGTTCTCCAGCAGATCGAGCAATCATTCGGAAGCAAAGAGCCTCCTAATCCTGACGACGCCACCATTGAACATGTGCTGCCGCAGTCCCTTTCCAAAGAATGGAGAGAAGATTTGGGACCGAATGCAAGGGAAATTCACGAAGAGTGGCTCCACACGATTGGCAATCTCACCTTCAGCGGTTACAACACCGGACTCTCAAATAAGCGGTTCGCGATTAAGCTAGATGGCCTCGGCGAGACCCTCGGGTATCGGAAAAGCAACTTCGAGTTGACCAAAATGCTGGGCCGATACAGCAAATGGGGAGCAGAGGAAATCGAGCAACGTGGAATGGCTTTGGCACAGCGGGCGGTAGGGATATGGGTCGGGCCGAAAGCGGAGCCAGAAGCAGGAGACGGCGCGGGCGGTCCTCAAAATCCCTTCGCTGATGGCGGCACCCGCTGGAAACTCTTTAATCTGCTCTCCGATGGCGCATGGCACGCAATCGCTATTCTGCAGGAGCAGTTTAAGTGGGATGTACCCCACCGAATTGAGAGACTGCGTTCGATTGGCGAGAAGAAGGGACAGTGGAAGATTGAGCAAGAGCACGAAAAAATCCGCATGGTCTGGCTCGGTAATCAGGCTGATAGTCACGAATGAATGCGTCTAGTTTTGTGGAGTCCGTCGTCGAAGAAGCCGCCCTCGATTGGTTGAAGGGGTTGGGCTACAACATTTTCCACGGTCCAGAGATCGCCTTCGGAGAGATCGCCGCCGAGCGCCGTGATCCCAACTACCGCGACGTTGTCCTCGAACAGCGGCTGACCAACGCTCTGAAACATCTAAACAGCAATCTCCCTGCTGAGGCCATTGAGGAAGCCCGGCGCAGATTGCAGCGTTTTGATGGCCCCTCTCTGGTTGCACGAAATCACAATGCCCACCGACTACTGGTGGATGGCGTGACAGTCGAGTACACCCGCCCGGACGGCTCAATCGCTGGCGCGCAAGTCAAGGTCATCGACTTCGAGAACCCCGAGAACAATGATTGGCTCGCCGTAAATCAATTCACAGTGGCGGAGGGACAGCACACCCGTCGCCCGGACGTGATCCTCTACCTCAATGGACTGCCGCTCGTTGTAATTGAGTTGAAAAATCCTGCTGACGAAGATGCCACGGTCTGGTCGGCCTTCAATCAACTTCAGACTTACAAGCAACAGATTCCCGCGCTTTTTAACCACAACGCACTGCTCGTCATCTCAGACGGATTGGAGGCGAGGGTTGGTTCGTTGACCGCCGATACCGAGCGTTTCATGCCTTGGCGCACCATCGAGGGCGAAGAACTTGCGCCGCCATCCTTGACACAGCTTCAGGTGCTCATCCAAGGCCTTTTTGACAAACGCCGCCTGCTCGATTTCTTGAGGTACTTCATCGTTTTCGAGGACGATGGCAAAACAACAATTAAGAAGATCGCTGGCTACCACCAATTCCATGCTGTCAATCGAGCGCTAGATACGACGATTCGTGCGACCAGTGAGGCAGGCGATAAACGTGCTGGGGTCGTCTGGCATACACAAGGCTCAGGAAAGAGCCTGACCATGGTCTTCTACGCCGGAAGGTTAGTATTAGAACCGGAATTGCAGAATCCGACCATTGTGGTCATCACTGACCGCAACGACCTCGACGGGCAGTTGTTCGGCGTTTTCTCGCGCTGCCACGAGGTCATTCGCCAGAACCCAGAGCAGGCTGAAGACCGGGAGGACCTCAAAGCGCGACTTGCGGTGTCATCAGGGCATGTGGTTTTCACGACGATTCAGAAGTTCATGCCGAAGGAAGGCGAGCGCTATCCCGGACTTTCCAACAGACGGAACATCGTTGTAATCGCTGACGAGGCCCACCGCAGCCAGTATGACTTCGTAGATGGATTTGCCCGGCACATGCGCGATGCGCTACCGAACGCATCCTTTATCGGGTTCACAGGAACACCCATAGCGAAGACCGACGCCAACACTAGGCAGGTGTTCGGAGACTACATCAGCATCTACGACATTCAGCGAGCCGTCGAGGACAAAGCGACCGTCCCCATCTACTACGAGAGTCGTCTGGCCAAACTGGAACTGAGTGATACTGAAAAGCCCAAGATTGACGCCGACTTCGATGAAGTAACCGAAGACGAGGAACCGCAACACCGCGAGAAGCTGAAGACCAAGTGGGCGGCTCTCGAAGCGATTGTCGGGACTGAGAAGCGGCTTGGCGTGCTGGCTTACGATTTGGTGCGACACTTCGACGAACGTCAGATTGGAAACAACGGCAAAGGGATGATCGTCTGTATGAGCCGTCGCATCTGCGTGGACCTATACAACGCGATCATCAAACTCCGGCCCCACTGGCACAGCGAAGATGACGGGAAGGGCAAGATTAAGATTGTGATGACCGGAGCAGCCAGCGATCCGCTTGATTGGCAGCAGCACATCCGCGACAAGCGCCGCCGCGACGCGATGGCACAGCGCTTCAAAGAACCCAAAGAACCCTTCCAGTTGGTGCTCGTGCGCGACATGTGGTTGACAGGGTTTGACGTGCCTTGCCTGCACACCATGTACCTTGACAAATATATGAGGGCGCATGGCCTGATGCAGGCGATAGCGCGTGTGAACCGTGTGTTCAAAGACAAGCCCGGTGGTCTTGTGGTCGATTACCTCGGCGTCGCGCAAGAACTCAAGAACGCCATGGCGACATATACGGAAAGCGGCGGAAAGGGCAAAACTACTGTACCGCAGGAGGAAGCGGTCGCGGCGTTGCGCAAGCACTACGAGGTCTGCAGTGGATTGTTCCACGGATTCGACTGGAGAGTATGGATCACGGGATCGCCGGGTCAGAGATTGACGCTACTCCCCAACGCGCAAGAACACATTTTGAGGCAGGAGGACGGGAAGAAGCGTTTGACCGATGCGGTCAAACGGTTGTCCGCCGCGTTTGCATTGGCTGTGCCGCATCCCGAGGCAATGCGAGTTCGCGACGACGTTGGGTTCTTCCAAGCAGTGCGGTCTGTTCTTAACAAGACCGCGCCGGGGCGGGAGCGCGCGGAGGCCGATCTAGACTACGCGATCCGGCAGATTGTCTCACAGGCTGTGGCCAGTACAGAGGTGATGGACATCTTCGAGGCGGCGGGGCTGAAGAAACCCGACATTTCGATTCTTTCAGACGAGTTCCTCGCAGAGGTCCACGATCTGCCGCAGAAAAACCTCGCCGTCGAGTTACTCAACAAGCTGTTGTTGGGCGAGATCAAGACACGCTCTCGTCGGAATGTGGTGCAAGCCCGACTGTTCTCGGAGTTGCTGGAGAAGTCGATCCGTAAATATCAGAATCGGGCTGTCGAGACAGCGCAGGTAATCGAGGAACTGATCGGATTAGCGAAGCACATGCGCGAGGAGCAGAAGCGCGGGGCAGGCCTCGGCTTAAATGATGACGAGATAGCCTTCTATGACGCACTGGAGACGAACGACAGCGCGGTCAAGGTGCTCGGCGACGCAACCCTCCGCACCATTGCACGCGAGTTGGTGGAAACGGTTCGCAAGAACACTACCATCGACTGGACTATCCGTGAAAATGTACGCGCGAATCTGCGGGTGCTCGTGAAGCGCATCCTGCGCAAGTATGGATACCCTCCTGATAAGCAGGAGAAGGCCACGCTCACCGTGCTGGAGCAAGCAGAAGTGTTGTCGGCACACTGGGCGATTGCGTAGCCCATGAATCGACCGTAGCATCGGATGGAGCCGCAAATGAAGGACAAGCGCGCGACCGACGCAGGCTACATCAACCGAAATCGACAGAGGGTAATCCGCAAGACTGCCCTTCGTGGGAACGACCTCGGTCAATACGTGTACGAACTGCAATGTGCGGCATGTTGCGAGAGCTACGGTGCGAATGGGTCCCACATCTGGCAGCGGAAGTGCCCAACGTGCCAAGGGCTGTTGGTCTTGATTTCAGAAGGTCCGGGTGATTATTCGGGCGGCGCGAACCGAGGAAGGGAATCATGCTATTCCAGACCGTGCCTCAGACAGCCAACGACATCAGAGCGTTCTGTGCCCGCTTCAACGAGGGCATTCGGGTTGAGTACAAAAGCACGTTTGATGAGAACGTGCGCCGCGCGCTGCCGAAGGTGGTGTCGTCCTTCGCCAATTCACTAGGCGGCGTTATTGTGGTCGGAGTGAACGCTGCCAACGGCGAGCCGCAGAACCCAATCGAAGGTTTCGGGCTTCCAGCCGAGGAACTTGTGCTCACGGTAGAAAGCATTTGCCTGCAGGGTACAAACCCTCCGATATTGCCTCGCACGACAGTGGTGAAGAGTGACGTTCAAGGCCGAGTGTTTCTGGTCATCGAAGTAGATGAAAGCTGGGAAGCGCCTCACGCAATCGAGAACAGCAAACGGGTATACGTGCGCACCGGGAACGCAGCAAATCCTTATGACTTGGCCGATGTTGACCTTGTCATGGAACTAGTCCGCAGGCGAGCAGAGCCTTCGGCGCTTCGGGATCGGATGCTGCTCGCTGCAAGAGAACGAGCACGCCGAGCGGTTGGTGAGATGCATCCATATGTCGAGGTGAGTATTACCCCCTTGTATCCGAGACGCGCGCTCTGTACCCGCGATGACACTTGGGACTTTCTGTCGACGCAGAGATATAGGGGTGCCCACATCTTCCCGTTTGCCACAGTCCGGCGTGTTGCGGACGGTGTCGCTTCGTTCAATGCCCCTGCGGAATACGGACAGGTCAGTCAGTTCGGCCTGATTTTCAATCGAAAATTGATGCAGCCCCACGATGGACAGTTCCTTCTGGGCGATCCTTTCCATCACACGCTAAGAACGTTGCGGTGTGCTAACGCATTTTTTCGTCGGGTAGGGTATAGGGGAAATGTCGAAATAACTGTGACGCTGGATAACTTTTTGAACCTGCGTCTGGTATTTCTTCCGAACATTGTCCCCGCAGATTTGGATCAAAACGATTATCGGAGTAGTGAGCCGGAAATTGTCGGGAGTCAGATCACAGCGGCTGAACACCTCGGACCAGATTTTGGCGCGCTTCTTCAATCATTAATGGTTCAAATCTGCTGGGCATTCTGGCAGTCTCGGGAGGCATTCCCCGAACAGGAAATCGGAGACTACGTCCAGCGTATTTTGAGAGATATGGGTCCCGTCTAGGCCAATGCACGAGGTCAACGTTTAAACGTCCGAGGAAGAGGGCCGTGCGGTTGTTAACGCCGTTTGTTCCTCCTCCGTAGGCCAACGACAATGTTCCAAATGGAATCGCAATTCCTCGTCTGACCTGTCGCGGAGGTCCGCTGTGATGTCCGCGACCTCGATGGACTGGCGTGAACGACCTTCGATACGATCCGCGATCTCGCTGGCGGCGTGAACTGCTCCCGGTCCTTCCGAGCAGGCGATTTCAACGAGATTCTCAGCGACGACCTCCGCGTAGGTGCGACCCGCCGGGTCATCTGGCTTCACTTGGGCGAGTTGCGCGCGGAGCGCATCTGAAAGTAGCCGGGACTTCGGGCGTCCGCCCGGATTGGGGCTGGCTTGACCCTTTTTCCAGCGCGTCGTTTTGCCGATCTCAGGATCGAACATGGTGCCTCCGAGCCTATCGGAGCAATGTTCTCACAATTTCGATCCATCCCGTATCGAATTGTTAGAGCCAATTCATTGACTATGCATCTGTACCATGGAGCACGTATTCCTCCGCAGCAGATGGCTAGGCAGTGTCCAGCGCATCCAGCCCTACAATCCGATTTCGCTGCGGCGATTTGGTGATGTCAGATGAGAAGTCCTCCTGAGTTAAGAGGCATATTTCTGGATTCGCGAGATAGAAAAACAGCTGGAAATCTCCAAATCTGCCGGGATCGTTCTTCCTCGGGTTCGCGCCGTTCCTGATCCTCTCAATAGTTGTCTCAGCATACTCCATCGCCGCCGAGAATCGTTCGCGAAAGACGGCAGGGTCGGGTCGCGGCAGATCGAATGTTTCGGAAAACTTGGCAGCAATGTCAAAGGATTTTCGAGGCAGTTCCGCTAACTTCTTCAGCGAATTGAACTCCTTATCCAGAATCATTTCGTGTATTTCGACGGCTTTATCGAGGTCAGTCCACGCACTTCCCGGCGCATCCTTGTGCAGCAGAAATTCGCTAAAGGATGCAGCATCCGCGACCAGACTGACCCGCTCGATTTGATGATGCGTCTTCACTTCCCCTAGTTTTGCAGGTGAATGAAGGACCTGAACCATGAAAGGTTTGGGCAATTCAAGGATGGCGTTCAAATGCTTCTGCAGCCACTCAAATATCTTCCTGTATGGAGTCGAAGTGAGTCCCTCCTCCTTTCACCACACCAACGGAGAGTTCGGTAAGCGTCGGCGGCGCAATCACGAAGGTTGCGCCCTTATCGCCAGCCTCGTCGATTGCAGTTCTGACTTTGGCGCTCCTTCCGTAGTCGACCAGCACATTCGTGTCTGGAAGAAATATCTTCATCAGGTCTCCGCTTGCAGGATGAGTATCGAAGGGCGAGTCGTAATGCGTATGCCGCGCGGATCACTTCCAAGGCGTTGTACATTTGTACCGGTCGCACACACTGAGCGCTCAGACGAGCAGCATTCGGTAGAAACGGTTCTTTCCTCCAATGCTCTCCATGGCGTCGCGGACGAGATCACCAAAGCGGTCATCAAACTTGAGTGAAAAACCACTCGGTGCCCCCTCTAATAATTTGTTGACAATATCTTCCTCAGCAAAATCAGTGCTTCTCAGGAAGTCTTCGTAGCGATCAATCAATTCACTCAACGCACTATGCGCGGCAGGCCAGCGACCCGATTTCAGGAGCCATTCGAGACGTTCGGTGGGAGTATAGGAGACCATCTCTTTGATGTCCTCGGGCCTGACTGTTCCGCGCTCCACAAAAACGGCTAACAGATAAAGCAGGGCTGAGTAGCACGTCAATAAACGACTATGCTTCAGCTTGTAGTTTTTTAGCTTCCTCTTCGCTTTCTTGAGAGGTGGAATGCTCTGAGTTCGAGCCTCGTAGTTCACGCAAAACGTCCTCCACATGCGGAGTATGTCATTTGCAAGAAACGCTGGCTGAAAATCGTCTTTGTGGTCGGGATAGTCCTTCCAATAGGCAGATATGACATCGCTGATGACTTGATCGTAGCTACGTTTGCCGAGCAGGGGTTTGCTCTCAAGCAAGAGCAGCAACCTCGCCGTGAAGGTGTTATTTACATCATCATGAGGTTGGCCGAGAGCGTCAGTGAGTTCAGCGATGATGTGGCGCGTCAGGTACTCCCCGTCCCCGGAGAATGGAGGGAAGCCCTGCTTCTTGCTCGCTTGGATCAGGTCTGCCTTTACGAGGATTTCATCCAATCGACTAAGGTTAGGGTCGGGAACCGTACCCTTACTGACAATGAAAATATCGAGGTCGCTATGAGCGCTCGCCTCGCCTCTGGCCACAGAACCTGTTATGTACGCACAGGCTTTGCCGTCGCACAAGGCTTCCGCGCCTTTCAATTCAGCTTGTAGCTTCTGGATTCGGTCGGCGGCCTGACTACGTCTTTCGATTAGTAGTTGCCCCATCCTTTCCCTCCCATTGGAAAACACTCGCGAAGACTTCGGCTTGTTCCATCGCGTCATCCAAGGCGTTATGCGTATGTTTGCTCTTTGGCCGGAGGGAGGGAAGAAGTTTGGAACGTCCGGCTTCGGAAATCGGAACGCCCGCCTTTACCGCAAAAGCGGTTTTGACGTCATAACACAAGGAATGGTTGAATGGCGATCCTCCCACCGCAAATTTGGTGAAGTACCAATACAACCACGACCAATCAAAGCTGAGCGGATACGCTACAAGTATCGGTTTGCCGTTTCTAGCGGTGTCCCTTATCCATTGCGCCGCCTCAGTCATTATTTCAGCTGGGTCTCCCCCTTCGCTCAACAGACGATTTCGGTTCAATCCGTTTACCCGAAGAGCGTCCGACTGGAAATTTTCAGAAATTGGGCGAAGTTCTCGGTAAAAAGTCTTATCAAATTTCTTCGGAGAAACAAATTCGCGACCGTTGAAGACTCCTGCAAAAACGAGAGCGAACGAGAGCATTGAGAATGGGCCGGGGATGGGGCCGTCTGTCTCCACATCAGCCGAAAAGTAAACATCTTTCGCGGCCTTCATCGCTTGAGTGTAATTATCCTGTTCGTTGGATTCAGATTCTACGTCAGGATGAAAAACTGAAATAGCGTTCATTTCCGCTCTCTGCACGGTGGGCTTTGTATCAATGTAGGAACATTCTGGAGTATAGACCAGAAGAAATCTGCCACCCGAACTCTTTTTCCACAAAAGGATAACGTTTATACACAGCCTTCACCTTTGAGTAGATTCTCGCAGAGGTGCGGACGATTCGTGCAGCGTCGCCCGAGGGCGAATTTTGGCGTGAATAGTACCAGCACTTCAGCACTACGGCAGGGTGCTTCGCGACCGGACAGCAGCGGACGACGGAGGAGAAGTCGCGCCTCAGAAGAGGCGAGAAACTGGCGACGTGCCCGCCGATTTTTTGGGGAGCAGAATGGGGAGCAAAAGTGCCCAACTCAGGTCAACTCGACCCACTTGGGAACCTTCACTCCCATTTGTAAGTTGTTAATAATATTGAAGCGGTAGGATCGCGGTACGTTTAGCAAACCGCCGCATTCGGCCACTCTGCCACCTCTCCGGTAAGTGCATGAATGGACCTTTGAACACTCGTAGTTTATCACTTCTTTCTCCAACCA
>Ga0209698_10008677_pt1 | contig 10459 bp, 9 predicted proteins | sample LitLauG_LLR_2012_FD_187203 | JGI IMG/M metagenome (GOLD analysis project Ga0209698, IMG submission 187203) | Freshwater sediment microbial communities from Pennsylvania, USA - Little Laurel Run_MetaG_LLR_2012 (SPAdes) (version 2) | ecosystem: Environmental > Aquatic > Freshwater > Creek >... | reverse complement strand
ACCATAACCCGGTTGAACTGCTGGGCCGGATCCCCCAAGACAAACTCGACCGGGCAGCGGCGGACCCGCGTTTCACACAGCTCTACAAGCGAGCCTGCGAACGCTACGACGCCTACCTTCATTCCAAGGTGCCAACCGAGACCACACCGCGCATCGCCTATTTTTCGATGGAATATGGCCTGCTTGACTGCATGCAGATTTACTCGGGCGGTTTGGGTTTGCTATCCGGCGATCACATGAAGGGCGCAAGCGACAGCGATTTCGCTTTAACAGGCGTTGGGTTGCTTTATCAGCGCGGCTATCTGCAACAGCATCTGAATCCGGATGGCTGGCAGCAGGAGCGAACGCCGCTGAACGATTTTTACACTCTCCCTGTGCGGCCCGCCTTAGATGAAAAGGGTAACGAAGTCATCGTCAGCGTGTATTTACCTACGGGTGAACTCTTTGTCAAGGTCTGGTGTATCGATGTAGGCCGCGTGAAGCTGTATGTGCTGGACACCAACATTCCGCAGAACCGCTCGATCGAACATCGCGAGATTACCGACCAGCTCTACGGTGGCGATATTTTGAAGCGCATCAGACAGGAAATTGTGCTGGGCATTGGCGGCTTGCGGGCTTTGGCGAAGCTCGGCGTGAAGCCAACCGTTCATCACATGAACGAAGGGCACTCGGCTTTTCTAGCCATTGAACGCATTCGCGTCTTGATGCAAGACAACGGCCTGTCCTTTGATCAGGCGCTCGAAGCCACGCGCGTGAGCAACGTCTTTACGACACATACTTCAGTCCCCGCCGGGATCGATTTGTTTGATTCAAGTCTGCTGTACGAGCATTTTGGCGATTACTGTCAAAAGTCGGGGTTCTCATTTGAAACTCTGCTGTCGCTCGGAAAAACGAATACGCAAGACAACTCGGAACGCTTCTCCATGGCGGTTTTGGCCCTCAAAACTTCGGCGTTTCGCAACGCTGTAAGCGTGTTGCACCGCACGGTTTCGCAGGAAATGTTCCAGTCCCTTTGGCCCAAGCTGCCACTGGAAGAGGTGCCCATCACCTCCGTCACGAACGGCGTTCACCAGCCGACCTGGATCAACGGCGACCTTGCCAGCATTTACGACCAATACCTCCAGCCCGATTGGCGCGAGCGTCTCGACGACGCAAAAATGTGGGAGGCTGTGGGCGAAATTCCCATCCAAGAACTCTGGGAAATGCACCGTAAACGCAAACGCCGCATGGTGTCTTATGTGCGCGAACGATCGGTGAACTCCGCGATCCAGCGCAAAGCGTCGGCGGCGGAAGTGCGCCGCTTGCAGGAGGTGCTTGACCCCGACGTTTTTACCATCGGTTTCGCGCGCCGTTTCGCCACTTACAAACGAGCCACCCTGCTGTTCCGCGATGTTGCTCGTCTGAAGAAGATTCTGAACAATCCGAAGATGCCGGTGCAGATTGTCATTGCGGGCAAGGCGCACCCGAAAGATCACCCGGGGAAATCACTCATCCGCGAAATCGTCACGCTCTCTCGCGACCCGGAGATTTCCAAGCGGCTCATTTTTGTAGAAGATTACAGCATCCAAGTGGCTCGCGAAATGGTGCAGGGCGTAGATCTGTGGCTGAACAACCCGCGCCGCGGCGAGGAAGCGTGCGGCACCAGTGGGATGAAGGCCGCCATGAACGGCGTCATCAATTTAAGCGTGCTAGACGGCTGGTTCGATGAGGCATACGAACACTCCGGCGGCTGGGCCATCGGCGACCGCCAACCCTATGCCGAAGACCAAGACGATTTACACGCCAGCGCTATCTACTCGACGCTTGAAAACGAAATCGTCCCCCTCTTCTATCAAAATCAGGATTCCGACGAAGACATACCGGCCGAATGGGTACGGCGTATGAAGACCTGTATCGCGAATCTAACCCCGCGCTTCGGTTGTGGCAGGATGCTGGCAGAGTATATGTCTGAGCTTTACCAGCCGGCGCATAATCTGTGGCAAAACGTTTCAAAAAATTCGTTCGAGTTGGCGCGAAATCGTACTGGGTGGGATGCTCGCATTTACAATAGCTGGAACAGCATACGTTTCTTGGAACTCGGCGAGGGTCCGGCCGACCAAGTGACCAGCGGGGCTGCCGTACCTATCAAAGCACTCATTGAACTGGGAGGGCTAGACCCTTCGGAAGTGCGGGTCGAGGCCGTGGTGGGCCCGATAGGCGTTAACGGGCAACTCCAGGAGACCTTTACGCTAGCCCTAAAGCCTGGCGAAACTCGCGGATCAGCGGTTCTTTTCGCCAACGAGTTTACCGTTCAGCAGACGGGGCGCCTCGGCTATTCAGTCCGCATCAGTCCAAATCATTTTGATAATCCCCTTACGCGGCCGTGCAACGCACTGTTGAAGTGGGTTTCAGACTAAGAGGACTACCCGGATGTAGGGGGCGGAATAGTACCAATGCCCCCTCTGAGAGGGTAGGAAAGCAAAAATTTATCGAATCCCTCTGGTAAGCCGATCCAATCCGTGGTAAATACAAGGTAGGAGCAAACGGGGATTGATTCGCATTTCAACCTTCCGATTACCCCGTTCACCTTTCGAGCATTCTAAGTTTCAACCCGTGGTTGTGAATAAAAGCTCGAGCTTTGCTCTCGTTTAGCATTTTCCCGTCCGCAATAGTAAATCGCCTTGAAACAATTTCTTAATTGCGGTACCGGATCCCCGAAGGAGTCGATCAACGCATATGGACGGAGATCGCAAGTACCGTCAAAACGGCTATCATGATTCAGAACGCAACAATAATGGAGGAGGGTTTCGTCCTGATCGGCCCAAGCCGCAAGGCCCCAAACTTCCGCTAGATATCACCGGCCCCAAGCTACCTCGACTCGTCCAGAATGTCGTTGCTTCGCGCTGCTATAGCTGCGCTGTCGCGCTCGCTTCGGATACGGACTTCCGAGGGAATTGCCCTAAGTGCGGAGCGGCGTTACACTGCTGCAAACAGTGTGTGCATTTTGATTCCTCCACTCGTTTCCAGTGCCACAAACCGATTCCGGTTCGCATTCCAGTGAAGGATCAAGCAAACACGTGCGAATTCTTTTCGCCCATGGTGACAGTGGCCCGAGACTCGGCGGCTCCGCCTTCGGCGTCCAACAATCGGGTTGTGGATAACACCCCTGCGCCGCGAAACGCCAGTGATGCCCGCGCTGCTTTTGATAGCTTGTTCAAAAAGTAGCGTCTCGACTATCATCTATGGGTTCGGCAAAAATCAAGAAGAAAGCTGCTAGTTCCGATACTGCGTCGCTTATGCCTCGCCAAGGCGCGATTCCCTGTCTTATTTTGATCGCCATCATCGTTTTGGGGATTTCGTTGTTGGGATTTTTCGCACTTAAATCGGCTAGCTAAGCACTGCTATCGACAAGCATCGTGGCTCGGCAATCAGCCGGCTTGCATCTCCGAGCCGTGGACCCCGTCAGCATTGATTGAGGCCATCGCCGACTTGCAGCGCGAACGACAACTCGCCCTGGCGCAGGCGGGAGCAATCGTCCAGTTTTTGTACCGTTCGCCCTTTTTCTCCGATTGCACTCTCCTAGTGGTTGACCACGATTCTTGCCAGCACGCTTAAGCTCGCCATGGCTTTCGCACCGTATCTGTTCCGTCCAGCAGCATGCGGGAAAGAATCGACGTGATCCTTACGCGATTGAACAAAATGGGTTACTTCACGCCCGCTAAAGACGAGTCAACTACCATAGTTCTTTCATGCGTAAAGACGGCAGACAGAACAATCAGCTTCGTTCCACAAAAATCACCACCGACTATTTGCTAACCGCTGAAGGATCAGTTTTGATCGAAGTAGGCAATACCCGCGTCCTGTGTGCAGCGACGGTGGAAGACTCCATTCCGCCTTTTTTGCGCGGCTCAGGTTCGGGCTGGGTCACGGCAGAATATTCCATGCTTCCGCGCGCCACCTCCACCCGCACCCCCCGCGAACTGACGAAGGGCCGCCCCTCTGGTCGCACTCATGAAATCCAACGCTTAATCGGCCGCTCGCTCCGCTCAATTGTGGACTTGGCTGCCCTTGGCGAACGCAGCATCATTGTCGACTGTGACGTGTTGCAAGCCGATGGCGGCACCCGTACGGCGGCGATTACCGGCGCCTACGTGGCGCTGGCCATTGCCATTCAGACCTTGGTCAAGTTTAAAGCCCTGGCGAAATCGCCTCTAATCGATTCAGTAGCCGCAACGAGTGTTGGCCTGGTGGGCGGTGCGCCAATGCTCGATTTAGCGTACGAGGAAGACTCGCGCGCCGACGTCGATATGAACGTAGTGATGACAGGTTCCGACAAGTTCGTCGAGGTGCAGGCTACGGCTGAACACACGCCATTCGCCGATGACCAATTGGCTGCCATGATTGCGCTGGCTCGCGGCGGGATGGCGGAGTTGCGCGAGATTCAGCAAAAGGCCCTGTCGGCTCGAGCTGCCTGAGGCGACGAATGGCTGTTCTGTACGCTTGTTCGAGTAACCCGGGCAAACTGGGCGAGTTCATCTTCACGGCAGATCATTCGCCGGTAGAAGGCTTCACTATCGAAGCGCTGCCCGACCTAGCTTCGTTACCGCCTCCAATTGAAGACGGTCTTACGTATGAAGAGAACGCTGCGCTCAAAGCGGTGTATTATTCCGGCACCAAAGACCAACTCGTCTTTGCCGATGACTCTGGTCTCGAAGTAGCGGCGTTAGGCGGCGCCCCCGGTTTGCATTCAGCGCGTTTTGCCGGCTTGCACGCCACCGGAGCGGAAAACAACGCCCGACTTCTTCGCGAGCTTACCGGCAAGGTTGATCGCCGCGCCCGCTTCGTCACTGCTATTTCCCTGGTCCGACATGGAGCAGTCTTGCACACGAGCATAGGCACAGCACAAGGAGAAATTCTGACCGAGCCACGAGGCTCTCTCGGCTTCGGCTATGACGCCTTATTCCTTTTTCCACCATTGGCTAGGACATTTGCCCAGCTCGGAGAGGCTGAGAAATTCGCCGTTAGCGCCCGGGGCGAAGCGTTTCGTAAATTGCTGGATTGGCTCTCTGAGAATCCGATCTAGCGGGTTTTCCAATCGCTTCCGATAAGATACAAGAAAGTGCACCGCTATCTACTTCATAATGGTGACATCCGGGACACCCGGGATGCTGTCCTGTCCCCAGGCCAAGTTGGATTCATGAATGGCTGGGGCGTCTTCAGCACATTGCGGGTTTCCGACGGGGTAATGTTCGCCTTTTCTCGCCACTACGCGCGGATGCAGCGCGACGCCGCCTTGGTTCATGTTCCCCTGAGTGTGAGCGAGATGGATCTCCGCAAAGCTCTCAGTTCTTTGATTGACGCCAATCACGCTTTCAATGCAACTCTACGGGTGGCCGTTGTCCGGAACAAAGGTGGATTATTTGAAGCGCCGCAAATCGCCTGCGATGCCGACTTGATTGCCTTCACCGCCGATCTCGCCAACTGGGGAAGCGGCGTGCACCTGAACTTCGTCCCCAACGGACGGCACGGTGCCAGCCCGTTTGCTGGTTTGAAAGTAACGTCTTGGGCGCAAAATCTGACATGGTACGAGAAAGCTCACCAGAATGGTTACGACGAAGTTCTGCTCTTAAACGAGCATGGGCACGTTTCGGAATGCACATCCGCCAACGTGTTTATTGTGCGCGGCCAGGAGTTGCTGACGCCGCCTCTTGCTACTTCGGGCTGTTTACCTGGCGTCACGCGTGCCGTGCTGCTCGAAGACATACATGTACCGGGTTTAGCGATTCGCGAACAAGTGTTGACCCCAACCGAAGTGGAGGAGGCTGATGGCGTCTTTATCGTGTCGACGACTCGCGACCTACTTCCGGTCTTAAGCGTTGACAAGCGGCCACTGAAACAAGCGCCGGAGATACTGACCCGTTTGCTGGATGCATTCCGGGGTTATCGCTCTGCCTACGTGCTTGAGCATTCTCGCAAGAAAGAGATGTTTGCCGTATGAGCGAAGACTCGGCACTGAATTGTCCCAACTGCGGTGCGTCCACGGTCCGCCGGTCACGGCGAGCGAACGCAGCCGAAATGGTCCGGATGATCGTCGGAGTTTATCCATTTCGCTGCACGAGTTGTGGCAATCGATTCTGGGCGAACGTTTGGCTTTTTAATAGCCTGCGGTGGGCGAAGTGTCCGCGCTGCTTGAATCTTAATTTGACCGATTGGCCCAAACGGCATTACCACGTTACGACTTGGGCGCAAATTCTGTCCACGCTGGGCGCTAAGAAGCACCGCTGTTCCCGCTGCCGGAACAACTTCATGAGCTTCCTGCCGCGACTTCCGGCGTATCAAGGAACGGAAGCCGATGTGGACGCGCTGGATTTGGACGACGAAAGACAAGCGCCACTGACAACGCCATCAAAACGTTCAGCGAGTCGAGATGCGCAAGCATCTCCCTCTGCAGCACCTTCATTGCCCGCGGAATCAGATCAAGCCAAGTGAGTACCGGCGCAGGCGTCCTCACGAAGCAACGATCGTAGTGGGGAGCTTCTGTTTCGATAACACAAGTAGGCACCCGATCTGCTCCCCCAAGGTGCTGAGCATCTCCATATCTCCACCCGAGTGTATGCGAGGCTCACGGTGTTGCACATTAATGACGCCGACTACCTTATTTTGGGAAATGATGGGCACCGATAGAAAAGCTTCGAAGGTATCTTGCGGCAGATCCTTGAAGTATTTGAACCGTGAATCGCTATAAGCCTCGCGAGAGATGGCCAGTAAACGGCGTTCACGCGCTACCCAGCCGGTCAATCCCTCACTCAGACGCAGCCGCACGTTGCCAATAGTCTTGCGGTTTTGATCGCTCGATGCGAAGAGGACAAGCTCGTCATCTTCGACTAGGTAGACCAGACAGGAATCGCAGGTCAGAAAATCCTTAACCAGGCTGACGATCTCCTGCAGCACCCCGTCCAGTTCTAGATCGCGGGTCATGAGCCGGCTCACCCTTTGAAAAAGCCGTAATTGCTGTTCTGACCGCTCTAAACGGAGTTCTAGATCTTTTGCCTTGGACACCTTGCGCTATTATCCCAAAGAAGTAGCTTTTTGGGTTTTCTAAACTCAAATATCAAGAGGAATTCGGCGCGCAGCCACTTTATATACGTGTAGGGCTTGCCGGGAGTAGTACCATAAATGGAGCATTCTTAAGGAGAACACCTTTGCATGTGGAGTAAACGAAAAGAAGACGAACTGCCACAACGGCCAGAAAAACCGGCAATCTCGCCGGCGCCCGCAGTGGAACCACAGAGGAAAGAAACAACCATGTCATCGCCAAGTAGAACATTCGAACCTGAGCCACTAACACCTTCCCGCAGCAGCGGTTCTGCCGCTCTCGGAAAGAATGTTACGGTGAAGGGCCAGATTTTCGCTCGCGAAGATCTGACGATTGACGGTGAGGTCGAAGGTACCGTGGAATGCCACGAGCATCGGCTCACCATTGGACCCAACGCTCGTGTACAGGCTGGGTTAAAGGCTCGGGAAATCATTATTCAGGGCTCAATTCAAGGTAATGTCGATGCTACTGACAAGATCGATATTAAAAAAGAGGCGAAACTTGTCGGAGATATCAAGACAAGCCGCATCATCATTGAGGATGGCGCTTACTTTAAGGGCAGTATCGATATTTCGAAGCCCCAGGCTAGAGCCCAGGCGCAGCAGGGTGGCGCATCAACCTCTGCCACACAGCCCGCTGCGGCTGCTGCCACTACTAGTCAAGCCGGCACGCCAAGCCGCTAGGCCATTTTGAACGTCGCGGGAGAGGCCACAAGTGTGGCTGATCATATGTTTCCAGGCTGCGGTGCCGGTCTCTCCTAACGCTTTCTTCTTGCCGATGTTCTTATGAAATTCGCCGTTCCGAAAGGGACATTTACCCGATCTGCGTCTTCCGCTCCTGCCGCTGCCGGACTTATTCGACAAAGCAGCGGTTTTGATCAGTTTCAGGCGTTTCTCAAAGGCACGGACAACCTCACCGTCCTCGATCTTTCGGGCGCCAGTCAGGCGAACATTACGTTTGTTACCGAGGCGGGCCACCGTATCTCCTCCGAAGACATCGTCGGAGCCATGCTCGGCTGCTTTGGAGACAACTTCAGCGAAGAGCACCACAACGAAGCAAAGTGCAACCGCTTCCTTGATCAAGTTCTAGACTTCCCCGCCAACTCTTTCGATGGAGCGCTAGTTTGGGACGCCTTCCAGTTTCTGCCCCCTCCGCTCATCAACAAGACCGTCGACCGGCTGTTGCAGATCATGCGTCCTGGCGGAATTATTTTGGCATTCTTCAATGCCAATGAAAAGATTAAGGAGATTCCGCTTTATAACTATCGGATTCAGGATGCCAAAACGCTGCTGCTGACGCCGCGCGGCCATCCGCAACAGGTACAGAATTTTAATAACAGGACGATTGAAAAACTGTTTGAAGCAGCAGCGTCGGTTAAGTTTTTTCTGACGCGCGATAATTTGCGCGAAGTTATCGTGCGCCGCTAACCACATTGACACATAACCCGTGCACCCACATACTGGTTCTATGAACGTCACTCTCTCCATTGCCGAAGAGACCATTTTTGAGGCCCGCCGCCGAGCCGAATCCATGGGGACGAGCGTTAATCAACTAGTTCGTGATTATCTGCAGCAGTTCGTCGGCAAATCCAACCCCGAGTTTGACGCAGCCGAATTTGAACGTCTTTCCCGCTCTTCCGAAGGTGCATCGGTCGGCTGGCAATTCAATCGCGAAGAACTCCACGAACGCTGATTAGCGGTGGTCTCGCCTTTTTCGACACCAACATTCGTGTCTATTCGGATGACCCTTCTTCCCCGCAAAAGCAGGAACAGGCTATCACGCTATTTTCCTCTCACCTGCGTGCTGGGACGGCGGTTCTTTCCTTGCAAGTCTTGCAGGAGTATTTCTCCGCCGCCACAAGAAAGCTAAAAGTACCCGCCGACAAGGCTCAGCAGAAGATTGAGATCATGGCGCGTTGTAGGGTCGTTTGCCTGGAATCGGCCGATGTCGTTCGAGCGATCGAACTCCATCGCCCGTCGCAGATCTCGTTCTGGGATGTGCTGATCGTTCAAGCGGCCCGTCTTTCCGCGGCCGCCACGCTATTCAGCGAAGATCTCCAAACCGATTCGGTCATCAGCGGCATCAAGATAATTAATCCGTTCGCCCACCCAAGCACTGCAAAATAATCCGCGCTTACCGCGTCTCAACTCTCTACACGTTAACCTAGAATGCGAGGACTCCCCGTTTTGGCAATAGAAGACGATCTTTGGCGCCAGCGCCACGACAGAATCGCGCAAATCCGCGCTCTAGGCTACGAGCCCTACGGCCAGGCTTTCGATTTCACCCACACCGTTCCCCAGATCCTGGAAACGTACGGCCAGAAAACCGGCGAAGATCTCGCTACAAAAGTGGAGGTCCGCATCGCCGGTCGTATTCTCACCGTCCGCCGCATGGGCAAAGCCGGCTTTCTCCATCTTCAGCAGAACGGCGAAAAGCTGCAGATTTACGTCCGCAAAGACGCCGTTAGCGAAAACGCCTATAAACTCTACGAACTGCTTGACCTGGGCGATATCATCGGCGTCACCGGTTATCTGTTCCGCACCAAGACCGGCGAACTGAGCATTCATGTGGAAGACCTGACCTTCCTTTCGAAGATCCTCACGGTTCTGCCCGAAAAATGGCACGGCTTGGAAGACGTCGAAATCCGTTATCGCCAGCGCTATCTGGATCTCATTTCGAGCGCAGACGCCCGCAAAGTCTTTGTAACCCGCTCAAAAATCGTTTCGTCTCTGCGCCGCCAGTTGGACGCGCACGGCTTTCTCGAAGTGGAAACGCCGATGATGCAGCCTCTATATGGCGGTGCTGCCGCGCGGCCGTTCAAGACACATCACAATACACTCGATATCGATCTCTATCTGCGCATCGCGCCTGAACTGTATCTGAAGCGCTTAGTCGTAGGTGGATTGGAACGCGTCTACGAAATCAATCGCAACTTCCGAAATGAAGGCATCTCGGTTCGCCACAACCCGGAATTTACCATGCTGGAGTTCTATCAGGCTTACACGGACTACCGTGGCATGATCAAGCTCTCTAAAGAACTGCTGCAGCAAACCGCCATCGACGCTACCGGCTCAACCAAAGTCACCTACAACGATCGTGAAATCGATTTCGCTAACATCCGTCAATTCTCCATGCGTGACGCGCTGGTTGAATTCTGGCAAGGTCCGGACAAGCCGTCCATGGACAACGTCAAAGATCCCGAGTGGCTGATGAAGCATTCCCACGAATCGTCGCCCGGCGCCGCGCTGGTTCAACTCTTTGAACGCCACGCCGAAGAGCAACTCTTCGATCCCACGATCATTTACGATTTCCCCGTGGAAGTGTCTCCGCTATCGAAAAATAAACCCGATGAACCGGCCTTCACCGAACGTTTCGAAATCTACG
>Ga0209698_10008676_pt1 | contig 10460 bp, 10 predicted proteins | sample LitLauG_LLR_2012_FD_187203 | JGI IMG/M metagenome (GOLD analysis project Ga0209698, IMG submission 187203) | Freshwater sediment microbial communities from Pennsylvania, USA - Little Laurel Run_MetaG_LLR_2012 (SPAdes) (version 2) | ecosystem: Environmental > Aquatic > Freshwater > Creek >... | reverse complement strand
ACGAATTGCGTGGACTGGAGCAAAATCCTGAAACCAGTTCTCGATGGGCACGATTGGCACGGGAAGGAAAAAAGGTCATGCAGTTTCTCAGCGAACGACGCTACATGGCGGTTGTAGTGGACGGAAAGGTGCAGTTCTAAGGGAGGGCGGGGCTGGATGAACTGAAACGGCAAGTGTAGAGGAGAGCACTAGCCATCTCACAGTAGATGCGTAAAATTGAGTTCACTCCTGGTGAGGTTTGTGATGAGGGATTCAGTTGTTGAGAGTGCCGCGGAACGGGGACGAGTTCTCAATGCGGTCGCATTGCAAAATGCCGTGCTGTGCGCTGAATGTGATGTGGTCAGCGACAGCCCGCACGATCATAGCCTGGTCTGCGGCAGCCGGTCGCTATTTAACATCGCCGGGATGTTTGGGGGAAACCTTCGGAAAGAACGCGCGCGCCTGATTACCCGTGAAGTGGCAGAAGTCACACCAGCAGTCGTGTTGGCTTTCCCAAAACCTCACAGACCCCGAAGGAGGGCAACCGTCGGCTCACGGCAACTCGTCCTCGACGATAATGAACCGGATGAAGTTAAGCGTGGAATGCTAGTCGGGCCGAAAGGCCGATGAACTACCCGTTCGGTTCAGGCTGGGGCGGAAGGCAGTATCAGGTCGAAACCGTGCTCGACCAGTGGTACGACCCGGAGAGCGTCTTCTATAAGGGTCGCGCCGATGACGGCAATGTCTATATTCCTCGGCAACAAACATCGATGCCTGATGGGGCGTGGGATCTGGTTTCGTTTCGGCAGACAGGAGAGGAACGCTGACGCATCGGAAAGCCACGTCCGCTTCCCATGGAACTGCGGTCCGAGGTCTTCTAACGGCTTATTCGACGGCTACTTTCGTGCCCTTCTGAGGCTGACTCGACAAATGCTCAATGCGCGCGTCCAGCATTTCCCGGAGTGCCTTAAGGAACTCGACGCGTGAGTTGGCCAAGTGCTCTCGCGCAGCCGGCGAAATTCCCAGGTACTGGCGGACGGTGTCTACGATCTCGCGGCACGGGCATGGCTCATGAGCGGCATGCTCCTTCGCTGTTGATTGAGCTTCCTGTGGCTCGTTCATTGCGCCTCCTTCATTTCAACCGTCAAGACGCGATTTTCCAACCGCGCCCTCGCGGGCAGCAATCCTGCCATCGACCGCGGCAGGCCAACATGGCGGCGAAGCGTACCGATCTCAACCACCAGTTCATCGCCTTTCTTGAACAATCCGATTTCACCCTTGGTGGCAAACGGTAGCAGCACCCGAACCTCGTACGTCCCGTTGTGTTTCCCGAAAGTAAAGGGCTTTTCGGTCCGTGTCACCGCCGCCGGATCTTCTCCTGCAGGATACAGCACTCCGGCCAGCTCCTCCAGTCGTTGTCTCCCCAGGACCTCGTGAGAGAACAAAGGTACGCGCTTCACCGGAACCGGAGCAAAGTATTCTTCGATCTCGTGCAGAATCTTGTCCTGTGAAGTGTGCCACTCGTTGAACCAGGCGTCGCTGACTTCATACGGGAGCAAACGGTTGACGATGACCGCATCCACCGTCAGCCCGTGCAGGGAAAAATACACGAACGCACGTTCGGTTTCGCGCAACACCATTTTTTCGGGGTTGGTGACCAGCCGAACACTGGTGGTGTGGGGGTCTTCCATGATCTCGTCCACGCCCTCCAGCTTGCCAAACAGATCGCGGATATTTAAGAAGTAGCTGTCCGTGGGTAGCTCGAACGGCGCCACCCGGTTCGCGATCGGCCGTACGGCCTTCAGGAAGTTCCGCTGGAACGGGAAAATGTGCTTCATGTACCAGTCGAGCGTGGTGGGCATGCTAATGAAGCGCATGGACTCGGCGGTGGGCGCGGCGTCGAGGACGATCACGTCGTAACGCTGCTCGCGCCGGTATTGGTTGACGTACATCATCGCGCTGAGCTCTTCCATGCCGGGCAGGATGGCGAGCTCTTCGGCCTCCACGCCGCTGATCCCGGTCGTGCGCAGCACTGAGGTCACGTAGGAAGAGATCTCCTGCCAATGACGCTTGATCTCCTTCTGAATATTCAGCTCCTGAATCCAGAGCCGGTCGCCCACTTGCAACGGGTCGGAAGTTTGGAGATGAAAGAGATCGGTCTCCAAATCGAAGGAGTCTCCCAGGCTGTGCGCCGGGTCGATGCTCATGACTAACGTCCGGTAGTTGAGCGCGGCAAGTTTGATGCCGGTGGCGGCGGCCAGACTGGTCTTCCCTACCCCGCCCTTGCCCGTGAACATGAGGATCCTCATATCCTTATTATTGCAATGGTCCTTGTATGCGGGGATTTGTGCCAAACGAAGTGAAGAAGTGACGACAACGGCGATGCCAGGGCGAGCGGTGTCAAGCGATCCAAATTTGCCGGCCATAGAAGGGCAAGATTCAGGGCGCAGATGATCACCCCTGCAAACGTGAGGACGGTTGCAGAGATGTCCGGATAGACCAGCTTGTCCTGGAACTCCCCGAGGACGCCCGCCGGAACATCGATTTGGGGACCGGTTGAATCGCCGGTGCTCTGCCGGAGGCAGAGCTCGTTGCGTACCTGTCGCAGACTGGCCTTGAGGAAGTCCGGATCACTGCCCGATTTGATTGCTTCCGCTCGACATCCAAGGAGAAGACAGCCCGCAAGTACGGCGTGCACGGGGTAAACCTGTTTGCGCGCAAATCGCTTTCCGCGGCATGACGCTCCTCTAATCGAGCCGGAGATTTCAGCAAACACGGAGAACTCCCCAATGGCGAAAATGATTATCACCCTGGTCCTGGCGAGCGGTTTCGGTTGTTCCGCAGACGCCTTGGTTTGACCCGCGATCCGTGGGGCGTCCTTCGGAGCCCGCGCGAAGCGAACTGGAGTGACTGTCCGACTGCTACAATCCCTCGATCACAAGTCCTATGAAAAACCTGCTCCTCCTCAGTCTGGCTTGCAGTTTGCTCGTTTCGCCCAAGTCCATCAGCGCAGACACCGGTCTCATGGCCGACTCGAAAAAGGTATCGGCGGTCGAGTATCTCTATGCTGACGTCAGTGACGCCAACACCATCTTGGCCACGATCGATTCCGGCCTGCTAAGCACGTATCAGGGTAAAGACCGCGCTGCCTGGCAGCAGTTTTACCGCAAGAAGCGCGCCAAACTGGCCAAGGAACTGGAGAGGTTGCCCGCCTCCGGACTCTCCTCCGGAGACACCGGGGCCATCGCCGCCATGCGGAAGCAGATGAAAGCCTTCACCGGCGGCGGAGCGCTTTTCAGCCCGGCGGCCAAATGCCAGGATGCGGCCCGCAAAGACATTGCTTATCCGGATCTCAAATCTGCTCTGGTCGCCTGTTTCGTCGAAATCGGTAACAGCCTCAGCTTTGAGGGCGGCAAGATCAACCGGGTTTCCGCCCTCGACTTGCTGCACGAAACCTCCAATCCTGGCCGCCGCAAGGCGGTTTTCTTTGCTTTTGTTCCATTGTGGCAGGCCATCAACGGCAACAACGAGCCCGACAGCCCCTATCGCCGCATGATCGCCGGGGCTGCCGCTGAAGCGGCCAAGAACGGCTCGGAAATCGACAACGCCGCCCGCGACGTCGGCATCGATCCCGCGGAAGTCGAACGCTGGCTGGTGCAGATCCTCGATGCCTGGCGAGAATCGAGCGGCGATGCCATGATCGAGCCCTGGGACTTCCGTTTCCAGGCAGGGGAGGCCGATCGCTTGCTCGGGACATACATCCCGCGGGAATCGCTGCAGCCGATCAACCAGCGCTACTACCGCGACCTGGGAGCCGACCTGGAGCACATGGGAACGCTTTACGATCTTTCCCCCCGGCCGGAAAAGGCGGCATTGGCTTACACGGAATTTGTCACGCACGGACGGATGGTGAACGGAGTCTGGAGGCCCACCGTCGCACGCGTGTCGGCCCCGTACGAGCGCGGCGGCCTGTTCGTATTAAATGAACTGGTACACGAGAACGGCCACGTGGTGAACATCACCGCGATTCGTAATCGTCCCGCCTTCGTGGACTGGCCAAGCGATCTTTTCGCCGAGGCTTTCGCCGATGTTCCCTCCTGGAGCACCTACGAGCCCGTGTGGCAGCGCCGCTACCTGGGCCATGAAGCTCCGGAGCAACTCTCGCTGCGGGCGCTATATTCCGTTGTTGTTCTCGACGTGGCCTGGTCCCTTTTCGAACTGCGGATGTTTCGCGCTCCCCTGACCGACCCCAACGCGCTTTGGACCGAAATCACCAGCCGCTATTTGCATATCGTGCCGCATCCCGAGCTTTCCTGGTGGGCGGTGCGAGTGCAGTTGGCGGATCTTCCCGGCTATATGGTGAACTACGGTTTGGGGGCGATCCTTACCGCCGAGATGCGGCAGCACATCTCAGAAGCCCTGAGTGCTTTCGATACGGGAGATTCCCGCTGGTATGGCTGGCTCTCTGAACACCTGTTGCGCTACGGCTCGGAGCGTGACACTCGCACCTTGATGCAGAATTTCCTGGGCCGTCCGGTGTCGCCGCAGGCATTGCTCGAGCAGATTCACCGCCTGATGCCGGTAACGCTCGAGGCAACTGGTGATCACTCCACCGATTCGGCCGACCACTCTATTTTTCTGTCGCCCGAGTATCCCGCAGGATTTTCCCAGCCTTCATCACAAAGACTACAGTCTGCATGGCACGGATATCTTTTGTGGGATCCCCCGACACGGCAATGATGTCCGCGGCTTTCCCTGGTTCAAGCGAACCGATCTCACTTGACAACCCAAGTAATTCAGCGGCATGCGTGGTGGCTGTCTGCAAAGCTTCGGTTGGCGTTAAGCCACCTTTCACCATTGCCGCGAATTCATTGGGTAAGTAATCCGGATCGTCATCCAGCCCGAACGCGATTCTGAGGTGGTGCTTTATTGCACGCTGAAAAGCATCGGATTGATACTTCACGATGAGGCGTGATTTTTCGAGTGCCACCGGATCCAAGCCGCTCTCGCGACCGATGGTTGCATACCTCTGCATGACCGACAGTGTGGGCACGAGCCACGTGCCCTTCTTTTCCATTAAAGCGGCGCCTTCTTCGTCGAGGAGTGTCCCGTGTTCGATGGAATCGACGCCTGCCCGAACAGCGGACTTAATACCATCCTGCCCTTCCGCATGAGCCATCACGAGTTTGTGCGCCCGGTGTGCCACCTCTACGGCTCTGCTCATTTGCTCTTCGCTCAGTTCCTGCACATTGAAGTCGCTCATGGGATCGGAAATGCCACCCGTCGCCATCAGTTTTATCCAGTCGGCACCGTACTTGATGTCGTGTCGAACAGCCGCAGAGACTCCGTCCACCGTGTCCGCAAGATTGGGGCGAGGGGGCAAAGCCTGGTCCACCGCCAGAGCGTCGGCGTCTCCATGTCCGCCTGCAACCGAAATGAAGTTGCCGGCCGAAACCATTCGTGGCCCCTCGACTAGGCCCATCTTGATGCTGTCGCGCAGTGCTAATTGCCCGTAGCCGAGGTCTTGTTCGCCCGCGTCCCGCAACGTCGTGAATCCATGATCCAGCCAAATTTGCAAGTTGTGAGCGCCCCATAACGTGGATTGCGCTGACGAGATGCGCAGCTGCGCAACCGCGGACAAATCCTTTAAGTTTCCCAACACGTGGGCATGGCAATCGATTAAACCTGGCAACACCGTCAAACCCGTCAGATCGACTACTCGTACGTTTCCGGCTGCATGCTGGCTGACTACAGAACTGGGCCCGATCTCAACGACCGTTGCACCATTGATCAGAATCGCTTGGTCATTCGCTATCGAACCCTTGTTCATGTCCATCAGACGAGTCGTTTTGATTAGGATCGGTTCACTAGGTGGGGAAGCCGCGAATGGGATGCCAACAGCTATCAAGGAAAATAGGCCAACTAAAATCCTGCGGTTCATCATCCCTCCATCGCTCATCGTGCCGGCCTTCGTACTGCAGATCCAATTCGTGCGCGTACGGCCTACGAATTCGGACAGGATACGCGCGGGAAGTCCGCGCCATTATATTTGCTGGGATCGAAGGTAGCGAGCTTCTGCGATGACCGAGACGTGATCGGGAAAAGCCGGAAGTAATCCAACCGCTTCTCGCGAGAGATTTTGTCGATAAGCCGGCTTGTGGGTCGCTATTGGCCAAACTGAATTGGCTGGATGACGGGCAAGCAGGAAGTAATCCCAAGGTAAGGTTCGCCGACGATACGGCCAACACCGGTTCGTTTCGAGTTCGTCAGCACCAGAGCGAACGCACGAGAGAGAATTTGCGAAGAATCCATGGAGGAAGGAAAGACTTGCGACAGGTTCGGGCCTTCTCACCGAAGCTGCGCAAACTCAGCCTTCGCTTGTTTTAAGATAGGAATGTTGGGATCAGCGTCTTTCCAGAGAGTGAGGAAATTGTTGTAAGCAGCGCGGGCATTGGCCGTGTCGCCCTGCATGGCGAAGGCGCGACCGAGACCGAGGTACGGGAGTGCTCCGGGAGGCTCGTTGAAAAGAAAGCCCCGATAGTGAATGATCTTCTGAAACTCGGTTGCCGCTTCTGTGCCGCGATGCAACAGCAGATAGGCCTGACCTCGCGTGTAAGCAACATCCGGATTCCCAAGTTCCGTCGGAATGCCGCTCTCCAGCAGCTCGATTGCGCGCGATGGGTTGTTCTGCTGCACAGCAATGGCTGCTCGAACCAGAGGCAGGTCACGATTCTTCAACAGGGTATCCGTCGGATAAAGCCGCGCTAATTGATCGCCAAGCCTCTCTGCATTAGGCGCGTCTCCCAATCGGGCGTATGCCAAGGCTAGTCTTCGCAATGGTTCTTTCCCTTGTACTTGTGGCGGCACGCCAGCAGTCGCGCGCTTTGCCTCTGTGAAATTTCCGTAATTAGCGTCCTGCAACGCAGCCAAGGCCGCATACAACGACGCTCTTTCATCCACCCCGAGTTGCCCGGAGAGCTGGGTTGCACGCCGGCGATACTCCGCCGCTTCCTTTTGTCGTCCGAAATAAAGTTCAGTTCTCCAGTGCAGGCCCCACAATGTCCTTTGCAGGGTCGAGTCGTTCGGGGCTGCATCTACAATGCGCTTCATACCTGCCTGGTCATTACGCAGGAAGGCGAGTGTGTAATCCCACCGGACCAACTCATCACGTCCAGGAAAGTGGGCTTTGGTCTCAACAAGCGTTTTTTCAGCCTCGTCCAACTGGCCGAGATAAGTAAGCGCCTCGATCAAGTTCCAACTTGTCAGCACCGAGGCTTCCTTCTGGTAGGCCTGTCGAGATTCCTCCAGGTACCTCTCGAATTGTCCCTTGTCTGCACTTATTACAGCGAGGCCGACGTTCGGGATTACATCCCTGGGATAAGTGCTTTTCCAGAGTTCGTAGGCATGCGAAGCTTCTTCCGTTTCACTTCTTACCGAGTGGTACGTCGTCTCGATATACAGGCGTTCACGGTCAGTGACACGTTCGCGCAGTGCATAAGCCTTTGCTGAGTTAGCCAGCATGGCTTCGCTCTGTTTGTCGTTACGGTTGAGGCTCGCCAGGCGTGCGTATGCCAAGGCAAAGTTCGGATCCAGCGCAATTGCCCGTTGCAGCAATGTGCCTGCCTGGGGGTAATTCATCAGGAAGAACTGTTTCTGGGCTAGACTGTAAGCCTGAAGGGCTTCTAGCGAAGGTGTGGTCGCCTGCTCAAGCGGCGTAGCGAACTTCCGCACGCTGCCGAGTGATTCACCCAGTTTTCCTCGAATTTCCGACGCCGTTCTTCCGAGAGCGTCGAGTACGTGATTCTTATCGCTGGCCTGAGCTTGGGTACTCGCTAGAGATTCCCCGCTTGTACAGTTGACCGCTTGTAATGTCAGCAGGTACTGCGTGCCAATTTGAGCGACCGAGCCATTGAGGACAGCGGCGCTTCCCGTCCGCTGGCAGAGCTCCCGCGCAATTTCAGACGTCAGCTTCGCGTCTGGCTTCTGGCCCATCATGCGCAGTGTCTGCTGGATTTGCGGGTCAGAGACGAAGCTCAGAAACGGTGACTGTTCGAGCTGTATCGAAAGTCCCTGACGCAGCGTTCCATCGAATACGGGGTCACCCGTTGAATTGGCGAAATCTGCGAGCACCACAGTATCTTTCCCGCTGAGAAGCGGCGGTCTGTGCATGAAAGTCCGTGCTATCCCAAAGGCGACGGCTGCCGCAACGATCATACCCACCGTGACCGATGCCCAGGGTTTCGACTCCTTGACCTGGATCTGCACTTTGGAATGTTGCGCTGCGACGATACTGAGTTCCTGCTCCGGGACCAGTCGCACACTCTCGGCAAGCCGATAACCTCGACCCGGGACAGTCAGAATGTAGTGGTGGTCCCGGGGGCTTTCCCCCAGCGCTTTCCGCAGCATAAAGATGTTGCGGCTCAGGTTGGCCTCTTCGACGAAGGTGTCCGGCCACACCGTTTTCATCAGGTCGTCTTTGGTGACCACCTCTTGGTTGTGGCGGATGAGAACCAGCAGGATTTGAAACGTCTTGGGCGTGAGCGCGACCGGATCCCCGCCGCGAAGCAGAATCTCCTTTTCCGCGTCCAGGCGAAAAGGACCGAACTCGTAGAGTTCTTTGAGTTTTTGGTTCTCGCTCGCAGACATTGGTGCACCCATCCGAGCGTCCGGAGCGGATTTTAGCACGATCCGGAAATCTCATCCGCTAAGGCCTCCAATTAGCCAAGCTCCACAAAGCTGTTTTTTTCTTACTGTTACAAGCCTGCGAGAAATTATCAGAAATTTTCAGGGGGCTTGGAAGGACTTTTCATCCGCGCGTCGGGCAAGCTGCACCCGTTTTTGCACGCTGGCCGTTTCAGAGGGCGCGGTTCATGGCGAAGCAGACCAAAATCACGATCGAAACTGATTCTTTGTTGATCCTGCGCGGCCGCAATTCCAACTGCGCGTGGTGTCCACAGTGCGCGGCCGAGGCCGAGATGGTCGCGCTCGACAACGTCGGCGTGATCTCCAACCTCGACCAAGCCGCTGTAGAGGAATGGCTCAGCTCGGGGGAATTGCATCGGTCGAAATCGGCGAATGGCTCGACCGTGATTTGCCTGAACTCACTATTGGCCCACCTGCAGAACATAAAAAGCGGCTGACCGTGGCGTCGCTGGACGCCTAGCCAAGAGCGGGTCATTTCATTTCAAGAAACCAAGAGGAGGAACAACATGAAATCGAGAATCTTCACGCAGTTCAGCTTTTCGCTTACACCAATCGTATTCGCTGCGCTTGCTATGCCGACCTTAGTAGCCGCGCAGTCGGAACAAGCACAACCACCAGCAGTCACCCGCTACCGTCTCACCGATCTCGGCACCTTGTCTGGCGGCAACTTCAGCCAGCCCTTCGCGATCAACAGCAGCAACGTGATCGCCGGATCGTCCAATCTCTCGAATAACGATCAGCACTCCGTCCTCTGGTCTAAAGGACAAATGACGGACCTCGGGACACTCGGGGGGTCGAACAGCATCGCCTTCGGCATCAATAACAGCGAGTCGGTGGTCGGAGAAGCCGAATCCTCGACCTCCGATCCCAATAATGAAGACTTCTGCGGTTTCGGTACGCATCTGATCTGCCAGCCGTTCGTCTGGCAGAACGACGTCATGACGCCTCTTCCCGCCCTCGGCGGCAACAACGGCGTCGCCAACTGGGTGAACCGCTGGGGGACCGTGGTCGGCCAGGCCGAGAGCGCAACCGAGGACTCAAAGTGCGCGGCTCCGCAAAAACTCCATTTCCTTCCAGTCATGTGGAAGAACGGAAGAGCCATCAGGCTTCCCATCCAAAACGGCGATAGGGATGGCATCGCGTTCGGCATCAATAATTACGGCCAGATCGTCGGAACATCCGGGACCTGCGCCGCGTTCAATCCGATTTTTCTGAACAACCTCCAGCCCGTGCATGCATTGCTTTGGGAACATCGAAAGCTAGTTGATATGGGCTCACTGGGCGGATTAACCGGCAACGAGGCCCTTTTTATCAACAACAGCGGCCAGGCGGTCGGTGTCTCCGATCTCGCCGGTGACACCACGTCTCACGGCTTCCTGTGGACCAAGGCCACGGGCATGCAGGACCTGGGTACATATCCAGGCGATATTGGCAGCGCCGCCATCAGCATCAACGATCAGGGCGTAATCGCCGGATTGTCCGTCATCGATGCCAACGGCGACTCGCGGGCCGTTGTCTGGAACAACGGCGTCCTGACCGATCTAAACACGCTGGTTCAGGCCAATCCCCCGCTGTATCTGATCACCGCTTGCGCCATCAACAACAAGGGAGAAATCAGCGGCCTGGGCGTAACCAGCAGCGGCGAGATTCACACCTACCGCGCCGCCCCCATGCAGAACGGCTCCAGCGTCGAAAGGCAGCAATGACCGACGGTGATCTGGGCAATCCCCACATCTCATTTTCTGAGATGTGGGGGCTTTCCTAAAGGGCGGATCACG